>Ga0209100_1000405_pt1 | contig 38720 bp, 51 predicted proteins | sample lystaG_FD_185480 | JGI IMG/M metagenome (GOLD analysis project Ga0209100, IMG submission 185480) | Glacier valley bacterial and archeal communities from Borup Fiord, Nunavut, Canada, to study Microbial Dark Matter (Phase II) -... | ecosystem: Environmental > Aquatic > Freshwater > Ice > Glacier ... | reverse complement strand
CACGCAATCTCGCGATAGCTGAATCCCTGGATGAACCACTCCCCCATTTGCCTCACGATCGGCGCTTCGACCGGGTCAAGGGTCTTCTCAAGCGTGTAGCCATAAGGACGTCTGGACCAGTGCGGTTCACCCGCTTCTGCTTGCTCGATGATCTTGCGCTTCACACGGCGCGACGTATCTGCGCTCGACTTGTTGGCTAGAGCCACCATAATTCGGGCCATAGTACGCCCCTGTGAGGTAGAGAGGTCGATGTCGCCTTGGACGGTGGCGAATACCAGTGACGGCTTGTCCTCGTAGATACGGATGACTCTTTCGAGGTCTGAGGGCTGGCGCCAAAGGCGGTCAATGTCGTAGGCAACGAAGCCATCTAGGAATCCTGATTCAAGATCGACCAGAAGCTTCTCAAAGGCGGGGCGGACTACTGCACGCTTATAGGCGCTCAGGTTATTGTCGGTGTAGCTCTCGACAATCTGCCAGCGTCGGCGGGATGCCTGCTCTGCATTGTCCTGCTGCTGCCTGGCGACGCCTAGGGCCTCTCCCTGGACGTCTAGGCTGATTCGATTGTAGGCTCCGATACGGGGATTCATCTGGGGTATTTCTCGCTTTCAGCGCTGACTATGAGGCATCCCCTACCCCGTGTCAATACCGACGTATGGAGACATGTACAGGTCGATGATAGCCGCTCTAGCCGTCGGAACGAAGTGCCTTCCGGCGTGGTGCATCTCGCTTCCAATACAGGTCGAGAAGCGTCTCAAATTTGGGAAGCTCCACGTCCTCTAGGAGCAGCTCATCCATGAGGGTCCGAGCCTCAATAAGGGATGCTCTCAGCGCTTCTGTCTGGCTCACAGCTCTTCTCTGGATGAAGAACTCAAAGTAGGTATCAAGCAGCTCTGCTCCCTGTTCTTCCAGACGCATAACTGTGCGGACACTTACCCCCAGACGTACTGTCATCGTCTCCCGACGGTCACTCAGTTTCTCTTCCCAGTAGCCCTTGTGTGTTCCGTCTCCCCCACTATCTACGTCGATCTTCCAGTCGAAGGCACGGTGATAGGCGAGTGCATATTCAATCGCTCGCTTAGCGGGCCAGTCGGGAATCTGGTTGAAGAGAACAGTTAGGCGATCAATAAAGGAATGCCAATCAGTCACGCCGAATAGCTCAAATGGAAACCCCTCCGGAAAGCGCGTGATTCCTTGTCCTTTACGGAGCAGCTTCATCCACTTCACACGCTCTTCGTTGATCGTGAGTCCTTCTGTGCTCGGCATGTCTGCCAATGCCGCTCCTTTCAAAGTTGCCACATCTTGACAACTTAGGTAGTTGCCAACTACTGTCAAGTTTACCCCAGTAAATAGATGGGCAAGTTCAGAGAGGCAGTGATGAACAAGAAGATTGCACGGATAATCACCGATCAAATTGCAGCCGATGATCCATCCACAGTCGATGTTCTTCGGAGCCTCGCTGGAATGCCGGTTAGGGAGGTACAGGCTCGTCAGCACTTCACGCGCGTACGGGTACTTGATATCCAACGCGATCAGTTCGGCAACGTGATCGGCTCACACGAGCATGTTGAAGAACACGAATCAGGCGAGTCCTTTAGCGCCTGGGCCCAGTAGTAAACCAATAACAAGGGAGCAGTCATGTTGTTTACCGTTCTACTCGCACTCCTATTCGGTCTCATCGCCCTGCAGTATTTTGTCGTCGCACCACGAGAAGCATCACGACGGAGGGCGAAGGCAATCGAGCGCAACCTGCGTCAGCAGATCATCGACGCAAACACCGAGCGCCAGGCAGCCGCCAAGCTGCTGAAGGAAGCTGGTCAGAAGTGAAAAACGCATGGTCAACCTTCTGGCTCGTAGTCGCTAGCTGCATGGCAGTCATCGTTCTGTACAGCATCCTCTCGCCATGGATGCCCTGGATCGTGTTCATGTCGATCTTCGGTGTAGTCCTATTCGTCTCGGTGTTCCTCTATCGCAAGATCAAGTTGCGTAGGCGGTTCTTTTAATTCGAGTGGCAGCGTGTTTAAGTAGGGATGGCATGAGATTCAATCGACAAATCAAGCGGGACTTGAATCGAGATATCTACCTCGTTACCTTCCCTACTGAACTATCTGCCGACCGAGTGCTTGCATGGCTCAGGTCTGTTAGCGGCACTCTCCCCAAGCGGTCAGGGAGCTTCCTAAGCATGGAGACCATCGTCTTTGAAACGTGGGCTTCAGCTAAAGGGATCTCGCACCGGCTCCATATCCCTAAGGGCGCAGCTGAGTACATCGCTGCTCAGCTGCGTACCTTGGCTCCTGGCATCACAGTCACTAAAGACGACACTCGCCCTTCGGTTAAATGGACAGCCGGCATTGAGCTTGGGATGAGCAGTCCTACTCGCCAACTCCGCATTGTGAGTCACAACGACCTTTCGGCAAGCCTTCTAGCTAGCGTTCAAACACTCAGCGGCAACGAAGCCGTACTCATTCAGTGGGTCATTGCACCTGCACCTTTTCAGCACCTGCCTGCTCGTGATGGAAACTCTAGATCAGCTGAGTTCTCCCTCCGTGCAGCACTTCTTGGACTTCCTGATGCGCAGGGAGACGAGTTACAAGATCGCCGCCAGAAGCTTGAAGAGCAGAACCTACTTGGTATCGGCCGCATCGTTACATCTGCTGAATCGCCGAAACGCTCTGGTGAACTAATCCTCCGGGTTGAATCTGCACTTGCTGGCTCCAATAGTGCAGCTAACTACTTCAAGCGGCTTACGACCAAGTCATCAAAGGTGATCGAGCTTGTAGAGGGCGCCGCCACTCCGCTTCTGTTTCCAGCGCAACTCAACCTCAAAGAACTTGCTGCTGTCGTCGCATGGCCAATCGGACAACCATTCGTTGCGGGGCTTCCTCAGGGATCTACTCGGCACCTGTATGCAACCGAAGACATCCCCACTGAGGGTCGCATCATCGGCGATAGCAACTACCCGGGTCATGAACGTGCGATCGCTCTCAGCTATGAATACGCCATCCAACACCTCTACATAGGAGGGAAGACGGGGACCGGCAAGACAGTCCTGATGGCCAACGCCTTCGCACAGGACGTTAGGGCAGGGTATGGGGCCATTGTGATCGATGCATCCAACTCAGACTCAAGCGAGACTATGTTCAGCCGAGCTCTCAACTACATCCCGCAGGACAGGCTAGGGGATGTCATTGTCATGAACGTCGGTAGCGATTTGATGTTTCCAGTTGGGTTCAACATCTTGGATCAAGGTAATCCGCACGTGGTTGCTGATCAGGTAATGGACCTCATCGCGAACCTCTATCCCGACACCTCAGGCATTTGGACAAAGCAACTGCTGTATCACGGGCTCTTGACGCTTGCTGAGCGACAGGGAATGACGATCGTTGATCTGATGCCTCTCCTAAATCGCCAGACAGTAGAAGAAGTGGCGTGGGCTGATGACATAATCCGATCAGTCAAGGACAAGGAGCTTCGTCTATTCTGGCAGCGATGGGAGAACTTCTCGCAGTCTGAACGTGACCGCTATACGCAGCCGCTTCTAAACCGCATATGGCAACTGGTAAGCCGCCCTGAGGCCCGAAACATTATGGGGCAGTCAGTCTCATCGTTTCAGGCCTCTGACGTATTGAGTGGAAATAAGATCCTTCTCATTAGCCTCAGTAGCTTGCCGCCTGATACCGCCAGCATTCTTGGAACACTGCTAGTGAACTCCATCTGGACCGCTGCACAGAAGATCAAGCCTGAACGACCGAACTTCCTATACATGGATGAGTTCCAAGTGATGACGAAGCTACCGACCGGCTTAGATGACATGTTGAACCGATCACGTAAGCATGGGCTTGGAGTAGTTCTAGGGACTCAGTATCTAGAAGACGTGCCGGCCGAACTGAAGAATGCAGTGATTAATAATGCACGGTCACAAGTCATCTTCCAGACGAGCGCAAAGGAAGCTCGAATGTGGCAAACTGAGTTCGGGAAGAACACGCTGAATGAGAACGACTTCATGCGTATCAGGCAGTACGAAGCCGTCGCCAGGCTAGCTACTCAGTCGGGTTTAACGGCTCCTGTGACGCTAACCGCACGGCCACCAATGGCTTCCACCGGCCTTGCAGTCGAAGCTCGAAAGCTGAGCCGCGCGACCTATGGGAGACCGATCGCAGACGTTGAAGCCGAGATGTTAAGCCGTCGTCAAGCCACTTCACAGCCGAGTGGAAAGCGACTTTCAATTGGCATCAGGGAGTGGGACAAGTAGGGGCAGGGTGCACACGAGGGGGGTGCGCTATAGCACTCCCCTAGTGATCGCCCTGGATCGCACAATTTTTCGGATTCAAAGGGTGGCTATCACTCCCCTATCGAAGCCGGAGTAAAAACGCCAAAAAACAACAGGGGTCGATTTTCTTTTTTACAACAGTCGACCTAGACCACTCTCGGTACCGGGGGAGTGACAAGAGACACCATATATAGCGTTGGTGTGCTTTGAACTACTTATTTGCTCGCCTGGTAAAGATCCATCAGTTCGCCCTTTATTCTTCCGCGATCGCTTACATCATGACCGTTCGAACGAAGCCAAGTACGAGCTGCATCAAGCTCTTCCTTGCTGTTCTTTGCACCACCCGTTGAACGAGCACGAGTGCTCCGACCAGCAACCCGAGCAGCCTGAACATACGGACCAAGAAGCTTACGCAATTCCTTGGCGTTCTTGTCGTTCAAGTCGATTTCAAATGACGTGTTGTCGAGCGCAAACTTGACCGTCTCGCCTTTGCCGCTTTCGATAGGTTCGCTCGTCAGGTCATCAATAAGTGTGGTAGTCGTAACTACTTTCTGCGCCATGTGAATGCTCCTAATCGATTGGCTAAAAACAACATAGCAAAAGATGCCGTGTGATGTCACAGGGCATCTTTGATTTCGATGGACGATTACTTATTCGTCATTCATGCTGCGGCTTGTTGCAGAGCATCTCAGCACGTCACAGGCACCTATTTCTTCGACTGATAGATTCCAAACATAGTCAAGATGAATGCACCTGCTGTAGCAAGCACGCTGCTTAGTGCAACGATTCGCACCACGTCAGTCCATCCAGCTACGACGGCAACGCTAGGTGAAATGAGACCGAGACCAATGAGGGCATCACCAACAATGTAGATTCCGATCTTTACTTTCTGTGGGATCTCGCTGATGATCTCCTGGACCGTTTGATCAGCGGCGACACGATCTGCGATGTCCTGGGCTGATTGAGTCGCTACTTTGAGTTCTTGTTGTTGATCTTGAGTGAATGCCATTGGGGTTTCCTTTACTTGATTAGTTTCCTTAACTGGTGTCGTTGGGACTGGATCACTTGGTGGGGTCAGCGGAACTTCCGCGGGGCTTGTTGCAGTTACTGGCGGATCGGGAGCTGTCACGATTGGGTTCCCTGAAATAGGAACAGGTAGAGCAGCCAACTCAGGCCGAGCGCCTGGCGTTGGTGTCCCTGGATCATCTGAACTCACTTCGGTTGCCTGGGCGATATCTACCCAGAACTTGAGCCCGTTCCATTCGATGAGCGCTAGCCATTGGTCACCGGTCTGCCCTAGGTCAAGCACTTGGAATGCTCCAGGGAGGATGACAGTCGAGAAGGGGACTAGATCCTGATCGATAGTTGCGAAGCTATCTCCGTCTATTTCGACTAGTGGCTCAGTTGGAACACCGTTGTCATCCCACGTGAAGCCGGCGGGTGCTAGTCCCTGGACGTTTGCTTGCCATACGCCGCCGACTTGTTCGACTTCTTCAATCGTGAGTGGGGTAGGGAACTTAACGAATGAGCCTACGCCCACGCTCTGATCAGTTGGATTACCTAAAGCCACAGGAGGGGTAGAGGATGATGCACCTGTATAGCGATAGAAGGTCTGCTCTGGGTTCCCATTCCATCCGGCGAGCTGGTCGTAGTTGTTGTCGTGAATGCCGTTGTAGTACGAGTTACAGTGCTTCACGTTGTCGGCATCAGTGAAGGTCATGAAGTGGCCGAATGATCCGCTACTTGCTCCACGCTTGCCCCAGATAGCTACATCGCCGCGCTGAGTAGGGAAGTTACCGTTTGCATCTGGCTGGATCTGAGTAAAGCCGCTGCGCTCTAGGTCACCAAACGCTGAGTCGGTATTACCAATACGGATATCAGTCGGGAAGAATCCGCCAGCAATGAGTGAGTAATAGCCTGCGCTAGAGCAGTCGTAGCTAGATGGACCGTTGCGGCTCACCATTGAGTAGGTGATGCCTTGGTTTTGCTTCTGTTGAAGCCATTGAATCTGTTGATCTATTGATGGCATATCACCTCCTTACTTATTGATGAACGAAAACACCGCCAATGCGATTGAGACGGCTCCGAATACGAATGAAATAATCATCATTTGATTCTTCTGGGATTTGAGAGCACCCTTGCTCTGTTGGTCTGATGCTTCTAGTCCGCGAATGCGAGTCTCGTGATCCGTGTTGATTGTAGTGTTTGAGAGCGTCGAGGCATTGATGCTTGTTGTTAGGTTGATGACGTTAGCATTGAGAGTAATCAATAAGTCGTGGTCAGCGGAAGTAGTAAGGGTTGCCGTTGAGTCCATTAAGCGACGCCTAATATCAACATAATGTCATTATTAGTTGGATCTTTGGGGATTGTTAACTCTGCCATTCAAATTACCTAAGTAAGCGCAAGCGCAGATACGGAACAGCCGTTAAGAGTTATATCAGTATCGATCGCTATGCTTTTATAGTAGCCAACCCTAAACACATCACTAGGGGCCGCTAATATAGATATACTCACCGAATTATAGCGAAAATCAGTCGTACCACTGTACCCAGTACCGGCTACTCGATTTAGATCAATACTTGTAGAGTTTTTGTTAATTAGCCACATGAATCCAGCTGAACCTGTGCTGTTGATGTAAGCGCACCAATCAATTGTCAGTAGACATTTCTTGATGATGGTGATGCTTCCATCAGTGGCTACGGTGAAGATTCCGGATCCATATGTAGAACCTGAAATGGCAGCACCTAATGGGGCGACGCTATAGCCAGAAGCGGTGTGAGCAGCCGGTAAGCGCCTTTCGGCCTGAATGAAAGTGGCAAAGTCAATTGATGCAGCTTTAACCCCAGCTGCGGGAAGACTGGTAGCCATCGCTGTTGCTAGCCCGGCGACTGTGGTTCGCTTAGTAGTGTTATCAGTCGGGTCAACAATAGGAACAATATCCGCGCTTGCGGCAGTTGCTTTATTAGTTAGATCGGTTATTTTTTTATCTGCCAAAGTATTGGTTCCTGCTTATGTCTCTAAATTAACACTAACTCGGAGCATTGGGAAGCGTCTGATATTGCTCGTTTTGTAGATTGCTTTCAACATCATCAATGATGTTAGCTTGTGTATCCAGAATCTCTCCGAGCTGAACAGAGACAGATGTAGGCGTATAAGTCAGTGAGACGATCTGAAGTAGAAGGTCCTTCAAGAAGTTATCCGTGTTTCCAAAGCCAACCATTTGACCTAGCTTGATTGATTCGAGGTTGTAACGGGCCGAAGAGATATCAACTGTCGTCGTATAAACAGGGTTCGTAAAGCGAGACATTTCCTTAGCCGCTCGTTTGTCGATGCTGCTTGTGACTGAGTAGCGACGGTCGGTGATTCGGTGAAGTCCTATGCCCCATGCTGCCTGGCTCACAGTGTCGTCGTATCGCTTAAAGATCGAGACGCCCGATACCTCAGCACCAACAAAGAACACCTGGTTGCGTAGCTGCTCCTGAGAGCGCTTTAGGGCCATGTTCTTGATGTGATAGCCGAGTAGCCAGGTGTGATCAGCAACCGTATTCGCAGGTTGCAAGTACACCCGATTCTCAGCAACGTTGCCATACCAGTAGTAGCCAGTAGGCGCTTGGGTTATGAGGCTTTGGATGCCTTCGAGCTTGGTGTTCAGCTGGAATGTAGCGGGGACTGAGACGCCTGTATTGATGATCGAGTCTGTTGTGTAGCCCATGCGCCCAGGGTTGGTATCGAGAATGCCTCTGAAGGTCGTTGCTATCTCCTGAGAGCTAACAGTAGAGCTTGTGTTTGCTCCACTCAGGATTAATTGTTGTGAAAGCTCGGCTCCATTTGAGGCCAGGGTGACAGTGACGCCGTTCGAGTCTCCATAGAGCGATTCGTAGTCCATGATGAAGCCACTAAAGACCCGTACTCCATTTGGCGCTCCTGTTCCAGCTAGTAGGTACTCCCCTAGTTCAGTCGTCAGCTCATCACCATTTTGAGTAGCTAGTCGATCGAAGTTTCCGTATTGAACTTCGATGTCTACTCGTAGGTCAATATCCACATCAGTTCCAGTGCCCACTGAGTTATTTGTCTGATAGGTGACGGCGAACGTATAGCCGTCCTCAGTCGTGATGTGATCGCCCACTTGAGTCGAGAGTTGGGCGCGAACCTCTTTCGTCGTGTTTGGCGAACGGTTCAGCTTGACGGTCGTAGTTGTACCAGGCGTATTGAGTGACTGTGTGAATTGAAGGACGTCACCTACGTCAGTCCAGATACCAATGAAGGTGCCGTCTCGCTGATAGATACGGTAGATGTAGTCCTTATCATCTTCCTTACCAATCGCAGCCCAGTCAGTAGGTGGTGGAGGTGGTGGAGGTGACTGAATGAGAGTCGGGGAGTCAAATGCCTCAGCTGTTGGTATATCTACGAGGCCGGCCACTGTGACGGGACCTGGGACGATAGCCGGAGCATCAAAGGTCTCATCTGGACCGCTCGATAGAACAGGAACATAAATGAGCCCGCGACTGATGATGAGGTTAGTGCTGAATACTTCGTCACTTGAGATCTCAGTTGGGAAGATGTTCTTAACGCCTGTGATGATCGTTGGATTCGCAAATGCTTCGTTTGATGTCGTTTCACCAACTGGCACGTAGATAGCTATTGAGACGTTGCTGAATGCCTCGTCAGGAAGAATTGAGTCAACTGGTCGAGTTGTTACGCCAGGCACGACAGATGGGCTGCTAAATGCCTCGTCGCTCGATATTTCAGTCGGGTTGATAATCGTTTGGTTAGAAGCGATATATGAAGTCTTAGTCTCTGTGTCACCTCCTAGTGAGTTGGAAGCGTAAAGGCTGACTGAGTAGATACCCGAAGTTGTATAGGTGTGAGTTGGGTTCTGAAGCGTACTTGTACCGCCATCACCAAACGTCCAGGCCCAGGTATCTGGAATGCCGAGTGAGGTATCAGTGAAGGTGACTGTTACTGGTGTACGGCCAAGTAGTGGGGTGGCCGTGAAGGCAGCTGCGGGTACTGTTGGGCCGACAAATGCCCATCCTGAGTTATTTCCACTATCTAGTGAGTTACGAGCGTTCCACGTCGCTCCACCTGTGACTATCGAGTCCTTGAGGTCGAGATAGTACGCATCGACCGTTCCTGATGGCTTGGAAAAGGTGAATGTGGAACCGCTTGTCACACATCGAAGGATGATTTGCGATGATGAAGTTCCGTTCGCAACAAAGTTCGTGATGGTTTGGGTTGACCCAGCTACGAAAGTAATCGAGCATCCCGCGGTGATAGATAACGTGTTGAAGAGATTGTCACCAGATACCTGAACAGTGCCTATCAGGTTGACGACGTTATAGCTCTTTCCACCTCCAGAAAAAGAGTTGAATGTCGAATTAATTGTTGAACCAGTAGACACGAGAGTTCCAGTCGTTACTGCATAGAATGACGCAGTCGTGATTGTACTGTTCGTAAAGTCACCCGAACCGGTACCCGCAATCTGAATGCCGGAATTTATCGTATAACCATTGGTCCTCAGGACACCGTAACCGTCCATAACGAGTTTATTACCCGTGAAGTTTGATGCCAAGTCGATAGAGACCGTGCCGCCCCAGTTGTTCTCTACGCGAAGAGCATTACCTCCGGTTGATCCAGTCTGCGTAATCACCATATTGGCACGAGGCTGAATATAGATGTTCCTATCATGACTGAAGTTATAGAGCGTCAGATTTCCGTATACCTTTATCTCTGGGAGGGAAAGAGCTGGGTCCTTTGTAATTTGAACGGTCCCGATTATCCCGGTTGAATTGATGGACTTTGCGAGATGCGAGAATGAAGCCGTCATATTCACGGAAAATGATCCCGGCGCGCTATTCGCATCAAAAATAACGTCATCAACACTCGTCGGCAAAGAAGCCCCACCTGCTCCACCGCTAGTAGTAGACCAATGTGCCGTGTCGGACCAGTTGCCCGATCCACCTACCCAGTAACGATTAGCCATATAGGGTCAGCCCCTACAGTTTGAAGATCTTGTTAGAGGTATTGGCGAACTGAACGGTAATGTCACCGCCATTTGGTGTCACTGGAAGTCCAGTTCCCGTGTCGATATAGCAGAGGAGACGAGAGGTTCCCGCTGTACCCGTGTCCTTATAGAGAACGATCGCTTCTACTGTTGCCCCTGTGACAGCTGTAAAGGTTTGGTCAGCAGCATCAGCTACTCCTCCAGTTGAAGTCTTGCTTGCAAGGTTGGCGCTAGTAGCAACTCGAGCGCCTGCTGCTATGTCACTCAGGTTCGCATGATTGGCGAGGTCAACGGTATATGTTCCAGTATCGACTAAGACAGCTTTGATATTGTCAGTCGCCCAGGCAATCGAACCATCTAGTATTCCTTCTCTTCCTTTGTCGAATAATTTGTTCGCCATTGCGTTAGTGATCCTCTATTTACTTGTTGTCCCTAATTTAACTTATAGCCAGCGTCTTGTATAGCTCGAAAGAATTGTCACATCACGAGCTGTGAAGTCATCCGTATAAACAAGTGTGTTAGCGCCCGCATCAAAACTCGGTAGGCTTCCCTTATAGTCAGTTGCTAGTCCATTAACTAGCAATTGACCTTTAAGCGTGTCTAGTTCAAGCACGTCGCCGGCTACCCATGTTCTTTGGATGGATAAGGTGCGCAGAGTCGTTCCGTTGGTCAACTGGACTGTCTTAGTAGTTCCACCAGTGATGGTATTGATTGTCACCCGGATAATCGGCTCGGCTTTGTATGATCCACCTACGGTGAATGTAATCGAGAGAGTTGATGTCGTGACACTAGTTGAAGCGATGAGAGAGCTACTTGACGTATCCCAGCCCATTCCGTCCGGGGAGAAGAACTCAACTGAGAAGGCGGCTGTAGTGAGTCCCTTTCTAGTGAGGATGATGTTTCGAGCTGAAGCTAGGTAGCGGCGCACTGATCCGCCGTGATCAATGTCGAACGGCTGACTATGGATAGCCATTGCCGCTTTGAAGGTATCGATCCAGTTCTCTAGGTCTACCTGGGTTGCCTTCCTGATATACCCAGTGACAGTGAACGGCTTACTGTCATATTGCTGTTTGACCACGAGCGCTCCGTCACGCTCAGCAAGTGAATCAGCCTGGATCTTGTTAAGTGGAGCCGAATAGACGTCAGTATCAACGACAACAACGCCATTAGCCTGCATATCGAAGCTGCCATATTTGACAGCTTTCATCCTGCAATCCCCATACGTGCTAGGCGCTGAGTCTTATCGATGCGGTTGAAGAATTGATCGACAGCTTCAGCTGACTGGTTATAGATGTTTCCGCTGATAGTCGTTGCGTATGTATCACCCCCTGAGCTGCCTTGTGAGGCCGTTTGCCATGCAGAAGTGACCTTCGATCCAGTTGGAAGGTTTACGACCTCAGGACCATGCTCTCCAACAAGCGTGGAGCCACCAGGTGCAAAGTTTGTTCCGACGGCAAAGCCTGGGTAGACCTCTCTTCCTCCATCGATTTTGGCTGTGACGTTTACGAGGTGTTTCTGTGCTGCCTTCTGGGCAGGCGAAGATACGCCGTCATTAATGATCTGACTTGCGTGAGCCAAGATCTTAGTTGTTGTATTTGCAGAATTTTGTGCAGCATCCTTTGATCCCTGGATCGCTGCCTGCATATCGTCATAGGCCTTCTTGACCTGGGCAATCGCTATGAGAGCCGCAGCAATAGCGATAGCAGGCATGACGAGCGGCATTGCTATGACCCCTCTAAATGCTTCGTATGAAGCAATCGCTGAAGGAATAGTAATGAGGCGGAAGGTTGCGAAGCCGACCGTAATCGCATCAAATGCAGCATTGAAGGCTAGGGCAGCTGTGATGGCTGTAAGAACGGTAATGAGACCCCATAGCCAGGGGTCGCCGTCTTGCAGTCCCTTTATCAGTCCACCAACTGCGCCCACGATTATGTTTAGAGCATCGACAGCTAACCCAACTGCGGCGACGAGTGTGACACCGATTACTGGAATAAGCGGCACAATGACGTTCTGCCATAGATCGGTAAGTGGCGGGATCAACTTGTCTTGGATTGTCTTGGCTAGATCTGAAAGCTTTGGTCCCAGGTATTCGCTTACCTTGCGACCGAAATCAACAATGTTATTAATAACTGGTCCAACGTGCTTGATAAGATCGTCCATCCATTGTTGGACCATTGGACCAACACGGGTAGCAAAATCTTGAAGTGTAGGCATTACACCCGCGGCTGCATCCTTGATGCGATCGAAGAAGCTGCCCTTGATGATGTTTCCAGCAGTATCCATTCCAAGTGCTCCGCGACCGATTTGTCCAAACGAGTCACTGATGTTGCTCATGACTCCCTGGAACGTGCCTGACTGCTTTGCCATCAAGCCGCCGAATTTCGAGCCGGATGTAGTCATAGCTTCTAGTGCGGTCTGGACGTCGTTGAATGTTGGACCAACACCAGCGGCCATATCATCTTTGATCTGTGCAGCAGTCTTGTGCATCGTCTGCGCTAGGTAGTCGAGCAACGGAACGCCCGCCTGGGTAAATTGCAAGAGGTCTTGCCCCATGAGCTTCCCTGCGACCCGTACCTGGCCATATACAGCCGTCAGTTGGCCGATAGGGACTGACACACCCGCAGCGACGTCACCGAGCTTCCGCATAGTCGGGAGGACATCATCTTGGGCAAAGCCATAGGCGAGTAGTTGCTTTGAGGCGTCGACAACACCAGGAAGATCAAACGGTGTCTCTTTGGCAAACTGTGAGATCTGCGTGAGCATCGTCTGAGCCTTCTCAGCTGAGCCGAGCATCGTCTCGAAGGCGACGCGTGATTGCTCGAAGTTGCCAGTACTATCTAGTGCGCTCTTACCGAGGTCAAAAAGCTTTCCGGCTAGTTGCGGTAGGTAAACACCTAAGGCGACATCTTTAATGCGAGAAAGGGAAGCACCAAAAGCGCTCCCCTTTGAACTTGCGTCATCAAGTGAATTGCCAAATTGCTTGACAACAGCTGTGCCTTCATCCTTGGCACTAATGACAATATTTATTCGGTTATCGGCCACGCCTTGTGAAACTCAGTCAGCAGTTTTAGTTGTTCGGTTGCTGCCTTCTATCGTTCAATTTAACATGGTCACTATCTAATTCCCATATGAAAAATGCTTGCTGAATTGCCCAGTCAGGCTCTTCTAATACTTGAGCCATTGATAGATGAAACTGTTGTCTGTATCGAAAGAGCGCAATATCATCTTTTACATCAGCTGGAATGTTGTGAACAAGGCCCCTAACTACTACATCTCTATAGCATTCTTGATACTCGGCTAGTTGGTCGGCCCAGTCTGGGTCAAGTTCATCCCAACTTTTGGGTCGTCGTACTTGCTCCTAGTAATCAGTTCAAATGCACTCGTGGTTAAGATTGCTGGAAGGTCATCAATGTCATCGGACTCAGCATCGAGCGTCTCTCCACCAACGAGGACCTTTCCATTCTTGAATGCAGCTTTGACGTACTTCGTAAAGACCCGCACATACGCTTCTCCGTCTTTCGAATCAAGCAGAGCCATCTCCTTAGTACACTCCATTGAAGCTCTAGAGTCCATCACCTGGAAGGTTAGGTAGTGATCTTTGGTCCAGCCTTCAGAAACTCTGTCTAAAGATAGGGTAGCTATAAGTTGCAGTCGTGACATTCATTGGTTCTCCGTTTAGTGACACTATTTATACATAACCGAGACAAAAAGAAAAGAGCCCTGTTTTGGGGCTCTTTCAGTATTAGAGAAGTACTAGGCGGCAACGTATGTCGCGCGGCTGACATTGAGTACAGGCACGATTGATGCGTTCTGAGAGGTATTGAACTCACAAAAGAACGCAATGGTCGCAGTTACGATTGCATCGCGGTCACGGGACTCGTCAAGCGAGCGGTAACGTACACGCCCAGCTGTGAATTGGAGGTTGGTAGTTCCATTGGAGAGCGTGATGCGAAGTGCTTTAACAGTGTTGGCAATGAAGTCGTCGTGGTACTGGCTGTCAGTAAGACGGACGACAAACTCACCACTCGCTTCAAACGTGCCGCGATCAAATTGAGGAACGTCACCTGTTCCAAGTGGATCGAACTTTTCAGATGATCGTTGCATGGTGAGCTTTAGGCTCTTGGCAGCAATGTCAGTTGCTCCCGAAAGGGAAGCGATATCGGCCGCTACTCGCAGTGCGATGTTCTTACTTGTGAACTCTTTCTCAGTAGTAAAGGCGACTGTCTCTGATGAATCAGCACCAGCACGAGCCTTGACAGCTGTAGACATTTCTACCCATCCGCCGGCCTGAGCCGTTATATCGAGGTTGTCAAAGGTGCCATATGAGTGACGCTTAGCTCCTAGTGGTGAATTGCGAGTAATTGTCTGAGTAGATGGAATGCTTGATTGGTTGACGCTAAATGTGTGTGGGTAGATACCGCTAACAGCAACACCTGTTGAGACTGAACCAAATAGACCAAGGAGTAGGAAGCCAATCGACTCCGATGTGACTTTGCCACCGATTGAGCCTTCAGCCCAGGTAGCTGCTACTTCGCTGTCATTCACTCGATCCACAACGCCCATAGCGCTCTCGTTCTCGAGTGGAGTCGTCTTGTCTTGAATACCCTGCGTTAGCCAGCGCAACCAAATTTGTGGAGGAACGCTTGTTCCTGGGACTGTTTCAATGCCGAGGCCAATTGCCTCACGCCTACCGATATATGGACTAGTTGTTGACATCACCTACCTCTGGCTTCTTGAGCCGTTTTAGTTTCTTGTGAGCATCTTCAAGATCCATAGCTTCCACCTCACCAATTCCTGGTGAGAAGTATTTGCGCTTTTCAGTAATCACTTTCTCAGCGACTTCTGCCCTTGGATATTCTTCGATGTTCATATTACTCATAGGTCTAAAATAACCCAACTCATAAATTCTTACTATAGGAAACTTCGACATTGATATCCGCTACTAACGCAACCCCGCTCGGTACGCCTAAGTATTGCCAATCACCACGAGTCACGTTCATGATGTAAGTTCCGATGCTTGATTGGAATGTATTGCCTTGGTCAGCCTCATCTAAGGCATCGATGATCAGATCAGTTAGTGGGTACATCTGGTTGTAGTCTGATCCGTCCTCAGCCATTTCAACGTGAGTCCGAACAGTAAAGACAACAGTCCTATCGTTCTGAGATTGAGCACCTTTGGTATTACTCACATCAATTGGGAGTACTCGCACAGTAGGGTATTTATCGTAGGCACCAGCCTCATGTCCGACTACCTCCATAAAGGCTTGCTCACCATCAAGTTGAAGTGGCGTGATTACTGAGATCAGAGCATCTCGAATATCTCGTGATTTAGATACGGCCACTGTTTACCTCCCTAATGAACTTGCCAAAGCCAGAGGCGATGTCTCGTGGAACAGTTACCTTGGCGCGCTCGAACACTGGACGAACGAACGGATGCGCCTTTGTACCCTTCTTCTTGATGGATGCCTGAACCATCCACGGATTGATGTGCTTGAAGTCTGCCCACTTACGCAGCGGTGACCCTACCTTGACAGACACAAAGCGTGGTCCCCTTCCATTCTCTAGATCATCTGCATATGGAGAGTCGGCATAGATCTCAGCTGAGAAGCTTGCACGGTCCATCTTGTATTTGATCGATCGGCGAAGGTCACCTGATGCTCCCACATTGACTTCTAGGCGAAGGGAGCGCTGGACATCAATCGCAGAGCCTTCGATCTCCTGGTTCAGTCGAGCAAGTGATGCCTCAGGAAGGGCTCTAAAGACTCGCTTCACGTCGGCGTCGTCATAGGACACTTTCATGGCTACAGCCCCTCACGTTGGACGAGAGCATGCTTGTGGCTTACATTTCCCACGCCTGCATAGGTTCTGACTGCACGCACATTGAAAGTTCCACCGTCATAGATCATCTGATCACCCGCGATGATGTCCTGGCTCGTGCCTTTGAAGTACACGTCATAGCCATAGCCCACTGCGAAGCTATTCTCGATCTCAGTCCGACTCGCCATTGGAGTAAATAGGCAAACAACTCCTGTATAGAGAGTCTGCTTTTCTTTACGTCCATTAGTCCCAACCGCAACAGCTCGCTTAATGTCTGCCGCATGGGGGAACAACTGGCTCATGCTCGCCTCAACTTGTAGGCGTCGATCACCTGCCAGTTGGCTTGAGCTCGGTTCATCGCTGGTTCTGGTATGCCGTTGCTACGGATTGATCCCATCGTCTGTAGTCGATAGCTACCGATCGACTGAGCGATGACGTCCTGGCCATTGTTGATTGCAAAGTTACACATGGCCGCTGCGATACCTAGACAAGCCAACTTAAGATCGTCTGGGACTGTAGATACGCCGTGCTTGTAGCTCACACTCAATAGGTCGTTGTTCCAGGTCGAGAGTCCACTCTTCTGTCCCCAGTAGAGAGTGATGCGTCCGTAGCTGTTGAAGAAGTAGTTGCCAGACCCAATTGGCGTCTGAGTGGTGTTTGGATAGCCGATCTTGATTCCGTCTACCGATGTAACGTCCTGGTGGCGTAGCCAAAGAGGTGACTTGAAGTCGTATTGCTCATCTATAACTGTCTTGATCTCTCCAAAGCTTCGGTGCGTGTACCGATCAACAAAGGCATTCATCGCGGCTACCGTTTGAGTTGCTAGAACGTCAGGAACAACGGTAGCCCCGAGGTAAGTGATTAGTTCTGCCTTTGTGAATATAGCGCTCATCTGCGTTCAATATAAAACAAAGCCAGCAAAACTTCTAGACATTCATATCTTTGTAAATTTGTTCTTGGCTTTTTCCATCTAGGACAGAGATAGAAATTGCCCTGATCGTATCCAGCGATACGTATGCACGCCTTTTTCTTACATTCTCCGACTTTGATATCCACTGGAGGTTAGATACTCTGTTGTCATTTCTAAGTCGGTTCAGGTGATCTATATACAGAGGCCCAACGTGATCAGGTTTTGGAAGAAACGCATCTGCAACCAGCCGGTGAACGAAATATCGCCTTGTCTTTCCATCGGTCCGAAGTGAAACATTGGCATAGTCGTTGCGAAAGTAGAAGGCCCTTATTCGCTTGAATTTGGAGTGACGAACACGACCCTGATTAGATACTTCAAAGTATGGTGCTGTATCGATTTGTTTCCAAAACTCCATTTACTCTATTTTAACAAAAAAGAAGTCCCGTTCATAGGGACTTCTTTTATATAGGTAGAGAAGACTATTTTGTCTCTTCGGCCTTTGCATCTGTTTTAGCTTGCGCATTATCAGTTGCTTTTGCTTTTTCAACGGCAGCAGCTTCATTTTTAGCGTGCTGTTCATTAGATGCGACTACTTCAGCTGAAGGTTCGTTAGTTTGGAGTTCGACTTCGCCAGCTTCGTACGCTGACTCAATTTCGCGACTCTTTGCTACTTCATCAACGCGCTTCAGCTCATCATTATCTATATTGATCACTTCACCACGAACGTGTGGGTACACGTCAGCGGTAAAGGTAACGAGAGTTGTCTTTGACATAGAGAGTTTCTTCTTTCGGCCTTATTACTTGATGTTCATCTTTGCCCAGGCGATGTCCATGAATGGACGACCTGCGACACGTTCGATCATGCGAAGGCTGATCTTGTCCTGGCTGAAGTCAGTACCGTCAGTTCCGTAGTCAACACGGAGCGCACCACGGTTACCGATCCAGTAGTTGGTAGGAACACAGAACCAGAGTTCAGTTTCGTTTGTGCCAGCACCTAGGTTTGCAGGGATCTCATCAACGATGGTGATCGCTTTGCCGAGGAATGTGCTTGGAGCAGTTCCATCAAGGCTAGGGATATATAGAGGGCGACCGTTGCCGTCTTTTAAGTTGTAGATCAATTGCAGACCTGTGCTTGATGTGATGAATTGACCAAGTAGACGGTAAGCAGTTGGAAGGCTGAAGAATAGCTTGTTCACATCAGTGAAGGCTAGGTTCCCAGCGGCTGTGTTACCTGTGACAGTTGTTGGTGTGATGTCGCTTGAACGGAAGCCGAATGGCTTGCTCGCGCCGTCACCAGCTGCAAAGGCAAGGTTTTCAGCCAAGGCAAGTGCAGTTGCAAAACGGTCTTCAACGATGTTCTGAAGGTCAGGGCTCACAGCAGTATCAGCAAGTGATTCGCTTGAGAACTTGTCGAGCGCTGCGAGTTTGAAAGGAACGAGTTGCTTCTTTAGGAAGGTAGCGCCTGATTCAGTAATCGCAGCACCTTCACCAACCCAGTAAGTCGTTGGAAGTGAGTTGTCGTATGGCATGTCAAGGATTGCAGGCATATCTTGGAGGACAGTTGCAATCTGACGGATTGGACTGATGTAGTACATTTTGGCGATGATTGATTGGCGAAGTGTCGTAGGGACGAGAACGCCACCTTGACCAGCTGTACCAACTGTTTGAGCTTTGTTTCGTAGCTCTGCATCTTCACGCCATTCAATACCTTTTGCTTCGTAGTCTTTTGCGATGAGCTCGTTAGACTTCTTGATGAGGTCCTTGTCACCAGTTGTGATGGCTTGGTAGAAGCTCTTGATGACACTTTTGTCTTCTTCAGTTACGTTTTCACGAGATACGATGAAGTCTTTCTTGTGAGCATCAAGCTCTAAAAGCATTTCTTTCTTTGCCGCGTTTACTGCTTCTTCAGTTTTTTCTGAGACAGCTTTGGCGATTAGTTCACTAATTTTGGTCATAATCACCTCCTTAAGGTGTTGGTTATGCGACCACCGCCTCTAGCTCTAGGGCTATGGCAGCTTCTGCTTCTGCTAATTGTTCGTCTGTGAGATCTGCATCGAGATCTAGCTCTGTTTCGTCCTCAGCACCCGAGTGGTCGATATCGCCCCCGTTAGCTGCGGCTTCTTCAGCTGCGATTCGATCGATTTCAACCTGTGCGTCGATAGCCTCTTGCGCCTCACGAGCGGTCTTCTCTTCTTCTGTCTCAACTGGTGCGGCTTGTGCCTCTTTGATAGCGGTCAGTTCAGTTGTCACTTCAGCGAGTGATGTGCCGATCTTCCCGACGAGGTCAGTTAGCTCAGTAATTGATTGCTTAAGTTCTTCCACTTGTGGTTCTCCTACTTCTTTGGTCTTTAACTCCGCTTCAATGCGGTCTGCTTCTTCTCGCATACTCTTGATCATCCAGGTAGCGTCCTTCTGGCTAATGTCACCGGACTTATAGCTGAGGGCTACGGCATTTGCATTAGCGGGGATAGCGACGACACTCACTTCAAGCAGCTCACAGTCCTTGAGAACTGGGATGTCATCTTCGTACTCGACGGTGTGAGGTATGAAGCCGGCCGACACTGTGCGCAGCGTGCGCTTGACCAGTTGGCGAAAGATCATGTCAGCGCGAGGGTTGATCTCTGCCTCATCAAACTGGGCCGTGATGAACGACTTGCCGTTCACATTCAGTTGAAGGTCTGAGCCTTGTCCTAGGACGTTCTCTGGGTCATCTGGATCGTGTCCCCAAAGGATGAGCGGGTTAGAGAGATAGCGGTCTGTCTTCCAGCTTGACTGGTCAACGATCTCGCCTTGACGATCTACTGAGTCGTCGCTAAAGCAGAAAGTAACCTTGCGGTTTACCTCATCAATTGACTTAATATCGATCTGGAATAGCTTATTGATTATCTTGGATTTCATATCTGCGCTTAATATGAATCAAAGTCTTTAGGTTTGCAATACCTATTGCATCACCCGGACAGGAAGCAAAACGCATCGACACCTCGGATGAAGTGGAGCACCAGGTACGTCGTCATAGCTGTGGTTATATGTGCTTACCTTCGCGTCACCATTTCGATTGGTTGATGTCTCGTGCTGCACATCGCCTTTATCGAAGAAGTTCTCATCGATCCCAATGATTCGGCCATCCATAGGGCCACAGAATGGACAAACCATTTCGTCTTCAGCTGTGTGCCACTCTTTGCCCTCGATGACGCCTGACTGTCCCCATGCTGATATGTCGGCATAAGACTGCGCCCTGGCTACCTCAGTAGAGGCGATGAGATCTGCACGCTGCTCGATCGCAAATCCAAAGATCGCCTCGACTCGTGATCGAAGTGTGTAACCGCTCTCCCCAGCATTGATACCTTCTGTGAGAGCTGCCCTGAGCTGCTTCTCGGTCTCATCATTGACATCACCTGCAATCTTGAAGCTACGGGCATCTAGGTACTCTCTGACGGCCTTAGCGAACGGATCATAGGTACTTGGCTGCTGCCCGATCTCGAGCATCGCTTCACGAGCTGTTGAGATGATCACTTCATAGAGAGTTGGAGCGATGGCTAGCTTGATTGAGGTGTCAGACTGCTCCCATTCGATCAGGTCGCCTACATAGTCCTTTGTCTTGATGGACTTTCCGCGGGGATTGTTTGCCAGGCCCTCTAATACGAGTGCCTTCTGTGCATTGAACTGCGCACGCATGATCTGGACCAGGGCAGATTCGTAGCGCCGTGCTTTCGCTGTTCGAGCTGCAACCTTATGCTCACCCTGGTTAGTCGTTAAGTCTTTTTTTTTTGACCCGCTTGAGGGTCGTTCTTTGGATCGTTCGGATCAGCATTCGGATCTTCGCTGTCTAGAGCATTTGGATCAGTTGTAGGCGCCGGCTGTGATTGAGCCGTACCGTCTGCGATATTGCTCAGTGGAACATTTGTACCTGCCATGTAGATCTGCTCGCCTAGGTGATCTGGAAGGGCTTCCTCGCCATACATCTCGCGTACTTCATCAATCGTGTAGACCTTATTCGTCAGTGCACTAGCAAGCTTGAGCTTTGCTTCTACGTCTTCTGGCACTGGATTCTCAAAGCTGAGCTCGAGTGTCGGATCGAATGGGTGGACAAGTGATTGGTTCAGCTGCTCTACGAACTGAGTCACACGAGGGACGACGTTGAATAGGATGTGCATGTAGAGCGCAGCGTCCATGTTGGCGCGGTTGAAGTTAGCTGTCATGCCGAGCACAGCGTCAGGCGTCTTCCACATAGCGAGGACTTCTTCTTTAGAGAACTTACGGCTACCAAGGAAGTCGAGATCTGAAGGTGTCATCATGAACGGCTTAGCGTCTCCACCTTCAATCAGCAGTGGCTTACCGGCATTGCCTGCGCCTGTGTTCTCATCGCTGAATTGCTGCTTCCACCTGGCGTAGGACTCATCTGACATCTCTTCGTTTGAGGTGAAGATCAGAGACGGTTTAGCGCCATTGGCGATCAGGTTGCGGTTCCAGTCCTTCATCTGCTCGTCAAGGTCGATCGTCGCTGCGGCAGCTGAGATTACTGACTGGCCGTTGTATGGGTCGGCAGGGTTCGGGTTGATGTCACGAATAAAGGCTGTGACTGGGTAGTCGTGGTTGGCGAACTTAACGATGCTCTTTGAATACGCAGGTTCGAGCTTGAATTGGACCAGGTGGGACTCGAAGATCTGAAGCGCATCCGGCAGTTTGTTCTTGCCAGGGACGAATGGCTCTGTGCCTTTCGTCATGTAGATATAGCTCTCACCGGTGAAGTTGACATAGGTATAGTGGAGCTTGCGTAGCTGACGGCCTGTGTGAGCGTTGTTAGGCTCGTTCAGTAGCTTGAGGATTGGGTGATCGGTGATCTCTTCCTGGTCGCCGTCTAACTTCTTCCGATAGAGCTTGAAAGGCACTGCTGCACAGAGCGATGCGATTGAGTCATTGGCGGCAAAGGACCATCCCACGTTGGCACTGATCTGCTCACTCTTGAGTGCATAGTTCTTAGTACGCCCATCGCCCCAGAGATCATCTACTGGTCGAAGAGAGGGCAAATAGTCCTTGCGAGATGCCCCCGCAATGAACGCTCCAAGCCTTTGACGTAATGATCCTTTGTTTTTCATATAGGGCGAATAGATATTCCTTATGTTCTAGTTCTAACTTAACAGCAAAGCAAAACAATGAGAATAGGTTTATGCCGATCGAACTCTGAATTCTTTATGTGGCTTATTAAATAGCGTGTGAATCATATATCGAAGTGAATCAGCTGCGTCGTCATCCTCTTTAATTGGATCATCAGTTGAGTCATCGTTCTTAGTAAGCTTCCACGAGTAGTTTTCAAGCTCCCATACCAGGTCCTCATTGGATGGATCTGGATCAATGGTCAGCGCCCGCGTATTGAATTTGGTCTTAGTGGTGTTGATGCCGGCGAGGACTGATCCAGGACCCTTATCTACAGCTTTGAGGCGAAGCTTTAGCTCTCGGTTCAAGTTGAGGATAGCGATTGGATCTTCCGAGTCAGCCACCTGGATATCGAGCTTCGTATCGCCGATTAATTCTTGGATCTTCTTGGCGCGCTGCTCATCATCAAGCTTCGTCTTATAGAGCGTACGCATCACGTGAACGCTGTCATCACTCCCTATGGCGTATATGAGGGCCGCTAACGGGTGGTTATAGCCGAAGTCGATTGATAGCCCATATTTGATAGGTTCAAACGGTAGAGGCACTACATGCTTGTCACGACTGAACTCTTCGTAGATCAGTCCTTCTTGTTTGTGGTACTCGGCAAGCATCTCCTGGGCGTACTGACTAGGAGTCATTTCAAGCTTCATGCCGCCAAGCTCTTCAGGGTCCAGCATTGGGTTGTCGTAGCTAGTGAAGTGGAAGACCGCGTAGTTCTCGTTGGACTGGGCTAACTTCTCTAGCCTGTATAGGGACTTGTAGCCCTTTGGCGTACCCATAAAGATTGCAGACCCTTTGAAGTCAACGAGGGTCGGCCTGATGATCTCTCGCCACTGTTTCTCAAAGGCACGCATTGAGTCCAGCTCGTCCAATACGACGAGGCTGTACTTCTTTCCGCGGGCCGTCTCGATGTTCTCCCAACCGAATAACCGGATCTTGTTTGTAGAGCCGTCAGGACGCCTGAGAACGACTTCCAGGCGTTGCTCATTGGCAGACACAAAGTTGCTGGTGCCCACGACCTTCTCTAGTAGGTCAGACCAAACGATGTCCCGTGCTTGATCCCTGGTAGTAGCAAAGTATGCAACTGGTGCAGGAGCAAAGAGGCAGACACCAACCATCTCTTCGATGGCCTCTGTTGTCTTACCGAAGCGACGGCCACAACGTAGGACTTTGAAGCGAGCGCTACTCTGCGCTATCAGTCGCTGTGCTGGATGGAGTATCCCCACTCGATTTGAGCCTGTTTACGATTGCTGAGTCAAGTCCAATAGGCATGAGTGAAGCACCATCTTTGCCAGTGATCTCCTGACGGTCTTTCCAGTCAAAATTGTTTTTGAGGCTGAATTGAGCGCCAGTAGCGTTACGGCTATAGAGCTGAGACTCTGCAAACTCATGCACGCGCTCTCGTGCAGTCTCTACCGTGGGAAAGTACTGCTCTGTTTTTGCATAGTTGAGAAGGGTTCGACGGTCAATTCCCATGTGTCGAGCTAGTCCGGACATTGTGTAGGGCTTTTGCTCGGTCATCACTTCGCGTGTCATCCAGATTGTGTCGCCACGTTGATTGAAGCCATTCTCTACCTGGCGCTTTTCAACATGAGGATCACAGTCATCAAAGTAGTTCTTGATGCCTTGCTCAAGTTCATTCACTGTCGCGTAAGCAAGTGGCCTACCGCCTGCGTGCTTTGGTGTCTCTTCAGCTAGTGATTCTTGATTCGCCATAATGTTGCGTCTATTTATACACAAAAGCTTTGGATTTAAAAGGGCTCATATTACGTCTCCCTAGAAAATAGCGTCCGACCTGCGGTGCTAGATATATCCACGCTCCTGACTGCTGTTGAGAGTGGGAGTAGATCTTCCGCGCTGGCCCGCAGCTAGAGTGAGCCCATGGGGACTGAACCGACAGAAGTGAATAATGCTGAGTCAACCTCTGAGCCGTGGCGTTGGCCTGCCCAGTGGTTCAAAGATGAGAAGTTCTGGCGTGAGGTAGCGAGCCGCACGGTCTCAGGCATCATCGTAGTGACTCTTGGATTTATGGCTGCGATGCTCATGGGACTGTTTCCTGACAGTCACCTACGCTCGGTCCGTCTAGCATTTGCTGTCCTTTCGGTCCTTCTCGTTGGACTGCACTCAGCTATTATGCTTCCAATAGTTTCATTCATAGCTAAGAATTTGACAGGCAAGCGCCGTAAATACTCTGTATGGGTTATTGCATTCGGATCAGTTTTTATCCTGTATGCGTTTCTTGTTTGGATGTGGCTGACGTTGGTCCCAAGCTAGGTCTCTTTGGTTTGCATCGATAGCGATGTTTCTGAAAATGTCCCGAAGTATTACTGACTCACTCCAGTCACTGGCAACTTGTCCTCTGCGACCTGTTCAGTACCAAAGTGTGCAACAACGTAATTGCAGTCGTCTCGCGAGCTGTGAGCTATTCCGAAGCCGACATCTTCATAGTCACCGACAAGGACTGCTTGGTGAGTCGGGCTATTGATCCAGGCCTCAACTATGGCGTTCGTACTAGTCCAACACTTCGCCAGGTTCTCTCCTGCGCGCTGATAGTCATATCCAACTGTGTTGAAGAAGTCCCAAGGCGTCTTGCCTGGCCGAGTGTGCGCCCAATAGTTCTGGGCTACAAGGTCATCCGCTTTAGCTTGAGCTGATGATTCGAGCTTGGTGTTGAGTGCCAGATATGAAAGGTGTTTCGTGGATCTGTACTGATTCACAAGTAACAAAGCGCCTGGGACGTTCTCCGTGGCCGGCTGCGCGTTGACAACTGATATAGCCGGCGGTTGGACCGTTGGCTCTATAGGACGAGCTGAGATGAATATAGAAGCGTAGAGCCAAATAATTGCAAGCATCGCTCCAATAGAAGCGAAAAGTACTATGGTTCCAAAAGTTGAATAGGTTGATCGTTCGCGCACATTGATGTTCCTTGTTTAGTTATAATTTTGTTCTACTAAGCGTATGGTGATGAGCAAATGTGTTGCCTTCATATCCGTATAACTTACGGCTCGCTATACCAATCTTGCCGCTTCCTCCTTGCGAGAGGTCTATATGGACTTGGGTATAAAGACAACAATTTGCTCATCACTACGCTTAATTTTGATGTTCTAGCAAGATATCTCTTACTGCCGCTTATTATGCGCTTATTGCTTTAATAGTCAACACTATTATTATCCGATTAGTACCCTGTGGATAACTATGGAGTAGTGCCGTCGATAGTTGCCTGATCCGCCTTGAGCTGAATTTGATTCTGCCAATACTCTGGGTTAGGAATTAGCGTGATCGTGGCTTGGACCGATCCACCATTCGTCTCAATACTGACCGTTCCATAGTTGAGCACCTGACCAAAGATGCCGCCTTTAGCAGCTGTCGAGCGCGAGACTCGTACCCACTCGAATTGCTCATCCTTGCTAACGAAGAGGGTGATCCAATTCTTGATGATAATGCCGTCGTTGTTTAGTTCGATGTAACTGAGGCCATAGACGTACAGCTGAACGATCGTAATGACAACTACTGAGATTATTGCTACAAGGGCGATCTGGAAGACGAGAGACTGGTCAATGCCTGGTGCAGAGATCCAGGAAGAGAGTCCAACCCATAGCAGTCCAATCAAAGACGCACCGGTTAGAAGAACTACGACGTAGCCGATCCAATGCTTGTAGATGCGGGCTGGCAATGGGATCATGTCTTGAATATGAATGATCCAGTGGAAATGTCAATGTATATAAAGCCCCCCTTCCGGCAGCTAGGGCGAGAGGAGCAACTTCAACACTTCACCTGTTCTCTAAGACCGTTCCTTTTCCGAAGTACTAAGTGAAAACTACCGAACTGCTTGTGGGCACCGCATACACCAGGTTGACTATCGGGTAAGTAGTCGGGACTCAGCTTCTTTCCTTGCGGATACGGCATCTTCAAAGTGTTCATGGAAACCAAGGTTGTGGCGTTGGCCGTCTACCTCGATATTCGCGAACCACTTCTGGGTGACTTTATTGAAACTGACTCCCCTGACTCCACTCTTGTTTGTTCTATAGATCCTGGTGTTATGCCGCTGTTGTGTGAGAGATGCCCATCGACAGTTCTTAGGTGAATAGCCAAGATTGTTGTCTATTCGGTCAAGAGTGAAGCCATCTGGACGCTCGCCCATATCCTGGATGAAGTTCCAAAAGCCACTGCGTACAGACCAGCGCTTACACACTTTGATACCCCTACCACCGTAGTTGTGGTAATCCTTTTGATTAGGAAAGTTACATCTTTCCTTCATTGCCTTATAGGTGTACCAATATCGGTGTTGTGTTGCGCGCATTACTGGATCTAATTATAAACGTTCGTAGGTCAGTTGACAATTACCACATTAGGGGGCAATTCATCAGAGCCTGGGTTTAGCGCTACTCGCAAGTTCTATCATTACCTTGGCATCATTCAATGAGGGGTTACGGCGTATGATCTATGAGTAAAGTATTTGCATAAGTGACCTAACCTGTTAAAATAGAAACAGTTTAGGTCGACAAACAAGGCTCCGCGTTATGCGGGGCTTTTCTATTTGTACCTTATACCCCCGAGAGTCGTAGTTTAGGTCGACAAACGGTTGTCCTCATTAAAACATAGTCGTATAGCTGAGTAAACGATGAAATAATCTACTAGTCAAAATGCTCATGTATAGGCATAATACGGGCATGACAGGTACCAAAAACAAACAATCACTCTTTACCTGGCAAGCGGTTCCAAATAGCCCCATACGCCCCCAGAGCGCAATCGACTTTGAAAGACACGAAGCTTTGCACAGTGTCCGATACCAGGCGCAACTATTTCAGAAGAATCGTGTGAAGTGGACAACTCGTAAGCCCAGCTCATCGACCTCACCGCCACAAGAAATAAACCCCACTGCTTAGGTGGGGTTCTTGTTTTAGGAGGCAAGTGTCAGGATATTGACTATGACGGATAGAGCTAGAACTAGGGCAACTGTCTCGTTCAGCTGCCTCTGTGCGTACGTCCGTCTCTTTAGATAGCTGTCGAAGCGTTTACTTGCCTTACCTTTCGGCTTTCGAGCTAGTACCGATAGGTCGAGGATCTCACCCGTCGAGGTATCGGTGAGGCCATGCCTAGTGTGGACGATCATATTCGTCGAGCGCTTGACCACTTATATCGCTTGTCTTCCTCTGTAGTACTGATATACAGCGCACCACGTTTCAGCAATGCCCTATGGCCACGGAACGATGCTGCACGATCTGCGTAAGCGAAGACAACCAGTTCCCCGTCTATCTTGCTAATCAAGTCGACAGTTCCGGTGCGCTCGTTCGCATGGGTATCTCTTGCTATTTCGATGATCATGATGCAACTACCTCTCGTGCTGCAATCCACTCGAGATCCTTTAGCTTGCGGTGAAACTCCCACCCCTCAGGGTTATAGTCAGAGCCCGCATCAAAATAGCCGCGCTTGCTTATCGTTCGTGAACAGAAGAAGCTCTCAATGGTCATCATGACATCGTGACCATTGAGAACACCCTCAAGATGTACAGAGATATATTCGTTGCCATCTGCGCCACGTCGCTTCTGTTTTATGATCATGGCAGATCCGCCCAATGATTCAATTTTCGTCTTTAGTGATATTGCTTTCATTCCGTTGTGCCCTGTTTAGTTATTTACCCGCTTAGTATGCGCTGACCTCCGTAAATAGTCAACACTATTAAGTAGTAGTTAAAACAACTTAACCAAACATTAGGCCAGCGAACTCAGGCATTGTAGAAACAAGGAATAGCGCTTGCGCATCTTTGTCTCCACGTTCAATGATCCAACGCAGCTCACGCGCGCGTGCGTCGTCTGGGGCTATGAATAAAACGAGTGGGAAGCTCGACAAGTCATCTTCTGTAGCGTGCTGATATGCATGCCAATATCGCGCGAGTTTATCCTTAATAGCTTTCTGTCTTTCAGTCCCCATATCGATCTCGATCCACAGACTGATGTTTCGGCGCTTGACCAGATCCGCCACGTCGACGTGATAGTCAGGACGCAAGTCAGCCCCCGCAATTACTTGCCAGGTATCCGGCTCAGTAGAAAAGCCGTCTATCCGTACGCGGCCGGCCCGCTCTGCTCTCAACAGTTCTACATGAGCATCAGCGATTCCGAGTGTGTGATAGTCAACGGTCCTGAATGGCCAGAATCTACCGGGACGTCGTGAGAGCGCGTGCCCGGCACTTCCGAGCTGAAAGACGAACTGACCACTCCCTGCGCCGTTCCCACCTACTAGGCGGCGCTCTATTCGCTTCACATAGCCGCGATCTGCAAGTCGGGTCATTGCACGCCACATTGGAGTACCACTCGCCAGGTCATTGAAATGCAGAGCAGCAATGTGTGCAGATGCAAGCTGTCCGAACTTGGCAATAGACAGCACGATCTGGCGGTCACGATCATGGATAAGCATGAGATCACTATGTAGGAACGAAGTACGCGTGTCAACGAGCCGTATTCGCCCGTGATTGCGCGCTTCTAGAGTGTGCCGACATTCACATCAGGTCCACAGCCATTTTCACACCTGGTGTTGTTTCCGTATTTATCCACAGGTGCCTAGATCTATTGCAAAAGAATAGGGTTGACGATTCAAAGCTAATAGCCCACACTATGCACCAGACGAACGCGGGACACCAAATGGTAGGTCCAACAGCAAGTAGTCACTCAACATTAACAATCTGTCAGACAACGGTAAGGGCACAAGAATGTACGGGGCAAACTGCAACCCGACCCTATCGAATGTAGAACGCATTTCAATTCTGCGTGTTCGTGTGCAATAGCTAGCACCTCGGCCCACGGGACAACGCTAGCGCCTTACCGCGGTCTGACAATAGATAAAGGGGGAATCATAAGGACGTAATGACATGAACCAAGATCACCAGTGGACCTTGCCAACTAAGCGCAAAGGTACCTCACTGAAGAACATCCATCACAAACTAGATCCAAGCTTCGTTGCGGCTTTAGACCGCCTAGGAGTTGCGGAGACAACTAGGACCGGCAAGACGATCTCACGAGGAACCATCTTGACCGACCTAAGCACCAAAGACTCTGTGTTTCATCGACAGATGAGAGCAGAACTAAGGCGCACATATTTACAACTGAAAAGAGGAAAAGAACATGCAAGTAGCAACATTCACGAGAGGACTGACAGTCAAGCCGAGTAAGACAACCATCACACGCGTTGACTATCGCCTAGCTGTACGAGCTATCCTGGTAAGTCCGAAGCGCCGACCGCTGATCAATCAGCCACTAAAAAGCAACGTCACACGCTCTCTGAGCAAGGCACTTGTATGGGCAGTAATTCAGTAACAGCTGACCAACCCAAAGACTTTAGTGGTTTGAACCTCTACCAGAAGATCGCCAAGATCACTGGTGAAGTGGGTCTCATCAAGAAAGGTGGGACGAACAAAGAGCAAGGCTACGCATTCATTGAGTACGCAGCTGTTGCAGGAGAGCTACGAGGCCTGTTCGCAAAATACGGTGTAGTAATCGTCCCGCGTATGCAGCAGATGTCTAAGCAGACGCGACATGAGGTCGTCAGTAAATATGGCGCCAAGGGTACTCATGCGCTGATCGACTTCTACTTCAATGTAGTCAACGCCGACAAACCAGATGACAGGTTCACAGTGGTGTGGACGGGTGAAGCCCTGGACTACGGCGACAAGGCGACTAATAAGGCCGCCACAGGTGCTCTCAAGTACTACCTAATGCGCCAGTTCAATATCAGCGAAAAAGGCGAAGATGCCGACGCTGATAGCCCGACAGCTATTGCAACTCCGACTACCCCATTGGCAACCGACCAAGACAACACTGCTGCAAAAGATGAGCCGGCAGAAGACGTATTGGCTCGCGCTAAACAGAAGATCAACGAAACCTTAGAGGCGCAGCATCACACGGCGATCGTAGCTAAGAAGGCCTACATCACTAAGGTGCTCGGCCACAGCACGATAGATAACCTCATCGAGGCGGATCTCGTGATGGATGCCCTCGAAGCGGAGCACGCCTAATGTACGGCATTGACAACTCAGACGAGACACTGCGCATCCAGGAAATGGAAGCAGATGCAGAGATCTCCAGACTTGGTAAGTGCATCGCATGTTTACGACCACGAGTCCTCGACTCAGATCAACTATGTAATACCTGTGGCGACACAGGCGCACGAGCCGAGCTGATTGCACTGCTCATAACATCAAATAGCGGGCTGAACGCCCAGGAGAACAACTAGATGGCACGAGCCACACGAATCACCAAAATTAAGTTTCACTCGATCAACCGAGACATCCGAACAGCGGTAGAGACAAGCAGCTTCAACGCAATAGCTATCGCTAAAGTCCACCATGTTAGCCCAGAGTCAGTGCGCTCAATCCGACGTTCAAAAACATGGCCAGGATTCGTCACTGCTAAGCAGTTGCGGTCAACTATGATCTCGCGCCAGAAAGCCGATCAATTTGAGAAGAGCCAGAGCACACTTCAAGTTGGACCAGTTAAGAAGTTTACAAAGGATCTCAAGGGACTCATGGAGAACCCCGTTCAATATGTCACAGTGAAGCAATTCACTGATGCCATCGACTCACTAAATGGGAAGATCACCCAAGACCGAATGCGGTCAGATATACACCGGAGCAGGATCGATGCCCAGGGCAAACGATTAGACAGATACGGACTGGTCCTAAATAGGATTCAGAAACTCAAACCACGTTGGTTCCGAGAGAACTAATGGCGGGCACTAAAGCAGGGGGTCAGCTCGCAAAGATGAAGATCCTCGCCCGTGACCCTGACTTCTATAAGAGGATCGGGAGCAAGCAATCGTTGTAACTACTACCATATCTTTTCTATAACTGAATTGCTTATATAAATACATGGTTATCGAAATTACAAACGGATTTATAATAATTGATCGAGCTGACTTACTGCTTGCTCGCAAGTATAAGTGGCACGTCAATGACCAGGGATATGCAGTCTGGCGCGGAGTTGAGGATGGGGAAAAGAAGACCCATCGTCTGCACCGACTAATCGTGCACACACCAAAAGGACAGATCACAGACCATATAAATCACAATCGGCTTGACAACCGCCGTAGTAACTTACGCATCGTCACTCAATCAGAGAATATGCGCAATCTGACAGATCAAGGAAAAGGTTACTGGTATCACAGGAAGAACAAGAACTGGTGCGTAGAGATACATGGTAAGCACATTGGATCATTCAGGACTGAGGCTGAGGCTATAACGATTGCTTCTCAGGTTCGCTCTGGTGGAACATACATAAAACCGGAAAGAACAGAATGCAAGTTCGGGCATTCGCTAGTTGATGCTTACAGATATGAGCGTGTCACCTTGTGTAAGCCCTGCATGAAACGTAGACAACAAGAATATTACAGAAGGAGGATAGCAAAATAGCAGGAACATTAGAGGGAGCAAAGAAGGCTACGGAAAAGATAAGACAGCGTGATCCTGATCACTGGCGTAGGATTGGAGCGATCGGTGGGAAGAACGGACATACTGGTGGATTCGCTGTTATGGATAAGCAACTTCACCGAGAAGTAAGTGCCAAAGGTGGAGCAAATGGCCGAGGTAAGCGCGCACCTATCTATCGCTCACCACTGAACAGTGACGACAAACAAGACAACTAAATACGGAGAACGAGATGCCACGAGTAGTCGCATATGCCCGGGTAAGCACGGACAGACAAGATTCAGATAATCAGAAGTTCGAGCTAGACAATTACATGCGGCGACATGGTATCGAAGGCGTTGAGGTTGTTACAGAGGTCGTCTCTGGGACAGTGAAGCTCAAAGACCGAAAGGTCGGAGCGCTCATCGAATCACTACGTGATGGCGACACACTAATCGTGAGTGAGATCAGCCGACTCTCTCGCGACATGCTCACTGTGGCAAGCATCATTCAAGATTGTTTGTCACGGGGCATCGTCATCATCGCTGTCAAGGAAGGCTGGACGCTGGGTAATGATCCTGGCTCAAAGTTCACCGCGGTCGCATTTGGAATGGCGGCTGAGATTGAACGCAACTTCATCAGCCAACGAACAAAAGAAGCACTGCAACGCAAAAAGTCTGAAGGCATGGTGCTTGGAAGACCTATTGGTGTCAAACGTCCGCAGGATCGGAAGCTCAATGGTAAGGACGATGAAATAGTTCGGTACTTGAAAGCTCACGTTCCAATTGCCGCGATCGCCCGCGTTCTGGAAGTCAATGTTCAAACGCTGCGGACATACATGCGCGAAGAACAATTAGTAAATCGCGTGCTCGGATTGTAATGCAACCGCACAATCTAGTCGGGCGTTTAAATCATATGGACGATATGCAGGTAAAAGCGCATAATAAACGCAAATATGAATGAACGCGAGACATCGATAATCGAATTGGCAAAAACCGGCATGTCAGGTCGAAAAATTCGTGATCGCTTGCACCTGGCGATTCCGAGCGAAAAAGTCAATGCCATCGTTCGACGCGAACTAGGTCCGGTGAAGGCCGGACGAAATAGCGAACACAACTCGCTCTACATAATCAGGCCTCTCATAGAGCAGCTGATGGTCGAGGAACTAGGCAAAGACCCGTTCCTATGCGAGATCTGCAAAGAGCAGCAAGCTGTGCACTGCGATATCCACCATACGAAGTACGAAGGCGCGACAATCTACGATCTTCAATTCGTCTGTCGCAGCTGCAACTTGTCGCATGTGAATAAAGGACTTGTCTAGCTGGACTGCGAGCCAGCTAGACGATGCCGGTCACGACCAGGCTCGAACGTCGCGGACTAATAACAAAGTTGTTAGTGCTATACGACCGCGGCGATCGATCTAGGTCGTGACTAATCAATAACTAAGCAGGAACCAAATAAATGAGTGAGAAGGAACCCACACCCAATAGTCGCATCACTGACGAAGACATGATTGCCCTTGCCATAGAGCGGTCGAACATGAACGAGACAGTCATAGACGATGCTGCTGCACGAATGATTGCAGCCATGTGGCATGGCGGTCAGTTGACTGCAATGTGCGGATTTGCATCAAACGGGTCCATTGAATACGAACGCATGGCTCACGAGATAGCCCACACCGTTCTCGATCCAGTTATCTATGACGTTGAAGCTGAACAGTTTGTCTTAGACAAGCTAGGCGAGTACATCACAGCTTGTGGCGAGCGACCAGCTGTCGAAGGTTGGCACAAGCTATGGCTCAAAGGCAGTGGTGATGAGTGAGATCTCTACTGAACGCCGGCCACAACTTGAAACACCGACTAATGCCGCGTTGCTTGAGGGCCTTTTAACCCTCGAAGGATCAACAGGTGAGACATACCGACGATTTTGGAACTATTCCCCTCGTAACATCGGCTTTCTAGCCTTACAGGGTTGCCCACCAGAGCCAGTCGCTACTTACCGAAAATGGACTGAACTCAACCGGCAGGTGCAAAAGGGTAGCAAGGCGTTCTCAATCCTGCGGCCAATTGCTATCAAGGTTGAATCAAAGAACGATGACGACGAGCAGAAGATGATCCGTCGCTTCAAGGTAGTCCGTGCGCTCTTCCCTCTGAGTCAAACAGAGGGTGAAGAGCTGCCACCGTATGAGCCGGAGCATTGGAGCGTAGACCGTGCCTTGGGAGCACTAGCCATCGAGCGTGTCCCGTTCGAGTCGTACAACGGCAACATCGGCGGGTATGCAGTCGGTAGGACCATCGCTATCAATCCCCTGGCCCCTAATCCACTACGCACGACCTTGCATGAGATGTCGCATATTGAGCACGGCCACACGTCACTAGATCAGCTCGCTCAGTACCAGGGACACCGGGGACAGTATGAGTTTGAGGCTGAAGCGAGCGCATATGTCTCCTTGAATGAGTTAGGCGAACTAGATCCCGAGACAGCAAACATCAGCCGCGGATATGTTCAGTCTTGGATGAGGGATCAACAACCGAGCGAGGCCAGCCTAAGGAGTGTCCTCAACGTAAGTACAAAGGTATTAAATGCAGGGCGATCAAATGCCCAGGAGAACGAGTAATGGATAACAAACTATTTGAGCTATGCGGGGAGGTCTGGAAAAAGACTGAGTGGAACCCTAGTGAAGGATTTAGAAATTGGTACCGTAGTTCAACTGTCACTATCTCGGGTGAATACACGCAAGCGATCTGTCCTAGATATACCTCCGACTACCTACTAGAGAAGTTGCCAGACCACTTAGAGACAACACCGCCAGAAGACAAGAACTTGAAATGGGCAAACTTGTATCTCAAGCCAGACGGTAATGACTGGTGGGGTGGGTACATTGATATAGAGACTTCTCTATCACCGTACAACCACTTATACGGACGTGCTGATACCCCACTCAAAGCTCTCTTAAAACTAACTATAAAATTACATGATGCTGGGGAGTTGAAGTAATGAACGACTTCGACAAAGCCCTTGATGACATCCTCCTGAGACATGGAGCAGAGCAAGGTGAGTTGCATCATTCATTGAAGGAAGCTATCAAGCAAGTAGTCAGTGAGCTTGTGATTGGTAAGAACCTTCACTGGAATGCAACTCAGCGTCGCCAATACAGCACTAATGAAATCCAAGCTGTCGAATATGAAATGACCGTTAATGGCATTTTAGATAATCAGCGTGAAGTACTCTGGGGAACAAAAGAGTGAGTGATGACCCCGTTCAAGATCTGATCGACTTCATAAAGCACTGGTCTAAGAGATTACTATTGTCGCTCCTCAATGAGGATGAGATAATCGGCATAGGAGAATCTATGAAGATATCCAACAGTGTTCAGCCACTAACGATTTACTTCGAGCGGCTTGAGTCAGAACCAGATCCTCGCAGAGTGGCACAGCTAAATCGTCGTTCTAGAGAACGCAAGCTGGAAAAACAGATAGCAGGAACAGTTCAATTTTGTGCAACCTTGTTCGCCTCTAGCAATCACAAGTAGCACGTGCCGGTGAGCGTCAAGACGTATCGACGTATCAAGTGCCAATCGAGATGAGCACTGCCGGTCGCACCTTTCAAAGACTGATTCAACTTGTGAGCTACGTGGAGTGGCCGAGAGCATGAAGGCTAGGCGAAAACAGTTACGCCGATGAGGGTGGGTTCGGACACGGCTCACAAGGGGATTCCCTCTCCTATAAACCTCCGCAGCGCAGGGTTCAAATCCCTGCCTCACGTGGCTCTCAAGCTGAATCAGACCAGTTGCTCGATGAGATTCAGTTGTCCTTATTTATACCCTTGGACAACTCTGATCGAGCACCTGGGCGCACGATTTTAGATCCACCTTTTTCGTGCGCTCTTGCATTTATGAATCTATTTAACTGACCAAGGAGCATTGCCATGAGTGAATCATCTGTGAGAGGCGTCAGCCTAGAAAATGACATCGCAAAGGTACTTCGCAAGAAGCTAGGAGCTCGTGTTGCACGCGATAAGCGCAGTGGGGCAGGTAGCCACCAGAAGAACGACATCCTCGATTACTTCAGGGATACTCCCCTGGACATCGAAGCTAAGAACCACAAGACAATCAAGCTGCGTGAGTTCTGGAAGCAGACGGTACAGGGTGCGAGCCTAGGTCGTATCCCAACACTGGTCATACGTCTGGAAGATGACAATGGGGGCGTACTAGATGACCTGGCCGTGCTTAGGTTCTCTGACCTAGTGGACTTTATAGCCGAGATTCAAGACATCACAAAGACGATCACTGATCTTCGAGCACCAGTTGCCGTGGCCGGCCTAGATAAAGCCGTGGCTTCTACAGCCGAAAAGGGAGCTAAGTCATGCCGCAATGGTCATTTGCTCAGTGATGGCATGACCCAGTGTTTCGCCAAAGGTTGCCCATATAGCGCTGGATATAGGGCAAAGAAGATCAAGAAGTAGCAGCCCTTCGTGGGCTCTTTTGTGAAGCTATTCGGCTTTACAAATCAACCCACGATAAGGATGTGGAGCACATGGTAAATGGCATCGTGATCCCAGCTGATGAAGATCAGCCGATCTTTCAAAGAGAGTTCAGAGGCCTCAGTGAGTATCAGGAGGTAGTCGGAGGATACATCGAAGCCGTCGATCTTGGACCACTAGGCGCATCGTTCTTCGCCCACGACGAAAGCAAGCTGGTCGGTGCACCAATGAACCGACGCGCAACACTTGCCTGGTGGCTTTCCTGCCCCTACATGAGGCATCGAGACACCATCGGCGGTGACGTAGTTCTCATCGGTCTACCTGACGAGGAGGGCGATACCAAGAGCGTCCCTGACGAGCTGGTCACTCTGCTGTTCAATACGAAGTCCTACAAGGCTGAGTACCAGACGGCAGACAATGACGACGCGTTCAACAGCAACTCCATGATCTACGACGACTACTGGGAAGCAGTCAACGCAGCACTCGTGAAGTTCGATCGCTGGGCAGCTGTGATCCGTGCACGTGTAGTTCCTGCCTGAAGTGGAAAAGCCATCGTTGAAAAGCGATGGCTCTTTCCTTTTACTGAGACAAAGGGAAAGCCCCTACCTAGCGAGAAAACTTCTCAAGCTAAGTAGGGGCGGTAGATCATGCGTACTCGAAGTTGAGCGTTGCAAACTCACCTTGAAGTGCAAGTTTCCATTGATCGTACATCCATGCAGCCTCTTCCGGATCTCTGTATCGTCCAGCATTGTAGGAGTGAAATCCAACCTGCACTTTAGCTGTCCAAGTGGGCCTCTGATAGGTCTTATGCACGCCCATATAGCCTGACTTATTGTTCACGTTCAGCCTATTTCGGTTTGCTCCATTTTGGCTTGGCGTAACAATCCGCAAGTTTGATCGGCGATTGTCTAAAGGGTCACCGTTAATGTGGTCAATGTGCATACCTAGTACAGCTGGGAGCACTGATGCATGCATGCTAACTACACCGGTGCCTGGTTTTCGTATTGCATATCCTTGCGATAGGTACCAACTATATTTTACGAGTTTGCCGTAGTCTGCATCATCTACAATAGCTGTTTTACCCTGACCATGGATGCCAGTTAGAGTAATGTATTTCACTTGATTCTCCTTTCCGAATGAAAGGCCATGTCTTATACTTAAGGCAATGACTTCCGAATGCACTCGGGAGTTATTTTTTATCTCTCTTAGTTAAACACTTATCACTACATATTAAAAGACCCCTGCCCGCGAGATTAGTTACCTCAAGCGGGACAGGGGTGTTCTTTTGAGAGCCGAACCGGTTGGCTCAGGCTGCGGACGGACGGAACCCTTTACGACGGCCACGAAGACCGTCTGCGTTCGCGATGATCTCCTTGATGTTCGGGGCGATCTTGTTGAACTCTGCGAGGGTGACGACGACCTGACGGGTGTCCCCGTTCTTGATCTCGAGAACGACCAGATCTCCAGCACTTTTGATGCCCTTGATTTCATCGGGGAGAGCGTCGAACTGGACCGCCTCATCTAGTTCAGGGTGCTTGCGCACGATAACAGTGACGAAATCCTCGTCGCTGCCCTCCGTGCCACTGATGTCGGAAACTCGAACTGACTTGAAAGCCAATTGAATCCCCTCCTTTCATGTGTCATATGCAGCGATAACGGGATTGTCGTCGCTCAAAATTTATTATGAAGATGGGCATTTATTTGTCAATATCGGTTTTCCATGTGATCTGTACACGCTCAATATCAAAGCGAGTGCGCTTGCCATCGACATCATAAAAAGGCTTGCGGGAACTCTTACCGATAGTTATCTCATTGATGAGCAAGTCGACGAATGCACGACGCCAACCATCAGGTCGATCCATCCAAGCTTCCCGCACCGTCTCTCCCGGGTTCAGGGACACGTTGAATTGAGCACGTTGCAACTTATCCAACTCAGTATCGATGAGGGCCTTGCGCGCGCTTAGACGCTCTTGAGTGTGCTTTAGTTCATCCTTGTTGAGAGTGCCATCCGTATAGTCATCCAGAAGAGCATCCCGACGGTTCTTAATATCGATGGATTCAAGTCTTAGCTCTGCTATGCGTTCCTTGTCGACGACGTTAGTACCGACCACATCTGCAAGCTCGGGAGTTTCAAGTCGCTCTAGGACCGTCTCTCGAATGAAGTGTTCAAGCGAAGCAGCATCAACACAGATACCAGCGCACGTCTTCATCCGACGCTCTGTCTCACTACTCGTAGGACATTGGTAAGTACGTCTCAACGGCCGATCAGGTGAATCTCGTTTAGTCATACCTCTGAGGTAGCCACCACAGCTGCACCGAAGAATCCCGGTGAGCATGTACTTCTTAGACTGCGGTCGATCTGAGTACTTGTCCTTACGCATCATGACTTCGAGCTGAATCTCAGCCCATTCCTCTTTGGTGAAGATAGCTGGCCAGGTGCCGTCAAATAGCTTGCCATCGTGGATACGGATAGCGGCAAAGCGCTCAGCCTTCATGAACTGCCGAATAGTGCCAACATGCCAAAGCGAACTGGCTCGAGTCTTTATACTTTGTTCGTTCAGCCGCCACGCAATCTCGCGATAGCTGAATCCCTGGATGAACCACTCCCCCATTTGCCTCACGATCGGCGCTTCGACCGGGTCAAGGGTCTTCTCAAGCGTGTAGCCATAAGGACGTCTGGACCAGTGCGGTT
>Ga0209100_1000404_pt1 | contig 38729 bp, 29 predicted proteins | sample lystaG_FD_185480 | JGI IMG/M metagenome (GOLD analysis project Ga0209100, IMG submission 185480) | Glacier valley bacterial and archeal communities from Borup Fiord, Nunavut, Canada, to study Microbial Dark Matter (Phase II) -... | ecosystem: Environmental > Aquatic > Freshwater > Ice > Glacier ... | reverse complement strand
GTTTGGTGGTGACGTCGGAAGACGTGGTGATGGTCGCCTCGACCGAGGCGCGGGTGGTGCCGGTGCGGGTGCAGGCACCGGCGGATGTGGCGGCACCGGGTTCGCATGCGATGCAGTTTCAGATTGATGCGCTGGACTCGGCGGGTCACTTGACGGAAAAATCGGTTTTCTTGGTTCCTAGATAAGGATTAATTATGCAGAAAGATACTCTTGATTCAGGCGCTCCCTGGTGGAAGTTTGGACACGTCTGGATGGTATTCGGCGGTCCGGCTATCGTAGTTGTTGCTAGTTTTATAACGCTGTATCTTGCAGTGACGAGACCTGACCCGGTAGTTTCCGAAGACTATTATCAAAAAGGGATTGATATAAACCAAACATTGGATGCTGCCAATGCCGCCAGTCTGGCGCCAGCATTAAAAGCACGCAACCACGCTGCGACCGGTGTGCAGCCAACCGAAAAAGCAGTTAATAAGCCTTGATCTGACTGACCTTAACTTAAGAGCACAAATTATGTTGTCACAACGAATCATGTGGATTGCCTGGCCAGCTTTCATGGTGGCCTGTGTTCTGGAATTTCTGGTGTTTGCGCTGGTTGATCCGCAAGACCTGCACTGGTTTGGTCAGCCCGTGGGTCTGTCTCGACAGGGTGTTTACACCGTGGCTTTTTTTGTGTTTTGGGGCATCACCATGGTGTCCAGCGGCTTGACTACTTTGCTGGCGAAGTCTCCATTTGAGGTCAACCGTTGTTCAATGCCTGTCGGTGATCGTCCTGATGGCTGCAGCAAGCAGGACCTTTGCTAGGGCATTCTGCTGAGGTTAGTTGCAGGCTTTCGGGTTGACGATGTCCTTGAGCATGTCCGTGTTGATAATACGGACATGCCGTTGCTTGACTTCTACGATGCCTTCTTCGACAAATCTAGAAAATGTGCGGCTAACTGTTTCGAGTTTTAACCCTAAAAAGCTGCCAATTTCTTCCCGGGTCATTCGAAGTACTAACTCAGACTGAGAGAATCCTCGTGCATGCAATCGCTGAACCAAGTTCAGCAGAAAAGTGGCAAGACGTTCTTCAGCCCGCATGCTTCCGAGCAGGAGCATCACGCCGTGTTCCCGCACAATCTCGCGGCTCATGATCTTGTGAACGTGACGCTGTAATGCATTTACTTCTCGTGATAACTCTTCAATCCGGTCAAATGGCATCACACAGACCTCTGCATCTTCCAGTGCGACTGCGTCGCAGGTGTGATGGTCATTCACGATTCCATCCAGACCGATGACTTCACCAGCCATCTGAAATCCCGTGACCTGATCCCGACCATCCTCCGACGCCACGCGGGTCTTGAAAAACCCGGTGCGAATGGCATACAAACTGGTGAATTTCTCACCGTTTCTAAAGAGCGTTGTGCCACGCTTAATCTTGCGTCTGGCCGCGACCATATCGTCAATGAGGTCCAGTTCCTCCGCTGTCAAGCCCATGGGCATGCATAACTCCCGCAAGTTACAGTTGGAACAGGCGACTTTGATGGTTTGAGGATTCATGTTTTTCATTTTGTCACTAATTTAGCAACAGTACTGATGCTGGTCAGATTTACACAATTCGAATTGTCGTGACTTTTGATTGAGATCAAGAATGAATTTCAGCTTTTAAGGCATATTTGGTCAGCTTGCCAAGGACTATTCATGAATGTTGCTGAACCTGTTACCGAGGACCTGATACGTCGGTTTGATGTGTCCGGGCCTCGTTACACCTCGTACCCTACGGCGGACCGTTTTGTTGAGGCTTTTTCAGCGGATGACTACGTCCAAGCCTTGAAGCTGCGGCGCACCGGGGCTGCCGCCTTGGCGCTACCGCTCTCCCTGTATGTTCATATTCCTTTTTGTGAATCGCTTTGCTACTACTGCGCCTGCAACAAAATCATCACCAAGCACCACGATCGTGCAACGCCCTATCTGCGCTACCTGAGTCGAGAGGTGGATTTGCACACCGAGCATTTGGGTGTCGGGCAAATCGTAACGCAATTGCATCTGGGCGGTGGTACGCCCACATTTCTGTCGGACGACGAACTGCGTGAATTAATGGGTATGTTGCGTCGCAACTTTGTCTTTGCACCCGGCGGCGAATACTCCATTGAGGTTGATCCGCGCACCATTGACGTCTCGCGGCTGGATACGCTGGCAGAACTTGGATTCAACCGGTTGAGCTTTGGCGTGCAGGATTTTGATCCTGCAGTACAAAAAGCAGTGCATCGTGTTCAACCTGCTGAGCAGGTTTTTGCTTTGGTCGAGGCGGCGCGCCAGCGTGGTTTTGATTCCATCAACGTGGATCTGATTTACGGCTTGCCGCAGCAGAGCCCCGAGTCGTTCGATCGCACACTGGCGCAGGTTATTGAGTTGCGGCCTGATCGCATTGCTTTGTATGCCTACGCTCATTTGCCTGAGCGTTTCAAGCCACAGCGCAGGATCGCCACGGTAGAGTTACCCAGTGCTGCCGCCAAGGTCGCCATGCTCTCGCGTTCTCTATCCGCTTTTATTGGTGCCGGTTATGTGTACGTGGGGATGGATCACTTTGCGCTGCCCACGGATGCGTTGGCAGTTGCCAAGCGGCAGGGCCGTTTGCATCGTAATTTTCAGGGCTATAGCACCCAGCCAGATTGCGATCTGATCGGTCTTGGCGTATCGTCCATTGGTCGTATTGGGGCAACTTACAGCCAGAACGCCAAGACCCTGGAAGAGTATTACGACTATCTGGATCAGGGGCATTTCCCCGTGGTGCGCGGACTTGCGCTTTCACGGGATGACTTGGTTCGCCGTGCCGTCATCATGTCTCTGATGTGCCAGGGGCAAGTGTTATTTGAATCCATCGAGTTGGCCTACCTAGTGGAATTTCACTGTTACTTTGCTTCTGAACTTGAGGCGTTGCAAAAGCTGGTTGAGCAGGGGCTGGTCACGCTGGACGATAGCGGCATTCAGGTCACCCCCATGGGCTGGTTTTTTGTACGCGCTGTCGCAATGGTGTTTGATCGTTATTTACAAACCGACCGCACGCGCGCCCGGTTTTCCAAGATCATCTAAACTTTGCAAATGCAAACATCTCTGGCCGTGACAGCATTGCTAATGGGCTTGGCTGGCGGTCCCCATTGCATTGCCATGTGTGGCGCGGCCTGTGCCGGCATTGGCCAAGCTGCAGGCCCACGTAAAAATGTGGCCATGTGGAGTTTTCAAGCGGGGCGGGTATTGGGCTACTCCGCGCTGGGCTCTGTGGCCGCGGCCTCTATGCAGGGTTTGGGCTGGCTGACGGTTCAATCGGCCGCACTGCGCCCGGTATGGACGCTTTTTCATGTGGCAACTTTGGTGCTTGGCCTGCTGTTGCTATGGCAGGCACAGCAACCGGTCTGGCTGGAGCAGGCGGGTAGAAAAATCTGGTCTGGCGCGCGCTCATTGGCACAGGGTCGGGGCAGGGGGGCTCCGCTTGTGATTGGGGCACTTTGGACTTTTTTGCCCTGCGGCTTGCTTTACTCAGCCTTGCTGGTTGCAGCCTTGACAGGCAGCGCACTTGAAGGCGCTGCCGTCATGGCCTTGTTTGCCCTGGGTACCAGTGTTTCCATGATGGCTGGCCCCTGGCTTTGGCTGCGTTTGAAAGGAAAAGGCACGGGGGACTGGGGTATACGTCTGGCAGGGCTGGCACTGGCGGCCAGTTCCAGTTGGGCGTTATGGATGGCTTTTGCCCATGACGCCGCGCCGTGGTGCGTGACTCCCTGACAAACTCGGGTCGGGCTTGGGTTCAGCGTGCCTTGACCCTGTCGCCGTTTCTTAATTTGGTGTCTGGGTAGACAATCACTTGTGTACCGGGCGTCAGACCTGACTTGACCCAGGCCTCAACCCCATTGCGTGCGGCCACTTCAATTTCCTTCAGCCGCGCACGGCCCTTGTCCAGCACAAAGAGTGCTGACCGCGCCCCCACTGGAAACAATGCACTGACCGGAACCTTGACCGCGTTTTCCACCACCTGGACCAGCACCCGTACATCAACCTTGAAGCCATCGCCCAGGGTTCGCCATTTTTCCGGTGCGGAGGTGATGTCAATGATCGTATTCACACGTTGCTCCTCCACCCCCAAAGCGGATACCTTGGTGAAGGCCGCGGGTTCGATCAGTCTGACTTGCCCTAGCAGTACGTCGGGCCCGCCCCAGTTGGAAAGCTGCACCACGCTGCCGGGTTTGATCTGCGCGGCATCTTCGGTCAGGATATCCACCATCGCTTCAAGCTGGGTCGGATCGCCCAGTTCCAGCAGCGGCGTGCCCGCCATCACGATGCCTTCACTCTGTGTCACCACTTTGAGCACTTTGCCGGACACGGGCGACTTGATCATAAAAGCCCGCTTCTGTGTCTCTTGTGTGGAGGGCGTGGATTGGGAAAACTGCCTCAAAGCTATGCGCGACTGTTCCAGTTCATAGCGAGCTGCAGCCACTTCATGTCGCGCACTTTCCAGTTCTTTCTCGCGCAGGCGGACATTCAACCGACCCGTCTCATTTTGGTTGGGAGAAACAAATCCCTGGGTTGCAAGCGTCTCACTGCGCTTGAGTTCGGTGCTGGCCTGATCAAGCGCCGCTTTAACGCGTTCCATGTTGGCTTGCGTTTTGGCCACGGAGGCCTGCATGGCACCGGTGCGTGCCACTTGCTCGGCGCGAGAACGTTCATCCAGCAGTGAGGGAGAAACCGGCCACAGCGTGGCCACGGCGGCGTCCATTTCAACCGAATCTCCCTGCTTCAAATCAATGCGCGCCACGCGACCCATCAGCGGTGTCGATACAACATAGCGGTCGCGCAAGCGCGTCTTGCCATCTTCCTGCACCGTGCGCTCAAACCGGCCTTGGGTCACGCTGGCAATTTCGACCTCTGCGGGACGTGGCATAAAGGCCCATGCCAGCAGGGCCAACACCAACAGGAAAGCCACGCCAACCATTATTTTTCTCTTCATGGCTCTTCTCCAGTTTTGTTATTCGCGGGTTTTGAGTACGCCGACCAGATCCAGTGAATCCACCCGGCGGCGCACAATCAGCGCGCTGACAATGCCGGCGGCAAGCACGCACAAGGCGGCAAAAGCATAGGTGGCGGGTTGAATCACGAAGGGGAAATAAAACTCGTCGGTTTTGATTAAATTGACAATCGCCGAAGCCAAAAGGTAGCCCAACACCATGCCCAGCGGCAGGGCCAGCGCAATTTCAATCGCCAGTTCTCCCAGCAGAAAAGCCGAGACTTCGCCCCGCGTGAACCCGAGCACGCGCAGACTGGCCAGTTCCCAGGCTCGCTCCGCTAGTGCGATGCGGGCGTTGTTATAGACCACCCCGATGGCAATGATGGTGGCAAATGCCGTCAGAATGCCGCTGAAGACCAGCACGTTGCGGGCCGTGACTTCCTCGATATTGCGTTGCATGACCGATTTGCTGACGGCAACCGCAACCCGTGGCAGCTCTTTGAGTTTGTTCAGCAGGGCGGTTTCATGCCCACGCTCGACGGCCACGGTGACTTGATTGATCACATCGCCTTCCCGCAAAATTCTGTTCAAGGCGTGCCGTTCAATGTAGACGTTCATCCCCATCATTTCATTCACGACACCGGTCACGACCATCTCCAGCGATTCAAACCGTCCCTCCAGAAAATCAATCCGAACGGAGTCGCCAGGCTTGACCATCAGCCGTTCGGCCAGTCGGTCGGTGAGCAGCAGTCCATCACGCGGCGGTGCGAAGACTTGACGGTCCATGCCGACGATGCGGTGCAGCTCGGGTTGCTCAACTTTTCCCTGGAGAGACCCGCGCCAGGTATGGTTGGCGTGGACCAGTCGTGCCGCCACGGTGCGAGCACCTTCCACTGCCGTCACATGCGGCAGTTTGGCCATTTCATGCCCGATGCGGGCTGGGGTGGCTTCAATGAATCCGATGGATACGTCGCCGCGCAGAACCTGGTTGAACTGGGTGTTCATCAAGACCGCGATCGAGTCTCGCCAGAATGCGCCGGTGATCACAATCGCCATCGCCACGGCGATACCGAAGATGGTCAACCCGGTGCGTAGCGGACGCCGCTCCATGGTTCGAAAAATCATGCGGACAGCCGGCGAGACCCAATGCTGCAAACCCCAGCGTTCAATCAGCATCGGTTTGTACACACCCGGCGCGGGGGGGCGCATGGCTTCGGCGGGCGCCAGTTTCACGGTGGCACGAATGGCATTGAGCGTGGCCAGCACCGCCGCGGACAAGGCGACGCCCACTGCCGCCAGAATCAGCACCGGTTTGACCCGGTAGCGCAGTTCTGGAAAGCGGAAGACATCCGCATAAATGCCGACAAACCAGTGCCCCATCGTCGCGCCCAGCGCCAACCCCAGCACCACGCCCAACACCACAATCACCAGCACCAGTTTCAAATAGTGCAGACCAATGGCCTGGTTGTCGTAACCCAAGGCCTTCAAGGCGGCCACTTGCTCGCGCTGGGTCGCAATCTGCCGCCCCAGAACCACATTCAACAAAAATCCGGCAACCGCCAGAAAAATGCTCGGCAGCACCGTGCCGAGCACGCGTTGCTCCTTGATCTCCGAGTCGAGAATCATGTGCGACATCTGCAGGTCGCGCCCATGGGCGGTGATGCCGCCGAAGGGTGCGAGCAAGCGGTTCAGATGGTCAATGACGGGCCCCTCTGTGGCACCCGGTGCAAGCCGCACGGCCACCTGATTGAAGGCGCCTTCCATGTTGTAGGCCGCGGCCAGTGCCTGCCGGTCCACCCAGAAAACACCGAATCCACGCTGGTCGGGCGAGCCGCCCATACCGGCAAAGATGTATTCGGGCGACAGCGCAATCCCCACGATTAACAGCACTTCGCGTTTGCCATTGACCAGCGCATTCAGACGGTCGCCTGGTTTGAGTTGACGCGCGACCGCAAAACCTTCGGACACCAGTGCCTCAATGGCGCCCGTGTGATGCGCCGCAATCATGCGGCCGCTGCGTAGATGCACCTTGTTCAGCCGCTGGGGCGCTCGCGCGTCCAGCCCAATCAAGCGACCAATGATGGGGTCGGCCACATTCGGGATCGCGATGGGCACAATTTGCGCCAGCGAGGTTTCGACGTGAGCCGCGCCGGGAATGCTCTCCAGCTGACGTTCCATGGAGCGTGGCGCCCGTTTGAGCGTGGCAAATACATCGGCAAACCGCGCGTCGGCGTAGTACAAATCGCGCGACCATGACAGCGCATCGTAGGCGCTGAAGCTGGTGATAAAGCCGGCGACCCCACTGGCCACCACCAGCGCGATGGTCAGCGCCTGGCTCCACATCAAACGCAGATCCCTGAGTAGTTTGCGGTCCAGTGCTTTCACTCTGGCCCCTTTACCAAGACAGCTCCGACGGTTTGAGCTTGTGGGTGTTTTGCTCGACGCGCTGGATGCGCCCGCCGCTCAGGTACAACACGCGGTCCGCCATGCCGGCAATCGCGGCATTGTGCGTGATGACGACGGCCGTGGTGCCCAGTTCCCGGTTGATGCGCTCGATCACCTCCAGCACCAGTTTGCCGGTCACGTAGTCGAGCGCGCCCGTGGGTTCGTCGCACAGCAGGACTTCCGGGCGTTTCACAATCGCCCGCGCAATGGCCACGCGCTGCTGCTCGCCGCCGGAGAGTTGCGACGGAAAGTGGTCCAGCCGGTCCGCCAGCCCGACCAGCCCCAATGCTTCAATGGCGGGCATGGGGTTGTCGGCAATATCGGTGACCAGCTCCACGTTTTCGCGCACGGTCAGGCTGGGAATCAGGTTGTAGAACTGAAACACAAAGCCGACATGCTCGCGTCGGTAGCGCGTCAGTTGCGCCTCGGTTGCCGCCGTCAGGTCATGCTCGGCAAAACAGGCAATCCCCCCACTGGGGCGGTCCAGTCCCCCCAGAATGTTCAGCAAGGTTGATTTACCGCTGCCGGAGGGGCCCAGCAAGACGATAAATTCACCGCGATAAATGGTCAGGTCCACCTCCAGCAGGGCATGGACCCGCACCTCGCCCATTTGATAGGTCTTGCTCAGTCCTTTGGCAATGAAAACAGCGGGTCGACCGGCCTGATCGGTGGCGGATTCTTGGGCAGGTTTGATGGCGAGTGGGGGGGCAAGCAAAGTAGGGCCTTCGCGGTTGGCGATTCCAGCGGGCACTGTGGCATGCACCGCCAGGGCGGGCGTTGACGATTGTCAAAATTCCGCGGGCTGTGCCATGACTGGGATAATCCATCCCATGTTTAGCCTGAAACCCGTCCCCTCTGACCGCTGGAAGTTGTCCGTCGCCCCGATGATGGACTGGAGCGATCGAAATTGTCGTTATTTCCATCGGCTGCTCACGCGCCACGCGCTGCTTTACACCGAGATGGTGACGACGGGTGCCCTGGTGCATGGCGATGTGCCGCGTCATCTGCGTTACAACGTGGAAGAGCACCCGATCGCGCTCCAGTTGGGTGGCAGTGAGCCGGCCGATCTGGCGCATTGCGCCAAGCTGGGTGAACAGTGGGGTTATGACGAGATCAACCTGAACTGCGGCTGCCCGAGCGAGCGGGTGCAGCGCGGCGCGTTTGGCGCTTGTCTGATGAACGAGCCGCAACTGGTGGCCGATTGCGTCAAAGCGATGGTGGACGTGGTGCAGGTGCCCGTCACCGTCAAGCATCGCATTGGTATCGACAAGATGGAAAGCTACGACTTTGTCCGTGACTTTGTCGGCACCGTCAGCGAAGCCGGATGCCCGACGTTCATTGTTCATGCCCGCAATGCCTGGCTCAAGGGCCTGAGCCCCAAAGAAAACCGCGAAGTGCCACCGTTGCGCTACGAGCTGGCGTACCGGCTGAAAAAAGACTTTCCACAACTCACCATCGTCGTCAACGGCGGCATCACCACCAACGAGCAAGTGACCGAGCACCTGGCGCACCTGGACGGCGCGATGCTGGGCCGCGAGGCGTATCACAACCCCTGGTGGCTCGCCTCCTGGGATGCGGCGTTTTATGACGCCGATCGCCCTGATCCGGTCGAGGCGCTGACGCGTGAGCGGGTCGAAGAACAGATGTGCGACTACATGACGCGCGAAGCCGCCGAGCACGGCACACCCTGGCCCACCATCGCCCGCCACATGCTGGGACTGCGCCATGGCTTGCCGGGTTCGCGTCGCTGGCGTCAGGTGTGGAGTGATCACAAACTCAGAGCGTTAGCGCCGCACCAGGTCATGGCGCTGGCCCATGGCGGCGTAACAGATGAAGTTGCCTCTGGTATATAAGAAATAGGCCTCTAGCCCTCGTCGCTGCTGCGCAAGTAGCTATTAAATATATAGCGTATTGATGCAGGCCGTTATGGGGTGTTGAGGCACGCAAGGCCAGCGCGCATCGCCCGGTTGTGCGCGCAGGTCGCCCTCTCCCTTTGATTTTTCTCACTTGGCAATCGGTCGTCCCTGAATCTAATCAGGCGATCTGAATGGTGTTGAGTGGGAGCAAGATCAAAATGGAAAGCGCGGACATTAAAGTCATCCTCTTGATGCGAGGCAACGTCGGCAAGGAGGTTGCCGAATTGAAGAAAGCATTACGGAAAACCCTGGGCAAAGACGCACTCGTTTATCCCGGGCTGTCGGCGGGTGATGAATTCGATGCCGATATCGAGACCGCCCTGCGCGCCTGGCAATCCAGCGTGGGACTGGTGGCAGACGGCATTGCCGGGCCGCGCACCTTGTCTGCGCTGGGCATGTCGCCGCCGGCAGAATTGACCGTCAGTATGGATATTGGTTTGGTGAGCAAGTTGTTTCCCTTTACCAAAACGTCCAACATTGCCAAACATCTGCCTTACGTCAGCGCCGCCTTGGCCGCCTTTGGGCTGACCGACGCCAACATGATCAGCGTCGCGCTGGCCACGATACGCGCCGAGACCGAGGGCTTCGTGCCCATTGCCGAATTGCCCTCGCATTTCAATACGCTGCCCGGCCAAGCCGCCTTCAGCGCCTACGAATACAAGCTGGGCAACCAGAAGTCGGGCGATGGGGCGCGCTATCGCGGGCGCGGTTACGTGCAATTGACCGGATGCGAGAACTACCAAAAATTGGGTGATGTGCTCGACATTCCATTGGTCGAGAACCCGGATAGCGCCTGCGCGCCGGAAGTCGCTGCCTGCCTGCTGGCCGCCTGTCTCGATGCCAATCGTGAAAAGTTGTCCAAGTCCCTGGACAAGGATGACCTGAAGGCGGCGCGTAAAGCGGTCAATGGCGGCAGTTACGGTCTGGACCGGTTTTCCAACACCTATCAAATGGCGCAGAAAGCTTGGGCGGTCGCCGCGCGCCCCCTCGTCGGGGCAGTGGCCAAGACGGCAGCCCCCATCGCGGCGCGCCGCGCCAGCCTCAATGTCACGCCTGATCTGACCGATCTGCGCGATCGGCCCTACCTACCGCAGCCGCTCTCGCTGCCTCAGGTCTTTCCGGCGGAAAGCGATATCAAGCACTTGATGGCGGCCTACACCCATGCCGGACTTATTCTGGACCAGGGACAAGAAGGGGCCTGCACCGGTTTTGGCCTGGCCTGTGTCATCAACTACCTGCGCTGGCGATCGGCCGACATGCCGAAAAAACTCGAATCGGTCAGCCCGCGCATGCTGTATCACTTCGCCCGGCGTTTTGATGAATACGAGGGCGAGAACTATGACGGTTCCAGTTGCCGCGGGGCGCTCAAGGGCTGGTATCACAACGGTGTTTGCCTTGAATCGAGCTGGACTTATGCGGCCGGGGACAACAGCCTGCCGAAATCGGGCTGGGATCGCGACGCCATCGAGCAGACGTTGGGGGTGTACTACCGCATAGACCCTCAGGCCATCACCGACTTGCAGGCAGCGATTCGGGACGTCGGCGCGATCTACGTGTCGTCCTATACCCACCCGGGTTGGGATACGGTCAAAACCAGCGCCAAGCCGCCGACCTCCCATGCCAATTTGCCGGTGATCGCCTTCAATGGCAAGCCGTCGCGCAGTGGTGGCCATTCTTTTGCGTTGATGGGGTTCAACCGTGTCGGCTTTGTCATTCAGAATTCCTGGGGCGATAAATGGGGCTCGGGTGGTTTTGCCGTCATCAGTTATGCCGATTGGCTGGCGCATGCCATGGATGTCTGGGTCGCTGCGACCGGCGTGCCGGGGGTCGTATCAGGTCGCCTCGCCGCAGGTGGCAAGACTGCAGAAGGCGCGGCAACGACTGCTGCCCATGGCAACTGGTGGGACGCAGGAACCGCCTACCAGCACAGTATCGTGCTGGGTAACAACGGTCGGGTCACTCGTTTTGAACCGTTGGACGGTGTCACGCGTACCTTGCAGAATCAGGCCTGTGTGATGCCGGACACCTGGTTTCGGCAGAGCCCGCACGAGAAAAAACGCCTGGTGATCTATGCGCACGGTGGCCTCAACAGTGAAAGCGATGCGATTGGGCGCGCCCAGGCCATGGGACGCTATTTCCTCGGAAACGGCTGTTACCCGCTGTTTCTGGTGTGGAAGAGTGGCCTGCTTGAATCGCTGGGCGACATTCTGGAAGACAAAACCAGCCCCGCTGCTGCGGGCCGGGCCGGCGGCATTGGCGGCTGGGTCACCGATCCCTTGATTGAGAAAACCATCGGCCAACCATTCGCCCGCCCGCTCTGGAGCGAAATGAAGGAAAACGCCGAACTGGCGGCCCAGAGCGGCCGGGGTGGCGATCTGCTGACGGATGCTCTCCATTCACTGACCAGCAGCTGGGGCGATCAATTCGAATTGCACCTCATGGGGCATTCTGCCGGTGCCATCGTTTTGGGTCGATTGCTGGGCAACCTGGCGCAGAAAGGGCTGAGCGGCCACGTCAAGTCCGTTCATTTGTACGCCCCGGCTTGTACGGTCGCTTTTGCCAACCTGCACTATGCAACACAAGCCGAGATCATGGATAAGCTCCATCTGGACATCCTGGCAGATCAGCGTGAGCAGGATGACAACGTCGCCTATGTCTACCAAAAATCCTTGCTCTATTTTGTTTCCAATGCGCTGGAGGCCGATTTGCGCATGCCGATTCTTGGCTTGGAGAATGTCTTCAATCCCAAGTATGCCGGCTGGGACGGTTCGCCAAGCAGTGCCGAAGCCCTCGCCAACTGGCGCAATGCGATGGACATCTGCAAGCTGCAAAGTCGCCTGACCGTTCACCACGAAGAAAAGATCGTCACCCGCCGCGGCAACGGTCTGCCAGAAAAAACCGAAAGTGCCTCTCATGGTGGCTTTGACAACAATGTGGAAATCATCAGTAAAACGCTGGAGCGGATCACCGGCGCGGCACTTGAATTGCCGGTGGACGATCTGGTGGGGTTCTAGCCGCGCAACGGGTAAAGGACTTGGCGTAATGCGCTATGAGTCCGTCTCCGGTTGTCATGTTCTCCAAGTCAGTCAAGTTATCATGGCGGCTTTCTTTGTGGCTTGGCAGGCAGCGCCTGACCCAGTCAAACCTACGGCTTAAGTAGCCCCAGCGATCCGTGCGTCTTAATTCAATCAAGTTATCAGGGTTCAAGTCCTTCGCTGAGCCGACCAATTTCATGCTGCCGGGGCAACTGGTGGGGGTGGTCGGGCCCAATGGCTGCGGCAAATCCAACATCATGGATGCGGTGCGCTGGGTGCTGGGCGAGTCCAAAGCGTCGGAGTTGCGCGGCGAGTCGATGCAGGACGTCATTTTCAATGGCACCAACACCCGAAAACCGGCCAGTCGCGCCAGTGTCGAGCTGGTGTTTGACAACGCCGACCACCGCGCCGGGGGGCAGTGGGCCACGTTTGGCGAGATTGCCGTCAAGCGGGTGCTGACGCGCGACGGCACCAGCAGTTATTTCATCAACAACTTGCCGGTGCGCCGGCGCGACGTGCAAGACGTCTTTTTGGGCACTGGCCTGGGGCCACGGGCCTACGCCATCATTGGTCAGGGCACCATCAGCCGCATTATTGAGTCAAAGCCTGAAGAACTGCGCCTGTTCCTGGAAGAAGCCGCCGGGGTTTCCAAATACAAGGAGCGCCGCCGTGAGACTGAAAACCGTCTCAGCGACACCCGCGAAAACCTGACCCGGGTGGAAGATATTTTGCGCGAGCTCAATGCCAACCTGGAAAAGCTGGAAGCGCAGGCCATTGTGGCCAAAAAGTACAACACGCTCACGGCCGATGTCACGCTCAAGCAGCATCAACTCTGGTTTCTCAAGCGCACCGAGTCAGAAGCAGATCAGGCCAAGGTCAAGGCCGACGCCCAAGGCGCGGTCAATGCGCTGGAGAGCCGGGTGGCGGATTTGCGCCACATTGAAGCCGAGCTGGAGACGGTGCGCCAGGCCCACTATGCCGCGGGCGATCAGGTGAACCAGGCGCAAGGGCTGTTGTACGAGGCCAGTACCGAGGTCGGCCGGCTGGAGGCCGAGATCCGTTTTGTGGTGGAAGGCCGCCAGCGCGTTGAGCAGCGCCTGATCACGCTCAAAGAGCAAACCGCCCAATGGGCCATGCGACGCGATGACGCGCAGGAAGAAATTGAAAGCCTCTCTGAACTGGCGATGGTCGGCGAAGAAAAAACCGAACTGTTGGCGGCCCAGGTGGAAGACCAGGCCCAGCAGCTGCCTGATCTGGAAGAGGCCTTGCGTTTGGCGCAAAAAGGCGCCAACGAGCAGCGCGCCAGCGTGGCCCAGGTGCAGCAGCAGATTCAGGTGCTGGCCGCGGACCAGCGCAGCATCGAGGAGCAATCGCGCCAGTTCACCACGCGCCATGAACGCCTCAGTGCAGATCGCAATGCCTTGGCGGCGCCCGATGAAGCCCGCTTGCTGAATCTGCAAAGCCAGCTGGAGCAGGCCCAAGAAACCGCCAGCGTGGCAGAAGGGCGCCTGCATGAGCTGCAGGATGCCGTGCCGCAACTGGACGACAACCGGCGTGCTCAGCAACAAGCCGTCAACACCGAATCGGCCCGACAGGCGGATTTGTCGGCGCGCATGGAAGCGCTTAAGGCCTTGCAGGAAAAGGTCAAGACCGACGGCAAGCTGCAGCCCTGGCTGGCCAAGCACGGGCTGGACAGTTTGCAGGGTTTGTGGAACCGCATCAACATCGAACAGGGTTGGGAAAACGCCCTGGAAGGGGCGCTGCGCGAGCGCTTGGGGGCGCTGGAGGTGTCGCGTCTGGAGATGGTGCGGGCTTTTGGCAACGATGCCCCGCCGGCCAAGCTCGCCTTTTACAGCCCTCCGCTGGCCGCCTTGCCCGAAAAAGCGGCGTTGCTGCCGCGTCTGTCCGATTTGCTGCGCATCAATGATGCGGGGCAAAAGGCGGTGTTGACCGATTGGCTGCAAGGTTGTTTCACAGCGCCCAGTTTTGAAGATGCCCTGGCCAGCCGCGACAAGCTGCAGCCCGGCGAGACGATCTTTGTAAAAACCGGCCATGCGGTGAGCGCCTACAGCGTGAGCTTTTACGCGCCCGACTCGGAGCAGGCCGGTTTGCTGGCCCGGGCGCAGGAAATTGAAAACCTGGAGAAGGAGCTTCGGGCGCAGGCCATGATCAGCGATGAATCCCGCTCCGCCCTGGTGCGGGCCGAGGCGGCCTACGCCGACGCGTCGCAGCGTCTGGTGGCGGTGCGGCGGGAAGCGGCCGAGAGCCAAAGCCGGGTCCATGAACTGCAGGTGGAAACCTTGCGTCTGACACAGCTGGCCGACCAGGCCCGCCTGCGCAGCGCCCAAATTGCCGGCGATCTGGCCGAGGTGGACGCCCAGTTGAATGACTTGCAAGAGCGTCGCGTCACCGCCGAGGGGCGATTTGAAGAGCTGGACATGCAGCTGGCCGATACCCAGGAGCGTCACGCTCAACTCGACGAACGCGTGATGGGCGCAGAGCGTAAGTTGAACGAGTGTCGCGAGCAGCAGCGCAGCCTGGAACGTCAATCCCAGGAGGCGGTTTTTTCCATGCGCAGCCTCGATGCGCGCAAGGCAGAGTTGTCGCGTGCTATCGATACTGCAGCGCAACAGGCAGAGTCCGTAAGGGCTGAAGCCGAACGAGCCCATGAAGAATTGGCACGGCTGAACGATGCCGCGGCACAAGGGGGTCTGCAAAATGCCTTGTCAACCAAGATGGAGCGCGAGCAGTCGCTGGGCGCCCGACGCAGCGAATACGACGACCTGACCGCCAAGTTGCGCGCCAGCGACGAGCGCCGCCTGCAGTTGGAGCGTGAGTTGGACCCGTTGCGGCAGCGCATCACCGAATTCCAGCTCAAGGAACAGGCCGCGCGGCTGGGTTTTGAGCAATACACCCAGTTGCTCGAAGACGCGCAGGCTGATCTGGAAGCGGTGGCCAAATCTCTGGCCGACGGCAACGTGCGCTTGACGGGCATGCAGGGCGAGATTGACCGCCTGAACCGCGACATTACGGCCCTGGGGGCGGTCAACCTGGCCGCGCTGGATGAGCTGGCGGCCGCCAGCGAGCGCAAGAACTTTCTGGATGCGCAAACCGCCGACCTGACCGAAGCCATGACCACGCTGGAAGACGCCATCAAGAAGATTGACGGCGAAACCCGGGAGTTGCTGTCGGGTACGTTCAACGCCGTCAATGAACACTTTGGCAAGATGTTCCCCGAGTTGTTCGGCGGCGGCAACGCCCGGCTGGTGATTACCGGCGAAGAAATTCTGGATTCTGGCGTGCAGGTGATTGCGCAACCGCCCGGCAAGAAAAACCAGACGATTCATTTGCTGTCAGGCGGCGAAAAAGCGCTGACGGCGATTGCGCTGGTGTTTGCGATTTTTCAGCTCAACCCGGCGCCGTTCTGTCTGCTCGACGAAGTCGATGCGCCGCTGGACGATGCCAACACCGAGCGTTATGCCAAGCTGGTCTCCAGCATGAGCAAGGGAACCCAATTTTTGTTTATCAGTCACAACAAGATCGCCATGGAAATGGCCGAGCAGTTGATTGGCGTGACGATGCAGGAGCAGGGCGTGTCCCGCATCGTGGCAGTGGACATGGATGCGGCGGTTTCGATGGCGGAGCTTGGTTAAGGTTTATGAGTAATTTACAAATTGGTTTAGCCCTGGTGGGTGGCTTGGTGCTGGTGGCGATGGTCATGCACGGGGCCTGGACGGCCCGCAAAAATTTACCCCGGCAAGCTGAGCCTGACCAGCCGCTGATCGAACCTCATTTGGGTGGGCCGCTTGAGCCGGGACTGGATGCGGCTGCCTTGGATGTGGCGAGTTTTCCTGCCCCTGTGCTGGAGAAAAAACCGGCCCTGGATGTCTTGATTGACGTCATCGCGCCGATTGCGCTGGAAAACCCGATACCGGGCGAGGCCGCGCTGGTCGCGTTGCCGCCAACGCGCCGCGCTGGCAGTAAACCGTTTTCCATCGAAGGTTTTAATGAGGCCAGCCAGTGTTGGGAAATACCGCAGGCGGGCCAGCGCTACACCCTGTTTCAGGCCGGCGTGCAGCTGGCCAACCGCGCAGGCGCGCTCAATGAGATTGAGTATTCTGAATTTGTGATGAAAACGCAGGATTTCTGCGAGGCCATCAGTGGCACCCCCGATTTTCCCGAGATGCGTGAAGAGGTGGCCCGGGCGCGTGAACTGGACCTGTTTGCCAGCGACCATGATGCCCAGCTTGGTTTTGTGTTGCGGGCCAGTCATGCTGCCTGGAGCCCCGGTTATGTTCAGCAGACTGCGACGCGCCTTGGCTTCGTCACGGGTGCCATTCCGGGCCGTATGCTCATGCCCGCCAGTTTGCCGGGCTTGCCACCGCTGCTGGGTTTGAGTTTTGACTCGCAAGCGGCCTTGGCCGACGATCCCGCGTTGTCGGCCATTCGGGAGGTCATGATCAGCCTGGACGTTCCTCAGATTGACCGCAGCGAGCAGCCCTTTGTCCGCATGCGCGAGGCGGCCCTGTCGCTGGCGGGCAGCATGGACGGTGTCGTGACGGACGACAACGGTCTGCTGCTGCCGACCGAGGCCATGGACGTGATTGGCACCGAGCTTGAACAGTTGTATGACACGCTGGACCAGCGCGATCTGTCAGCCGGCTCGGCCCTGGCGCGACGCCTGTTTTCCTGAGTTTGGGTTTTTTAGATCACGTTATGCAGAATTCGTTACCGCAAGGGCAGGATTTGTTTGCACCCTTGACGCCGCCGTTGAACCCCGCTCATGTCGAGCAACTTCGGCGCGCATTGCATGAGCATGCCCATCGTTATTACGTGCTGGATGACCCCAGCATTCCGGATGCCGAGTACGACCGCATGTTTCAGGAATTGCAGGCGATTGAGGCGCAACATCCCGAGCTGGTGACCGCGGATTCTCCGACGCAACGGGTGGGTGGCCGCGCACTCGACCAATTTGTCAGCGTGCGCCACGCCGTGCCGATGCTGAGCATCCGGACTGAGACCGACACAGAAGCCAGTGGTGCCCAGAATTTCGACGCCCGTGTGCGGCGCGAACTCGGTTTGGATGAGTCGGCGCCTGCCGTGGAATACGTAGCCGAACCCAAGTTTGACGGTCTGGCCATGAACCTGCGCTATGAGCACGGCGTGCTGGTGCAGGCGGCCACGCGCGGCGATGGCGAAATGGGTGAAGACGTCACGCAAAATATCCGCACGATTGGTCAGATTCCCTTGCGCTTGCCACCGGGCGTGCCCGAAATTCTGGAGGTGCGTGGCGAGGTCTACATGCGCCGCGATGACTTTGAACGGCTGAATGAGAAACAGCGTGAGCGGGGCCAAAAGACCTTCGTCAATACCCGCAACGCCGCAGCAGGGGCCGTGCGCCAACTCGACCCCAGCATTGCCGCGCAACGCCCCTTGAGCTTCTTTGCCTATGGCTTGGGGGCGATCACGCCGCCAGAAGCAGGGGGGCCGGCGTTCGAGTCGCACTATGCCATGCTGCAAACCCTGAAATTATGGAGTTTTCCGGTCTCAGCCCTCGTCACTATTGAGCAGGGTGCTACTGAATTAATAGCATATTACATGTCGATCGGACAGCAGCGCGACGGCCTTGGTTTTGATATTGATGGTGTCGTTTACAAGGTCAACAGCCTGGTGCTGCAGCGCCGCATGGGATTTGTGACGCGCGAGCCGCGCTGGGCGGTGGCGCACAAGTTTCCGGCGCAAGAGCAACAAACCCTGGTGCTGGGTATTGATGTGCAGGTGGGGCGTACCGGTAAACTCACGCCGGTGGCGCGCCTGAAATCGGTCTTTGTTGGCGGGGTCAATGTGACCAATGCCACGCTGCACAACCTGTTCGAACTGCGCCGTAAGCGGGTGCGGGTGGGCGACACTGTTATCGTGCGCCGAGCCGGTGACGTGATTCCCGAGGTCGTCGGGGTGGTGTCGACATCGCGCGCGCACTATGTGCCGAACTTCCGCATGCCGCGTCAGTGTCCGATTTGCGGCAGTGCGGTGGTGCGCGAAAAAACCGAGGTCAACCATCGCTGCACCGGCGGTCTATTCTGTGCGGCCCAGCGCAAGCAGGCGATCCTGCACTTTGCGCAACGCCGTGCCGTCGAAGTGGAGGGACTGGGCGAAAAACTGGTGGATCAGCTGGTGGATGGCAACGTCATTCGCACCCTGCCGGACTTGTACCGGTTGGGACTGACCTCGCTGGCCAGCCTGGACCGGATGGCCGACAAATCGGCGCAGAACATTGTTGAAGCGCTGGAAAAATCGAAGCAGACTACGCTGCCGCGCTTTTTGTTCGGTTTGGGCATCCGCCATGTGGGTGAAGCCACCGCCAAAGAGTTGGCGCGCCATTTTGGTAATCTCGACGCCATCATGGATGCCAGAGTGGAGCAACTATTGCAGGTCAGTGACGTCGGCCCGATCGTGGCCTTAAGCCTGCGCACGTTTTTTGACCAGCCACACAACCGCGAGGTGGTCGAGCAACTGCGCGCCTGCGGCGTGACCTGGGCCGAGGGCCCGCCTGCGCCCGTCACGGCCAAACCCTTGAGTGGCAAAACTTTCGTCATCACCGGCACCCTGCCCACGATGAGCCGGGACGAGGCCAAAGACCTGATTGAGGCGGCGGGCGGCAAGGTCGCCGGTTCGGTCAGCAAGAAAACCACTTTTGTCGTTGCTGGCGCCGAGGCGGGCAGCAAGCTCGACAAGGCGCAGGCGTTGGGCGTTACGGTGCTGGATGAAACCGGGTTAAAGGAGTTGCTTGATGGCCATTCGTGACATTCTCAAAATGGGCGACCCGCGTTTGCTGCGCATCGCCCAACCCGTCACCCAGTTCGATGCCGATGAGCTGCATCTGCTGATTTCGGACCTGCTCGACACCATGCTGGCGGCCGACGGCGCCGGGCTGGCCGCACCGCAAATTGGGGTGGATCTGCAATTGGTGATTTTTGGCACCGACACGCGCAATCCGCGTTATCCCGATGCGCCGGAAGTGCCTAAAACCGTGCTGATCAACCCGGTGATCATCCCGCTGCCAGCATCAGAAAACGACGCAACGTTGCTTGAAGTGGAAGACTGGGAAGGTTGCCTCTCCGTCCCCGGCCTGCGCGCGATGGTGCCGCGTTTTGCGCGCATTCGCTATATCGGTTTTGACCAGTACGGCGACCCGATTGACCGCACGGTGGAGGGCTTTCATGCCCGCGTGGTGCAGCATGAATGTGATCACCTGATCGGCAAGCTGTACCCGATGCGGGTGCGGGATTTCAGCCGGTTTGGCTATACCGAGGTGCTGTTTCCGGGGCTGGATGCACCGCTGGACGACTGAATCAAGCCAGCGCTTCCAGCAACTCGGTCTCGATTTCAATCTGGGCCCGGTTGTGCTGCAACTCGGCGCCTTGAATCAAAAAGGTGTCGTCTACCCGTTCACCCAAGGTCGCAATTTTGGCCAGTTGCAAATTGATGTTGTGCTTGGCCAGCACGCGGGCTACGCAGTACAGCAGCCCGACCCGGTCACTGGCCGAGATGTTGAGCAGCCAGCGCTGGGCTTTCTCGTCTGGCCGCAGGGTGACCCAGGGCGCGATCGGAAAACTCTTGACCCGGCGTGACACCCGGCCGCGGCTCGGTGGCGGCAGTGGGCCGGTCTGGGCAATGGCGCGGCCTAATTCGCTCTCCACCATGCTGGTGAGCTCCTGGTAGTGTTCCGGCAAGGCGGAGGCAATCACCTGAAACGTGTCCAGTGCATAACCATTGTTGGCGGTGTGCACCCGAGCGTCCAGAATGCTGAAGCCGCCCTGGTCAAAATAGCCGCAGATGCGGGCAAACAGATCGGGCCGGTCGGCGGTGTACACCAGCACCTGCAAGCCCTCGCCCAAGGGCGACAGGCGGGCCCGCACGATGGACTTGCCCGTGCCCACGTAGCGGGACAGTTGCCGGGTGTGCCAGGCAATGTCGGCCGCGTCGTGACGAATGAAATAGCCCACGTCCAGCGTGTCCCACAGCGCTTTGTGGGCTTCAAACGGCAAGGCATGCAGGGCCAGCAAAATCAGGGCTTCGCGCTTGTGCGCTTCTACTTCGGCTTCGCGGTCGGGCGCGCGGCCGCCCAGTGCCCGCAAGGTCAGACGGTACAGGTCTTCCAGCAACTTGCCTTTCCAGGCGTTCCAGACCTTCGGGCTGGTGCCCCGAATGTCGGCCACCGTCAGCAGATAAAGCGCGGTGAGATTGCGCTCGTTGCCGACCCGTTTGGCGAACGCGGCAATGATGTCGGGGTCGCTCAGGTCTGACTTTTGCGCAATGCGACTCATCGTCAGGTGCTCGTGCACGATCAGTTCGATCACGCTGGCATCTTCCCGCGCAATGGCGTGCAGCTTGCAAAAACGCCGCACCTCGGTGGCGCCCAGTTCGGAGTGATCGCCACCACGGCCTTTGGCGATGTCGTGAAACAACGCCGCGATGTACAAAATCCAGGGCTTGTCCCAGCCGGAGGCCAGTTGTGAACAAAACGGGTACTCGTGGGCGTGCTCCACAATAAAGAAGCGCCGCACATTGCGCAGCACCATCAAGATGTGCTGGTCCACCGTGTAGACGTGAAACAAGTCGTGCTGCATCTGGCCCACGATCTTGCGGAAAATCCACAGGTAGCGCCCCAGCACCGAGGTCTGGTTCATTAGCCGCATGGCATGGGTGATGCCGTCGCGCTGCATCAAAATTTGCTTGAAGGTTTCGCGGTTCACGGGGTCGTTGCGAAACTTGCCATCCATCAGGTCACGGGCATTGAACAGGGCGCGCAGCGTGCGTGCCGATAAGCCCTTGAGGCCGACCGTGGTCTGGTAGATCAGGAAGGTTTCCAGAATGGCGTGCGGCTCGCGCCGGTAAAGATCGTCGCTGGCAACCTCCACCATGCCGGCTTTGTCATAAAAACGCGCATTGATTGGCCGCGGCTCGTGTGTGGACGGGTTGAGTCGTTCCTCGATGTTGAGCAGCAAAATCTGGTTGAGCTGGGACACGGCCTTGGCCGCCCAGTAATAGCGGCGCATCAGGGCTTCGCTGGGGCGCACAAAAGCACGTTGGTCCGTGCTGGGCGAGGGCGCTTCATAGCCAAATGATTGGGCCACGGCGGATTGCAGGTCAAACACCAGCCGGTCTTCGCGCCGCTGCGCAATCAAATGCAGGCGCACACGAATCAAGCGCAGCAACGCTTCATTGTTTTTAATCTGCTTGACTTCAAAGGCGGTGGCCAGACCGCCTTTGGCCAGTGCGTCCCAATCGCCACCATAACCGGCCGCTTTGGCCACCCACAGGATCACCTGCAAGTCGCGCAGGCCGCCGGGCGACTCCTTGCAATTGGGTTCCAGCGAATAGGGAGTGTCTTCAAACTTGCTGTGGCGCTGGCGCAGCTCCAGTGTTTTGGCGACAAAAAAGGCTTGCGGGTCGAGTGCCGCAAAGAACGCTTTTTCAAATGCGGCAAATAGTTCGGCATTGCCGGTGATGAGGCGCGATTCAATCAGCGCGGTCTGGACGGTGACGTCACGGGCCGCTTCATTCAGGCACTCGGCGACGGTACGGACGCTGGAGCCAATCTCCAGCCCGGCGTCCCAGCAACTGCCGATGAAACCCTCGATCCGGGCTTTCAACTGCGGATCGTGGTCCGGCGACTGGTCGTCCGGCAACAGCACCAGCACGTCCACATCGGAGTAGGGAAACAACTCACCGCGCCCGAACCCGCCGACCGCAGCCAGGGCAAAAGGGCTGGTGAAACCCGCCTGCTGCCACAGAGTCTTCAGCGTGGTGTCGGCCAGTCCCGACAGCTTGCCCAACGTGCTGCGAACCCCCCGGGTCGAGGGGCCACTGGAGGCCAGTGACTGTAGTAAGGCAGATTTGTCAGCGCGATAGCGATTGCGCAACGCTTGGAGGTCCGTCATCGTTGGTTTTTCAATCTATCGCGTTGAGGGCGTTTAAGTAGAAGAGGACTCGGCTGCCGGCGCAAGCTTGGGCACGAACGACGGGATCGGCGGGCTGCCGGCCGACAGGGTCAACACCTCGTAACCGGTCTCGGTCACCAGCACCATGTGTTCCCATTGCGCCGACAGCGAGCGGTCTTTGGTGACGATGGCCCAGCCGTCGCCCATTTCCTTGATTTCCTTGCGGCCGATATTGAGCATCGGCTCGATCGTGATGGTCATGCCGGCTTTGAGCTGGTCCAGCGTGCCGGGCCGGCCGTAATGCAATACTTGGGGTTCTTCATGAAAGTGGCGGCCAATACCGTGGCCACAAAACTCGCGCACCACGCTCAGGCCATGGCCTTCAGCAAAGGTCTGAATGGCGTGGCCAATGTCGCCCAGATAGGCCCCCGCCTTGACCTTGACAATGCCATGCCACATGGCCTCGTAGGTCAGGGCGCACAGCCGTTTGGCCGCGACCGAGCCTTCGCCCACAATAAACATGCGGCTGGAATCGCCATGCCAGCCATCCTTGATGACGGTCACGTCGATATTGACGATATCGCCTTTTTTGAGCGGTTTGTCGTTCGGAATGCCGTGGCACACCTGCTGGTTGACCGAGGTGCAGATCGACTTGGGGTAGGGGTTGTGGCCGGAAGGTGCGTAGTTCAGCGGCGCGGAAATCGCGCCCTGCACGTTGACCGTGTAGTCATCGGCCAGTTTGTCCAACTCATTGGTGGTCACACCGGGTTTGACGAACGGGGTCAGATAGTCCAGCAGTTCTGAGGCCAGGCGGCCCGCCACGCGCATGCCTGCAATGCCTTCGGCGTCTTTGTAAGTGATAGTCATAGGGTCAATTATCCCATTGGACAAAATTTTTCGTGAGGGACGACGGTGACGGGCAGTTAAAATCAAAGGTTTTCACGGACGGGCCCAGTCAGCATCAGCGTCTTGAGCCGATCGTCCATCCCGTTAGCCCCCCAATCCAGGCCCCTAAAGTGACTCTGCACATTACCCAAATCGAGGGCGGCAGCGCTCTCAGCAGTTTTCGTATCCAGCAACTTTTGCCGAGCCTGCAGGCCATCCACGACAAGATCAACGGGGTGGCCGCGCGCTACGTGCACCTCGTTACCTCGGATATCGAGCCGCCCCAAGCCCTCAAGGCGCAACTGGCGGCCTTGCTGACCTATGGCGATCCCTACGCGGGGCCCACCGACGGTGCCTTGATCGTGGTGACGCCGCGTTTCGGCACCGTGTCGCCCTGGGCCTCCAAAGCCACCGATATTGCCCACAACTGTGGCTTAGGCGTAAGACGGGTGGAGCGGGTGCTGGAATACCGTGTCACGCTCAAAAGCGGCCTGCTGAGTAAACCCAGCTTGTCCGAGACGCAACTGGCGCAAATCGGCGACTTGCTGCACGACCGCATGACCGAGAGCGTGATGTTTGACCGCGCCACTGCCTGCGGCCTGTTCACCGAGTTGCAGCCGGCGCCGATGGCGCATGTGGACGTTTTGCAAGGCGGCAAAGCGGCGCTGGAAGTTGCCAACACCCAGTTTGGCCTGGCGCTGGCTGGCGATGAAATTGACTACCTGGTGCAGGCCTTCACGCAACTCAAGCGCAACCCGACCGATGTCGAGTTGATGATGTTTGCGCAGGCCAACAGCGAGCACTGCCGCCACAAAATCTTCAACGCCGAGTTCACGATTGACGGCGTGGCACAAGCCCAAAGCATGTTCGGCATGATCCGCCACACGCACCAGACCAACCCGCAGCACATGCTGGTGGCGTACTCGGACAACGCCTCGGTGATGGAAGGCGTGCAGGTTGAACGCTTTATAGCCAAATCAGCCTCTAGCCCGCGTGGAATAAGCGCAAGCAGCTATGAAAGACAGAGTGCGACCAACCACATTTTGATGAAGGTGGAAACCCACAACCACCCCACCGCCATCTCGCCTTTCCCCGGTGCCGCCACGGGCGCGGGCGGCGAGATCCGCGACGAGGGGGCCACCGGGCGTGGTTCCAAACCGAAAGCGGGCTTGACCGGCTTTACCGTGTCCAAAATCGATTGGGCTGAAACCTCCACGACCGCCACGAATTACGGCAAGCCCGGCCACATCGCCAGCCCGCTGCAGATCATGACGGAAGGACCGCTGGGCGGCGCGGCGTTCAATAACGAGTTTGGCCGGCCCAATTTGCTGGGCTACTTTCGCGAATACGAGCAGAGTTTGAGCTACACGGTGGCCGATGCCACCGGTGCGCCCACCGCGAAAGAAGAGCAGCGCGGCTACCACAAGCCGATCATGATCGCCGGTGGTTTGGGCGTGATCGACGCCACGCAGACGCACAAGATTGAGTTCCCGGCTGGCAGTTTGCTGATCCAGTTGGGTGGCCCCGGCATGCGCATCGGCATGGGCGGCAGCGCCGCCAGTTCGATGGCGACCGGCGCCAATGCAGCCGAACTCGACTTTGATTCGGTGCAACGCGGCAACCCCGAGATCGAACGGCGGGCACAAGAGGTCATCAACCATTGCTGGGTGCTCGGCAATGAAGGCGGCCCGAATGGCACCGGCAACCCGATTCTGGCGATCCACGACGTCGGCGCCGGCGGCTTGAGCAACGCCTTCCCCGAGCTGACCAACGACGCTGGGCGCGGCGCCCGCTTCGATTTGCGTGCCATCCAGCTCGAAGAGTCCGGCATGGCACCGAAAGAAATCTGGTGCAACGAGAGCCAGGAACGCTACGTGTTGGCGATTGCGCCCGAGTCGCTGGAACTGTTCAAGGCCTTGTGCGAGCGCGAGCGTTGCCCGTTTGCCGTGATCGGCGTGGCGACTGAAGAACGCCAACTGGTGCTGGCTGACGAAGCCCCTTTGGGGGGCAGCGCAGTACACGAAGTGACAAGCGTGGGGGCTCCAGTCGACATGCCGATGAACGTGCTGCTCGGCAAACCGCCCAAAATGCACCGTGATGTGAGCACCGTGGCACGCACCTTTGCCCCGGTCAACCTGACCGGCGTCGAGCTGCAAAAAGCCTGCATCGACGTGCTGGCCAGTCCGACGGTGGCGTCCAAGCGTTTTCTGATCACCATCGGCGACCGCACCGTGGGCGGCTTTAGCCACCGCGACCAGATGGTTGGACCCTGGCAGGTGCCGGTGGCCGATTGCGCCGTGACCTTGGCCGACTACCAGGGTTTTGCCGGTGAAGCCATGAGCATGGGCGAGCGCACGCCGCTGGCCACCGTGAACGCCCCGGCGTCGGGCCGCATGGCGGTGGCGGAGGCCATCACCAATTTGCTGGCCGCACCGTTCGAGTTGTCACGCGTCAAGTTGTCCGCCAACTGGATGGCCGCCTGTGGCGAGCCCGGCGAAGACGCCGCGCTGTATGCCACGGTGAAAGCCGTCGGCTTGGAGCTGTGCCCGGCGCTGGGCATTTCCATTCCCGTTGGCAAAGATTCGCTCTCCATGCGCACGCAGTGGAAGGACGAGGCGGGCGCTAAAAAGGTCACTTCGCCCGTCTCATTGATCGTGACCGCCTTCGCCACCCTGGCCGATGTGCGCGGCACCTTGACGCCGCAGCTCAATGCCACGGATGACACCACGCTGGTGCTGATCGACTTGGGCCGCGGCCAAAACCGCATGGGCGGCAGCATGCTGGCGCAAACACTGGGCCAATTGGGCGATGAGGTGCCCGATCTGGACCATCCGCAAGACCTGGTGAACCTGGTCAACGCCGTCAACGCCCTGCGCGCACAGGGCCAAATTCTGGCCTACCACGACCGCAGCGACGGCGGCCTGTTTGCCAGCGCGTGCGAGATGGCGTTTGCCGGTCACGTCGGCGTCTCACTCAACGTCGACTTGCTGGTCACCGAAGGCGATGGCATCACCGACAGCCGCGCCGACTATGGCGACAGCAAAAACTGGGCAAACCAGGTCAGTGCCCGGCGCGAAGAACTGACACTGAAAGCCTTGTTCACCGAAGAACTGGGCGTGCTGCTGCAAGTGCGCACGGCGCAGCGCAGCGAAGTGATGCAAACCCTGCGCGAGCATGGCTTGAGCAAATACAGCCATGTGGTGGGCAAAACCCGTCCCGCTGACTCGACCATCCAGGCCGGTGTTGGTGAAGTGCAGGTCTGGCGCGATGCCAAAGCGGTGTTCAGTGCCAAGCTGCAAGACCTGCACCAGGTCTGGGACGCCACCAGCTGGAAGATTTGCCAGCAACGCGACAACCCGGCCTGCGCCGATGCCGAGCACGCCGCCGCTGGCGATCCGCTGGACCCAGGCATGCATCTTCATTTAGTGCCAAATCAGCCTCTAGCCCCCGTCGATGTTGCGCAGACAGCTACTAAATCAGTAGCGAGTCCGGCACTCATGTTGTCCCGGCCCAAAGTGGCGGTGCTGCGCGAACAGGGTGTCAACTCGCACGTCGAGATGGCCTATGCCTTTACCGAAGCCGGCTTTGAAGCGTTTGACGTCCACATGACCGATTTGCAGAGTGGCCGCGCCAACCTGGCCGACTTCAAGGGCGTGGTGGCCTGTGGCGGTTTCAGCTATGGCGACACGCTGGGGGCCGGCATTGGCTGGGCGCGTTCCATCACCTTCAACCAAGGTCTGGCCGACCAATTCAAAGACTTCTTTGGCCGCACTGACACCTTCGGCTTGGGCGTCTGCAACGGCTGCCAGATGTTTGCCGAACTGGCCGACATCATCCCCGGCGCCCAAGACTGGCCGCGTTTCACCACCAACCAGAGCGAGCGTTTTGAAGCCCGTCTGAGCATGGTCGAAGTGCTGGAATCGCCATCGCTGTTCTTCGCCGGCATGGCCGGCAACCGCTTGCCGATTGCCGTGGCGCACGGTGAAGGCTTCGCCAACTTCAAGTACCGGGGCGATGCCGCGAAAGCCATCGCCGCCATGCGCTTCACCGACAACCACGGCGTCGCCACAGAGGCTTACCCGTTCAACCCGAACGGCAGCCCGGGCGGCTTGACGGCCGTGACCACGGCGGATGGCCGTTTCACTGCCATGATGCCGCACCCCGAGCGCGTGTTCCGCAACATCCAGATGAGCTGGACCAACGGCGACCCGGCGGCGTTCAGTGCCTGGATGCAGTTGTGGCGGAACGCCAGACGCTGGGTGGGCTAACGTTCGACAGTAAGCACCGCGCCGGCATGCTGGCGCGGTGCCTATTGCGACTCACCTGACCTCGAAGGCTGTCCTGCCAGAGGTCAAGTGTTGTCTTTGACGGTCGTGCCAGCGCCGCTGGCTTTGACCAAAGCAATGCCGTCATCTCTGGCCTGCTCCGAGCCATACATCGGGCTGGTACCGATGATTTGGTGGTTGGCCGCTTTCAGGTTGAAGAAGGGTTTGCCGTCTGAGGCAAGCTTCTTTTCATAGCGGGCATCCAGGACGCAGTTGGCCTGGATTGAAGCGATGCCGCTTTGGGCCGACGCCTTGGATTCGTATTGCTCGCTTCTCACAAGGACATGGTCATTCTCTGTTTTAAGAGCGAAATTGAACTGACCGTTGCTGCTCTTGTTGAGCTCAAACCAAACTGCCATGTCGCCACTCCTGATGCTGATGTGAAGAAGGAAGGTTGCTCGTCAGACGAAAAAACAGATTGTGATTTCGCAAGCCAATCTGAACTTTGATCAGCCAAAGAGTCAACCCCATCCGTGTCCCCGTGCGAATGGAGTCCATCGGCGAGGTGCGCGCTTGGCGTCTGGTCAGCCGTTTACTTCTTGACCTTGCTGGTCTTCGGGTAACCCAAACGGGCTAATGCCTGTTTGACCCGTGCGTCGAAAGCATCGCCGACAGTGTCGATGCCGTGGTCCATCACCTGGGTGGCATCGTTGATGCGGAGTTTGAGCCGGTCGGCGTTGCTGTCGATGGCACCACGCGCTTGCGATTCTATTTTTTCGCCAGCCTTGACCAGGGCTTCAAACGCTTTTTCACCCTTGATACCGGTCGAGGTGGTGACCTTGCCCAGCGCCCCCAGACCCGCCAGCCAGATTGAGCGCTGGGTATCGATCAATTTGAACGAGGCGTCCCGCGTCATGTGCACCACCGTGCTCACTTTTCGGCGGCTTTGGCTTGCCACCTGTTTCAGGGTGGCGGTCTTGCTGGTTGCGTTTGTTTTGGTTTTTGCCGCAGGGGCCTTAGCCCGGACCCTGGTTTTGGCGGCGACCGTTTTGGCCGCTTTGGGTGTACTGATTGTTTTCTTCGCCGTGGTGCTTGTCGCCATTAAAAACTCCCTCGTAGATGGATGAAACTGAGCGTTTAAATTGTTCCCCCACTGATCAGGTATCGTCAAGCCATGCTGCGCAAGCCAGGCTCGCTTTTTTGATCAAAATTTTGGCAACGTTCGGCTGCTTCACAAAATAAAGGCGAAAAAAAACGCGGCTTGATGCCGCGTTTTTTAGAGAAATAGCTAACCGGCTTATTCGATTTTGGCCTTGGCGCGCAATTCTTCCTGGAATTTGGCCATCTTTTGTTGTTGCAACTGCTGAGCAATTTGCGGTTTGACGTCGTCAAACTTGGGCAACTGGGCATCACGGACATCGTCCAGACGAATGATGTGATAACCGAACTGTGTCTTGACCGGGGTCTCTGTCATTTTGCCTTTGGTCAGCTTGGTTAGCGCTTCCGAGAATTCAGCAACATAGTTGCCAGCGCCCGCCCAGTCGAGGTCACCACCGTTGGCGCCAGAGCCTGGATCTTTGCTTGACTTCTTGGCAATTTCTTCAAACTTGCCGCCCTTTTTCAATTGGGCAATGATGGCCTTGGCCTGGTCTTCTTTTTCCACCAGAATGTGGCGGGCCTTGTATTCCTTGCCACCGTTGGCCGCTGCAAACTTGTCGTACTCGGCCTTGATTTCGGCATCGGTCACTGGGTTTGCTTTTTGGTAATTGCCAAACAGTTCACGGATCAGAATCGTCTGGCGTGCCAGTTCGAGTTGAGTTTTGTAGTCTTCGGTGATGTCCAGCCCCTGTTTCTGGGCTTCCTGGATGAAAATTTCGCGGGCGATCACTTCATCCTTAAGTTGACCTTGCATTTCAGGCGTCACCGGACGACCCGAGCGGGCGATCTGCTGCGCCAGTGCGTCGACACGCGATTTAGGTACCGCTTTGCCGTTGACGATGGCCACGTTTTGCGCCAACACAGCCGGAGCCATCGTGCACAACATGGTGGCAGTGGCAATGGCGGATAAAAGTTTCATTTTCATTCGAATCGTTTCCCTAAGTGACAAGTTATCAATGATCAAGTTCAAACTGGCGGTAAGTGGGCTTCAATGGCCAAGGCGTGCAAGCCCTGATCGATGAAGTCTTGCAGTGAATCATACACAAGGCGGTGGCGCATGACGGCGGACTTGCCTGTAAAAAAATGTGACGTGATACGGACCCGAAAGTGGGTGCCCGCGCCGGTGCCGTTGGACCCCGCGTGGCCGTTGTGTTGAGAGCTCTCGTCCACCACTTCCAGCGAGATGGGTTGAAGTGTTTCGCGCAAACGCTGTTCAAGCAATTGCGCGGTGGGTGCTGATGAGGGGGAGGTCGGTGTCATGGTTGATTCGGGGCCTTGGGTTCGTCGACTTTGAGGTAACGCGAAATGTAGAAGCCCTGACCAACGATAAAGATCAGCGGAAAAGCATAGCCCCAGAGCTTGAAGTTGACCCAGGCTTCCGTGCTGTAGTAGGCAGCCACGTAGGCGTTGATGAGTGACATGAACGCGCTGTAGGCAACCCAGACGACGTTGAGCCGCATCCACACCGAATCGGGTAATTCCATCTGGCTGCCGAGCATCAGTTTGAGAAAGTTTTTCTTCCACACCCAAACCGCCAGAGCCAGTCCGATGGCCATGGCGGCATACAGCACGGTGGGTTTCCATTTGATAAAGCGGTCATCGTGCAGCCCCAGGGTCAGCGCGCCAAAAACCAGTACCAGAACCAGCGTGATTTTGTGCATGACCGTCAGTTTGCGGTCAATGACGTAAATCAAGGCCATTTGCAGCACGGTAGCGGCCATCAGCACGCCGGTGCCGACATAAATGTCGTAGAGCTTGTAGCTGCCGAAAAACAGCAGGATGGGGAAGAAGTCGATCAATATTTTCATTTAGGGGTGAAGTTTAACGAAGCGGAGTTCATGCAGTAGCGCAGGCCGGTGGGTGCGGGGCCGTCTTCAAACACATGGCCCAGATGGGCGCCGCAGTCGGCACAATGCACTTCGGTGCGACGCATCCGCAACTGGCCGTCGACCTTGGTCTCTACCGCCGCTTCGTCGATGGGCTGGAAATAGCTGGGCCAGCCGCAACCGGATTCAAACTTGGTGCTGGCATCAAACAAGGGCTTGTCGCAGCAAATGCATTTGTAAACGCCAGGGGCCGTGTTGCCTTCCAGCCGGCCGGTATAGGCGCGTTCAGTAGCTTCATGGCGTGTGACCTCAAAGGCCAGCGGCTCGGCGCCTTTGTCCGCCAGCAGGGCTTTCCATTCAGCGTCGGTTTTTTCAATTTTGTAGGTCATGACGGGTTTCACTTTCGGGAAGGTTGGTTCAGGAGCTGCAACTGATCTCAATGCTACTGGCCCAATCGGGCGGGAAATCGGCGTATTCCTCAAATCCCGGATGCTCCTCAAAGGGGGATTCAAGCAGCAGCAGCAGGGTATCGACTTGCGAAAAGTCTTTAAGTTTCGCTTTTCTGATGGCTTGTTCGCCCAAATGGTTGCGCAGCACAAATTTCGGGTTGGTTTTTAGCATCAAATCGGCCACTAGCCCCCGTGGGCTCTGCGCAAGCCGCTCTGAATAACGTAGCAGCCAGGCGTCGATCGCGTCCCGGTTGAGAAACAGATCACGCACCGCTTCGGTGTCAGTCCCGGCGCTGGAATGGCTCAGGCGCCGCCAGAAGATGGTGTAGTCCACCTGGTCCTGGGCCAGCAGTTTCAGGATGTCCTCAATCAGCGCCCGGTCCTGCGTCAGCGTTTCAGTTGAGTTTGAGCCATCGATCTCCAGCAGGCCCAGCTTGGCGCGCATCAGTTTTTCCAGGGCGTTGGGGAAGACGGTTTTATAGGACTCCAGCGCGGCAATGGCAAGTTCTTGGTCTTCAATCAACGGCAGCAGGGCTTGCCCGAGGCAAAACAGGTTCCAGTAAGCGATGTTGGGCTGCTTGTTGAAGGCGTAGCGGCCTTGATGGTCGGAATGGTTGCAGATGTGGCCGGGGTTGTAGGCGTCCAGAAACTGGAACGGCCCGTAGTCGATGGTCAGGCCCAGAATGCTCATGTTGTCGGTGTTCATCACGCCATGGCAGAACCCCACCGCTTGCCAGTGTGCCACCATGAGCGCGGTGCGTTCGCTCACGGCTTCCAGCAAGGCCGCGTACGGGTTGCCGGCAAATTTGTCGCCCGAGCGGCAGGCCGGGTAAAACCGGTCAATCACGTAGTCGGCCAGGACTTTGAGTTGCTCATGCTGGCCACGGTGTGAAAAGTGCTCAAAGTGGCCGAAGCGCACAAAGCTGGGCGCCACCCGGGTGACGACGGCCGCCGTCTCGATCGTTTCACGGCGGATCGGTTCATCCGAGCCGGTCACGCACAGGGCCCGCGAGGTCGGAATACCCAGACCCTGCATGGCCTCGCTGCACAAAAATTCGCGGATGCTGGAGCGCAGCACGGCCCGGCCGTCGCCCATGCGGGAATAGGGCGTGAGCCCGGCGCCTTTGAGCTGCACCTCCAGCCCCAGGCTGGTCTCGCCCAGCAAAATGGCCCGGCCATCGCCCAGTTGTCCGGCCCACTGGCCGAATTGATGGCCGCTGTAAACACTGGCCAGCGGCTGTGTGCCCGACATGGGTTGGTTGCCTGAGAGTACCTCCAGCAGTTCCGGGGATGACAGCCACGACTCAATCAGGCCCATCTCGCGGGCCAGCGCAACGCTGCGTCCCACCCAGTAGGGCTCAGGCAGCGAATGGGGTGCGAGCCGGGTGTAAAAATGCTGGCCCAGCTTGGCAAAGCTGTTGTGCCAGGTCAGTCCCACATCAAGCGTGCTGAAGTTTTTTGTAGCCGTAGTCATGGCCGAATTGTCTCGCAGTCAGGTCTTGCACAGAGCTTGCAGGGTTATCGGTGCCGGGGGCGGGTCAGGTGTCAATTGCGTTACGTGGGCGTGTCGGATGCCCGTGTCATGCAGGGGACGGCAGGCGTTTATTGGCTGGTAATCCGCAGTACCATGAGCCCTCAATTTCACCATTATTCAGGAGTTTCTTCATGCTTGGGTTGATGCAAAGCCACCAGTTATTGATCTCGTCGCTGATCGAATTTGCCGAGCGCCACCATGGCGAAGGCGAGGTTGTCTCGCGCCGGGTGGAAGGGGATATTCATCGCTATACCTACAAGGATGTCGCCACGCGTGCCCGGCAGGTTGCCAATGCACTGGATGATTTAAAACTGGGTTTCAGTGACCGGGTGGCCACACTCGCCTGGAACGGCTACCGCCATCTGGAGTTGTATTTTGGCGTGAGCGGTTCGGGCCGTGTGCTGCACACCTTGAACCCGCGCCTGCACCCGGATCAGATTGCCTGGATTGCCAACCACGCTGAAGACACCGTGCTGTGTTTTGACATGTCGTTTCTGCCCATCGTCAAAGCCATCCACAGCCGCTGCACCAGCGTCAAACATTTTGTGGCGCTGTGCGATGCGGACAAACTCCCGGCTGACAGCGGCATTCCCGGCCTGGTGAGTTATGAAGACTGGATCGGCGCGCAATCCAGTCATTACAAGTGGCCCTCGTTTGATGAAAATTCGGCCTCCAGCATGTGCTACACCAGCGGCACCACGGGCCACCCGAAAGCCGCCTTGTACAGCCATCGTTCCACCATGCTGCATGCTTTGTCTGGCGCCCTGCCGGACTCCTTGTGCATGAGTGCGCGCGACTCGGTGTTGCCGGTGGTGCCCATGTTTCACGTCAATGCCTGGGGCTTGCCGTATTCCGCGGCCATGACGGGCGCCAAGCTCGTGTTCCCGGGCCCGGCGATGGATGGCAAGTCTATTTTTGAATTAATTGAAAGCGAAAAAGTAACTTTTGCAGCAGGTGTGCCAACTGTTTGGCAAATGATGCTGAGTCACATGCAGGCGGGTGGCTTGCGCTTCAGCACGCTGAAACGCACGGTGATTGGCGGCTCGGCCTGCCCACCGGCCATGATCACGGCTTTCAACGATGTCTATGGGGTCGAAGTTCTGCACGCCTGGGGCATGACGGAAATGTCGCCGCTCGGAACCGTGTGCACCCTCAAGAACAAGCATCTGCCGATGACGTCGGAAGAAAAAATGAAGGTCCGTCTCAAGCAGGGCCGCGGCATTTTTGGCGTGGACATGAAGATCATTGACGGCGATGGCCATGAGCTGCCCTGGGACGGCAAGGCCTATGGCGACTTGCTGGTCAAGGGGCCATGGATCATCAGCGAATATTTCAAAGGCGAGGGCGCCTCGCCGCTGGTGGATGGCTGGTTCCCGACCGGCGACGTGGCCACGATCGATCCGGACGGCTACATGCAGATCACAGACCGCAGCAAAGACGTCATTAAATCCGGTGGCGAATGGATCAGCTCGATTGACGTGGAGAACATCGCGATGGCCCATCCTGCCGTGGCGATGGCCGCCTGCATTGGCATGAAGCATCCCAAGTGGGATGAACGTCCCATCATCGCCGTGATGAAGAAGCCGGGCTTCGACCTGACGCGTGAGGAGCTGCTCAAATTTTACGAAGGTAAAACGGCCAAGTTTCAGATTCCAGACGACGTCGTGTTTGTCGACGCCATTCCCCTGGGTGGCACCGGCAAGATGCAGAAGACCAAGTTGCGCGAGTTGCTCAAGGACTATCAACTGCCTGGCGCCTGATCTGCGCCAACAGGAACTCGGGAGTGCCTGTTGCGGCCCTTTCGAGTCACCTCGCCTGTCGCATGGGTGATTCACTCTACGGGAAATCCCTTGAGGTGCGACGCTCAAATACTCGTACGCTGGACGAGTGTTGATAGATTGAATCTCAGGAGATGTCCATGAAATTTGCAGTGAAAATTGTTGCAGCCACGGTTGCCGTTTTGTCCGTCGGCGGCGCCTTTGCCCAAAAGGGTGAAACCGTCAAAATTGCCATGATCGAAGGCCTGTCCGGGCCGATGGCCAATGTGGGGCAAAACCAGCTCAAGGGCTGGCAGTTCATTGCAGAGAGACTGAACGGCGCCAAAAACGCAGCGGGCGTCAAGTTCGAAATTGTCGGCATGGACAGCAAAGGCTCGCCGCAGGAAGCCCAAAATACCTTGAAGGCCGCCGTTGATCAAGGGTATCGCTACATCGTGCAAGGCAATGGTTCTGGGGCGGCGCTGGCATTGGCCGATGCCGTGGCCAAGCACAACGAGCGCAATCCCGGCAAGGAAGTCATCTTCCTCAATTACGCGGCGGTGGATCCTGCGTTGACCAATGAAAAGTGCAGCTATGCACATTTCCGACTGGATGCCGACACGTCGATGAAGATGGAGGCGCTGACCACTTTCATGAAGGATCAGCCCAAGGTCAAGAAGATTTATCTTATCAACCAGAATTACTCGCATGGTCAGCAGGTGGCCAAGTATTTCAAGGCGGGCATGGCCAGCAAGCGTCCCGATTCGTCAATCGTTGGCGATGATCTGGTGCCTCTCGGACAGGTGAAAGATTTCGCTCCTTATGTGGCCAAGATCAAGCAATCGGGCGCTGACACCATCGTGACAGGGAACTGGGGGCAAGACATGACGCTGCTGGTCAAGGCGTTGAATGATGCCGGCTTGAAACTGCCAATCTACGCTTATTACGCAGGCGTCTCTGGCACGCCGACCGCCTTGGCTGCGGGTGGTGATGTCGAGGTGTACCAGATTGCCTACAACCACTCTAACTACCCCGGTGAGTTGGGCGTCATCATGAATGATTTTCAGAAAAAGTTCGGCGATGATTTCTACACCTTTTCCATCTACAACGGCATTGTCTTGATGTCCGAGGCCATGGCTAAAGCCAAGTCAACCGACCCGATGAAAGTCGCCGCCGCGATGGAGGGGCTGAAGTTCAAGGGCTTCAATGGCGACTCGGAAATGCGCAAATCGGACCACCAAATGCAGCAGGGGCTTTACATCTCCAAATGGCAAAAAGTGGACAAGACAAATCCCTACAGCGTCGAAAAAACAGGCTATACGTTTGCACCCGTCAAGTACATTGAAGCGTATGTGGCCAGCACGCCCACCAGCTGCCAGATGAAGCGCCCAGGCTAAAACCGTTCGGCAGACGAGCCGGGTAAGCTTTTCATTGCCCGGCTTTTTTCGGCGCTTCTTTTTCCCTCTTTACGATTGCTGCATGGAGTTCTTTACTATTTCACTGTTGAACGGCATCAGCTATGGCTTGCTGCTGTTCATGCTGAGTTCCGGGCTGACGCTGATCTTCAGCATGATGGGCGTGTTGAACTTTGCACATGCTTCCTTCTACATGGTGGGCGCCTACCTGGCGTACACCGTGACCTCCGTCGTGGGCTTCTGGCCCGCGTTGTTGTTGGCACCCTTGCTGGTGGGGCTGCTGGGCGCTGCGTTTGAACGCTATTGCCTGCGCCGGGTGCACAAGTTCGGTCACGTCCCGGAGCTGCTGATTACCTTTGGCCTGAGTTACATCATTCTGGAGTTGGTGCAATTGGTCTGGGGCCGCAGTTCGGTTGATTACCGCGTGCCGGTGGCGCTGGACGGTCCCTTGTTCACCATCTTTGGGACGCAATTCCCGATGTACCGGGCCTTCATGATGGGGGTGGCGCTGTTGATGTTGCTGGCGATCTGGTTGTTGCTGACGCGGACTCGGATTGGCCTGGTGATTCAGGCGGCGCTGACGCACCCCGAGATGGTCGAGGCTTTGGGGCACAACGTGCCGCGTGTCTTTATGCTGGTGTTTGGTGGCGGCTGTGCGCTGGCCGGTTTGGCGGGCGTGATTGGTGGCAATGCCTATGTCACCGAGCCGAGCATGGCGTTCTCGGTGGGCGGTGTCATTTTTGTGGTGGTGGTGGTGGGTGGAATGGGCTCGTTAGCGGGCGCTTTTCTGGCTTCGCTCCTCATTGGTATTCTTCAAACTTTTGCTGTCGCCATTGACGCTTCTTTGCTGTCGGCGCTGCAGACGCTGGGTGTCATGCTGACGCCTGCGACACCGGGCTATGCGCTGTTAAATCTCAAGCTCAGCCAGGTGGCGCCCATCCTGCCCTATCTGTTTCTGGTGTTAATCCTGATTTTTCGGCCCAAGGGCCTTCTCGGCACGCGGGAGGGCTGATTCATGAGTCGCCACATTAATGGGTTGCCATCACTGAAGTTCGGTCGCGTGCTGGTCTGGACGCTGTATGCGGTGGTCCTGCTGACAGTGCCTTTGATTTTTACCAGCAGCCTGAGCCAGACCATGCTCAGTCAAATGGGGATCGCCATCATCGTTTGCCTCAGCTACAACATCCTGTTGGGGCAGGGGGGCATGTTGAGTTTTGGTCATGCGGTCTATTCCGGTATGGGCGCGTTCCTGGCCATTCATACCCTGAATCTGGTGACTGGCGGCTTGCCGCTGCCGGTGAGCCTGATCCCCATCGTGGGGGGCTTGGCCAGCATGGGGGTTGCCGTGCTTCTGGGTTGGGTGACCACGAAAAAAGCCGCGACGCCGTTTGCCATGATCACCATGGGTATCGGCGAGCTGGTGTGGGCCATGTCCCTGATGTTTCCGGAGTTTTTTGGCGGCGAGGGCGGGGTCTCGGGCAATCGTGTGACGGGCAGCTCGGTCTTGGGTATTACCTACGGGCCGCAGATTCAGTTGTATTACCTGATCGCCATCTACACTTTCGTCTGCACGGCCCTGATGTTTGCGTTCACCGGCACCCCGTTGGGACGCATGTTGAACGCCGTGCGGGATAACCCGGAACGCGTGGAATTCGTCGGCTATGACACGCAGAAAGTTCGGTATTTCTCGTTTATCGTGGCGGCTTTTTTTGCCGGCATTTCGGGCGGTCTGGCGGCGCTGAACTTTGAAATTGTCACGTCAGAAGTCGTCAGCGGCTACCGCTCGGGCGCTTACTTGCTGTTCACATTTCTGGGTGGCTCCACCTTTTTCTTCGGTCCGATCATTGGTGCCATTCTGATGGTGCTGGCGTTCGTGCTGTTGTCCGAGTTCACCAAGGCCTGGCTGCTGTACCTGGGCTTTGTTTTTCTGTTCATGGTGATGTACGCGCCCGGCGGTGTGGCCTCTTTGCTCATGATGAATCTGCGGCTGGCGGCAGGGGGCTACCTGCGCAAACTTTGGGTCAGCTATTTGGCCCTGGCCTTCACAGCCGGGGTGGCGCTGATCGGCGTTGGCGCGATGATCGAAATGGTCTACCACCTGCAACTGAATTCAGCCCTGGGCCCGGAGTTGATGTTCCTGGGCGCCACGCTGGACTCGAAGGACATGAACAGCTGGTTTGGTTCCGTTTTTGTGATGTTGACTGGCCTGGGTTTGTTTGAGGTTTGCCGCCGTCAGTTCGCCCGCGATTGGGGTCTGATTCAGGACAGCATCGAACAAGAAATCAAACAAAGGAAAGCGCCATGACCTTTGCGTTGGAACTGAAGGACTTGCGCAAGAGCTTTGGCAAGACCGAGATTATTCGCGGCATCAATCTGCGCGTTCCGGCCGGTGAACGGGTCGGCATCATCGGCCCCAACGGCGCGGGCAAGTCCACCTTGTTCAACTTGATCAGCGGCCGCTTTGCGCCCAGCAGCGGTGAAGTGCGGCTTAACGGCCTGAGTCTCAACGGCAAAAAACCGTTTGAGATCAACCGGATGGGGCTGAGCCGCAGTTTTCAGATCACCAATATTTTCCCCAAGCTCAGTGTGTTTGAAAATTTGCGCTGCGGCGTGTTGTGGAGCCTGGGCTACAAATACACTTTTTTAAAATTCTTGGCCCATCTGGACGATGCCAACGCGCGGACGGATGAACTGATGGCCATGGTCAAGCTGGACCAGAAACGTGATGTGTTGGCCGTGAACCTGACCTATGCCGAGCAGCGTGCGCTGGAGATCGGCATCACCATTGCCGGCGGCGCCAACGTCATCCTGCTGGACGAACCGACGGCTGGCATGAGTCAGTCCGAGACCAGCCGTTTCATCCAGTTGATCAAGGAAGTGACGGTCGGCAAAACTCTGTTGACAGTGGAGCACGACATGGGTGTGGTCTTTGGTCTGGCCGACAAGATTGCCGTGGTGGTGTATGGCGAAGTCATTGCCTACGATGTGCCGGATGCTGTGCGTGCCAGCCAACAAGTGCAGGAGGCCTACCTGGGTTCTTCGGTGGCCGATTCACAAGCGGCAGCCGGGGGGCACTGAGCATGTTGAAGATTGACAACCTGCATGCCTATTACGGCAAGAGCCATGTG
>Ga0209100_1000403_pt1 | contig 38805 bp, 38 predicted proteins | sample lystaG_FD_185480 | JGI IMG/M metagenome (GOLD analysis project Ga0209100, IMG submission 185480) | Glacier valley bacterial and archeal communities from Borup Fiord, Nunavut, Canada, to study Microbial Dark Matter (Phase II) -... | ecosystem: Environmental > Aquatic > Freshwater > Ice > Glacier ... | reverse complement strand
CGATCGCCATTGGCAATCCGCTAGGGCTAGACAACACGGTCACGGCAGGCATTATCAGCGGCACCGGACGATCGAGCAGCGAAATTGGTTCGCCCGATCGTCGCACCAACTACATTCAAACCGATGCAGCAATCAATCCTGGCAATTCGGGCGGACCGCTTCTAAATCAAAGTGGTCAAGTGATTGGCATCAACACTGCGATTATTGGCGGCGCTCAGGGCTTGGGATTTGCGATTCCGATCAACAAGGCGCAGCAAATTGCCAACCAACTGATCAGCAAAGGATCAGTCGATCATCCCTATCTAGGCGTTGAGATGACGGATCTATCGGCGGCGACGAGAGACCTGCTCAACCGCGATCGTAGCTTAGGCATCAATGTGCAAACCGATCGCGGAGCACTGATTACCAACATCATTCGCAACTCGCCCGCCGCCCAAGCAGGGCTGCAAAAAGGAGACGTGATTCAGACGATCAACGGTCAATCAATTGCGTCGGCAAACGAGGTGCAGCAAGCGGTAGAAGCCAGCACGATCGGGAGTAATTTATCCCTTCAAGTCAATCGGAGTGGTCAGACAGTGACGCTCTCGATCCGACCAGGAGAGTTCCCGGTGAATGCAGGTTAAGTGATGTCATCGACGTGAGAATTTAGGCGTTACTGAATCTGGGGTAAGAATCAAGGAATTTGCCCTCACCCTAGCCCTCTCCCTGGGGAGAGGGGTTGGGGGTGAGGGTCATTCATAGTTCTCTTCAGCAACGTCAGAATTTGGAGGAGAGAATACTTTAGGACAGTGCAGTGGGTTAGATAAACAGCCCAACTTTAGAGGTTCGCTACAAAAAACGGTAGGGATGTTTCATGAAACGTCTCTACCGTTTTTGTTTGTGCTGCCTTCTGTGGAGCCAAGCCGATCGCAGGCAATGGTTCCCGTTCAGCCGCTCCCTATTTGGGATGATACGATCGAGCCACACAAGTGCTGTTTTTCTAGCAATAGATTTGTAAGCTTTAGCGTATGGAATTAAATCATCAACCCCAACTCGAAGAGTTTGCCGTCTTTCCAAAACACATAGGCGTATGGCAAGGCGATTGGATCAGACTTGATCGTAATGCTCAAGAGATAATGCGATTTACGGGCTTGCTAACGCAGCAAATTGTCAACAATCAGTGGATTCAAACGAACCATCACGAATTTCCGGGTGGAAAGAAAGTCACTCAAAATTTTGTGGGTCGAGTGATTGGCGAGGGCAGAATTACGATCGAAAGCTCCGATCCGCCTTTTTTTAACTACTTAATGACGGCTCAAGAGATGGGTCAACTGCTGGTCTTTGACATTCGTGACAAAGTAACGGGCAATCTCATAGCGACCGAAACCATTAATTTAGTTCAGCCAAATCAGCGCATCCGCACCACTCAATCCTTCTCGATCAACGGCGAGTTTCAGGGAGTAATGCTGATTGTTGAACATCGGGTTGAATAATCAGTCCATCTCTAATTTCGTCACAAAAAACGATAGGGACATTCCACGAACATCCCTACCGCTTATCAATTCCAACTCTAGTGTCGGATTAGTGGCTCATTGTGATTTGTTGACGCTCTGCTTCTAACAAGTCAAGCAATCTCTGGTCGCCTCGCTCTTGAGCAGCTTGTAAGCGGCGTTGCAGGTTGTTTGACACATTTGTCTGATGCGTTTGACTCAATTCTCGCTGAGACATTCTCGCAGCAGACTTCGATCGAGATGCGGCTGCCGACTGCGTCAAGGCGGTCAGATTTCCTTGGGCATCACGATCGACGTGATAGGTTGCTCCCCGATACATCAAATCATAGGATCTGGGGTGAGATGATTGAGGTTGGGAAACAGTCGGATCGACGTGATAGGTTGCCCCACGATACATTAAAGTGTAGGGTGCTTGAAGACGCGGCGCGGGCTTAACAGGTCCTCCGGCATTGTCAGGTCTGGCTTGAGTTGGGTCGTAGTCGTAGGTGTTGCCACGATAGATAAGTTTCATGAATCGCTTCTCCAAAATGCTTTGTATCGAGTGAAGAGAAGCGCGTTCCTTCAGGAGTAGCCCTTACTTCCGTCCCGTCTACGATTTGATAGGGGATGAACGTTTTTCCTTCTGTATCTAATCATACAGTTTTTGAAGAAAAAAGAGTAATCATCCGATCGGATGAAACCCGACTGAATGGGGGGAATACCCGACCCTAGTTTTTCATGTCATAGCCAAACAAACTGGGATCGACTTCACCGAGTTCTAAATCTGCTAGCCCATATTGCGCCCAACGCCGATCGACCATTGCCGCAACATCGGGGTCAGATACCAACGGCGCAGCCCACGGGCGATCGGTTTCTGGATAGAGTTTTGTCGTCGCATCAATGCCCATTTTGCTGCCTAGACCCGGCTTTTCGGTCGCAAAATCCAGCGAGTCGAACGGGTTATCGGGCAAGATGAAAACATCTCTGGCGGGGTCAACTTTTGACGTGATTGCCCACACGACCGCTCTCGGATCGCGAATGTTGATGTCTTTATCGACCACAATCACAAATTTTGTGTAGCTAAACTGCGGCAGTGCGCTCCAAAATGCTAAGGCGGCTCGTCGGGCGTGACCGGGATACACTTTGTCGATCGAGATCACGGCTGCTTTATAGCTCAATGCCTCCATCGGCAAAAAGAAATCGACAATTTCGGGCACCTGCTGTCTGAGAATTGGGGTATAAACGCGATTGAGTGCCAGCGCCATCATCGCGTCTTCTTTGGGCGGACGACCACTAAACGTCGTCAGATAAATCGGATCTTTGCGGTGAGTCATGCAGTGAAATCGAAACAGAGGCGCTTTCTCATTCACCCCGCCGTAATAGCCCATGTGATCGCCTGCTGGACCATCTACACCGACTTCTCCAGGTGTGACAGTGCCTTCTAACACAAATTCGGAGGTGGCAGGCACTTCTAAATCAACGGTTTTGCACTTGGCTAAATGGATGCCCGATCCGCCGTAAAGTCCGGCAAACAGCCACTCAGACATATCGATCGGAACCGGAGTCGCCGCCGCCAAAATTACCAGCGGATCAACTCCGACGGCGATCGCAACTTCCAAATCTTGCCCCATCGCCGCCGCTTTTCTCAAATGGCGAGTCGGACCGCGCACTGAGAGCCACTGCACCGTCATCGTATTTTTAGACTGCAACTGCAATCGATATACGCCCACATTTGGGATTTTGGTTTCGGGATCTTTAGTGATCATCAATCCCAACGTCATCACCTTGCCTGCATCGCCGGGGTAGACGCGCAGCATGGGCAGCGTGGTCAAATCTACGTCATCACCTTTGACGACGACTTGCTGACAGGGCGGAAACAGATCGCGATCGGGTTTTGCCCGCAAGACATCAAACAAAACTTTGCCGAGGTCGATCGCTTGAGACACCTTCTTGGGCGGTCTGGGCTGATAGAGCAACGCCAATTTTTTGCCCAACGTCTCTAACTCCTGCGGAGACTCCATATTCATCGCCCAGCAGACCCGCTCGACGGTGCCCAAAAGATTGATCGCGACTGGATAAGGAGAGCCTTTGACATTCTCAAACAGCAGCCCAGGACCGCCGCGCTGCAACATCCGATTAGCAATCTCAGCAATCTCTAAATCTGAGTCAACGGCGGCACTAATGCGGCGCAACTGCCCCCGTTGCTCAAGCTGTTTGATGAATCCCCGCAAATCTCTCGCCATGATGAAGCAATGTAAAGTCCTGTTCTCATTATGAATCGAGAAGCCGTCAAAACGCTGTTCTTAGATTCAATTTGGGAACTGTAGGCAAAGATAGCGCTATTCACCGATGTCTACTCAAAAAGTCTCTTTAGAAGCTCTTCAGAAAATTAGGCAGTATATTAAAAAGTCTTTGGTATTGCCCGAATCAGAAAATCATCCTAAAGCCCGATCACTTGCAGAAACCGAAGTGCCCGAACCGGATTCGCTTGCAAGTTTGGGAGATTTATTTCACGTAGGCGATTCGCCAGAAATTACGGTTCAGATGCCTAACGATCGAGGGCGATGGTTTATTAGTGCCGCTGGTCCTGGATGTGTATTGATGAAGCTGCCCAGACTAAAGCTAAAGGCAGGAATCCGGCTGGTGAGCTATCTCTATCGATTAGAGAAAGATGGCTTGAGCGTGACTTGGGCACTGCCAGAAGCATTGAGCACTACGGCTCTTTTGAGAAGCCGCTTTAAAGACGTGTGGAGGGGAAGAAACCCCCCCAAAGCCAGAAGGCAGACTTGCCGATTTGATGGACGCGATCGAGGGCGATCGCTCTCCTATGTCATTTGTGGTTGCCTCAATTTTGCGTCGAGAACTCAAAGAATTTGGGACATTAGGGAAAACTCGCAGATGGTCAAATCATCGGCTCATTGATGCTCTCCCGGCTCAGGTGCAGTGGCAGTGGCGCGCCCAAGCCTCAAAAGATCTGTCGCCAAAAGTTCGGCTGCTTCCAGAGGGCAAAGTGTGCTGGAGTTTTTTACCTGTCGGACGACGGCACCCATTGCCATTTTTCAGCACGTTGACCAATATGCTGCCGGAGAGTATCAGGCAAAAGGAGTCGATCGAGCAGTGGCGATCGCCCCAAAAATCGTTCGCGCTTGATTGGAGAAATGACCTCTGTTTAAGGGGTTGACGGAAATTTTACCTCTTCTACGACCTTACCCGGTGCGCCTAAAGGTTTAGCGACTCCGTTGTTATAAGACACTAAAACGCCTCCCGCATTTCCGGCGCTGATGAGGACTTGTTTTTCTCCTCCCCACGCTTGTTGGGTGCCCTTTTGCAGAGTGCCCTCAAAGGCAACTTTGCCATCCACAGTCACTTGTACCCAGCTTTCATCAGTCACATTCAGCTTTACCGCAACGGGTTTAACATTGGCACTAGGAGACGCTGACGAAAGGGGTGTCTTTGGTGCAGTCGCCTGTGACTTTGCTGTTTGAGAAGCTGTGCCGTTGGTCGTCAAAGGCTTAGAAACGGGCGGTTCAGTTTTTTTAGGCTGATTAACTAAGCTTGCAATCACCAGAATTGCCGCTCCTAGACCGATCGCGCCTCCGATCGCATAGAGCCACAAAGGACGCTTAGACGGCTTAGATGTGACTTCGACTGGCTCTAATAGAAGCGGTTCTGCCTCATAGCTAAGCACTGGCGACTCGATCGCAAATTCTTTTGATAGAGCGGTTCCATCTAAGCCCAGCGTGTCAGCATAGCGACGAATGAACCCCTGGACGAAGACTGGTTCTGGCAACAGATCCAACCGTCCGGCTTCGATCGCGGTTAGCAGTCGCAAAGGAATGTAGGTTTTGGTCGCAACGGCTGCTAAAGACATCGATCGGGCTTCGCGCTCATGGCTCAGTTTTGAACCAATGGTTTTGAGTTGCTCTGCCTGTGTTGATGAATCCGAATACTCCACTGCTCCCCCCGTGGTTTTTGTCACGATATCAGATATCTGCTCTCGATAGAACGATAGAGTGTCTCTGACTGTGGCAGTCGAGAGTAGGCTTTTGATTTTAACAGACAGCCTGGTTTGTGGATGAACTCAGTTTAGTGGAGAATGGCGATCGCAAATGCAAGGATTAGGGGTGCCGACTCATAGGGTCAATCTCGGATTGTGTGAAACGCGATCGCCCCTGCCATCGTGCATCAATCTAGATTCTTCCTTCAGAGCGACCCGAAAATTCAGTAATCAAGGCAAAATCTACAGTCAGAGACTTTGAGCTAACTATTCAGGTTTTTATGCAAATCGATCACATCCATTTTTATGTAGAAGACGCTCGTGAGACGCGAGACTGGTTTATTCAAAGACTTGGTTTCTACTCGGTTCCACCAGGGTTTTGCATTGCTCCCTCTTCTGATCACACCCATACAGAAGCTGTTGCAAATGGTTCTATCTACTTTGTCTTCTCGTCTGCTCTTGACGATTCCAGCCCCGTTTGTGATTTTTTAAGCGCTCACCCTCCAGGGGTGGTAGATGTGGCGTTTGGCGTGGAGAATATTGAGGCTGTGCTGAATCGGGCGGTCGCTCAAGGAGCCACCGTTCTCCAACCCCTGCAAACTCAAGGACTGTCAAAGTGGGCACAAATTTCTGCGTGGGGAACGTTGACCCACACCTTGATTGAGCGTTCGATCGCTTTGTCAACTGCGGGCAAAGACTCCAACACATTCCCAAATATCACGTTTAGCCGCATCGATCACGTCGTTCTCAATGTCGCGATCGGAGACTTAGACCGAGCCGTTAGTTGGTATGAAACCGTTCTCGGCTTTGAGCCTCAGCAGATGTTCGCGATTAAAACCGATCGCTCTGGGCTGTGCAGTCGGGTGATGCGCGACCCAAATGGTCGGGTGCAAGTGCCGATTAATGAGCCGACTTCAGACAGTTCTCAAATTCAAGAATTTTTGGATTTGAATGGCGGTGCAGGGGTGCAGCATATTGCAATTCACACCGAGAATATTGTGGACGCGATCGCGCAACTCCGTGATGCGGGGCTGTCTTTTTTAAAGGTGCCTGCCAGCTATTACGATCAGGTGCGGCAGCGAGGTGACTGCGTGTTGTCTGAGTCGCAGCTTACTGATATTGAAGCTCAACAGATTTTAGTCGATTGGCAATCAGAGGTGCCCGAAGCCGTTTTGCTGCAAACCTTTACTCAGCCAGTTTTTCAGCAACCGACTTTCTTTTTTGAACTGATCGAGCGACACACCTATCGAGTGGACGATCGCCTTCATCAAGCTCAAGGGTTTGGTGAGGGAAATTTTAGAGCGTTGTTTGAAGCGATCGAGCGAGAACAGCTAAAGCGAGGCAGTCTGAAATCCTAACGTCGATCGCGTTCCAAGTCATAAATTGCTTTTTCCCAATACCAATCCTCAGACATACCGGGATTCTTAAGCTTTAGCTGTTCGACGAGATCGCTGGCAATTCTGCGATCGTAGCCCACAAGTTGCCTCAATTTGTCTTGAACTTGGGGGCTGATTCGCCCCGACGAAACGGGGGGTTTTGGGCGACTGACGGGGGCAGGTGCATAGTGCCGCTCAGGACGTTTAATCTGCTGAACTGCGTTTAACATCGACTGCTGCATCACCGCGTCGCCTCGTTGAGCAAACAGTCTCGCCGCCAGTTGATAGTTTTCTGACGCGTAGTAGGTGTCGCCCATTTTTTCTAAAACTCGACCTCGTGCTGCGTAGGCATTTGCATCTTGGGGATCGATTTGAATCGCCCAATCTAAATCCTCGACCGCGCCTCCTAGATCTCCGCGCTGCGCTTTGGTGATAGCTTGCTGAAGAAATTCACCCATCTCGATCGGGGCAACTGACTGAGCCAACTGATCGGGCGATTTGGGTTTAAGCTGTTGAGCGATCGCCATACAGCGCCGACAGTTTACGGTGTCTTTTTGCGCTAAATAAAGTTCTGCCGCCTTTTTGTAATGGACGATCGCTTTGCCAATCTGATCCTTTCGCTGCCAAAGATTGCCCAGCAGATTATAAGCCCCCGCATGATTGGCATCGAGCCGAATCACCTGCTCGGCATCGGCGATCGCGGCTTGCAAATCGCCTTGGTTGAGGTAGGTCAAACTTCGGGCAAAATAAAAGCGGGTGTGATTGGCATCGAGCCAAACTGCGGCTGTGTAATCTGCGATCGCGCCTGTCAAATCGTTGAGCTTAAATCGAGCAAGTCCGCGCTGGTAGTAGGCTTCGGTGAAATCGGGTTGAGCGGCGATCACCTGATCAAAAGATTGGATCGCTCTCTGATAGTCATGGGCATCTGCTTCAGCGATGCCCTGCTGATAAAACGATTGATCCATCGTCTAAAATTCCTTGGGGTTTGCCCGAAGTTTCGCTGCCGTTCTAAGAATTTGTCCGGCTAAAATCGCGGCTCCAAACCCGTTATCAATGTTGACGACTCCGATCCCCGCCGCACAAGAATTGAGCATCGTTAATAAGGGTGCGAGTCCGTTAAAACTGGCTCCATATCCCACACTGGTCGGTACGGCAACGATCGGGCAATCTACCAGACCCCCGACTACGCTGGGCAATGCCCCTTCCATGCCTGCGACAACAATCAGCACGTCGGCATCCTTCAAGACGTGCAGGTTATTCAACAATCGGTGAATTCCGGCGACTCCGACATCCCAAAGTCGCTGTACTTTAAAGCCACAAAGCTCGGCGGTGACCGCGGCTTCTTCGGCAACGGGGAGGTCGGCGGTTCCGGCTGAGAGGATGCCGATCGTTCCTGCGATTTGAGGGTTTGGAGGTTGGGGTAAGTTTAGGGCACAGATTCGGGCGGTGAAATAGTAGCGTACATCAGGCACGATCGCTTTAATTGCGTCATAAACGTCCGGCTCGATGCGAGTTGCCATGATGGTTGAGGTGCGGTTTCGCATCGCTTCCATAATTTGGGCGATCTGCTGAGGTGTTTTTCCCAATCCCCAAATCACTTCAGGGAAACCTGTTCGCAAAGCGCGATGGTGATCGATGTGGGCAAACTCTCCGACCCGTTCATAAGAAAGATTTTTGAGTTTGTCGATCGCGTCTTCTGGGCTAACGTCTCCTTGTGCGACCGCATTGAGCAGAGATTTGAGAACTTCGGGCTGAGTCATGGGGAAGCGAGAATTTTGAATTTTGTCAGTCTTCTTTAATTCTAAGTTCGTCGATGTTCCAAAGACCCCAACTGGGTAAGCCAGAATATTTTAGCCCTTGGACTCGATCGCGCGTCACCATCAAAGCTGAGTCGTTGACTAGATGAATCACAGGCAGTTGTTCTTGCACAATTTCTTGAAACTGAGCGTAAATTTTCCGACGTTTTGCTGGATCGAGTTCTCTTGACCCTTCGATAAATAAGCGATCGATGTCTTTCTCCCAGTCGTTCGCTTCCCATCCTTGAATCGGTTGCTGCCCTGGCTGCTGTTTGAGATTAAACGAGTGAGAACCGCCACTACTCATCCAAAGATTGGCTGATCCGTGAGGCTCAACTCCTCCGGTAAACCCAATCATGTGAGCATCCCACTCTCGCGAAGTCGAAGTTTTATCGATCAACGTGTTGAAATTGATCGGGTTAAAGTCTAGCTGAATGCCGATTTTGCTCAAGTCTTGTTTGATCTGAGCGCCGATCGCTTCTCTCACTTTATTGCCTGCATTTGTAATCAACGTAAACCGAACTCGATTGCCTTCAGAATCCAACAATTGCCCTTGATTATTGAGTTTGAACCCGGCACTTTTGAGCAATTCGCGCGATCGCTCCAAATTGTAGTCATAGGTTTTCAGCCCATCTTTGGGCGACAGAAAAAACGGACTTTGTACCGTAATCGGTGAATTTTGAATCGTGCCCAATCCGCGAAAGATATTGTTGTTCATCTGGTCGCGATCGATGGCATACGCCACGGCTTGACGAAACGCTAACGTGTTGAACCAGCGAGATTTTATGGGATCGACGATCGGTTTCCCATTTTTATTCGCTTTGTTTAAGTTAAACGCCATATAGAGAGTGCCTGACCACGCACCGCCGTTTTGTAGCTTAAAATTTCCCCGCTTCTCTTCTTTCTTGAGCAGCGAAAAATATTCTGGACGCAGCGGACGCGCATCTCCCATCACATCCAAATCGCCAGACCGAAATCGCAGGAGTTGCGTATCGACATTCTCGATGAACTGCCAGATGATGCGATCGACGTAAGGCATCTGGTTTCCCTGAGCATCTTTGCGCCAGTAGTAGGGATTGCGGCGATAAACCAATCGCTGCCCACCGAGAAAGCTCTCAATCTGATACGCCCCGTTCACGACTATCGTTTTGGGATCGGTGTTCGTTCCCCACGTTGAGAGAAACTGCGGATTGCCATCCCGTCCGATCGTCTGCACCGACTCGCCGAGAATGTGTTTTGGCAGAATGACAATATTATCAGGCGCACCAGAAAGGGCATTTAACAACGGTGCAAACGGTTCTGGCAACGCAAACTCGACGCGTAAGTCATCCAGTTTTTTAACGACGGGAAACGCACCTTGCAGACCAACTTTCAGGCTGTCCTTCCAATCAGTCGGAATCTTGGGGTTAAAAATCGTCTCAAACGTAAATACTACATCGTCCACTGTCAACGGCTGCCCGTCTGACCATTTCAGCCCTGGGCGCAGCTTAAACACGACCCGCTTGCGATCGTCCAAAATCTGCCACGACTCCGCCAACGCGGGCTGAATTTTACCCGTCAGTCCGTCTGATTTTGTCAGCCCCTCAAAGCAAAACAGTGAGATATTCGGAAACTCTTGAATCAGAGCCGGGTTAAACGTCTTGGGATCGGTGAGGGTGGTGAGAACCAGTTGAGGCACCTGCGCCGCTTGAGTTTTAAACAAATGAGGATTGCAGCCTGACAGCCCGATCGACAAAACGATCGCCAGTCCAAAACTAACCAATCTGACAAACCCGCAGCGGACTTGCAACATAGAGTTGAGGATCATGGGCAACGCTCAAGCAACGAAGGGCGCGATTAGACGATAGCAATAATCGTGACTGAAGACGCATCTTACAGTTGGTCGATCGTCGCCTAAAATTTCTTGCGCGGCTGTGTACACGCTGTGATCGTGCCGCCTGCTAGTTGCACAATGCCCACATCCCAGGTGGTAGAGACACGCGAATCGGATGTGCCGTCTTTCTGAGTCATTTCGTTTATGATCGGTCGCAATCCACTTCTCACCGCTACCCTTGATAAACCGCTTGCAAAAGTCCTTGCCCTCACCCAAAGTTCCTCTCCCAAGCGTGGAAAAGGGACTTTGAAATCTGGCTCCCCTTCTCCCAAGCTTGAGTAGGGGATACGGGTGCTCTGCGATCGTTGAGGGTGTTTAATCCACGATCTTAGGCGATTTCTAGGCAGTTTTTGGCTTGTTGAGCCACTTGATCGACTTCATCCGTTGCCAGCTTTGCTAACGTCGATCGCGCCTCTTGGCTCTCAAATTTGCCTAACGCTTGCACCACGCGATAGCGAATCTGCCAATCTGGGTTAGTGGCGTAAGGAATTAAAAGACTCACCGCACGCGCATCTCCCAGTTCTCCTAGAGACCCGATCGCGGCTGTTTTTAGCAAGTCATTGTCGGATGCTAAGGCTTCTTCTAATAACTCAAACCCGCGCGGCTCACCCAACTCACCCAGCGCTGCAACAACACTAAAGCTGACTAACCACTCAGGGGTGCGGCGATAGAGCGCTTGCAGATCGTCAAACGCCTCAGTGAGGTTTAAAGCTCCGATCGAGTCTGCGGCGGCGGCTTGCACGTCGGGTTCGGGGTCAAGCAACCCGGCTCTTAAGATCGTCGCGGCTTCGCCTAAGTTTTGCCGCCCCAGCGAAGACAGTTGGCTGACTGCCGCATAGCGCACTCGCACATTGCTGTCCACAACCGGGACTTTGATTAACTCAAACGCGATCGCCGGATCGAGTTGACGCAAATGATTAATTGCCCGCAGTCGTTCGCCAAAATCAGCGGATTCAAGAGAAGCTTTGACTGAATCAGGATTCATGGTCATTTTAAATGGGAAAACTAGGGAGGTTAAAGTTTCAGGCTTGTTCGGCTGCCATCGCCCGCACAATATCGCCACGAGTGAGAATTCCGACGACGTGCCCAGCCTCATCCAAGACTGGCAAACGGCGAACGTTGCGATCGTGCATGACTCTAGCGGCATTGGGTAAGGGCTGATCGGCAGTAATCGTGGTCGGGTCGCGAGTCATGACTTCGCCAGCGGTTTGCCCCAAGGCTTTGTGCAGATCTTTCTGATATCGAGTCGGATTTTCAAGAAAAATCACGCTGTCCAAAATCATGATGTAAGCAGGAGGCGTAACGCCTGATTCTTGCCACATCAGATCGGTTTCAGAAATGACCCCAACCAGTTTTCCCGTCTCATCAACCACAGGCAATCCGCTAATTTTGCGCTCTGCCAACGCTTGAATCACTTCTGTAATGGAGGTTTTGGGACTCACGGTGAGAGGGTCACGAGTCATGACATCCGCAACAGTTTTGGGCATGGATTACGATCGCTCTTTAAAGATCTCAATGATCAATTATTAGGGAATTGTGACGTGCGGCTCGATCGAGTTAAAGATAGTTAACTGAATTCTCCAGTTTTCACAAAATGGGGCAGTGGAGAATGCGATCGTCCACTGCCCCATTCACAACCAGCTTTTGCGTTTAGCTGAGACCTTGCACCAGTTTCTTTGCTGCGATCGCGTCCCGCCCCGACTTTAGTCCCCTTGAGTGGACTTTTTTAGGACGCTAGCGAAGTCAGCGGAGAAAGTGTTTCAAGAATGTCATTGGGCGTGAACGATCGCATCCACCAGTTCACAAAATCCTTCACCTTCTGAGGCTGCTGTCACATAGGTCGGTTTGTGTAGGAGTCGATCGGCGTAATGCAAACTATTCGCCACCCCAACCGACTGCGGAAAGAGACTCGCATCGAACAAACTCTCATCATTGGGGCTGTCGCCCACCGTCAAAACTTGCTCAAAAGAATAGGCTGGGAAATAATCCTTTAAGACTGTAAGCAGTCCTGCTGCTTTGTTTTGTTGAAGGGGCTTAATGTGACACTGCACTGTGCTGTAGGTGAAACTCCAGCCCCAAGATTTGCAACATTGAGCGATCGTGTTCAATTCATCTAAACTCAAGCCTTCTACATCAAACGTCCAATCGGTCAGCCGAAAGCGATTATCGCTCGATTCTTGAATCTGGGGAAACTGAGTTTTTAATCGCTCAAACGAGTTAGCTAACTTTTGTCGATGATCAGTCAGATCCATAATCGGAGTCAGCAAAATTTCAGATTCACCCAAATAGAAGATGCCGCCATTTTCAGCGATCGCGCCCACCACAGGCAAATAATGAGCCAACCCGCTCACCCAACCCGCCGATCGCCCCGTCGTCACCACAATTTGAATGCCTTTTGTGGTCAGAGTTTCAAACGCTTTTAGGAGACTGGGCGTGAATTTTTCAGCGATCGTCAGCGTTCCATCCATGTCAGTTGCCACCAATCGGATCGCTTGCAGCGTGTTAGCTTGAGAGAGCGGAATAAAAGCCATGTAGCAAAAACACAAGTAAAAATACGGGTGGTTGATCTAAGGTCAATCAAGGGCATTATTGAAGAGTGAGCCAAGTTCTAGCCAGCCCTAATACTATGTCACTCCAATCTGTTTCTGTTGCACCGTGGCTTGCTCAAGTCCCTCTCAAGACGGTCAAAACAAAGCCTGAGGCTCCGATTAGTGTATCCGCCACAACTGACGCTGGGCAACAGGTTTGGATGGCGACCTCTGGTGGGCTGTTTTTGCTGCTGGTCTTCTTAGGCATCTTTTCGACAATTCAAGCCAGCAAGCTTAAAAAGCAAACTCGATTTGAAACCTTTAAGAATCGCGAGCTGCACAAAAAACTTAAATACGCCGTTGAAATGATCGGCAAAATGGAGCGCAACCCAGACCTAATCCATTCGCGTGAGTTTAACCTCGACTATCTGAGAATGCGAATGGCAGAAGAAGTGTTTCACTTTGCGATCGTCAACCAGATCAAGCTCAAAGTCAAAGACAAAATCACGCTGGCACTGCGCGCAAACCCAAATAACCAAGCTGAGGTTGGCATTGCCAGCACGGGGCGACAAGTCGATGAAATCTTTGATCTAGAATACAGCGCGGGCGATGGCACAACCAAAGGCGCAAAGCGAGTTCTCTTCCGGGTTCAGATCAAGATTCTCAAATTGCCGACTCAGCCCACGTCTGTGACCATTAATCAGATTATTGACTGCTTCGAGACCTTTCTCAGCCCAACTCACGAAAATGAAACCTGGCAACCCGCTATTCAAGGACGGATCGCCAATATGCACTGGGATCAAAAAGCAAAACCCACACCGCTACTCGTATTAGAGCAAACTCAAGAAGGCTCAAACGTCACCTTTAGAACGAATCGGATGGCAGGGAAGTCTTAGATCAGACAAGATCGCACCTCGATCGCCGTGCTAGAACAGAAGTACACCTTGAGGAATATCACGATGGGAAGCTTTATAACTGCGCTGATTGGTGCGCTGTTTATCGTGTCATTAAATGGGTTGAAGATCGATCGAGAATATCAACGTGGCGTGATCTTCCGACTTGGACGCACCAAAGGCGTGATGGGTCCCGGCATGTATTGGATCATGCCATTTGTCGATCAAAAAGTGCAAATTGATGTGCGGACGAAAACCGTCAACATTGAGCCACAAGAAACCGTCACCGCCGATAGCGTCACCATTAAAGTCAACGCCGTTCTCTACTACCGCATTCTTGATCCGTCCAAGGCAATCAACAAAGTTGAGAGCTATCAAACGGCAGTTTATCAAGTTGCAATGACCACTTTGCGAAACGTAGTCGGGCAAAACATTCTCGATGATATGCTGCAAAATCGCGACAAAATCAACATCAAAGTGCAAGAAATCGTCGATGAAATCACAGAACCCTGGGGAATTGTGATTGAGCGCGTCGAAACCAAAGATGTCGAGATTCCGCCCACGATGCAGCGCGCAATGGCAAAAGAAGCCGAAGCGATTCGAGAAAAGCGCGCCCGCATCATCAAAGCTGCCGCCGAGCAAGAAGCCTCTGCCAAACTCGCCGAAGCCGCTCGGATGATTAGCGCTAACCCGATCGCGCTCGAACTGCGTCGCCTGCAAATGCTGACCGAAATTGGGGCAGAAAACAATACAACGACGATCGTCATGGTGCCCTCCGACTTTATAAACTTGGCACAGCGATTTGCCCAACCTCCGCAAAATAGCTCAACCCAAAACCTTCAGCCATTCAACCCAGAGGTGATAGTTACGCCCACCATTCAGCCAGACCTTGAGCCGCGCCAATAAATCTATCTAGAGGAAAAGAGCGACGTTTAGAGAAGTACGGTAAACTCCACTACTGAAGGCGATTCGATTAACGATACGATCGAGCCAAGGTAAAAAAATATCAACAGGAGCCATTCTAGGATGCAGGGAACCCACGATTTAGACAAGCGCAAGTTGCTATCCTGCCTGTCTCACGGAGCCATTTTTTTTAGTACGACCTTTTTGTCGATCGGCGTTCCGATCGCCATTACGTTTATTTCTGATGATCCGGTGGTCAAAGCCAACGCCAAAGAATCCATCAACTTTCACTTCAACATCTGGTTTTGGGGCATCCTGATTTTGATTCCATCTCTGCTGACGTTTGGGTTGCTGGGCTGGGTTTTGTTTCCACTAGGCTATGCAATTCACTGGGGTCTGACGATTTGGGCGCTGGCTCACTGCTTCACCAAGCCTGATGAACCATTCGTCTATCCCTTTATTTTCCGTCTGCTGTAAGTTTCTATCAATTCAATAACTCAACAGGCTGATCATCAAATACGCCAGCCTCGATCGCAGGGTGATAGCGGTCGACTGTCCATTTGTACGTTGCGATAGTCATTTACGATCGCCCATTTTTGCTTGAGGTATCTTCCTTTTATTTTTAGCCTCTTTTAAAACCTTTTACAGCAAAATCGTTTTTTAATTTGCGGGATTGATCATCGATCGTGACTCACTCCGACCCTCAGCAGGATCTTTAAGACCTGGGCGCAGCAACTTTTTAGCTGGCTGAAGCGCGTCTTTGCCGAGTTGAATGGTCACATCAGAGTCAAGGCTGCCCGTCGCCTCAATTCTGACTTCGCCGAAGCCGAGCGATCGACGCACCGATTCTGCACCGATTACGTCTCCTTGTTGAGCCACAATGCGAGTCACACTCAATGGCTCTGTCCAAGGGTTGTCTTGATAAACGTTGTTAAATCCCGCTCCTTTAAGGGTAGTCATCACTGACTGCACACCTTTGTTTTGGGGGATGCTATTTTGGATGGCAACTCTTAAGGTGGCGGGCTGATCCTCGGTTAAAGCGGTGGTACCAAAGTCGAGATGCTGACCGACTAGCTTTTGAATCTGAGCTGGGTGAGGAAGCCAATAGCTTGCATCATATTCACCTGGAGCGCTAAATTCTCCAGGAATCATCAGCATTTTGGTGTTCGATCGATTCACTTGAGATGCAAAACCCGTCAGTGCGACGAGTTCTTCAACGGTCAAGTTGGTGTCGATGTGAGACTGAATAATTGAGAGCAGTTGAGGAATGTGGGTGACAGTGGTGGGGTTGAGTGCCTGTTCCATCAGCGCGCGCATCACCGTTTGCTGGCGCTGAATTCGTCCGATATCGCCATTTTCATCATAGCGGAAGCGCAGCAGTTGCAGGGTTTGGTCGCCGTTGAGGTGTTGCCGTCCTGCTTTGAGGTTGACATAGAGGTGTTGGCTATCGTCCTTATATTTCATGTCTTTAGGAACGAAAACCGTCACGCCCCCCAGCGCATCAATCAGAGCTTGTACGCCCTGAACATTGATAGTGACATAGCGATCGATACCCACGCCGCCGAGCAGTTCACTCACCGTTTTTGCGCCCAACGCCGGACCGCCATAGAGATTTGCCTCATTGATCTTATGGATGCCGTGGTCAGGAATATAGGTGCGCGTATCGCGTGGAATTGAAAGAACCGTCAGCTTCTTGGTTTCAGGGTTAAAGCGCAGCAGCAGCATGACATCGGTTAACCCATCAAAGGAGTTGACGAGTGCCTGATAGCGCAAATTTTTGAGCTTCTCAGGCGGGGCTGCAAGATCCGTCGTCAGCACTTTTGCGCCTAAAACTAGAATGTTGACGGGGCGCGTCAGTTCGGGCAATTTTAGACTGCCTCGACTTGAGATGCCCCCTTTGCCAAACACAGAGGCTTGAGCGGGGCTGAGTTGCCGCTGCATCAGAGGCGTACTGGCGAGAGAAACCGCGAGTAATGCGCCTGCCGTTGCCGAAAGCATTGCCACTCCGGTCAAACAAAACATCAGCCAGAGCAGCTTTTTGCCTCCGGGTTTTGCTGACTTTTTGGGGTTAGAAACAACTTTTTTAGATTGAGTCGATCGAGAAGGGACAGACTTTGCAGAGACGGGGCGCTTTTTAGAGCTTTTCACGGGCTTCCTCAACACACACACATTGATAACGAACTGAAAAAACTTAGAGAAGATCGACCTTAAATTTGAGCTTTCATTGTAGGCAGTAAAACAATTTTGGCTAACTTCTTATGGATTGGGTTCTTCTGCTAGAGATAGCTTTCTGGCAGACGTATGTTAACAATAATTCCTCAGCTCGTTTGCAAAAACTGGACGATGTTCTGTGAATTTAGCCGATTTTGAGAACTATGAGTCATTTTTCTCGTTTGTAGGCGACTTGGCAGCGATCGTGAGTCAAAAATCTCATTTGAAGTAAATCAAGAGATTGAGACCCGGAATCGTGCGAGAAAGGGTCCAGAGCAGCAAGGCAATGTAGAGCGTTCCCAAACTCCACTGATACCAGACAAGCCCGGTGACTAGATTGGGCAGATATTGATCGCGCAGGCGTATGTCGTTGAAGCCAAAGCGCAAAAAGTTGTTAAAGCTGAAGTCAAAATAGTTGAGCCAACTCCACCGACGATCCCACAAGATAGGCAGATAGCGATCGCGAAAGACTGGCTCTCGCGGAATAATCGGCAGCCGTCCGATCAAAACTCTCAACTGTCGTAAGGTGCCTTCTTCGACAAAATAGCTGGCATCTAAAAGCGGATGATAGCGACCCTGCCGATACAGCAGCCCGATTAGAATCAGCGGAATCGGCACCATAACGATCGCCAAACACGCCAGCGTCATCCACGGGCGATCTCCGTTGCGAAACACTGCCACCAGTCCGCCTAGATTCAGCACCATCGCGAAGATGCTCACCCCAGCAAACTCACTCCAGGTGGGCAAAATCGGTTTTGGGTAGCGTCTACGCCAGCGATCGACGAGCCAAAATAAAATGCTGAAATAAGCGATCGTCACCAGTCCTACGCCAAAGATCAGCCAAAAACTCGTGCCGTTGCGACTCAGCAACAGCAGCAGACTCAGAGACACCCACTGAAACGCGATGCTGCAACGATCGAGCGCATTCAGCGTTGAAGACAACGGCTCGGCGGCGATAACGCGATCGCGCACACTGATGTAAGTTCCCAAATCAACCGCTGTGACGGTGAGCAACTCGGTTGGGTTGCGAAACGATTGTTTGTCTCGACGCTGCACGATCGCCGAGGCTTGATTCTGATCGAATCCAACCTTGATTAACTGCGGAATCGTAGCCGTGTTTAAGTTTGTGCCAAATAGCCGTTGGAGTAATTGTTGCGATCGCAATCGTTGTGCTGTGTAATCGATTTGATTTGCGTCAGAAATCTGTTCCAGTCGCCGAAAGTTTCTCACTAATTCTCGCAGCAGATTTTCGTTCCCTTGCAACGTTGGCACCGATATCGCCTTGCCAATTTGCCCCGGATCGCCCAAAATCTTCGCCTTGTCAGAGTCAAATCGCAGTCCAGCGACGTTGAGATAGGCACCTTTTGAGAACGAGCAGTAGCTAAAATCGGCTCGATCGAGAATCGTGGCTCCGCGCAAGTTGACGGCTCGATTGAATTGGGCTTCGCGAAAGACAGCAGATTTATCGAACGTGGCATCGGTCAGAAAAAACAACTGATTGAATTTGTCTTTTGTAAACAGCGTTTGTTCTCGCCATCGCGTCTGAGCAAAATCAGCGTTGCCCTGCCACTGCACCCGCGTGAGGTTTGCCACTTGATAAAAGACCGCCTGATTAAAATTTGCGGTCGCTTGAAATTCGCTACTCTGAAAGCTTACTTCACCCCGAAACTGCGTCTGATTAAATTCTGCTTTGCCAAAAAAGATGTCGTTGCGAAACAGGGCTTCTCGCCCAAAATTGGCACTCGCAAAGCTCACGGGCAAACTAAATCGAGTTTGCGACCAATCTGCCCCCGATGAAAACTGCGCCCCCTGCGCCTCCATGCGGCTGAGAAAAAACGTGTTGGAGAAGTCTGCAAACCCAGTAATGCGAGTCTGTGCGAGTTTAATCGGTCCGCGAAACACCGTGATTTGGGCGGATGGTGCCTGTAATCCTTCTTTGGGCGTGATCAGCAGCGATTGAGACAGCGTGCTGAGGCGAGAAAGACGACGACGATCGCGCTGCAACTGCTTTTTTTCAGTCGGCGTGAAGATCGGAGACAGCGATTCTCCATACAAAGGGGCGCGTAACCCTAGTTTCCCGATCGCTAAATCTCCCTCAATCAGCGAATAGCTCAAATCTAATCCCAATGGCAACCCCGGACGCTGTAGCTGAGCCTGCACCAGACTGTAGAACTGGTCGCGAAAGGCAGCGTTTTCGGGGCGCAAGTCGATCGTGGTGCCCCGCAGATCCAAAATCCGAGTGCCCTCACGCGGGACGGGCGATCGCAGCCGTTCTTGCAGCCGTTCTAGCGTGAGAGGAATACGATCGGGTTGAGCGATCGCCGCCTGAGCAGACTGAGGAAAGCCAGCAATGCACATCAACCCAATCACGAAACCGATCAGAACCGCTAGTTTCCTCACTCTGACTCCTTGCACTATCTCACTCGCAGCAATCTTACTGTGAACGCGATCGCCTTTCCTAAACTCCATTATCTCCAACTATATTCATTGTGGTAACATGGGAGACTGCACATCCACACTCAATAACGGAAAGACTTCATCTCATGGCTCTGCTGCAACAGCGTAAACAAGAAATTATCACCGACTATCAAGTCCACGAAACCGATACCGGATCGGCAGATGTGCAGGTGGCGATGCTCACCGAGCGCATCAACAAACTCAGTCTCCACTTGAGAACCAACAAAAAAGACCACGCATCCCGCATGGGTCTGCTGAAGATGATTGGTCAGCGCAAGAGTTTGCTGGCATATATCAACAAAGGCAGTCAAGAGCGTTATCGTGCTTTGATTACTCGTCTCGGCATTCGCGGTTAAGGAGTGTATTAGCCGATGTCGTCTGATTCTAAAGACAGTAACTCGTCCGATCGCTTGCCCTTTGAGCCGACCCAGAAGAAAAAATCGACGAAGACTCCTAGCCAGCCTGCGGTAGAAAAGGGCAACAAAAAGCCCAAACGTGAGAAGAAACCTAGCGTCTCGACTCCTGCCAAAGCCGAGAAAGCAGAAAAGTCTAGCGTTCGTAAAGAGAAGAGTTCCCGATCGTCGAGAGATTCAGGCACGATTCCTGAAGCGGTCAGCAAACGCATGGCGCGACGCATGGCTTTTTTCTGCGGCATTCCCAGCACTTTGGGGATGTTGACGTTTATTGCCAGCTATTTTCTCCTAATCAAAGCCGGAATCAAATTGCCTAATGTGGCAGTCGTGCTGGTGAGCATGGGGTTCTTAGGGTTGGGCGTGTTGGGGTTATCTTATGGGCTAATCTCCGCCTCTTGGGATGAAGAACGAGTCGGCACCCGCATCGGCTGGGAAGAATTTAATATCAACTTCAAGCGCTTAAGTGACGCTTGGAAGTCAGCACGACAAAAGAAAGAAATTAGCGAATAGTTATAGAGTTGCGTAGTGGGTGGCGAAGGGTTATTTAGGTAGCCAGTCGTCACCCATTATTTTTGATTTCTGACATCTCACTTGTTTCATAATGACCGCAAACACGGCTTGCTTTGGGGCTTTCTGCACCCCGCTTTCATGCAGACAGTAACGACTGACCCGCTTAGTTTTCTACGTTGCGCCACCATCACGACGATCGCTCCAATTCTTGAATTTGGGATCTTATACAGACAGTGAAAAACTCTCCAGTGAAAGAAGTATTGAATCTTTCAGGCTAAGATTCTTGTGGAAGGGTATTATGCGAGAAGATTGTCGGGCTAAGTCACGAGATTCGGATTTAGGCAGAATTTAGGCAGAAGCCAGGATTATTAAATTTAAATTTCCTGAGAGAGTTGATGAACTGGGATAAAGTTGAATTTACAAACCACGAAGCTTATCTAGAAATAGCTCTAGAAAAACCTATTTTTTCACAGAAAACTGATGCTGATCTAAATACACAAATTGGAGTTACATCTTTAAACTATCAGGGTGTAAGCTTGTCGCCAGAAAATGCTTCTTGCCTGATACATAAATTGCAGTTAATTAATAAGTCGAATATGATTTCAGTTGTTTTCTCTGCTCTAGCTGCTGAGTCATTCATTAACTACTATGCTCTTAGCAAGGGAAAAGATGAAGCTTATTTACGAAGATTTAAAGGTAGTAAAAGTAAACGTTTAAGTGAATCTGTTTTTAAGTGGATTGATATACCGAATGAAATCACTGGGAGGTTTGCACTAAACTGAAGGTTCTGCGGAATTTAGTGGTTTACAAAAACCTTTCACTGATAGAAATACATTAGCTCATTATAAAGCAAGCCTTCAAGATCTTCAAAGCGTAGACTTCAGCAACATTCAAGATCCAAATGCTATCACGATACAGGATGTGCAAAGCAATTATTGTGCCACAGTCAATGCGATAAGATCAATTCAAAATGTTGATCCTGACATCGATATTTCTTGGATGCATATTGGTGAGTGCATTGCCTAACAAGCGCTTGCACACGGAACAGCGGTGTGCGCTATTAGCTAGTTATGTGGCGAACTCTATTGCCGTTCGGTGAAGCACCAGCCGTTAGAAGTCACAAATATAGGAAACCCGATCGCCACGAGGCATGATTTTGTATACCTTCATCACCCATTACTTTTAGTGTTTGATAATCTACTCGTTTACCGAATTGTTGAGGTGATAGGGGTAATCAACAACACCAAAATCTGTTGGTGCTGATTGCGACTGGCAAAACTATATAATAGAACTACTGTGAAGTGGTGATGAAAATCCCTAAAACCTTATACACGTGACGAATTGTAGGATACTTGACTTGAAGCCTCAAAAGAGCTTTCCACGAGATGAACTCAAGGGTTTTTAACATTACTACACCACAAATCTAACGACGATAATTTTAGCTATGAACTATCGAAACTTCATCACAATTGAACCTAATAAACGCGGTGGGAAGCCTTGTGTACGGGGTTTAAGAATTACGGTTTATGAAGTGCTTGAGTACCTGGCTTCCGAGATGACCGAAGCAGAAATTCTCGACGATTTTCCCGATCTAACGAGAGAAGATTTAAAAGCCTGCATTGCTTATGCTGCCGATCGTGAGCGTCGATTTATGACCGCTCCATCATCCGCATGAAATTACTTTTTGATGAAAACTTGTCGCCTAAGTTAGCGAACCGTTTAAGTGATCTTTTCCCAAACTCGCTTCACGTTCGAGATGTGGGCATGAAGGCAACGATCGACCCAATAGTTGGGATTATGCAAAAGACAATGATTTGATGATTGTCTCGAAAGACGCGGACATGCACGACCTGAGCTTAGTATTTGGGAATCCACCGAAAGTTATTTGGCTTCGTCTGGGAAACTGTTCAACATTGCAAGTTGAAAGTTTGCTGCGGCGGGATTTTAACGCGGTTAAATTATTTTATGAGGATGGACATTTGTCGTTGCTTGCTTTATCGTAGCGCTCCGGTAGCTTTGAACAGTTTTTCAGGATTTTACAAATTGAGAAGACACAATGGAGATCGCCGGATAACAATGCCCATGCACACTGACCGCCGAGAGTTAATCGGTTGTAATGAAAAGCCGATCTGCGGCGGGTGATGGGCAACATCTAACAGCGTTCAGTCATCTGGGAGCGTTAGGTTGGGCGCGTTTTACAGGGAAAGACTTACCTTTATTTCTGTACGCGTCAATAATTTCTTAATAGCTTTGTTGAGGGGAACGATCGCATAATATAGTCCACTGCTCATCTACAACACCGCAGAGGTTCTCATATGATTGTGGTTATGAAAGTCGGCACCCCGGAAGTCGAACTGACCCGCGTCACCGATGAACTCACTGCTTGGGGGTTGACCCCTGAGAAGATTATCGGCAAACACAAGGTCGTGTTTGGCTTGGTCGGAGACACCGTTGACCTCGACCCACTGCAGCTTAAGGAGATCAGCCCCTGGGTTGAACAGGTTTTGCGCGTCGAGCAACCCTTCAAACGTGCCAGTCGCCAATATCGTCAGGGTGAAGCCAGTAGCGTCTCCGTGCCCACCCCTAACGGAGTCGTTTACATCGGTGAAAACCATCCTCTCGTAGTGGTGGCAGGTCCCTGCTCGGTTGAGAACGAAGCGATGATTATCGAAACGGCTCAACGAGTCAAAGCAGCCGGAGCACAATTTCTTCGAGGTGGTGCGTTTAAACCTCGCACGTCACCCTACGCATTTCAAGGACATGGCGAAAGTGCGCTCGATTTACTAGCCGCCGCACGAGACGCAACCGGACTGGGGATCATCACCGAACTGATGGATGCAGCAGACTTAAAGCCTTTGGCAGCCGTGGCAGATGTGATCCAAATCGGTGCCCGCAATATGCAAAACTTTTCTCTGTTGAAAAAAGTGGGCGCTCAGGACAAGCCCGTGCTTTTAAAGCGAGGTATGGCAGCCACGATCGAAGACTGGCTAATGGCAGCCGAATATGTTCTCGCTGCCGGAAACCCGAATGTGATTCTCTGCGAACGGGGAATTCGCACCTTCGATCGTGAGTATGCCCGCAATACCCTCGATCTGGCTGCGATCCCGGTCTTGCGATCGCTGACTCATCTGCCCATCATGATCGATCCCAGTCACGGCACAGGTCGAGCCGAATACGTCCCCGCGATGGCAATGGCATCAATCGCCGCAGGCACCGACGCTTTGATGATCGAAGTTCACCCCAATCCTAAAAAGGCGCTCTCTGATGGTCCGCAGTCTTTAACGCCCGATCGCTTTGATCAACTGATGCAAGAGCTTGCCATTATCGGCAAACCGCTAGGGCGTTGGCAACCCGCTGTGGCGATCGCTTGATACTTGATGAACGTCTCTATTCAAGCTGTTTGAGGGCGGCAATCTGCTGCTCTACAATCTGCAAAACTTGGGTCAGATTAGCTTGATCAGGAAGTTGAGCATCGGCTTGAGTCCGATCGTGAATTTCACGCACCTTTTGCTGTAACTCTTTGGCAATGTTGAGCGCATCACGGCTTAAGTTAGCGACCTGCTGCTGTTGATAAAATTTGAGGGCGGCTCCGTGCAAAATCTGCAAAGTCGCCTCTTCGCCGTAGGCGTTGGGCATGACTCGCAGCCGCACCAAAAGACGGGTTTGTTGACAGAGCCGCTCGATTTCGACCTGTTTTGGTTTCTGAACGGGAGTCAACGGCAGGTGAGTCAGTTGTTTCAATTCATTGATCACGCCCTGAAAGCTAGATAGAGGCAGATCGCTCAACACCGATTGCAACACTCCGTTTTGGCTCCACAAGATGCGCCCCACTGCTTCACGACGCTCAAAATAGAGCCGACCAATTCCACCCGTAAAAATCCGCCCTATCAACTCTCGTAGGAGCTGGGCAGGAGGCAAGCTAGATAAGTGTTCTGGATTGCTATTTGAATAGTCAGTGCTGATTTCTAACGTGGGCAAAGCGTTTCCAGGAAGCGGAAGTTTTGGGGGCAACAGTGGCTCTGAGTCTAAAAGAAATGTGGCGGAAGGTGCGAGAGGTTCTTGACTGGGAGACGGTTGAGGGTTGTCTTGCAGCGCTCGATCGCTGTGAGCCAACTGAATTTTGGTAGAAAACGCCAAATCATCTATCTCATCAGGGCTATCGACTAAAAACGTTGCGTTTGCATCTTGAATCACGATCGTGGATTGATCCTCAGTTTCTTCTGACTGCTCAAAAGACTCCGGAGTTTTGAGAGAATTCTGTTCAACAACGACGGGATCTTCTGGCGATCGATCAGACTTATCAGAGGTTACTTCGGGTTCTAAATTAACGACAGACTCGTCTGAAGGGACAACGGGAGCTTGATTTTCAATATGGTTGAGATAGGCAGACAGAGCGGCATAGTGAACGTCTGAAGGGATAGTTTGCGGCACCAGCGAGTAGTCCATAAACGTGAGAATTTGCCGCACATAGTCGAGAGCAGCCACATCTTCTAGCGTCACCATGCCAAGCTGAAGAGACTGATCTGTAAGCGACAGAGGCAAAATCTGATGATAGAGACACGCCTCAAACGGCAGAATACGATCGATGAGTTGAAAAACTTGCTGGTTATCCACTGTGGCGACTCGTTCAAATTGAGGTTCAAGGAAACTTGGGAGATCGTCTAAAAAGCAGGGTGTCTTCGATTCAAATTGGCTCGTCTCACGAAGCTCTGAGCGATCGCGCAGTAGATGCAGCATAGAAGATAGATTCGCTGAAGTGTCCACCTCGTAAGATCGCTCTGATTCATCGACTTCCCGGAAAATGCAATAAACATTACATAATAGTGCGGAAACTTTTAAGCTTATTGGCTGATTTTAGAACCTCTATAGTAAGGATTCAAACAAATATTCCCTCTTAGCCCACTAGCAGAATCATTCTAACAGCGCCCCAATGTCTACTGATTGCTAGCAAAACTCTGAGCAAGTCCATACAACTTAGGGCTACCGCTCAGATTATTTTCACCTGTGCGGTAGCCCTACGAAAATCGCAATTTGTACTCAAGAAAACTAACGCGATCTCCGCCCAACTTCTTGGCTGATCGCGCTCAGATTTTTTCCTAAAGAGTCTTTAAACAAATTGTAGAAAATATCTTTCGGGGTTCCCGATTTAGGCTGTGCCTCAACCACTTGAGTAATCAGCACCTGATCGGCTTTTGCTCCTGAAAAAGCCGCGATCGGCTCTACTGTCCAATAACCTTTTAAGCTTTGCAGATCACCATCTGTTAGCTGGAAGTCAATGCGAGTTTTTGCCGTTTCGGTCACTGAAGATCGGATTCGCGATCGCACGTTAACAAAAAAGATCTGTCTGGCATCGACTTGCTCAATGACCTTACGGTTGCCGTTTGACTCTAACACTTTACTAGAAACGACATTAGGGATAAATTTTGAGGTGCTCCCATAGTCAGTTAACACATTCCAAGCAGTGTCTTGAGAGCTTTTGACTAAAACCCTTGCGACGTAATTGCCTTTTTCTCCAGTCACTAAGGCTTTACCACTCTTTAAAGTTGAGCGATCGCTAACGGGCAATTGGTCAACCGCACTGTTAAAAAGTTGAGCATTCCCAGAAGAAACGGCTGAAGTCAGCGTGATAAAGGTCAAACATCCTGTTAGGAAATAAAAGGGTAAGCGAGACAACATCAAAGGCTCTCCTGTCCAGGATAAGTTTCAAGCGTGGACTGATATTTTATTACGCTCAGGTTTAATCAAAAATAGCAAGGTGTCATTCAGCATATGCCGCTCCGTAGGGTAGCGAATAATACTTATTTTCAGTGGTTAACCCAGCTTCCCAGGTTACAAAAGATGTAACCAGTGCGACGATCGCTCCTCGACCATGACAGAGTAAATACATCAGCCCCGATGTAACCACCGCTTAGTGAGGAGTCATCTAGATGAGTTCAGTTTTAAAACCTGCTTTGACTTGGAACCGCGTTAAATCCCTTCCGATCGTCCTTGGATTGATGAGCTTATCTTTAACCAGCCCAGCGTTGGCACAAGAAAAAGTGTTACGAACGCTTACTGTGACAGGTCGCGGCATCGAAGAAATTTCTACGACCATTACTCAAGTGCGACTGGGAGTAGAGGCTCAAGGAAAGACGGCTAACGAAGTTCAAGAATCGGTCGCCCGTCGATCGAATGCCGTAGTGACGCTGCTCAAATCTCGCAACGTCGAAAAGCTTGAGACGACAGGCATTAACCTCAATCCAATTTATAGTTATGACAACAATCGCCAAAAGCTAGATGGCTACAGCGCCTCAAACCTCGTGAGTTTTCGAGTACCGACTGAAAAAGCAGGCACCTTGCTCGATGATGCCGTCAAAGCAGGAGCCAGCCGAATTGATGGCGTGAGCTTTGTCGCCACAGACGACGCGATCGCGACTGCCCAAAAGCTTGCCCTTCGCAAAGCAACCCAAGACGCGCAGGGTCAAGCAGATGCGGTCTTTAGTGCTCTAAACCTGACTCGCAGAGAAGTTGTCAGCATTCAGGTTAACGGTGCGGCTGCTCCACCTCCCATGCTGGCAGATGTCGCCAGTTTCAGAGTTGCTGCCGCTCAAAAAGCCCCTACCCCTGTGATCGGAGGCGAACAGCGAATCGAGGGGTCAGTCACCCTACAGATTAGTTATTAGTGACAGAACTCGAATTTCCAGCTTCTTCGAGAAATCGGGGATTTTGACTTCAAAGCGGATGGGCTTAAAAGTCATCTACATAGCCTGGTGACTCCGTTCCGCCCCCTTCAGAATCGCGCTTTGACCCCAATAGCTGGAGTCGATCGACTAGCACCACTGGCGAGGTGCGATCGACTCCAGTATTGCGATCCTTCCAGCTATCAAACTTCAAGGAACCTTTTACCCCGATCAAGCTGCCCTTACGAACGTAATTAGCCGCGACATCGGCTTGCTTACCCCAAAGCTCTAAAGCGAACCAATCAGGCTGATCACTGTTCTTAGATTGACGATTCACCGCCAAAGTGAGCCGACATTTGACACTGCCCGACTCAAAATATTTCACATCGGGATCGCCGCCGACTCGACCCACTAGCGTCACCACATTCAGGCTCATACTTCTCTGCTCACAAGTTAGGTGTTTCTATCCTAGAGGAAGACTTTCACTCTGGATCGCTTAAATACGTTGACTTATAAATACGTTTGTACTTAAATTCTAGCGCTAAAGATGAAGGGTTAAGACTATTGTTTGATGATTCTTTTTGCAGCCTTGATGAGTCAAAAAATCTAATCTAATTCTTTCAATCAATCCTGTTTTGTAATTAGAAAGAACGTCAGTTTAATCAGCACTTTACCTCTATGATGAGGGAAGTTTACATCTGAGCTTTTAAGCATATCGGTTTAGCTCAAAAAAAGGGCTTTGCAATCGATGTCTTTCTGCCATTTGACTAGACTCACGGTCAAAATTGTAATAGAATCCACTATCAATCAAGGTAGGTGCTTGAACGCACTCTCTCGATCGTACTCATCGCGTTAATCTGAGGCATAGAAACCAGTGGGTCTTTTCAGTCGCTTCTCCGTATCCCGGGACATGGGTATAGACTTGGGCACCGCCAACACACTTGTCTACGTGTCAGGTAAAGGCATTGTCCTACAAGAGCCTTCCGTCGTTGCGATGGACCAGAACGAAAAAGTTCCCTTAGCGGTCGGCGAAGATGCCAAAAGAATGCTGGGGCGGACTCCCGGAAACATCATTGCGCTTCGTCCGCTTCGAGATGGCGTAATCGCCGATTTTGATACCGCAGAGCTAATGCTAAAGCACTTCATCAGACGAGTGCATGGCGGCGAAACGCTCGTGTCACCCCGTGTCGTGCTCGGCATCCCCAGCGGTGTGACTGGGGTAGAACGTCGCGCGGTCATGGAAGCCGCTTCTCAAGCAGGGGCACGAGAAGTTTACTTAATTGATGAGCCTGTGGCAGCCGCGATCGGAGCTGGGTTGCCCGTGGCTGAGCCGACCGGAAACATGATTATTGACATCGGGGGCGGAACCACTGAAGTTGCGGTGCTGAGTTTGCAGGGCACCGTCCTCAGCGAGTCAGTCCGAGTGGCTGGAGATGAACTGAGTGAATCGATCATTCACTACATGAAAAAGGTTCACAACTTGGTGATTGGAGAACGAACGGCAGAAGAGATCAAGATCTCGATTGGGTCTGCCTACCCCACTCAAGAAGATGAAGCGGTGATGGAGGTGCGGGGTCTACACCTGCTGTCAGGTCTACCCAGAACGGTCACTATCAAAGGTCCTGAGATCCGCGAGAGTATGTCAGAGCCTCTGTCTGTGATCGTCGATGCGGTCAAACGGACTCTAGAGCGCACTCCTCCAGAGCTAGCCGCAGATATTATCGATCGGGGTATCATGCTGGCGGGTGGCGGTGCATTGCTCAAAGGCATCGACACGCTGATCAGCCACGAGACGGGGATCGTGGTTCACGTTGCGGCTGATCCCTTAAGCTGCGTCGTGTTAGGAACGGGACGAGTCTTAGAAAACTTCAAACAGCTAGAGCGCGTGTTTAGCACTCGCCCTTCTCGCTAGAAAAATTCTCCGCAATTTATCTCCTGATATACATGAGCCAGTTGCGGAGAGCGATCATAATGCTGGATCTGAAACGTATAGTTTTGTGAAGTTGACCAGCCAACATACGAGGTTGAATGTACGCACTGAGACGCTGGTGGGAACGCTATGGAATTCAGACTGCTTTGGTGACTGCGGCACTCAGCACGGCCCTTTTTGTTCGACAAACTCAGGGAGGGATGCTGCTAGAAACCTACCAGTTAATCACGCGTCCATTTCAGGGCAACCCCGCTCAACAAGACCGATTAGCGACTGCTCAGGCGCAAGAGCTTCAGCAGCGTCTAATTGAGCTAGAAAGCCGAAATCAACGCCTTGAGGAACTCTTGGGATTCGTTTCTGCCAAGAAAACGAAGGGAGTGACGGCTCCGGTAATTGGTCGCAGTGCCGATCACTGGTGGCAGCAGGTGATTTTAGGACGAGGCAATCAGGATGGCATTCAAGTTGGCTCGATCGTGCTCAGTCCGGGTGGTCTAGTGGGTCGGATTAGCAATGTCACTGCTCACACCAGCCAAGTGCTTTTACTGAGCGATCCGAGTAGTCGAGTCGGGGTGACCATTAGCCGCAGCCGCTTTATGGGCTTTTTGCGAGGCAAGGCAGCCAATCGAGCCGTGATGGAGTTTTTTGAGAAAGTCCCGGATGTGCGTCGAGGCGATGTGGTATCTACGTCCTCATTTAGCCAACTGTTTCCGGCAGGCATTCCGATCGGGCGAATTGAGTCAGTTGATCTCAACAAAAGCCCTGCACCTGAAGCGGTCATTGAGTTAACTGCTCCGATTAACTATTTAGAGTGGGCAACGGTTTATCCCAATTCGGCGAATCTGGGAGAGCCGCAACTGATATCTCCTCCTGTCCCGACTGCTGATGAAACGCCCGCCCCCAAAGCAACCCCATGAATATGGCTTTAGAGGATCTGTTCGATCGTCACCCTATTTCGCGTCCTCTGGTTAATTGGGGGGTGACGGTGATCTCGGTTTTGCTGTGTCTGCTAGTCTTGCCGATGCGCCTACCTGGAATGGAGTTAGCAGGCATCGGTCCCAACTGGTTGTTGATTTGGGTGGTTGCCTGGAGCATCAAACGAACCATGTTTCAAGGTGCCTTAGCAGGGTTGATTTTGGGGCTGCTGCAAGATGGAATGACTTCTCCCTCGCCAACTCATGCGCTGAGTCTGACCTTGATTGGGGTGTTGACGGCTCGACTGCAAAAGCAGCGATACATTGAGGAAGATTTTATCTCAGTAGCGCTGATCGTATTTGGGATGGCGGTGCTAGCTGAGACGGTGACGGCGATTCAGTTCAGTTTGCAAGGAGGACGATCGCTGATGGAGATTTGGACGTATCACCAGTTTGTTGCTCTTAGTTCTGCCATTCTCAGCAGCTTATGGGCACCTGTGGTCTATTTCCCGCTCAATCGCTGGTGGGAGAGAATGGGGCTGATTGAGCAGGTGTAATGGTTACTTAACGCGATGTGCGACTTTCCTGAAACACTTGCAAAGACTGCCCTCACCCTAGCCCTCTCCCGATGGAGAGGGAACCAGAAATGTCCGAAAGCCCTTCTCCTTGGGGAGAAAGATTGCGAGGGCTTGCCCCACTGCGTGAGGAGGGCAAATTAATTGCACATCGCGTTACTCATGAATCGCTCAGACTCTCATATCGCTCTAACGCCAGTTGAATGAGTTGATCGACCAACTCTGAGAAAGAAATTCCGCTAGCTGCCCAAAGTTGCGGATACATGCTGGTGGCAGTGAACCCTGGAAACGTGTTGATTTCATTGACAAAGATTTCTCCTGTCGATTCGACATAGAAGAAATCGACGCGTCCGATGCCTGCTCCGTCGATCGCCACAAACGCTCGAATCGCCATCTCCTGAATTTGAGCCACGATCGCGTCGGGCAACTGTGCCGGAATTTCTAACCCGGCTTGCCCTGCGGTGTATTTCGTTTCGTAATCGTAAAAGTCACTTTCAAACGTGATTTCACCAATCACAGATGCTTTCGGGTTGTCGTTGCCTAAAACGGCACACTCGACTTCTCTCGCAGTCACGCCTGCTTCAACAATGATGCGCCGATCGTAACTCGCAGCATTATCTAGAGCGGCTTCCAACTGAGCGCGATTTCGCACTTTAGAAATTCCGACCGACGATCCTAAATTTGCAGGTTTGACGAAACAGGGATATCCCAGTTCTGACTCAATGTGATCCCCAAGTTTGGGAAAGATGCAGGGATTGGAGTAGATTTGCGATCGCGTCACTGCCAGATATTTCACCTGGGGCAATCCTGCCTGAGCGTAAGCGGTTTTCATCGCCAGTTTGTCCATGCCGACCGCCGATGCCAACACGCCTGAGCCGACAAAAGGAACCTGCATCAATTTGAGCAACCCCTGCACAGTGCCGTCTTCACCGTTGGGACCATGCAAAACCGGAAACCACACATCGATCGCGGCGGCTTGAGAGGGAAACTGCCAGCGAGTTTGTGGTGAGTCTGAGGGAGCGATCGCCGTCCCCGATTCCAGCACTTGTTGAGCCAAATGACCCGCCTGCCAGTAGCCGTCTTTTTGAATGTAGAACGGCAACACTTCATAGTTGTCCGCATTTGAGTCTGTTTTGAGTGCTTGCCCGATCGCCCTTGCCGACAAAATCGACACCTCATGCTCTCCTGAACAGCCGCCAAACAACAGCCCGACTTTTAATTTGGTCATGAGGTTTGCCCCGCGATAAAACACTGCCTTTAGATTCAAGCCATTTTGCCTCTAATCGGCTCTTTAGGAAAGTTAAAACCTGAAGGAAAGTCAAAACTGAGATGCTGATTTCTGCTCACTTCCCTACAATGAGGAGAGAGTCCCTCTGCATTGACCTATGCCTCAACAACCTGCCCGCATTTGTATTCTTGGTGGTGGCTTTGGTGGTCTTTATACTGCCTTGCGATTGAGCCAACTGCCCTGGACAAAGGCAGAAAAACCAGAAATCGTTTTGGTCGATCAGCGCGATCGCTTTGTCTTTTCTCCATTTCTATATGAGTTGCTGACAGGCGAGTTGCAAAGCTGGGAAGTTGCCCCGCCCTATGAAGAATTGCTGGAAGGAACTGGAATTCGCTTCTGTCAAAAAGAAGCTGCCAGTATTGACATTGAATCTAAGCAAGTAGCGCTTCAAGACGGTGAAGTCTTGACCTACGATCGCCTCGCTTTAGCGATGGGCGGAGAAACACCGCTTGATCTCGTCCCCGGTGCGGCGGAACACGCGTTGCCGTTCCGGACAATCACAGACGCCTATCAGCTAGAAGAAAAACTGCGACAGCTAGAAGAATCACCTCGCGACAAGATTCGGATCGCGATTGTCGGCGCAGGCTATAGCGGGGTCGAGCTGGCGTGCAAATTGGCGGATCGGCTGGGCGATCGAGTTCGACTCCGACTCGTTGAGCAAGGCGATCAAATTCTGCGATCGTCACCCACCCATAATCGCGACGCTGCTGATAAAGCACTCACTAAGCGGGGCGTTTGGTTAGATTTAGAGACCACGGTGGACTCGATCGCCGAAGACACGATTTCTCTGAGCTATAAAGGCGCGGTAGACTCGATCCCAGTCGATCTTGTGCTGTGGACAGTCGGGACTCGCGTTAACGAAGTCGTGAAAAACCTGCCGCTCAAGCAAAATCAGCGCGGACAGTTAATCACCACACCAACTCTGCAAGTAGTAGATTCTCCAGAAGTCTTTGCTTTAGGAGATTTGGCAGACTGCAAAGACGCTGACGGGCAACAAGTTCCCGCAACGGCTCAAGCCGCGTTTCAACAATCTGACTATGCGGGTTGGAATATCTGGGCATCGCTCACCAATCGTCCGCTCTTGCCGTTCCGATACCAATATTTGGGCGAGATGATGACTCTGGGCGAAAACAACGCAACCCTCACGGGAATGGGCATTCAGCTAGATGGGACGATCGCCCACATTGCGCGGCGGATTGCTTACTTAAATCGGATGCCGACGCTGAGACATCAGATTCGAGTCGGGTTAAATTGGGTGACAAAGCCGATCGCCGATGCGTTAGCAGGAAGTCGCGATCGCTGATTCTCCGAATTACTTTATCTGATAGTTTGGAGTGCTTATGAATTGTCCCCAACTCATTTTTTTTGATGCCGTGGGGACTTTATTTGGCGTTCGCGGTAGCGTGGGTGATGTGTATGGCGAGATTGCTCGAAGGCATGGCATTTATGTCTCGATCGAGCGATTAAACAAAGCGTTCTATCAAAGCTTTAAAGCCGCGGGTTCGCCTGCATTTCCAGGACGTTCTTTGAGCGAGATTCCCGATTTAGAATTTGAGTGGTGGAACGAGATCGTCAAACAAACGTTCATCAAACTCGGCGTGTTGAACGATTTTTCTGACTTCCCCACTTTTTTTGCAGAACTCTATGATCACTTTGCCACGGCAGATCCCTGGATTCTCTACCCCGACGTGGTGCCGACTTTAGAGAAATTGCGCGATCGCCACATCACATTAGGGATTTTGTCTAATTTCGATTCTCGCCTCTATTCCGTTCTCAAAGCATTAGATTTGAAGGATTTCTTCAGTTCGGTCACGATCTCGACTGAAGTAGGAGCCGCAAAACCGAGTCCGCAGATTTTTAAGAGCGCGATCGCTAAACATAACTATCCGATCGAACAAATCTGGCACGTTGGCGACAGCCTCGAAGAAGATTTTAGAGCCGCAAAAGCCGCAGGACTGAGAGGAATCTGGCTCGATCGTTCATCAAAATCAAGATAATTCGACATTTCGGTCTACCATAGTACCCAAGTACCAAATGATTCGTTCGCCATGCCGATTAAGCCATCTCAAATTCTGAGCTTGCTAGACAAAAAACGCGATGACTTTATGAGTTATGACAAAACCGCGTTGCAGGAACTTCAGCAGTACAGGATGGCGTTGGCGAAGATGTCACAGCAGTCATCTGCCAGTCTGCACGAGATCTTGAAAGGGATGAAATCTTGCGGAGCCTTGCCGTTAGAACCGTTGGGCACCCATCCCGATTGGGTGATTCCTTCCAAGCTGACTTGGCAGAGCCGTGAGCAAAGTCTAGAGTGGGTGCGCGATCGCCTCACCGGGATTTCGACATTTGCGGTCGATGGCTCCCAAATTTATCCTAGCAAAGATATCTCGGTGCCCGTTGCACTGGTGCAAATCGGCTGGTATGAAAACTTTCATCTGCCGTCTGGCATTTATGAAAAGGATATCGATTTAGATGTGATGACCCCTAGCGATCTGCGAGTCGGACGGGGCGATCTTGCCGATCGCAAGGTCAATCTCCGCCGCTTTGAGATGGAAACCGATCGACTCATTCAATATATGGATGAGCGGGCTGGCTGTGAAACCTGTCTGGCGTTTTTCGACGGCTCGTTAGTCGCGACTTTTGCCGAAGCATTCGACGAAGAGACACGCAACTTTTACGTCAAGTGTATCTGCAAACTTCTTCAGGCAAGTGAGCATTATCGAGTGCCGTTAGTCAGTTATATCGATACGTCTAGCGCTCACGATTTAACTGAAATGCTGCGGCGTTTGGGCAATCTGCCAGAGACAAAATCTATTCACGATGCCCAACTGCTCAACCGCACCCAAAGTCACACAATGGAATGGGGCGATCGCACCCCGCTATTTCTCTGTCAGCGATCGGGAATTTTAGATCACTACGGCGACCAAGCCGATAAAGTTGCCTTCACCTATCTCAAAACGAATAAAGACAGTTATCCCGTGCGGTTAGAGCTTCCCGTTTGGATCTACGAAGCGGGATGGCATGAGCGAATTATCAACTGGGTGCGAGCTGAAGTCGTGATCGGCAGTGGTTATCCTTACGTGATTGAGACGGCGGATCAGGTAGCGGTGTTAAAGAATGACGATCGTCAAGTGTTTTATCGATTGCTGCAAGAGTGGGCAGACCAGGAAGATCTCAAGCTCCGCCTGTCGCGCAAGATGGTCAGTAAAGCTCGTCGGCGCTAGGGCGTGTTTAACACTCCGATCTTCGTTGCTATCCCGCCCTGAACTGAAGTTTGGGCTGATAGTGGCAAGTCCGTTAAAACGGACTGAACGCGAGTCAACTCAGATCTTCAGTCCGTTTCAACGGACTTTCCCAAGTTAGCCCGAACTTCAGTTCAGGGCGAGGCAGAATCGCAGCGAGAGAGGTTTAAAACACGCCCTAACCAACAGGTTCTCTTGCATTTTCTAGCGTTCTTCGTTAGGATCTTACTTACAAAACACGGTATTCCGACTGAGAAACCGTAAATAGAAAGGAGCCAAATTAATCATGCGAACCATAACAAACGAAGATAGCCGATCGACTCAAAAGCGCATTCGCATTCGCATTCCCAAGCACTATCATCAAGAGCCTGTGATTTCTCGTTTAATCTCTGATTATTCATTAACCGTGAATATCACAGCCGCCGTTTTAGGAGCCAATGCCAACGGTGATGGCTGGTTTGACCTCAATCTCCAAGGAAGCCATGCCCAAATTGAGAATGCGATGACCTATCTCGCTGAGTTAGATCTCGAAGTCTGGAACGAGACTGAAACAGACGGCTGGTAAGACGAAATTTGCCGCTGATCAAATTTGAGTGCCAGGATTTGCAATCGGCACTTCCATCCTGGCAGCAACTCTGAAACGTCAGACTATCGCCGTGAAGAAGATCAGTTCTGGCTGCAACCCATCGAAAAGCCTTCTATCGGGCTTCTAAGACGAAATTTTTCTCAAACGATCGTCGCGTCATGGGCTGATCTAACATCAAGCCTTCACCGCCCAGCGTTTCGAGAGGTTGCCCTCCGACCGACAAAAAGACAGGCGCACTTGGATCGGTGCTAGTCGCCGTGTAGAGAACCTGACCAACGCGACCCATCATAGACGCGCTGCCGCCGCCCTTTGTGAAAGCAGATGACAAATCAATGTGAATACCGTCAGGCTTGACTTTGAGGCTTCTAAGCTGGGTGCCTTGAGGAATCGTCGTCGTGAGTGTTTGATCAGGTGAACCGTTGAGCAGAGTGTCGATCGCGCCGCTCAACACTGACTCTGAGCGATCGCCAGGTTTCAGCTTGACGGGCACTGCCTCTAAAACTCCAGAATCTTTGAGCCAATAGATTTTAGCGGTCGTCTCAACAACAGGCGATGCCACTTTTGGAGTTGATTGGCGAATCGGTTGGACAGACGGTGCCACTATGGGAGCCACTGATGCAGAAGGCGAGGGCTGTGGCTCAACTTTAGAGATTGCAGGGGCAGTTTCTACAGGTTTTGGCTGGGTCGAATGCCACGCTAAAAATGCAGTCGCGCTGCCTGCTGTCACCGCTAGGGCTGACAACCCTGCAACCATTCCGACAGGAATGCGGCGAGTCGAATGTTGGTCTTGCATCGAGGAATCCCTCCTAGTGTTGGATCTCGGACTTTAGACAATCAATTTGTGGAGGATGCAACAGGATTGACTACATCCGCTTCGGAACTGATTCCGGAAGATTGTTTAAAGAGAGTTTCGGATCTGCATCAAGATAAAGGTCCGATGGATCGGGCTTCGACTTCGCTCAGCCCTCAACTCACTAGTAGGTGGAGTCGAAACCCACGGAACCGCACGTCATCGGTGGGTTGCTTCAGAAATCCATTGTTTTAAGGTAGAAACGACTTCTGAGATCGCGATCTCTTGCACCGCTTTGGTCGCTCGTTGCACGACTTCAACTTTACCGTCTTTGAGCGATTTTCCGGTGACAATTCGATAGGGAATGCCAATCAAGTCAGCATCTTTGAACTTCACACCCGCCCGATCGTTGCGATCATCCAGCAGGGTTTCAACTCCCGCTTGATTCAGTTCACCATACAGCTTTTCAGCCGCCGCGACTTGCTCAGCATCTCCGACATTGGGAATGATCACAATCGCGTGATAAGGCGCGATCGCCACCGGAAAAACAATGCCGTCTTTATCGTAAGATTGCTCAACCGCCGATTGTGCCAGTCGAGATATGCCTACGCCATAGCAGCCCATCACCAGCGGCACTTCTTCGCCCTGCTCATTGGTGTAGGTCGCACCCAACGCCGTGGAATATTTGGTGCCGAGCTGGAAGATGTGCCCAATCTCAATGCCCCGTGCGGTTTGTAAGATTTGGGTTGAGTCGTGAATGGCACGATCGCCCGCTTTCGCTTTTCTTAAATCAACAACGTGCGGCGACTTCTGAAACTGTGCGCCCCAGTTTGCCCCGACGACGTGATAGCCCGACTCATCAGATCCGGTGACGAAATTTTGCAACTCGACAACGGTTTGATCCACGAGTCGAACAAATTTTGGCGCAATCTCTTTTGACGATCGAATGTAGTCATCGCTAATGCCAGGAGACATATAGCCCAATGGCAAAGGCTTTGATGCCCATTTTTGTTGAGCTTCAGCGTCAGGAACGGTGAGCGACAAAACGGTCTTAGCGCCGTATTGAGCGGCTAATTTGACCAGTTCGTTTTGTAGCTTAACGGCGTTAACATCTTGATCGCCTCGGATGTGAATCAACACTAGAACGGTGATTCCGCTGTCGTAGACGGCTTGGTATAAGACGTTTTTGACGAGTTGAGTCGGAGAGCATTTGAGAAACTTGCAGAGCTTCTCGATCGTCTCTGTTCCCGGCGTTTCTCGCTTCTCGTGGGTGGTGAAGGGTGACGGCTCGGCATCGGGGGGCAGAGAGACGGCTTTCTCGACGTTGGCAGCATAGTGTCCATCGTCGGTGTAAAGAATCTCGTCTTCACCCGCGTCTGCCAGCACCATAAACTCTTGAGAACCAGAGCCTCCGATCGCGCCCGAATCAGCATCGACGGCTCTAAACTTCAGCCCACATCGTCTAAGAATATTGTGATATGCCTGATTCATCCTTTCATAGCTCAGCTTCATTCCCGCTTCGTCAGCGTCAAATGAGTAGGCATCCTTCATAATGAATTCTCGACCCCGCATCAAGCCAAACCGAGGACGAATCTCATCACGAAACTTGGTTTGAATTTGATAGAGAGTTTGGGGCAACTGTCGATAAGAGCGAATCATGTCACGCGCGATCGCCGTAATCACTTCTTCGTGAGTCGGACCTAGACCGAGTTCGCGCTGTTGACGATCGACCAGGGCAAACATAATGCCTTCAGCTTTAGTGTAGGTGTCCCAGCGTCCCGATTCTTGCCAGAGTTCGGCGGGTTGGAGTTGGGGCAGCAGACATTCTTGTGCGCCCGTCGCGTTCATTTCTTCGCGGACAATCTGTGAAACTTTTTGCAGCACGCGCCACATTAAAGGCAGATAGGCATAGATGCCACTGCCGACTCGACGAATATAGCCAGCCCTCAGCAATAGCTTGTGACTGGGGATTTCTGCCTCCGCAGGGTCTTCCCGCAGTGTGACAAATAGCATCTGAGATAGCCGCATCGTCCGTTCCCTTTCGCAAATTCACATTTCAGTCTACGGCATTCGCTGGAGGTTAGGGTGCCGATTCTTGTTTGCTTTTAGAAACCCCGATCGACGATTCACAGAATTACTCTGTCTCAGAGCCTAAATCAGTTTCAGGAGAAAGCGCTTGAATCTGCTCGATCGAGAGTCCCGTCACACGAGCGATGAGTTCTATTTCAACTCCTTCTTGCAGCATTTTCAGGGTCATCTCCTGCCGTCCCTCCTGCCGTCCTTCTTGAAGTCCCTCCTGAAGCCCTCTCAGCCGTCCTTCCTGAAGTCCTTCCTGAAGAATTTCTTGATAAATGACTGACTCTCTCATAATTCCCTCTCGAAATATGCGGCGAATGAT
>Ga0209100_1000402_pt1 | contig 38985 bp, 30 predicted proteins | sample lystaG_FD_185480 | JGI IMG/M metagenome (GOLD analysis project Ga0209100, IMG submission 185480) | Glacier valley bacterial and archeal communities from Borup Fiord, Nunavut, Canada, to study Microbial Dark Matter (Phase II) -... | ecosystem: Environmental > Aquatic > Freshwater > Ice > Glacier ... | reverse complement strand
GTAAGATTCAATTCGCTTACCTGTTGCAACGAATTGAATCTTACGATGGGCTGGTAATTCTGGCCACCAACCAGCGGGGCAATATTGACGATGCTTTTACAAGACGTTTTCAGGCAATCATACATTTCCCAATGCCTGGAATCGAAGAGCGGGAAGAAATATGGAGAAAAGCATTTCCTCCTCAGATTGAAATTGCCGAGGATATCAACTGGAATCAAATAGCAACCCGCTATGAACTTACTGGCGCAGGCATTATAAATGTTGCCCACTATTGTGCTGTAGAGGTACTTGCAAGTAAGTTCTTTCAGCTAAGTCTTCAGCTGCTCGAAACAGCAATTATGCGGGAGTATATTAAAGAAGGAAAGGTTGTTTGATGCGCTAATCAGATTTGTTTTTGTGTCAGCCAGAATTGAATATTCATCGTATTTAAGAATTGAAATTCGTATTGATTTTTTTCCATCGCATGGATGTCATTTAAACAATCAGTTGCCAGCAAAATTTTAGCCCGTTTGTTCATACACGACGGGTAATTTTTTATATACCGAATGAGAATTTTATCAACCGGATAGAAATTGGCTTGTTTCTTTAACAAACGCTCCACAGATCCTGATTCGCTGTGTAGATAATCAAATTCATTTAACTCCATATTCACCATTAGATTAAGCCACTTTATCATTTTCCATAACCAACTGTTCTTTGTGGGAGAGAAGTAAATAATCTTTCGAAGTAAGCTAGCTGATTTTTGGTATTGTTTTGAATGAAAGTAGATTAATCCGGCAAAGAGATAGAGTTCAGCTTTGTCGGAGGCTGCAAGTAGGTCGGTTTGCGAAAATAGCAGGGCAAATTCTTTGTCGATAAGTACAATTCCATTGTCGAATTGCCTGAGCATTAGGTGTTTTTTTAATTCTGCAACACAAATTACCTGATCTAAAATAAGCAAAGAATGGGTTTTGCGTAAAACGACAAGCTTTTCCGTAAAATAGTCCATCTCGTTGATTTGGTTCATATTAAAAAGGATATTCAGAATTCCGCGGATATGATTGATATAAACAATGGGTGCATCACTCCAAAGATGAGAATTATGTTCGAAGAGTTTGTTCAACTCGAAGAATGTGCGAAGACTTGAGCGGTGATCACCTGTCATCATAAAATAGACCGATTGAAACAAAAGGTGATTCCGGTTGAGGTCAAACGATTCAAAACGCTGATTTCCTGAAAGATTCATTTCTGTAACTACCAAATCATTGAGATTTTCCTTGTCCTTGTCTGTGAGAACGTTTCCTTTTTTTAAATACCTGTAATATAGCAATTCATAGAGTGAGGAGTGGTCTGCCAGGTTAAGTTCATACTGAATATTCCGACGGAAACGCGACTGTAGAGAAACCAGATAGGCTTCGTCAGGTATTCCTTCGAACTGATAGTTACTCTGATTTTGAAGCTCCAGCTTTTCAAGTAACACACAATAATCGTATTTTTCTGATTTTCGCGCCAGTGTTTTGTATTTTGAGAGAAGTTTAAATGCATCATCAATCAAACCTTTTCGAAATAAAAGCTTGATCTCCAATATTCCGAATAATAATTTTTCTTCATTGGACGGTTCGCTTCTCATCGAAAGTAACGTTTTTGTTAGGATTGACCAGAGGTATTGAACTGTTGCGTTATAGTCAGATTTGGGATTTAATCGCTTGAAATCGTGCTCAATATTTTTTGACAACCCATTTTTAATCAACCCAAAAAGGCTTAAATACGACTTTTCACGTTCTTGCAAAGCTGCATATTGGGAGAAATTCCTTTTTTCCGATTTAGATAAGGTCTCGATTAACTGCGACAAGGAAGATAAACTCGGCATGTTAAATATTTTTTAATGCAAATGCGACAAATAGGGAATTTGAAAATATCTATGTTGGCAATGTGCTAAAAATAATTTAGAAACCAATCATATCGTTTAAAATATGATTCTTAATTGGAAGATATATAATATAATAGTATTCTTATTAATAATTTGAGATTACTTAAATATGACATTTATTTTCTTGTTTTTACTTATCCTTGATTAATTTTGATTAAAATAGCAAGCAGGTTTATCTTCTGTCATCTAATTATTATACTACTAACATTCTAAAAACATGTATTTCAATCGTATAGCAGTCGTTGGAAGCAGCAATACCGATATGGTAATCAAAACTTCGAAATTACCAGTGCCAGGTGAGACGATTCTTGGCGGAAAATTTTTCATGAATCCCGGAGGGAAAGGAGCTAACCAGGCAGTTGCTGCTGCACGGTTAGGTGGCAAGGTGAGTTTTATTGCCAAAACAGGCGATGATGTTTTTGGAAAGCAGGCGCGACAATTATTTGAGAGTGAAAATATTAACACCGATTATCTTGTCACTGATCCCGGCCATCCTTCAGGAGTCGCTTTGATTACTGTTGATGCGAAGGGTGAAAACTGTATTGTTGTTGCACCTGGCTCGAATAGCTTTCTTATGAAAACGGATATTGATCTGGCGCGTGAGGAGATTCTCCGGTCGGAGATTGTTTTAATGCAACTCGAAATCCCACTTGAAACCGTTATCTATGTTGCAAATATTGCATTTACTACAGGTAAAAAGGTGATTCTGAATCCCGCTCCTGCTTTACAGATTACCGATGAACTTCTATCTAAACTCTACATGATCACTCCTAACGAAACTGAGGCTGAACTGATCTCCGGTATTCATGTAAAGGATATTGATTCAGCTACTTTGGCCGCAAGGAACCTGTATGATCGCGGTGTCAAGGTGGTCATCATTACTTTAGGAAGCAAAGGTGCACTGTTATTTACTGGCAAAGAAGCAAAACTGATTCCTTCACTCAAAGTAGATGCGGTAGATACCACAGCCGCAGGTGATGTTTTCAACGGAGCAATTGCAGTCGCGATTTCGGAAGGTTTGGATCTCGAAAAAGCCGTGGAATTTGCCTGTAAAGCAGCGGCGATCTCCGTTACCAGAATGGGGGCACAGGCTTCGGCACCTTACCGGAAAGAAATTAAATAGAAGCATATGCGCCTCATAATTTTACTTATTCTTCTTTTTGCTCTGAATTTTTCGGTGTTTTCTGTTGATAGAATTCCCAAAAATAGTGTTCGGTATCCTTTTAAAATAGAGGATATTTCGCAACGACTAAAACATTATCATGCAGAATTAGATTCATTCAGAAACAGTTATGGAGGAAGCTACGCTTTGCCTCATGTAAAATATTTCCAATTTGGTATGGGAAACCGCGATAAATTCATTTATAAAAACGGCGTCCTTAAAAATAGTCTGTCGGGTGATACAATCAAAGTTTGGAAGATAAAGGATGAATTAATTCTTCCGGCTGAGTATTCGGTATTTCTGATCACTCAGGATGGAGAGCAGATTTGCATTAGCGAAGATCAATCGGGTGTCAGGATCAACGATCATCGGGGAGTTACCCTAATAGCAAAGACGGATTCAAAATTACTTCTTCCTGATTTTAAAGGGAATCATTTTCCGCAGATATTAAGGGTATTACATCACGAAATATTAATCAATATTTTGGACAGCAAGCCATTGCCAAATTTCTTCGTTTACCAAAAGCCATGGCGACGCGATGGTGCGATGATGGCCATGTGTCTTGAAAAAACCGGAAACATTCAGTTGATTAAAAAGTGGGTTCTTTCATTAACAGCACCTTATGATTACAATAATGCAGGTGAAGCTGAAGCCGATAATCTGGGTCAAACGCTCTATTTACTGTCTTTTTTTACAGATAAATCTAATCCATTAGTTTCCCAAATTCTAAAAGAGGCTCTTAAATATGAAGTAAAAACTTCTGATGGAATTTATATTAAAGGTCGTTCGGATTTCCAGGAAGTTCCTGTATATCAAACTAAATGGTTTAAGTATGGATTGCTAAAGATGGGTCTTGCCGATAAATATTCAATTCCGGAAATCCAGGACAACTATTCTTCCTTATTCTGGTGGGAATACAAAAGCAACTATATGCCTGGAACTAAAGATGTATTTGAACCTGGAAAGAGCGACAAATATCCTTATCTTGGCTGGGCCGCAGACAACTTTCATGGTTTGAAACGAAATCCAATCAGCAATCTCGATTATCCGTTAACCTGGGAGATTGAGGCAAGTCAGGCAGATTATAAAGGGATGGAGGTAATCGATACGGCATTTGTTACCGCAAAATGTGCGGCACCTCATACCTGGCATGCTTCCGAGGTGTTTTTATACGTGTTGCAAAGAGAAGGCAAATAAATAAAATGAATGAATACAATCAACTTTTAAAACATTAAAAATGAGACTAAACTTATTAAAATTAATCATTCCGGTCGTTGCAATTGTACTCGCATCGTGTGGACAAAAAACCGAAAAGGTTGTTTCTGATTCACGAACCATCTCAACAGAAGTACTAAAAGATAAAATTGCCGGTGGTTGGGCTGGTAAAATGATTGGTGTAACCTATGGAGCCCCGACTGAATTCCGGGCACAGGGTAAAACTTACGATGACTCAATCAAATGGGTTCCCGCCGATGTTAAAGGTTCGATCTGGCAGGACGATATCTATGTGCAAATTACTTTTTTGGAGACAATGGATCAATTTGGATTTGATGCACCAGCCAAGAAATTTCAGGAACTTTTTGCAAAAGCCGGTTACCAACTCTGGCATGCAAACGTTCAGGCCCGAAAAAATTATTTTGATAGTATTTTCCCTCCGCAATCGGGTCACCCCGATTTTAACCTTCATGCAGATGATATTGATTTTCAAATAGAAGCTGATTATATCGGATTTATGAATCCGGGTATGCCTCAAACTGCCAATAAGATAGCAGATAAAATAGGGCATATCATGAATTATGGTGATGGCGTCTACGGTGGTGTTTTTGTTGCAGCGCTCTATTCCGAAGCCTATTTCGAAAGTGATATTCGTAGATTGATTGATAAAGCGCTTCTTTCGATTCCTTCCGAAAGTGATTATTCTAAAATTGTGAAGGATGTGATTATTTTGCACAACCAATATCCGGCTGATTGGCATGCTGCATGGAATGAATTGGAAGCGAAATGGGGTAGTGTTCATATTTGCGAGGCGGGTGCAACTTTTAACATTGATGCCAAACTCAATGGAGCCTATATCGTGATGGGATTGCTTTATGGCGAAAGCGACCCGCTGAAAACAATGGAAATTGCAACGCGTTGCGGACAGGATTCGGATTGTAATCCTTCGAATGCAATGGCTGTTCTTGGCGTAATTAAAGGTCTGAGCGGTTTACCACTGGCATATCGCGAAGCGGTACAGGCAATTGGTGATTCCCTTTTTATCAATACCAACTACTCTTTCAATAAGGCTGTTGACCAGACAATGAAGTATGCTAAAGATCTTACGATTCAAAATGGCGGTTCAGTCACAGATAAAGAGTTGAAAATAAAAGTACAGGTTCCGCAGCCTTTTGCTCTCGAAGAATCGTTTCCTAAACTTGTTTTTGATCGCAGTGCGAGCGTTTTCGAAAAAGGCGGCTGGGATTTTAAAGGGAATTGGGAAACGTATAAACCCAAAAATGCACAGGCGATGTTTAGCTCAAAAGCTGGCGATGAAGCAATTTTTACTTTTGAAGGAACTGGTGTTTCGATCGTCGGAAACTGGTTAAAAGACTGCGGTAAGGCTGATGTTTTTGTCGATGGTGAATTGAAACGGACGATCGATGGATATTTTGGGTTTGCAAATCAGACACACAACGATATGAATTTATACCATATCACCAACCTTCCTCAGGGGAAACACGTTGTAAAAATGGTGGTTAAAGGAGAGAAACGCGCCGAAGCCACAGCCGCAAATCTTTACCTTTCCAAGGCGGTCGTATTCAAAACAGCGGATAAGAAGAATGAAAATTACAAATTCTCATTTCAGAAGTAATGATGAATTCTCTTTTGATTAAGTTTTTATCGGTCTCAGTGGGGTTTTTGCTTTTTATCTCGTGCCAACCGCCTAAACTATCGGTCGCAGAACCTGTGAAAATTATCTTCGACAGTGATATGGGTCCCGACTATGATGATGTAGGCGCACTGACTATGTTGCATGCGTTTGCCGATAGCGGTAAAGCGGAGATCCTTGCTACAATGGCTTCAAACAAATATGCGTTGGTCGCGCCATGTCTCGATGTAATCAACACCTATTACGGCCGCCCCAATATTCCAGTAGGATCACCAAAAACACATGGCGTAAATATAGGGTGCAGCCAGCACTGGACCGATTCTTTGGTGGCTAATTATCCTCATAAGATCGAATCAACAGATCAGGCACAGGATGCTATAATTCTCTACCGGAAAATTCTCGCTTCTCAGCCCGATACATCTGTTGTAATCGTTACGGTAGGTTTTCTGACCAATCTGAATGATTTATTACTTTCACAACCAGATTCCATCTCTCCTTTAAACGGGAATGACCTGGTTAGTAAAAAAGTTAGGAGATTAGTATCAATGGCTGGAATATTTCCGGAAGGGTCGGAATTCAATGTGAGGGAAGATTCAGCCTCGTCAAAATATGTTTTTGATCACTGGCCTACATGGCTTGTTCTGAGCGGATTTGAGATTGGAAATAAAATACTAACCGGAAGGAAGTTGATAAGCAGCAGCCTGAAAAGTCCGGCAAAAATGGCCTTTGGAATCGCAATTCCATTTTCGGAAGCTGATAAAAACGGACGTCAAAGCTGGGATCAGACAGCGGTTTTAACAGCAGTAAAAGGTGCATCATTTGCTTTTAATGAAGTGAAGGGACAGATTTTTGTTGAGCCTTCGGGATTCAACCGCTGGAAAAACAGGAAAGATGGATTGCACACCTATGTTGTTTTTAAAAAGTCTCCCGAAGCGCTTTCTGAACTGATTGAAAGCTATATGATGCATGAACCGTTAGCCGTAAAGTAAAATAAACAAAAAAGAGTTCACTAAACAGGCTTATCCAAATATTATTCAATATCAAACCAAATAACTAATAATCATGTACATTGTTGAAAGTTATTCTGTTGCCGTAATCCTGACAGTGATTACGATGTTGTGTTGGGGATCTTGGGCAAATACCCAAAAACTGGCGGCAAAGACCTGGCGTTTCGAATTGTTTTATTGGGATTACGTCCTTGGGATACTCCTTTTCTCGTTGATTCTTGGTTTTTCATTGGGAAGTACAGGAAGCATCGGGATGGGCTTTATCGAAAATCTAAAGCAGGCACAATGGTCAAGCATCTCCGGCGCCCTGGCTGGCGGGGTAATCTTTAACCTTGCCAATATACTGATCGTTGCCGCTATTGCAATTGCCGGAATGTCAGTCGCATTCCCGGTTGGTATTGGCATTGCATTGGTACTTGGTGTTATCATCAACTATTTTGCGGCACCACAGGGAAATGCACTTCAACTGTTCGGCGGAGTGTCCTTGGTTACCATCGCTATCATACTTGATGCACTGGCTTATCGTAAAAAAGCAGCACAGAGCAAAAAGGTTCCTACTAAAGGGATCGTTCTATCTGTTGTTGGCGGTGTTTTAATGGCGTTGTTCTATCGTTTTGTGGCCAGCTCAATGGCAACCAATCAGGAAAGTCCGGAAGCGGGCATGTTGACCCCATACACAGCTGTTTTTATCTTTGCGATTGGAATTTTAATCAGCAATTTTCTGTTTAATACCATATTGATGAAGAAACCCTTCGAAGGAACACCTGTCACCTATTCTCAATATTTTAAGGGAAGTTTTAAAGAACATCTCACCGGTATTTTAGGCGGAATGATCTGGTGCATTGGGATGTCACTAAGTATTATTGCTGCCGGAAAAGCCGGATTTGCGATCTCATACGGATTGGGTCAGGGCGCAACATTAATTGCAGCACTTTGGGGTGTATTTATCTGGAAAGAATTTAAGAACGCACCTAAAGGGGTGAATACCTTGCTGACAATGATGTTCTTACTCTTTGTTGGCGGGCTTGGATTGATTATTCTGGCGGGAAGTTAATTGTTATTTGGTTTTCGAAAACGGGTTGCGTAAGTTTGAGGGTTCAACCAAACTATTTTCGCTATGAGGATTTTCTTACCATTTTTGGCTTTTCATCTTTTTATTGTTTTCAGCTCTTTCGGTGTTGAGGTGAAGACCATCAGTCCTGATAAGAAGAACCTTGTATTCGTTAAACTGAACCCGGAGAAGGACAATTCACTGTTTTATTCGGTTGCAAATCAGGGAAATATTATCATTGCAGATTCGCCGCTTGGAATGACTTTCGAAAATCAGGAGCCATTTCAGGCCGGACTGCAGATCGTTTCTGCGCAAAAGAAGGAAGTTAACGAGCCTTGGAAACCTGTTTACGGAGAGCGAAACCAATATTCCAATCATTATAACGAAACCACCATAAATTTTAAAGAGATTAAAACGCCGTTCAGGAGCTTTTCAGTTATTGTCAGGGCATATAATGAGGGAATTGCTTTCCGTTATGTCGTTCCGACTGATCATCCGCTGACCATAACAAGCGAGTTAACCGGTTTTCAGTTTAAAAAGGATTACACTTCGTGGATTGCAGGAAAGGCGCAGGCAAAATATCTGAAAGGAACAGTAAGCAAAACCGGCAAAGGATGCGAGCGGCCATATGTGATCGAAATAGCCGAAAACAAATATATTGCACTTGGAGAAGCAGCCCTTACCGATCATGCAAGGATGAAATTCGACCGGTCGGAAAAAGATTCGCTGTTGTTATTGGCCGCCCTCGATGGAAAGGTAACGTATAATTCTTCATTTACAACACCCTGGCGGTATGTAATGATTGCCGACTCACCGGGCAAATTACTTGAGCAGAATGGTTTCATCCTTAATCTGAATGAACCATCAGCAATTAAGGATGCCTCGTGGATAAAACCCGGAAAAGTAATCCGCGAAGTAACACTTACAACCGAAGGTGGAAAAGCATGTATTGATTTTGCAGCACGTCACAATATTTCATATGTCGAATTTGATGCCGGCTGGTACGGGCCAGAGAATAATACGGCATCCGATGCCACCACGGTTACTGTCGATCCTGCACGTTCGCCTGGTCCGCTTGCATTGAAGGAGGTTATTCAATACGGCAAACAAAAGGGTGTCGGAATTATTCTTTATGTGAATCAGAAAGCATTATCGCAACAACTTGATACGATCCTTCCGCTTTTTCAATCGTGGGGAATAAAAGGCGTTAAATATGGTTTTGTTGATGTTGGGTCACAAGATAATACGGTATGGCTTCATCAGGCAATTCGAAAGGCTGCTGACCATCAGATCATGCTCGATATTCACGACGAATACCGGCCAACAGGTTATTCGCGCACCTATCCTAATCTCCTGACGCAGGAAGGAATCAGGGGCGACGAGGAGAGTCCGGAGAACCAGCATGTACTGATTACAATGTTCACACGAATGCTTGCAGGCGCCGGTGATCATACGAACTGTTACTTTGCACCTCGTGTGGAGGAAAAGATGGGCTCGCATGTTTCACAAATGGCCAAAGCAATCTGCATTTATAGTCCATGGCAGTTCCTTTACTGGTACGATCGCCCCGAAGATTCACCACGCAATAAAGGTGTTGCCGGCCCGACAGTTCCGGTGATTTCAGAGATTCCTGATCTTTCATTTTACGATAGTTTACCTACTATCTGGGATGATACCAAAGTTTTGGAAGGAAAGATCGGGGAATTTGGAACGATTGCACGAAAGAAGGGTGAAGATTGGTTTATCGGATCATTGACCGATCAGTCAAGAAAGTTATCTGTCAGCATGAAATTTTTAGATAAAGGTTCAAAATATGAAGCAACCATTTATACCGATGATTCTTTGATTGATACGCCAACAAAAGTGAGGATTACGAAACAGTTAGTCACATCATCCAGCCTTCTTTCGTTTGATTTAAAGTCAAAAAACGGGGTGGCAATTATTCTGAAAAAGGTTTAAGATATTGAATTTAAACGGATCTTCTTTAATGATAACCGACACCGATGGAACAATTTTTTTAAAAAGTCAGTTGCCAATTGAACATGGTTTCGGACTCGCCAACTTTGATGAAATTATTTTTTTCGAGAACGGAATATGATGCTATATTATTTTTCTCTGTAGATGCGATTATTGATTATATTTTTGTGCATATTTATCAAACTCCCGTTGCAGTAATTCCCGTTTTATTGCTTTACCATGACCGGGTAAAAAGGTATGGCACTTTGTTTCCAACAGTCTTCCCCAACTTTTTACCATTTCTTTTGTATTATCCGCAAATGGAGGAAATACCGATTCTTTAAGAACTCCCAACATCGCGTCACCAACAATCGCAATTTCATTGTCAACAATCACACTGATGGAACCTGCAGAATGACCACCAGTTGAAATAATTGAAACATTAAACGTCGTCAAATCCAATTCATCGGTTACCAGTATATCCGGGATAAAAGATTTATATCCAAATCTACTTTGTCCAAGCCTTTTTCCTAAATTCACAATCAGTCTTGCTATAGCAAATGTACCTTTGGGCAAAGGTGTAAATCCGGATTTCGAATATTTGGCCTCATATTCGCTCATCAAGATTTTACAATTCGATTGTTCTTTAATTGAAAAAGCATTCTGGCAATGGTCATAGTGCGTATGCGTCAAAATTAACAAGTCAATATTTTCCGGTTTAAGTTTTAATGCTAAAATACTTTTTTGAAGCTGAATGTAAGCAGCCGATTCTCTACCAGTATCAACCAAAATATTTCCATTTTCAGAACAAATCATATAGGAATTGCTCCTTCGATTCAGGACCTGAAATATTTCACACCTATTTTTTGTTATCCAATTCTTCATGCACTTTAAAATATGAGACCCCTCATTAATTGTGGTTCACGGAAACACCAAGCTCTTCAAGTTCACGAATCTGACCGGTTGGCACTTTATTTCCAGAAATATCGCATGATTCAAGTTCCGGAAGATCGAAGAGCGGTGATATATCATCAATTTGGTTATTAGACAAGTCGACTGTTTTAAGTTTCAGAAGATTACTTAATGCATCGATATAACCAATTTTATTATCCGAAAGGTTTAATTCTTCGATTGCTATCAGACTAAAAAGGGGGGAAATGTCTGTGATTGAATTCACTGATAAGTCGACAATCACAGCATTGATGCAATACTCAATCCCATCCAGATCGTCGATTTGGCTTTCCATTAATTCAATCTCGTCCCAATCTTCGAAATACCACGTTGGAATTTCTGTTGTTGTATTTCCATAGTTTCTGATCTTTACTGCTTCATAAAAGGAGTAATTTGATTTTGACACTTTTGTTTTTCGCGTTGAATGTTTTGGTGGTGCAGCATCCGTGAAATAACTGAAGCCGGTGGTATCTGCATCCCATTCGTATTCGACGGAATAGTCGATATCCTCGTAATTATCCAGTATCCTTGAAATCTCTTCAATGTCCTGAATGACAAGAATATGTTCCAAACGCTGGAGTCGGCTGTGATTTTTCGATGTCAAATAATTTTCGAGCTCATTGTGATAGTATTGAATCCTGTCGGGATGGTAAAGCATGATCAGCTTCGAAAAGCCCTTTTTATCTTCAGTAATATCAATCGTTACCCAATCGGTAATCATTCCGGCTATCTTCTTCAACTGATCGAATTGTTTTTCAGTATAAAGTCTGATCAGATTTCGGGAAATCTTATTCAGGTTGGCTTCCGTATAGGCTTCCTTCAGTTGTTGGTGCAATGTATTGTATTCCTGTAATGACATTTAAGTAACGTGTTTATCTAAAGTAAAGATACATGGTATTCTTAGATTCCAAAAACTATTTGGAATTGTATCAGTTCTTTCATCTTTAAAAGAAGTTTCTTTGCAACGTAAGAACCTTCATCCCGTTTTCGTGTTTAAAGTTAAAACTCAAAAGATGGCTAAAGCAGAAGAATATTCAAGGTCGGATCACGAACTTTTTGCCGTTAAGGTGATTGATAATGTTGAAATTTCACCGGATGTTTTCCTTCTTTCGTGGAAGCAGAACACTGTTTTTATTCCGGGTCAGGTAGTGAAAGTTGCCATCGACCGGTTACAGCCACCACGCATCTACAGTGTTTGCTGCGGCAATATTGATGGGAAAATGAGCATCCTGTTTAATATTAAAGAGGACGGATATCTTACTCCAAAACTGGCCGCAGCTATTCCGGGAGACGAAATACTGATTTCGAAACCCTATGGGAGCTTTCGTGGCTATCATTCACCCGCCTATTGGATTGCGACAGGCACTGGCATTGCACCATTTTACAGCATGTTCCAGTCGGGATTGTCCGATCACAAGATTTTGATTCATGGAGCACGTCACCTGAGTCAATTTTATTTCGAAGATGAGTTGGAATGGGCAATGGGAAGTAACTATATCCGCTGTTGTTCGCACGAATCTTCGTGCAATGTTTTTCCCGGGCGGATCACTAACTATCTTTTAGAGACGAATCATTTCCCAAAAGATTATAAATATTACCTTTGCGGCAAGTCGTTGATGGTGGTAGATGTTCGTGATATTTTGATAGCTAACGGAATACCCTATGAAAATATTTTCGCAGAGATCTATTTTTGATCCATCAATCACCCATATTTAAAAGATTTTCAATTATAAAAGTGAGTGGAGATGAAGGATCAACTTTTTGGTAAAGATTTAAACGAGTTACAGGAGGTCAGTTTGGCGCTTGGTTTGCCCAAATTTACAGGAAAACAACTGGCCGACTGGCTCTATAAGAAGGAGATCAGTACCATTGACGAGATGAGCAATCTTTCGAAGAATGCAAGAGAACTGCTGAATGAAAAATACGAGTTTGGCATTTCTGTTCCTTCGAAAGTACAGGTTAGTCTCGACGGGACCAAGAAATACCTCTTCCCTACATCACAAAATAAGTTTATCGAAACGGCCATGATTCCCGACGATGACCGCAAAACAGTTTGTGTTTCAACACAGGTGGGCTGCAAAATGGGTTGCCTCTTCTGCATGACGGGTAAACAAGGTTTCCAGGGTCAATTAACAGCCGGTGAGATTGTAAATCAGATCCGAAGCATCAAAGAATATGGCGATGTCTCCAATATTGTTTACATGGGGATGGGTGAACCGTTCGATAACCTGGATGCGGTACTTAAAAGTCTCGATATTCTCACTTCTGAATGGGGATATGCGATGAGTCCGCGCCGTATTACTGTCTCATCAATCGGAATAATTCCGGCAATGCTCCGTTTTTTGAACGAAAGTGAAGCTCATCTTGCTATTAGTCTTCATACACCATTTGATGAAGAACGTCGTAAATTAATGCCCGTTCAGATTGCCTATCCGATTGCCGATGTTGTGCGTGAAATAAGAGGCTGGGACTTTGGCAGACAACGCCGTGTCTCTTTCGAATATATTTTATTTAAAGGATTGAACGATACTCCCCTTCATATCCGTGAATTAGTGAAACTTCTTTCAGGAATCAGGTGCCGTATTAACCTGATCCGTTTTCACCCGGTACCAGGAACACCACTTGAAAGTCCGGATGAAGAGACAATTAACCATTTCAGGGATCAGCTCAACGACAAAGATATCATTGCTACCGTTCGTGCTTCACGCGGCCAGGATATTTATGCAGCCTGCGGGTTATTATCGACAAAGGAATTGAATTAATTATGGATTATTTGGTTATTTTAATATGTTTAAATCATTTGGATTTTGCCTGTTATCCCAAATAGCAGAAATTTCAATTGTGTCCGATTTGATTTCATAGAAAATACTGATGTCACCTTCAATTAAATTCCTGACATTCAGAATGTCAGATCTTACACCAATATCAGAGTTCTTCTCAAGTAGTCTAACTGATTTTCTTAAAGCAGAATTCAGTTTTTTACTATAGGTCTTTGTACCGTTTCGTCTGTGGTAAAAATCAAGAATAGTAAACAAGTCAAGTTTTGATCTTGGAGACCAAATTATTTTTCGCTTAACCATTTGTCAATTTCCTTTTCAACCTGGTCATTCGTAAAAAATTCTCCATTAGCTATTTGCTCCCGGCCTTCCTTAATTCTATTTTGTTGTTCAGAAGTCGTTTTGTAAATATTTGATTCGGAACTAGATTCAATGATAGTCTTAATCGCATTTAATAAAGATTCATCATTGATTTCCGCAATTTGATGTATTAGAATATTTTTTAATTCAACTGTCGTCATATTCAGATCATTTTATGCGAAAATACAAATTTTTGTGCATTCTGATTTAATCAAGCCTTTTTTATCGTGCTCAACTTCTGTTTTTAACACTCAAAATAGCTGTGCCGTTTTTTAGTTACTATCGACAAAGGAATTGATCAACAAGGAAGGATAAGTCAATAGCTTAAAATAGCTTAGGAACAATAATCGATTCCCGCTTTTGCCGCCTGCAAATTTTGGTCTTGTCTTTTGATATTGAATAAACGTCCGTCTTTTACAAACCGGGCGCCTGTTTGTTTGAAATGAAAAGGGATTTTCTTTTCGCTGCATTGTGTACGGATGTCATAAACCCAATTGTAATTGCAAATACGGGCTTCATTACCTGACTTGCCACCAACAATTACTTTTTTAATTATTCAGAAACGCTAACAACGGTTTGATAAAACGGTCGAAGGATTCGATATGCGGAAGATGACCAATTCCTTCTATTTCGATCAATTCGCTGTCCGGTATTTTTGCTTTTGTCTGTATCCCAAGTTCAGGATAATACCCCATTGTTTCCTTCACCTCGGGAGAAACAAGATCTTTGCCCAATGCTGTCCGGTCGCGCTGCCCGATAATCAGTAATGTAGGAACTTTAATATTTGGCAACTCGTAAACTACCGGCTGGGTGATAATCATATCGGTCGTTAATGCATTGTTCCAGGCGATCAACGGGAAATCTTTATTCTGCGTCCCTCCGGCCGTAAGATTCAGCCATTGGTCATATTCCGGCTTCCATTTATTATCATAGTAGGACGTAAGCTGGTATTTTTTTATTGACGCTGTAGTTTGTTTGAGTTCTTTCTGGTATAACTCATCAACAGTTTGATAGGGGACCTTCATTTTATAATCCTCCAAACCGATTGGATTTTCGAGAACAAGTTTCGAAACGGTTTCGGGGAACATCAGCGTAAATCGTACGGCCACCATTCCACCCATTGAATGACCAAGTACCACGACTTTCTCAATTCCTAAGGTATCGAGAAGAATTTTTGTATTCGTCGCCAGTTGCTGAAACGAATATTGAAACCATTGGGGTTTTGATGATTTACCGAACCCAATCTGATCGGGCATCACAACCCGATAGCCAGCTTCCAGTAAAGCTTCGGCTGTTTGTTTCCAGTAAGCACTGCTAAAGTTCTTTCCATGAAGTAATATTATTGCTTTCCCGTTCGATTTCGCAGGTTCAAGATCCATATAAGCCATCTGAAATTGCTGCTTTTGAATGTCTAACCGCAGATATTTGACGGGGAAAGGATATTCAAGACCTTTTAGATCAACATCCATTGGCTTGGTCTGCGATTGTGAAAACAACGGTAGAAGCAACAGAAGAGATATAAATAGTGAAGAGTTTAAGCGATTTTTCAGGTAATTATTGATGACCATTTTGTTTTTTTTATAGAATAAATAGCAACCAAATATATACTTTTCATTATTATACTTAAGTATTAGGAATGATTTATTAAGGTATTTTAATATTCAAACCTTGCGTTTTTGAAGTTTCTTTTTTCGCCACCAAATCACCAAAACACTAAATTCCACCAAAGTGCTGGTACGAAAGAATGAGCTTCTTCATTCAGTTTTTACTATCCTGATGTTTTCTATGTGCCTATGTGGTTTTATTTTCCCCCAATATTCATGTTTTTAAAACTGGAAATATCAATCAATCCCTGTGTATCATCATCAAAGCTAATCACAATGCTATCGCCAGCCGCTGTAACCGGCAGTTCGTTCGATATCTGTGATGAACCGATGAATATATTCTCTTTTCCTTCTACGGTGAAATAGTAGAAGCTATTGCCGTTCTTGATATCCGAATTGATGCGCAACACAACCGAATTCAGGATTTGTTTTTTTGTGGTGCTTTTGGGATTGATTTTATTCCCGGCCATGTTATAGGCATTTTTGTAAGCCATCAACGTTTCGGTGAGTGTATTGCCAACACCAACAATCGTATAATCTTCAATGGCGACCATCGCAAACATCTTCACCAGACCGCCATCATCTTTTAACGTCATCATATAGGTGGGGATGTTGTTAATGTTGTATGGAATTGGTGTTGAGGCAGAAAAACGCTTCTCCTGCACCTTCCCGCGTGCCGATTTTTGCGCTGCAAATTCAGTTGCACCACTTTGTTTGTACCAGATTGCCTTTTTTGTGCGTGTATCGACCAATACAAACCCGACTGTCGCTTCATCAGCACCAACCGAAGTGAGTCCCGTGTACCAATATGATTTATTATCCTCTCCATAGACCAATGTTACCTCCTGCGAAATCTGTAATTTGTTTTCATTTGAGAAATTCCAGTAACCTTTTACAAAATTTCCCCAGTCGTTCAGCTGATTTTCGATAAACGCATCAGGTTGAATGCGGTCTACCCATGCCGGCGTATTTGCAATACTGTATTCATTGCACTTGCCAGTCTCCGTATTGACGACGATCACACCTGTGGCATCTTCGCCATAAAATCCAATCGTCTTTTTGTATTTTGTGATCACCCAGTAAGGGATTCCTTCATCATCAATTTCAAAACTATAATCGGTTAATCCAACATTATAAAATCCGCTCAGGTAAAGATGACGTTCCAGATAATCATTAAAATATGCTTCGGATTGATATTTGATCAGCACTTTCTTTCCGCCGATCTCCTGAACGAGTTTCACATCGCGTTCGTTCGATGCATTCACCATTACGTAACCATTCGTCCCCTCTGAGTTCTTATTCCATTTGAAGAACCCCGAATGCAACAATGGCGCCACCCAATAAAGTTCGTTCTTCACCTTTTGAATGTTAAAAGTGCCCAATCGAACCTGGCTTCCAAGGGCAGGTTGTGCACCAAGCACCTTATCTCCTAATATATTGGCAAGTGATTGATCGACGACCCGCACTTTTTCCATCGAAATGGGCGCCATATGAGTCGAAAGGTTCTCACCAATCTCAACTGTACCAATCAGGTTGCGGTAATCCGAAGTCCGGAGCAATGGCCATGATGTTATCGTTGGCAAAACGGTTGAATAGATTAATAACACGATCAAAATTGCGACCGGAACCTTAATATTTCCCTGCGGTTTGAACTGAAAAGTCTGTGCACCCTGGTTATTATAAATCGGTGTCGCTTTCATATTTAATACGATCCACAAAAAGATCATCGCGGCAATCAATGCGGGCAAACCCCAGAAACCATAAGCAATTACAGGCATTCCTGTATAAAGCATCACCATTGTTGCAATGGTAATAATGATCAATCTCGGTATTTTATTCATTTTAACTGATTATTTAGAGGTCTTGTTATTCGAATATATGTTTGTCGGAAGGACAAATATAATGTTTTTTAGGGGTTGAAATCAGGGAGAACGCAATAATCAGTTGTTCTTTACAACTAAATGAGGGTTCGGATAAATGGAAAGCTTATTACCGCGTAAAATATAGTCCGAGCCTACGGATCTCGTTGTCTCTTGTCGGATTCTTTTGGACGGAATTAATTTCATCTTTACAAAATACAGCGGGCTTATGGCTCTTAAAAGTAAAAGTTATGGAGGAACGGTTCATATTGTAGCTCCGGATTTTATTCTGGTGGCGAAAACATCAGGAATAATTCGGAGTTCTATTGGCATGATCTATATTTTAAATAAAAGGCGAATACAAATCGCCTGACCCGGTTGGGTCCCGCGATTTGCAATCGTCGAGCAAATATTTTGGAATCCATACAAGCTATTGTGGGTATCCAACTAAATATTTTAGCATCCAAAAGACCCGTTTAAAATCAGTGTGTAAAATATTTTTAACCCAATAAACCTATTTTAGGTTAGAAACTGAATATTTCAGCATCCTGACCACTTATTTTAGTTGACGAACAGAACATTTTAGCACCGGAACAATGTATTTAAAGTACCAAATGGAGTATTTAAGCGCAGGAACAATGTATTTAAAGCTCCAAAGTAAAAATGTAATTAGGGAAACAACGTTTGTAATACTTCAAAGTAAAAATGTAATTAAGGAAACAATGTTTGTAAAGCTCTAAAGTAAATATGTAATTAGGGAAAGAACGTTTGTAAAGTTAAAAAGTAAAAATGTAATTATGGAAATGGTCTTTGTAAGGCTTCTGTGTAAAAATGTAATCACCGGAAAGGAGTTTGTAAGATCTTCAACTGAATATTTAAGCACCCAAACTATTTATTGACGGACACCAATTGTCTTTGTAAATGTATGAAATCAGATTGTAAGATCAGTTCAAAAATATTCAACTTCCGGTTCCGGATATTTTATCGCTTTTACGATTTTTTTCAATCAGTTTAAATGGATTATCAGCAGCCATTCGGAATTTATATTATAGAAATACCGTTTTTTTAACTGCCATGCGTTACATTGTATGATAATTATTATAATCTATCATGTTAAATTGTCTTTCTATTTTAGCTTCAGGGCTTTATGAACAGCGTATTTCTTTTATTATTTAAATTATATACAATCTTAGGTAAAAAATATTTTAAAAAAAACATGCAAAATTCAATTTTATTTTGTAAGTTAGCCATGGTCCCTGGTGTCAGTCTTTTGGCGTCGGAAATTTACCTAACCTAAAGCAGACACCAGCTAAAACCAAATACGCCGGAGTTTTCCGGACAATTAAATTAACTCCTTAAACGAAAGAAATGGCAATTTTATCATTGTCGCAGCCGGAGACTATTTCCATAGGAAGGAAGCTCGGCGCTTCTTTTGAGCGGGATAAAGCCGATTTTGTGGCACATTCTTCCCGCTTTGCTGATCCGTTTGGTGCCGAATATGCGGCATTGAACGATGAAGTTGAGGCTTTGCCTACTGTGATGGGCGTTAATTCGGAACTTAAGAAAGCAACTGCCAGAATTAAGACAACTTTGCTTTTATTGGGTTCTGATATTGACAATGTCGAGAACCTGATTAATCTTACGAAGGAAGACCTTACCATTGCTAAAAAGGATTTCGGAGTCAGACAGGTTCGTGCTGCCATTTCAGCGGTAAAGCAACCCGAGTTGGTAACAACCATGCACAATCTGATTGAAAATGTAAAGGCAAATATCAAACCTTTAAAGAACATTGGATTGACAGATGAATTACTGACTACTATCGAAACCCGTGTTAAATCGGTTACTGCTGACGAAGTACTTCAAAGTCAAATCCAGGGACGTCGCGGCCAGGTGGCATACAGCAATTCGGCCCGGTACGGTGATTTCCAAACGATGATGAAGCTCATTCTGGAAACCGGCAAGACACTTTACAAGCGAAAGAATCCTACCAAATTAAAGGATTTTATATTGGCGGATTTAAGAAGGAAGCATCGGGCTGCCAAAACAGATCAGGTACCTTCGGTTAAAGATAAACCCAAAGATTCGGAGGAAGCTTGACAAGCTTTATTTCGCGCAGACCGGCAATGGTGTCTGCGCGATTTTTTTAAATTCCATTTTGTCTTACCATAGATCCTATTGTTTGAAAAAAAAACTTCCAAAATACAAAAGGTAACTCTTTTCAAATTCCTGACCTTCAACAGTATTATTTCAAACCCGGCGGGCTTGTATGTTTATAGAAAGATGATGGGAAAGAGCAATATACGACTCCAGCCAGTCGAACACCGTATTTTGATCTCATTTTCTATAAACATACGACCTCTCTGAGGTCATTTGAAAATAAATTCGATTACATTTTACACGTTTCTGATTCGCTAAAAAGAGTCACGCTGAGAATGAAAAATTAAGTAAATTTGGAACTGAATTTTAGGTATAAAAATAAAGGTAATCAATGTTATTTGGGAAGTTTGTTAATGAGACAGGAACGAAAGTTTCGTATTCGATATTTGAGGGAAAAGAGATCAACGAATACAATATTACGATTACCGCAATTCCTGGCGAGGAAATTAAAAATCAGTTAATTGTAATACGTAAAACCTTTCTGGAATTTCTGGTTCAACACAATCTTCAACAAAACAACATCCTGTTCCAGCGCATTTTTGCGAGTGATATTTCAAACCAGGCGGAAGAACTCAAACCGATCATTTTTTGTCCCGCAGTTTCATGCGTTCAGCAACCGCCGCTTAATAATGGGAAGATTTCGATATGGGTTGTCATTCTTCAACCTGTCAACACTAATTCAATCGAACTGAGGAGAGGTGAAAATGAAATTGTTTTTACGCACAACGGATATTCACATGGATTTCTATCACAAATACATGCTGGCAACCTTACGGATTCGCATTTGCAGACCGAAGCCATTTTCGGTTATTACCTGAAATGGCTTAAGAAGGAGAAACTTACGCTTAAGGATAACTGTCTTCGCACCTGGATTTATGTGCGCGACATCGACAATAACTACAGCGGAATGGTAAAAGCCCGCAATGCGGTTTTTGCCAATGAAGGGCTTACTTCGAATACCCATTATATTGCCAGTACCGGCATTGAGGGACAAACACAAACCACTTCGGCACTTGTGATGATGGATGCTTATTCAATTGGTGGATTGGACCAGGGACAAATCACTTACCTGAAAGCGTTGGAGTACCTGAATCACACGCATGATTACGGTGTAGCGTTCGAACGCGGAACGGCCATCGATTATGGCGACCGCAGGCATATTCTGATCTCCGGAACGGCCAGCATTGACTGTGGCGGAGAAATACTTTATCCAAATGACATTGAGAAGCAGACCGGACGGGGTTTCGACAATATCAAAGCACTTCTTCGTGAAGCAGAAGCCGATATGGGAGATGTGAATTCGATGATCGTTTACCTGCGCGACCGTGCAGATACACTTTTTGTTGAAAAATACCTGGCTGCCAACTATCCCGATATCCCAACGATTTTAGTTTTGGCCTCCGTATGCCGCAGCGGATGGTTAATAGAGATTGAATGCACCGCCATTAAGGCAATGGACAATCCAAAGTTTAGAAATTTTTAGAAAGGTATGCTGAATTGCAGTTAAACAAATCTTAATGAGACTTTGGTTCTTTGAGCCTCCGATATAACTAATTCACTTATATTTAATACAATTATTTCAAAACCCAGCGGGTTTGTATCTTTATAGAAATAGGTTGCGAAAGAGACACATTCGACTCTGGCCAGAGTCGAACATCCTATTTTGATCTCATTTTCTATAAACATACGACCTCTCTGAGGTCATTTGAATATAAATGCAATTGCATTTTACAGTTATCTGCTTTGAGGTTGCAGTTTCACCACTCCCAATTACTTTGTGGCATTTCGGACGACGGAGCGAGGGGGAGAAGGGGAGACGAGGAGAAGGGGTGAAAATCACGAGTCAATTATTTTATTTCCCTGGATGAAACATCTGTAGGTGTTCCGGCCATCTTTTCTTCGAGTTCGTTAATATTCAAATCGACCGGAGCATTCACAAATTCAGGGATATTAAACGAATAAAGTAACCGGTCGTAAAATTCAAAATCCTTTTGAGGCAATAAAAATGGCTTTCCTGCCTGCCCATTTTCATTCATATAGGCTATAAAAGGTCTTGTGTATAATCCATCCATCCGTCGGCTGCTAAAAACGAACCAACGCGAGTTTGATGACCAGGAATGGTAACTCTCGGTATCATCACTGTTTACTTCATCCATCCGGCGCGTAATTCCTGTTTTCAGATCAAGTAAATAAAGATCGGCTTCCTTGTGCCAGATCGAAAAATTCCCGTAATCGACCAGTGTAAACAGGATGTATTTTCCATCGGGCGAAGGTCGCGGAAATGTGACGCTTTTATGCTGTGATGCTGCATTGTAAATCGTATCAATGCGGTCTCCAAAAGTTCCGTTATCGGGATTAAAAGAGATGCTGCAAAGATTATATTTTACCTCTTTGTATTCGGCAGGCATTTTTTTAAAGGCTGCGCTGCAGAAATAAAGGGTGCGTCCGTCAGCAGAAAAGGAGGGGAATGTTTCGAAGACACTGTCCTGCATTAGTTTATTACAAACGATCGCCTGGTTCTTCTGAATGTCGTACACAACAACATCCGAAGCTGCATCTGCCACTTCAACTCTTTTATCTTTCGAGGCATGAAAAACCTGGTGCGTACTGTTTACCGAATAAGCGATATAATTGCCCGACGGATGCCAGAAAGGATACACGAAATTCGATATTGTTTTGTCGGTTTTCGTATTTAGCAGCTCCATTTTACCATCAGCTAATAAAACAGTACCACCTTTACTTCCCCTGATATGGAAGCTCATATTTTTGGCATCTGACTGACGGAAAGAATGACAATTTACACAACTGCCAGGGATTAAAGTGTTTTCAACGATTGGTGATTGATCAAAAGTTGAAAGATTTCGCTGGTAAATGCCCATTTTACTGTAGACTTCATATCCTGGTGCAATCAACCGGTAGACAAGTCCGTAATCAATCGGGGCTTCATTCACATAGATTGAGAACGGGGCATATTGTATCCATTTGTCGTGTTGGCGGATCGAAACCGTTATCCGAATGCTATCTGATTTGGTATTGGCAAGCATCTTCGCCCAGCGATCGGCCGGGATGCAGATTTCTTTTGCATCCTGAACATGAATTGCATCGGTATTATGCCCTTCAATTACTGCATCTATGGCCGTGTAATCCTCTCTGACCTTAAAATTTAAAGGTGCAATTGTAGCAGGAATGGTTACACCCACATAATCGGGAAAAAGTGCCGGCTTTTCTTTTACTATTTCTGAAGGTGACACCTTATCGTTGCAAGATGAGAGCGTCAGCAGAAGAACTATGAAGCAAATGAGATGAGTTCGGATCATTTTTTTATTTTCTAAATTGGAGGTAGTACCAATAGGTATTAGAGAACCCGGCAAACAGCTTTGGGTCCGGATTGCTTTGGTTTGGGCTGACCCTTTCGAAAGCTTTCATCCGCTGTATGGTTAAGGGATTCATCTGATAAGGAATTTCCTTTGCAGGATCATTATTTGTTTTCTCCCAAACAACCATCAAAGCTTCCTGGTAACTGTTTGGAATTGCCTTGTAGTTAAGAGATGCTCCCAAAGGAATGTATTGCATAAAATGCTGAAGGTCTTTAGTGAGTAAACAATATGCCATCAGGTATTCGTAAGCCATCCGGTTCTCTTTGTTTTGACTGAACAAGACGCCCAGCATCATATCTTTCTCCCCTTCGCTGAAAAGAAAGTCCTCTTTTGTACGATATTGACGCAGCATTCCCCATTCGGGATGTTGAGCGATCAATTTTTCGTCTTTCATTGTGAGGAGCGTTTTTGTTGCCCAGCCACGGTAGTAGAAAGTCTTTTGCAACAAATGCAGGTACTTTTCAGCAACGGCATAATCACCGTTTATAAGGTTCGTCTCGGCCAAACGCTTCACCGAACGGACACTTTTTTGATAGTCGGGCAAAGCTTCCATGGCTTCAAAAGCATATCGCTGTGCTGTATTTATAAATCCAAGGTGATAATAGACCTCTCCGGCGATCATTGGTATTGTATAATCGCGTTTAAAATCGGGAAGCAGTCCTTCGACACCATTCTGGTAATAATAAAACATCCGGTCAGCAAGCAATTGCTCTTTCGCAAGCGCCAGATTCAGGCAGGTTACGGAAAGCGGACTTGATGGTGCTTTCTTGTCGGCAAGTTTAATCACACGGTCCCATTTCCGCATCCTCACATTAAAATCATAAGCCATCACTTCTTCTTTCTCCTTATCGGCAACCTGATTAATAAACAGGTACCCGCCAATTATTAAAACAGACATCTGGGCAATAAGAAGAAAACCGGGTTTTTTAGGATTCACGCGATCTGTAAGAAAGTGGAGAACGAAGGGTATGACGACAATTAACAGGCCAATTAATCCCACAGAAAAAGGAATAATTACGGGAAAACGATAGAAATTAGCGCCAAGCCATACTTTACTCATCGGAAATTGCAGAAAATAGTATTTACAAACTATTGGCAACACCAAAGAGAGCAAAACAGATCCGGATGCAAAAAATAGCAGGTGCGGTATTTTCATTTCACGCTTCAGACTCTCCTTTATAATGGCAAATAGCGGAAGCAGCATAAAGGAGCCTCCAGCAAACCAATAAAGGAAAGGAATAGCTATCAAAACGAAATAAATACGTGCTTTTAATGCTTTAAGCAGGGAATAAATACAAATAAATGCGGCGACGATCAGCATAACAACTGCACCGCCGAACAAATAATTTTCATCGCAAAGAATCCCCCAATAGAGGATGGAAGGAATAAAAGTGAGCGGAACAAATAATGATTTTGCGCCCAGCCGTTTTGAGATCAGCCAAACAGCTCTTTGCAGCAGTGTCAATATCGAAGCAATTATTAGCGCACCGATCCATGAGTAAAAGAAAAACTGTGTGAAGAAGTTGCCGATATAGTCAGAGAAACCGCCCGGCTTCGCCATGTACCCGAAGAAATAGTCGCCCGTAAACAGAAATAGCTGGTACTGCTCCTGATAATTCAGATGAAACGGGTATAAAAAGGCAAAAAACAGGAATACGATGACTCCAAATGCCAGCGAGAGGATTTTATCGGTCGAAAATAGCTTCATTTAAAAATGTTATCACTGTATGTAAATCAATGTTGTTTAGTTAGTAATAGCAGTTGAAATTTTACCGCAGAGATCGCAAAGTTTTACGCAGAGAACCGCAAAGAAATTCGGGAATATCTACCTCTGCGGTTCTTTGCGCCTCCTTAGCGCTCTTTGCGTTTAAGTTTTTAATTCTCATAGACCTTAACTAAACGACATTGGTATGTAAATCTCAATAAAACATAGAACTTTCGTGCTGATAATTGTTTGGCGAAAGTACTGAAAATTAACGGAATATTCTATTCATTGCACCTGTTCAGCCTCCTTGTTCTGGTATATTTGTTCAATAACCATCACATCAAAAGGCACCGGACCATTCGAAAGTTCAGGAATATTAAACGATTTAAGCGTATTGTCATATAACGATGGATCGCGTTGAGGTAAAACAAATGGTTTATATGCCTTTCCCGCCGAATCGATGTAACAGAAATAAGGTTTGCCATAAATTCCGTCATCCCGTTTGCTTGCAAAAACAAACCAGCGGCTATTTGACGACCAACTGTGATAGGAATCGGAATTGGGACCGTTCACAATCTTCAGGCTATCAATCTTACCGGTTTCAAGGTTCATCATTTGCAAATCTGCTTCGCGATGCCAGATCGGAAACGTTCCATAATCGGCAACGGTATAAAGAAGGTATTTTCCATCGGGTGATGTTTTCAGATGACAGGCAGAACCGTTCATCTTTCGGGCGTTCCAAAGCGTATCAACCGTTGATCCAATTGTTCCTTGCTGTGCGTCGAAGCCCACACGACAAATATTGTATTTCAATGATTTGATACTATCTGGTAATTGTATTTTATTTGCAACACAATAGTAAATCCATCTTCCATCGGATGAAAAAACCGGGAAAGTCTCCAATGATGTGGTATCGGAAAGAAAAGGCTGGGTGATGATCTTGTCCTGATCGAGGTCCATTACGATCAAATCGGATGCAGAATCATACACTTCGAGCCGCTCGCTTCGGTACGCATGAAACTCCGGAATAATAATATTTGTGGAGAAAACAGTAAAACGTCCACCCGGATGAAAGTTCCCATAGACCGCATTCGAAATCATTCCATTTCCCTTTGTATTTATTTTTCGGAGTTTTCCATCCTTATTTAAGATTGTTCCGCCCTTCTTTCCCCTTAAATGAAACATCGATAGGGAACTGTTTTGATTTCCATAGATATGACAGTTCATGCAATTGCCATCGGTCACGTTGTTATCGGCAATCACGCGTTCATTAAAGGACGAAATATCTCGCTCAACCAATTGTATTTTGTTCCATACTTCATATCCGGGTTCAATAAGGCGGTAACTTAAATACGGGTTGATGCTATCGCTTTTTACATGCCAAAAGAATGGTGTATACCTTATCCATTGTCCCTTCAGAAAAGCTGTTACGCTTACCGACAGGCTTTTCCCTTGTCCTGAATCAAGAAGTGCTTTCCATTCTTTTATTGGAATCTCAATTTTCTGCTCTCCATTCACTATTATTGAATCATTGATGCCCTTGATGGTTACCACTATTTTATCAGGTTTGTTTCGCATCAGGAAATTAAGGGGCGCTATATTCACAGGGATGGTTACGTCGATATAGTCGGGATAAATGGGTGGAAATGCATGAATCAATTTTACATTTTCGGGCTTGCTGCACGAAATAAGGACTAAACCAACCAATATTGAAAGTATATGGCTCCTCATTTTTTTAGAATTGTGGCAAAATGATAATAAAACCAGTACGATTTTCCAAAGCGTTCTTTTAATGCGTTTAAGTCACCCTTCGATTGATCAAACAATTTTGTATAAGCAACGAATTCGTTTATTTTTTGAGGAGAAATGGAATAGCTTGTGAACTCTTCTTTGGAAGCTTGCAGGGAATATAGTTTGATCAGCAAGGCTTCGCTGTAAATTGAAGGGACCGGTCGTTTCAATAACCGGCCATATTGATCGTATACTTTTCTAAAAGCATTCAGGTCTTTATTGAGCAGGTGGTTACAAAGCAAATAATCGAGTGCGATCAGGTTATCTGGTTTCTGTCTGACAAGAAAATTCAGCGAAGCCAGGTAATCGTTTGATTTACGCAACGTATCGGTGCCTGGAATCTGTGCGCGCTTTTCAGTTAGCCATTTGTTTGAAGCCGAAGCATGGTTCATTGCAAGCCTGTCTTCGGCCCATTTTTTATGGAAGAGCGTATTGGTAAGCATTTGCAGATATTTGTTTGCGGCGGCTGAATCTTCGTTAATCAAATTGATTTCGGCCAGGCGTTTGATCATTCGTGAACTCCTTTGGGATGGCGAAAAGGTATTCCCCAGCATTGCTGAGTGTTGCGCAAGATTCATATCGCCCATCAGGAAAAACACTTCATTGCTTATGAAGATTGTTTGCCAGTTTTCGTCGGGTACAACTGGTAATATCAATCCGGAAGCGGCTGGCTGGTAAAATTCCAACAGATCATCGGCCAACCTTCCTTTTTTTGCCAAAGCCATGTTTGTAAAATAGGTCGCATTCCTTGATTTCAAATCATATTTCCTTGAAAGCTCAATGACGCGATCGTTATTACCCCAGTTGTATTCGTTTTCAAGCGACAGAATTTTTTCAGTATTGAAATTGGCATTCGCTTTAATTCCGAAAAGAAGTAATACGACGAAAACAATTGAAAGCGTTGAAACGAGCATTCGGGGATACCTTGTTTCGAATCGCTTTAGCAAAAAAGCTCCCGTAAGTGCGAGCATCAAAAACACCGGCAATAGCATACTTTGCCATTTTATCGCCGGGAAAATATAGGACTAAGATTAGTGAGACAATAATTATAACGAAATAAGAATGGAATTGAGAAGGCTGTTGCAACAATCATTAGGTATTTCGCCCAATTGAACGGTTCTTTTTTCCAGTCATAAACCAATATCAATAATGGGAAAATTAGAAATGAGCTTCCTATCAGACTATAACCATATAAAGCCAAAAGCGCAACTACTATAAAAGATAACCATCGGTTCAAAATCGTACTGTAAATCAAGAAAAGAACCAACAGTGCAATAAAGCCAACTGTAAATGAAACAGGGTGTAATAAATCGCAGGATAGTATCCAATCAATTGTAACCGGTAATAATGCCCAGAGCGGTGCATTTTTTGATAATGTAATTCGTTTAATGACAAAAGAGGCGAGGATCCACTCAAATAAAAACAGGAGAGAGAGCACTGCTGCTCCACCTCCGCGGAGATAGAAAAACTGTGTCAGGAAATCGCCGGCATAACTGGTCAGCCATGCAGGGTGATTGGAATAGGAGCGAAAATAGTCAGGTGTATAAAGGAATAACTGAATCTGTTCCTTGAAAAACAGGTGGTAAGGATAGAAAAACTGAAAAAAAAGAAAGCTCAGAAATGTAAGCCCCAAAGCCACGAATCCAAACTGTTTTTTTTCGTATGATGTCATTCAGAAAATATGATTAATAATCATTTAAGGTTAAGACTCTTTTGTTGCTCAGGCGAGAAAGAGTCCCACATTATTTTATAGACAAATTTGCCGACCACATTATCCCGATTGTTTTGGACAAAGGTATAATTGAAATCAACATTGAGTGTATTTAAAGCTTTGACCTTCTGTGTTATTAAAGTCTGATCGATTTCTCCTTGCAATTTTAATTGTTGCATGAATTCCTCATAAATATAATCCGCCTTTACTTTTTGTTCTTTCCATTTTTGAATGGAATCGTTGAGTGCTGTACCACTGACCATACTGTTGTTCCCGATTGCAACAATCAATTTACCGGATTCTCTTACCACAAGCAATTCCTGAAGTGTAAATCTCAATAAAGGTTTCGCCCTAATAATATAAATTTCGGGTACTTCTGCTGATCCTTCAAACTGAAATACACTGTTGGAAATCAGAACGGAGTCAATCGTTTCTTTGGAAGCATTCTCAAATGGTACAAGATAAATCCACTCACCATTTGATGTTGCATCCGAAAGATGACCTTGAATTATATACTGATGACCGGATTGGCAACCAGTAAGAATTAAAAGTAAAATGTAAACGGCGGTTCGCATATCAAAAATATTAAAGCCAAGGGCAATATTACACATATTCAACGAAATAAGAGGACGGACAAATAGCCCGCCCTCTTAATTTTTGTATGATTTTAAAATCTCAGCATTATTTTGCTTTAAACATCCAAAACCAAGCGGTACCACCTGACCCAACTCCTGGTTCAGGAAAGCAAAGAGTCATCTTTGTATCACTTAAAGTAAGGATATCGTACTCATAGACTGGTGCATTTCCGGCGTTTGGTTGTTTTCCACAAAGAACTGTTATATTCTTGGTTTTCAACTTGCCTTTTGCCCAGACAGCACCCGCATCGTTTAAAGTCTTTGCAGTCATATCGAAAGAGAAAGCACCTTTCACAGAAGTACCATCTGCCTTTAGCTTTGTAAGGGACGAACCTTGTACTGAGAAAATCATTTCAGCTCCAAGGCCTTCGCCGAGAGCTCCAGCCTGGGTGTTGATATCGCTTAACGCAACTGTCCACCAGCCAGGAGCAACATTGCTTTTATAGCCACCATTTCCCCAAACTGCACTTGGCTTCGTATCATCCCATACCCAACTCTTTTGGCCGGCTCCACAGAGGAGTCCCCATTCAGCAGGCACATTAATCAGCGTATCAATCTGCACTGTTAAGGTTTTGGTAATGGTTGTTCCGTCGTGGTTCAAACCTGTAAACACGATGTCATTGGCGCCTTTCAAAACCAATTGAACGGTAGCATTTGTACCTACAGCCGTTCCATTTCCATAATTCCAGGAGGAAAGACAACCCACACCGTCACTGTTCAGTGCAATACTATTCGATTTTTTACCATTAACCAACACCGGAGTGGCTGAGATTTGCAAATCGCTGGCAGTAATAGCCCCCGACAGAACATCTCTGTTCTCTACGGGTTCACAAGCAACCATCATCATCAGGCTGCCGGCCAACATTGAATATACTAATGTCTTGTTCATATTTTTCAAATTGAGATTTTTATTTAAACACCTTAACTATTCATTCCAACTAACAAATAATGCAGATGCGTCCCAACCGGGATTCTGTGTTAAAACACCACTTGAAAGATCTATTTCAGATTGTGGAATAGGCATAAAGCCTTTTGTCGCATCATAACGGGCTCCATAACCTGCACCTTGGTTTTTCATTGTTGTAGCAACACCACGATTCCAGATATCTGCTCCAACTTGATTTGAAAGGGCCTCTTTTGCAATACCCCAACGACGAATATCACTCCAGCGGGTACCTTCAAAAGCAAGTTCCCAACGACGTTCATTGCGAAGAGCTGTTGCAGAATAGCTGACAGTGGGTAATCCTGCACGTGTACGGACTTTATTCATATTGTCAGCGTTACCTGTAAGTTCCGATTGCATCAATAGGACATCTGAAAAACGGATTACATTTAGATCTACTTCATGGGCCAATTGGAAATCATCAGCAGCACCATCTCCATAATATTCAGTTGACGAAGTAAAACTATTGAATAGTGCATTCATTGTGCCATCTGTATTATATGTTTTCGCACCTGTTGTGGCAATTACTTTTTTGGAATAGTAACCAGATTCTTCCATTTGTTTATCGGCACCATAGGTATAATCATTTGTTTTTGAGCCATCAAGGATTGAGGCATCGCGACGTGGATCAAGAGGTTCTGCAGTTTTCCATTCATTCCAAAGTTTTGGGCTAACCGGTCCTGCACCCCAACCTTGTCCGAACGGATAAAGGTTTTTGTATTGATTTGCACTTCCGGAACCACGAATTGCAAAGAACAACATATACTGGTTTGAATAACCGGTAGTTGTACTCCAACTTGCCAAATGCGAAAACTTAATTGAAAATACAGTTTCAGGATTTGTACCATCCTTTATCCAAGCCGGAGCATTTTTGGCATAGGGATAATTTTTCTTTGAAAGTGTATTGGTATATGGCCACAAACTACGATAGTCAGTTACAAGACTGTTTCCGCTGTTGGCAATGCAGTCCTCTAAGCCGGTAATAACTTCCGCTTTTGTTAAAGAACCTGTGATCTTTCCATCAGCGTCCATCAATGGAAGTGCATCCTTTTGGTAGAAACCGGTATAGAAAAGAAATACGCGAGCAAGAAGAGCCTCAGCCGCCCATTTTGTCACATGACCGTTACCAGAAACTGTTTCATTCCATTTTTTGGCAGGCATGATACTAATTGCTTCTTTCAATCCGGCTGCAATAAACCCGTAAACTTCTTCTGCAGAAGCTTGTTTTGGATACAACTGTGCTTCACTTACTGTGGAAGGAACCTTCGTAATTAAAGGTACATTACCAAACATCTCTACCAATTCGTTGTAGAAAAATGCGCGAAGGAAAAGTGTTTCACCCTTCAACTGGTTTCTCAGTGTTTCGTCTGCAACCTTATCAAGATTCGCGATAGCCATGTTCGCGCGGCTAATACCTGAATAACGATCTGACCAGAAGGTTTTGAAACGGTCAAGGTTTGTATATAACAGATGGTCGAGCACCTGGAAGTCTTTGTCATTTTCACCACCACCGCCAAAACGATCATCGGAGGCCAGTTCTGAAGCAAAGTAATAGGTGTTTGCGCAATTTGCTATAGGTTTATTGAGTGTGGCATACACACCGGTTACCATCTGAATGGCATCATCGGCCGATTGGGGATAATTCCCGGTATTCTTTTTTGTATAGCTCTCTGTATCGAGGTAATTCTCGCAACTCATAAACAATAGAGCAGTAGCTGCAATGTATAATATTTTTTTCATGTTCATTCTCTCATTTAAAATTTAAGATTAACACCTACCATATATGTTCTTGGACTTGGATAGTAACCTAAGTCAATGCCAGATACCCAGCTTTTATCATAACCATAACCAATTTCAGGATCCATACCTGAATACCCAGTGATCGTAAAGAGGTTCTGGCCTGTTACAAAAAAACGAGCTTGTGAAAGAGGCATATTCTTAAAGAGTTTTTTGAAGTCATAACCCAACGTAATGTTCTGGATTTTTACATAATCGCCATCTTCGATATAAATGTCAGAAATATTCTGCCAGTTGACATTGCTACCAGAAGTCAGGCGTGGTAACTTATTAGAGGTGCCTTCACCAGTCCAACGCCCAAAAATTTCAGTCGTGTAGTTTTGTAGTGGTGAGTCTGCGAATGAACGGTAGGATTTGGCAATCTGTTGTCCGAATGCCCCTGTGCCTGCAATATTTAAATCAAAACCTTTGTATGAAAGGTTCAAATTCAAACCTAATGTAAAGTCTGGGTGTGGATTGCCAATCATCGTGCGGTCATCTTCTGTAATTTTGCCATCGCCATCTGTATCTACAAAGATTAGGTCACCAGGTTGTGCTCCTGCATACTTTGCAGCTGTATTGTTTACCTGATCCAAATTCTGGAATACTCCGGCAGTCTTATACCCATAGAAATAGCCGATTGGAAAACCAACTTGTGCACGGTACATTTCTGTTGTGCCCTGACTAAGTACGTTGCCATCGCCATGAATAATACCTTCTGCATTGGCAATTCGAGTCACTTCGTTTACATTGTGTGCCATATTCACAGATCCACCATATTGGAAGTCTCCTGCTCTGTCATTCCAGTTCAATGCTATTTCGAAACCTTTATTTTGAATATCTCCACCATTAACCGAAGGGGCATTCAACCCCCAAACAGCCGGAATTGGGGCCGTTACAAGCCAGTTTTTCGTTGTTTTCGTGTACCAGTCGAATGTTAATCCTAAACGGGAGTTCAGAAAGCGTGAATCAAAACCAAGATCCAGCTGTTCAGAAGTTTCCCATTTAACGTCAGGGTTTGCTAAAATATCAGCATATCCACCAACAGTCTGTGTTAACTTGTCTGCTGAGAAATAGTAACCATTACTTGTATCAAATGCGATTGTAGAAAGATACTGGAAATTATTAATTGCTGCGTTACCATTCTGACCCCAGCTGGCGCGAAGTTTCATAAAATCCAGAAAACTTTTAGTTGATTCCATAAAAGATTCATTCGTCATTACCCAACCTGCAGACATCGAGGGGAAGTAGCCCCAACGTTTTCCTTTTGCAAAGTTTGAAGAACCATCCGCACGCATTGTGAAAGAGGCCAGATAGGTTTCTTTGAAATTGTAATTGGCACGTCCGAAGAAAGATGCCAAAGCACCCGATCCCCAGGGAGAACCACCGGCACCACGTTGCGACAAAACGGTTGGTTTTGTGTTGTCAACCCAGGCATAGTCAAATAATCCTGGAAACATTGAATTATTGCCGCTTGCACTAATGTTTGAGCCCATTCCCCATTTTTCAATAGATTGACCCACCAAAACATCAAACTGATGCTGATCCGCAACTTTGAATTTATAGGATAAAGTATTATCAAATGTTGTGTTATGACCTGAGCTTGCACTCTGAGAAACATTATCAAGTGTCACATTTGTATTGTTTGACAAATGACGAATTCCATCATACGAACGGTATGTTGATGCGGTCATCTTATAACCAAACTGAGATCTGAACACCAAATTTTTGATGGGTTGGATTTCCAGATAGGCACTTGTCTGAAGCGCATAATTCTTCGAGAGATTCAATCCCCAATTTGATAGAGCGGTTCCAGCAAGTGGGTTGCCAGTATTTCCATCAAAATTCCATCCGTTAGCCACCTTGTCGTTATAATCGTAGAAGTTACCATCTGCATCATATGCAGGAAGTAAGGGATTTCCAGTCAGTAGGTTGTGAATTGAATTGCCATAAATGTTACCGATAGCAATACCTGACTTTGTGTTGTAGTTATAATTCAATGTCTGACCAATCTTGATTACATCAAAGTCTTTTGTCTTTAATATTACATGGTCTGAATTGATACGAGCTGTATAACGATCGTATTGTGACTGAACCGGCTTTCCTAAAATACCTTCTTGTGATGTATACGAAAAACCTAATGCAAATTTAGATTGATCGTTACCACCAGCTAAATTAAATGCTTGATTCTGAGTAGGAGCAGCTTCATTATACGACTCCTTCATCCAGTTAGTTCCTTGCCAAGAACCGTCCATAACGGAATTGTAAAGAGATGTTGGAAGAAGGTTTGCCCAATCATAAGTAGGATTCGCTTCATTGAAGCGGGTCTCATCCATCATTGACATATATTCCTTGGCATTCAACATTGCAGGCATTTTAGCAGCATATTGCACACCATAATAGCCATCATACGATAACTGAAGTTTTCCAGCTTTACCTTTTTTAGTTGTTACTAAAACTACGCCATTGGCCGCCCGAGCACCATAAATAGCTGCAGAGGCTGCATCCTTTAATACGTCAACAGATTCAATATCCGAAGTATTAAAGGCATTGATATCTCCTCCTGCAACACCATCAATTACATAGAGTGGTGCTGATGAACCAACAGTTCCCAGACCGCGAATGGTTACTTTGAAGCCTTCTCCTGGCTGGCCAGAACTTTGTGTGATCTCAACGCCCGGAGATTGGCTCTGCAATGCACTTAATGCATTTGTTGTACTCATTTTTTGCAGATTATCACCGCTTACCTGAACAGTTGCACCTGTGTTCAGTTTCTTTTTCTGAACACCGTAACCAATTGCAACCACCTCTTCAAGTCCGATGGATTCAGAAAGCATTTTTACGGAGATGTTGGTCTGTGTGCCAACGATCACCTCCTGCGATGTCATTCCAACAAAAGAAAAGACAAGGGTTTTGGCTGTTGCGGGAACACTTAGCGAATAATTGCCATCCATATCAGTGACAATACCCGTCGTTGTTCCTTTGACGATTATGGTTGTTCCGGGAACAGGAGCACCTGTTTCATCCGTTACTTTCCCTGTGATCGTCTTTTGCTGTGCAAAAGCCATCCCCGAGAGCATTACCATTAAAAGAACCATGGAGAGGAAATTTCCTGCCCATTTTCTTCCTGGCGAAAAACGAAGTCTAATTTGTTTCATAAATACATAAACTTAAGATTAGAAATTAAAGAGTTGAAAACTAATTTGACTAATTGTAATAATTTGTTAATAATAAATCCGGTTCATTTGTTTCTTGGATTTAATTTTGGAAAACAAAGATTTAAGGATTTCTTACCATTTAGATTAACTTTAATTAATATTTATTTAACGGCAAAAATAAGGTTGAATTAATATTTTTTGTAATACGATCTGATCTTTTAGTAATGTTTTCAGCTCATAATCCAGTTCGATCTTGCTTTTGTCTACAATAGACAAGCAAATACAGATTCTACTTTTGTTTTGATTAACGTACGTAAATCTGCTATTTAATATTGTAATATGTTTACTAAATGGCAATCACTTTATTTTTAACATTACTTATACATCTTTATAATAAGGTAATGAAATAAATGAATTGATATGAAATATATTCACTACAAATTGGCTAAATCACGATTTCCAAATGACTTTCAGATCCTAAATAGTTTGCATTATATAGTTTGGTTCTAAATTAGGAGCCAATATTATACTTACGGAATGTGATATTTTTTCCTTTGGATGGATTACTGATTTGTCGTCTATTTTTGCCGCTTGTTTTAGGCTAAATATTGGCAGTATAAAGTTGTAGTCTGCAAATCATATTCTTCATAGCTAATCAATTTCGAAAATTAATACAGTAATAATGAAGGATATGTATTTAATATCTATTTAAAATAAAATTGTACGTTTTCGCATATCTTGTTACTCAGTGTGTTTTAAGTGGCGGGATCCCTCATTCCTGTTTTGTGTTATTATCGAATGGATAACATTGGAGAAGCCCATTATATACCGATATTTTGAAAGTAGTAACGTAATAATGTCTTAATCGTTTTGTATTCATTTCGTAACTGTTTTGTCCTCAATTACGGGGATTAAAAGAAGGAGTTGCAAAGTGAAATATTACAAAAAGACATTCGATGGTAAGTTTTATTTCAGATTAAAATCGGTTCATGGCGAGGTGTTGGGTAACAGTAAATTATACGAAACAGCCGAACATCGGAATGTTGGAATCGAAACAGTAAGACGGATTGCTCCTTTAGCCTTGGTGATTGACTTGTAGTTTTGCAAAGGTTGACTTATTTGGACATCTGTAACTGATTTTATGGTAATTACGTTTCCATCTTCTGTTGCGATTAACTTTTTATACAATTTGGAATTGTTTATTTTCAATTGAATTTCTGAAGTATTGAATTTGCATATTTTCCTACCTTCCTATCTCTTAATTGTCACATTCATTCCATGCATTTTTATGCTCTGCAGAATTGCCGGAATGACATTCAACGTTTGAAAAACTCCATTTATCTACTTTTTTGGCGGTTTCACCGATAATCTTTTAGTTGTCGAAGCACTGGAATATATCTTTGTACAAAAATTAAGAAACAATTAACATTGCGGAAACGAATAGCGTGTAAAATGTTTCCTTTCTTTGTGCTCAATTATATTTGATACGGAATTTGCCAATGAATGAAGAATTAGATGCCCAGGATAGGAAGTTCGGACCAATGCTTGAACAGATCAAGGAGCTGTTTTTTGAGTTTGGGATTAAGAATCTTAATATGGATGATATCAGCCGCAAGCTGGGTATTTCGAAAAAAACACTTTACCGGTTTGTCAAAAGCAAGGAGGATTTGATTGCGAAATTGTTTGAATATGAGGAAAGTAAAGGTATATTAGCTTCAAATGAAATAGTTAATTTGAATGTAAATGCGATTGAAAAGCTTTTTAAAGTCAGCCTTACCGTCTTTGAAGAGATGAAGCGTTTTAATCCGATGATCATGTTTGAACTGCGAAAGTACTACGAGCAATTGTTTAACGAATTTCATACCCGGAAATTAGCTCATATTTCACAATTGATGCAGGTGAACCTGAAGCAGGGAATTCAAGAAGGTTTATACCGGGCAGATGTAAACATTGAGGCCGTTGTGGCTATCTATATGAATTATCTTGTCGAAATCCACAGTTCTGCTGAAATGTGTAAAACAATAGAAATCACTTTTGATGAGCTTTTCAAGGTGATGTTCGAAAACCATGTCAGGGCAATTTCAACCTCTGAAGGGGTTGCTTTTTTCGAAATGAGGAAAAAGGAAATATCCGAGAATTTAAACAAAAATATTAACCAATAAAAAAGGAAAAATGTTATCAAGAAAATGTCAGATGATCTTGTTGATTTTACTCTCGTTTGGAGGAGTGAAGATCACTACTGCACAGGTACAGGATACCCTCCGTCTTTCGCTCAATGATGCGTTAAAGATCGCACAGGAGAACAACCTGAATATTAAAAATTCGCAGCTCGATCTGAAAATGGCCCAAAAGAAAATTTGGGAAACAACAGCGATCGGGTTACCGCATGTAGACGGAACAGCCAAGTACACCTTTAACCCAAAGGTTCCAACTCTGCCGGCATCTACCTTCGATCCCAATGCCAAGCCGGGAGATATGCTTGAATTAGGGGTAAAACAGAATATTGTGTATGACCTTACTGCTTCACAATTAATTTTTAACGGTGCTTACCTGATTGGGCTAAAAGCTTCGAGAGCCTATTATAACTTTTCAGAAGAGTCGCTCGAAAAAGCAATGCTCGATATAAATGAGACAGTGACGAATACCTATTTCATGAGTCTTGTCGGAGAGGAAAGCCGCAAAATTTTAGTGATTAATCTTCAAAATGTCGACAGTACTTTGGTTGAAATCAAGGAGATGTACAAGCAGGGTTTTGTTGAACAGACAGATGTTGACCAACTTGAACTGACGGCAAATACGATTACCAATGCGATATTCCAAATCGACAACAACCTCGATATGGCAGGCAAGCTTTTAAAGATTCAATTAGGACTTGCGGATAGTTTAAATATTAAACTGACTGATCGGTTGGGAATGGAAGAGGCACAAGTCGCCCGCCTAACTAAATTAGCCCACGAACCATTTATTCTGGAAAATAGTGTTGACTTTAAACTATTGACAACATCCGAATTGCTTGCAAAATATGATTATAAAAGAGAGATGAGTAACTCATTACCTGTTATTTCAGCCTATTACAATCACCAGGAGAAGTGGAAGACTCCCGCGTTCGATTTTGCACCCAAAGATGTGATGGGTATCAATCTAAGTCTCCCGATTTTCAGCAGCGGACAACGGTCAGCCCTGGTCGCACAGAAAAGGATGGCTTTCGAAAAAGCAACCAACAACAAGCTCTACGCAGGAAACACTTTGATCATGCAATCATCACAATTTCAAAACGATCTGCGTTCCAAGCTCGATAAGTTTCAGATTCAGAAAAAAAGCAAGGAATTGTCGGATGTAATTTACCAGCGTACCCTGGAGAAATACAAACAGGGAATCTCTTCCAGTCAGGAGCTGATGACAATACAGAATCAATATCTGACAAATCTAACAAACTATTATCAAGGTATTTATGATGTAGTTGGTGCCAAAACAAAACTTGAAAAATTATATAACATCAATCAGAAAATCTCAAAATAACCATTTATATGAAAAACATTATTTACGCTTTAGCGATTACCGCTGCATTGGTTTCGTGTAATCAATCTGCCGATAAAAAAGGGGAATTAGAAAAACTTAAGGTTCAGCATGATGAGTTAGCCACAAAGATCGCTAATCTCGAAACTGAAATTTATCCGAATGGAATACAGGGGGAATCAAAATCAGAAACTGTGAAAATTGAACCGATAAAAAGCTGCGTGTTTACACACTATGTTGAAGTTCAGGGCGTCGTTGATGGCGATCAGAATGTTGCTGTAAGTCCGCAAACTCCTGGTATTGTCACTGCTGTTTATGTTACCGAAGGTTCAAATGTTAAAAAAGGACAGGTAATGGCCGAATTGGATGCCGTTGTTCTGAAACAATCGCTTGTTGAATTGAGAACCCAACTTGACCTTGCAAACAATCTATTCGAAAAGCAAAAAGCACTTTGGGCGAAGAATATTGGAAGTGAAATACAGTTTCTCCAGGCAAAAACAACCAGGGACGGACTCGACAATAAGATAAAAACCCTTCAGGGACAGATTGACATGGCCAGGGTGATCTCCCCGATCAGCGGAACAGTTGAGAGTATGCCGTTGAAAGTTGGACAGATGGCGTCGCCGGGACAGCCAACTTCTGCAATAAGGGTAATCAATATGAATTCAGCAAAGATTAAGGCCGATGTTTCGGAAAACTATTCCTCAAAAA
>Ga0209100_1000400_pt1 | contig 39134 bp, 28 predicted proteins | sample lystaG_FD_185480 | JGI IMG/M metagenome (GOLD analysis project Ga0209100, IMG submission 185480) | Glacier valley bacterial and archeal communities from Borup Fiord, Nunavut, Canada, to study Microbial Dark Matter (Phase II) -... | ecosystem: Environmental > Aquatic > Freshwater > Ice > Glacier ... | reverse complement strand
GTCAACAGAAAGGACCACTACCAGCGGAGGAACATTCACTTCGGTATATTTTGTACTTTGTGCCCTCAGTGTATTTACAGACACTAATGTCAGTAACATTGATATCAATAGGATCGTAAGTTTTGTCATTGTCGCTTTGTTTGGGGACAAAAGTATAAAAACTACATAGATCCCCCATTACAATCATCAACGGAAATGAAAACTAAAAATTATAACTCCCTTTTCTGAACTTTCGATAATTACATCTATCCTTTGCCGTTTCACTTCAGCAAACGGTCATAAATACAATCAATCAAACTATTTAAGTTGTTTTTTTGTATCTCCATACTGCCAGAATAAGGAATGTTGCTCCAATAATGCACAGGGCAAAGAACTCGTGAATCAAATCGTTGAACCCTGAACCTTTGAGTACTACCATTCGCATGATTCGCATAAAATGGAATACAGGATTGGCTTCATCAACCAGTTGTGCCCAATGAGGCATGCTGTCTACAGGGGTGAAAATACCACCCATCAGGATGAATATCATCATAAAGAAATAAGTAACAAACATTACCTGTTGCTGAGTGTTAGCAACAGTCGAAATAAATAGACCAAGTGCAAGAATCCCAATTAAATACAAAATGCCAAAACTGAATAGCAGCCATAAACTGCCAACAATCGGAAGGTTAAAAACGACTTTGGCGATCAGCAGTCCAAATGCAAGATCAAAAAGTGCAATGGCAATAAAGGGAATCAGTTTTCCTGTGATGAATTGTATCTTTCTGATGGGTGTCACATTGAGCTGTTCTATGGTCCCCAGTTCCTTTTCTTTTACAAGGCTCATCCCTGAGAGAAATAAACCAATAAGAGTTACCAAAATGGCCAAGACACCAGGAGCCATATACCATTTGTATTCCAGTTCGGTGTTGTACCAGAAGCGTGCGGTGGTGTTGATCTGGTAAGGCGCCTTAAACTCCGGAAGTCCTTTCCAGTCGGCTATAATATTTTTATTGAAATCACGGATCACTGATGCTATATACGAATAACCCAGCTGGGCAGCCGAACCGTCGATGGCATTGATCAGCAACTGCAGCGAAGCTTTATCGTCACGAATCAGATTACGCTCAAACTCTGAAGGAATTACCAACACCATATTGGCTTTGTTACGCAATAGTTCTCTCTCCCCTTCATCTGGATTAAATGAGGAGTTGCTGATGGTGAAAAAAGGAGACGCATCGATCTTGGAAACCAACTTACGCGAAGTGGCCGAAAGGTCATTGTCGACCAGAAAAATATTGAGGTTTTTAATATCGTAGGTAGCTGCAAAAACCAGGATCAGCATTTGCATCATCGGAATCATCAGGATCATCCGAAGCATGGTTTTGTTCCGTTTAACCTGTATGAACTCTTTTTGGATAACGTAGAATATGGTTCTCATAAATACTTCTTACTCTAATCTTATTTTAAAATTCTTAATGCTTAATCCAATAAATACTACTGTCATAAACATCAGAATAAGTGTTTCTTTCCAGACATACATGATCCCTGTCCCTTTGAGCATGATGTTTTTAATGATCACGATAAACCATCGTGGGGGCATTAGGTTACTGAAAATACGCAGCGGAAGGGGCATATTTTCAATGGGGAATATAAATCCTGACAGAAGAATAGTTGGCAACATCAGCGCCAGCAGCGAGATAAACATAGCTACCATCTGATTTGGGGCTATGGTTGAAATCAGGATACCCAGGCTCAGCGCCATCATGATGAACAGAAAGCTTTCAAGCATCAGGAATACAAAACTACCTTTGATGGGTACCCCAAAAACGTAATACCCGATCAGCATAATGGTCAATGCATTAATAAATGAGAGAAGCAAATAGGGAGTCACTTTTCCGAGCACGATTTGTATAGGCCTTAAAGGTGAGGCCAACAGCACTTCCATGGTTCCCAGTTCTTTTTCCTTGCTGATAGAGATGGAGGTCATCATAGCCGAAATCAGCATCAGGATCATGGCCATGATACCCGGCACAAACATATAAACGCTTTTTAAACCCTCATTATAAAGCATCCTCACCTCGGTGTTGATCTGATTGGGAAGCTGGATATTTTGAAGCTTTTCCTTTTTGATATAGTCGTTGATGATTCCCGATGCGTAACTGGTCAGTATGCGTGCTGTATTCGGGTCTGAAGCATCGGCCAGTAATTGCACGTCCACTTTTCCTTCGCGTTCAAGGGTCTGCTCAAAATCGGGTCCAAATGTGACTACCATTTTTACCTGTCCAGTGCGGAAAACATCTTCCACATCATCGCTTTCGAGCAACTCTTTGCCCATCAGAAAATAACCTGAAGAAAGAAGCTTGGAAGTGATTTTACGGGTGGTATTGTCGTGCGACTGATCCAAGATGGCAATTCTCGAATCCTGAATGTCGGAGTTGATGACTTTTCCGAACAATAAGAGCTGCACTATGGGTAATCCGAAAATGATGATCATTGTTCGAGGATCACGAAAGATATGCAAAAATTCCTTCCTTAGAAAACCTATAAATTGTTTCATGCTGTTCAGTGTTCAGTGTTCAGTGTTTAGTAATCAGTATTCAGTAATCAGTATGCAGTAAATAATGTTCAATAATTAGATGTCAGTGATCAATTTTATTGTTTACTTTTTTTACTGTTTACTTTTTACTGTTTACTGACCACTGATCACTGACCACTCCTTTACTCACTGTTTCTTGCAATCTTCAAAAATACTTCATCCATATTCTTGGCTGAATACTGTTCCTTTAGCTTATCTGGTGTGTTGAGCGCTACAATTCGACCATTATTCATAATCGACACCCTATTACAATATTCCGCTTCGTCCATATAATGGGTGGTTACAAATACAGTGATGCCGCGGTCGGCTGCTTCATAAATAAGGTCCCAGAATTTGCGTCGGGTAATAGGATCAACGCCACCGGTTGGTTCGTCCAGGAAGACAATTTTGGGCTCGTGAAATATAGCCACGGAAAAAGCAAGCTTTTGTTTCCATCCTAGTGGTAATGAACCAATCAAGGTGTCTTTTGACGCTTCAAGGTCAAGATTTTGAAGCAGTACCTCTTGTCTGGCCTTGCGGTCTGAAGGAGAAATACCATATATTCCAGAGAAAAACCTGATGTTCTCAGCAATGGTCATATCTTCATACAGCGAAAACTTCTGGCTCATATAACCAATATTGCGTTTTACCTTTTCAGTTTCTTTGTAAATATCAAAACCAGCCACTTTAACTTCACCGGACGTGGGAGAGGAAAGACCGCACAGTATCTTCATGGCAGTGGTCTTCCCTGCGCCGTTTGCACCCAGAAAACCAAATATCTCACCTTGATAAACTTCAAAGTTCAAATGGTCATTGGCCACAAAACTGCCAAATTTCTTAACCAGATCTTTTACTTCTATAACTTTCTCTTCCATGTTCTTCAAGTGTTCAGTGTTCAGTGTTCAGTGATCAGTTTTCAGTAAAAAGTTCTCAGTATTCATTGTTCAGTAAAAAGTATTCAGTAAAAAGTTCTCAGTAATCAGTATTCAGTAAAAAGTATTCAGTATTCAAAAAAGAATGGTCAGTAATCAATTGTCAGTGATCACTTTTTACTTTTTACTGTTTACTTCTTACTGACCACTGAACACTGAACACTATCTACTGTTCCCCCATCATATCCATAAATACATCTTCAATGGATGGTTTAATATCGAAAACCTGAAGTTCAGTATGGTTCTTTCCTTTCAGATAATCTTCGAATTCAGTTGCTTCCACATCATCTTTCTTACCCGTTACATGCAAATATTGACCAAAGGCATAAGCTGTATTGGTCTTTTCAAACGAACGTAAGTCCATGATCAGCCGATGCATCTCGTTTGATTTGATGGCATAGAGTTTACGTTTGTAATTTTCTATAAGACCTGCCGGCGTATTAATTGTTAGAATTTTACCTTTTTGCATCAGTGCCACCCGGTTACACAAGTTGGCTTCATCCATGTATGGAGTCGAAACCAAAATAGTAATTCCTGTTGACTGAAGTTTCTTAAGCATGTCCCAGAATTCTTTTCTGGAAACAGCATCCACGCCTGTTGTTGGTTCATCGAGCACCAGAATTTCAGGTTTGTGAATCAAGGCACACGACAAAGCCAACTTTTGCTTCATCCCTCCAGATAGTTTTCCTGCCAATCGCTTTTTGAATGGTTCAATCTGAATGTAAATATCCTTGATCAGCTCATAGTTCTCAGCAACCGTTGTTTTAAAAACAGTGGCAAAGAAGTTGAGGTTTTCCTCTACTGTCAGATCCTGGTAAAGTGAAAAACGACCCGGCATGTATCCAACAATGTTCCTGATTTGTTTATAATCTTTAATCACATCGAAGCCACCCATGCTTGCGGTGCCCTTATCCTGAATGAGTAAGGTCATAAGTATGCGCATAAGGGTGGTTTTGCCTGCTCCATCAGGACCAATAAGTCCAAACAGTTCGCCCTTTTTTACTTCGAACGAAATATCACTTACGGCCTCAACCTCTTTATACGATTTACTGATATGCTGAACGTTGATCATGCTTACAAATAGTTTAAAGTAGATACGAATTACACGAATTGAAACGAATTACACGAATTGCCTCTACCATAAAAGTGCAACGTGATTTCTTATTTCTTATACCTTATTTCTTTCTTTTACTTTTACTTTTTTACTGAATACTGACCACTGAATACTGAATACTGATCACTGCCCACTGACTACTTTTTACTGAATACTGCCTACTCCTTAAAACACCACCTCCCCCGGCATTCCGATTTTCAGTGCTCCGTCATTGGCAACCACTACTTTCAGGGCGTACATCAGTTTAACGCGTTCTTCCTTCGTCTGGATGATCTTGGGTGTGAATTCAGCTTCCGAAGAGATCCAGCTTATCTTTCCTGTAAAAGGCTGCATTTCCTTTGTTCCCGAGTCGATAAGCACCTTTACCTCATTGCCTAATTTAAGCTTGGGAAGCTGTGCTCCCGAAACGTACACTTTGAGTTCCAGATTCGACAGATCGGCCATTTTCAGAATCGGTTTACCGGGGATAGCCAATTCTCCGGTTTCAAGATACGTTTCCAAAACAGTTCCGCTGATAGGACTTGTAATCCTGCATTTGGTCAGTTGCTCGTCCAGCAAGTCCATTTGCTTTTTGATGACATCCATCTCGCTTCCAATCAGCTGAAATTGAGTATTGGTACTGGTAATCTGCCTGTCCATAACATTAACCTGGCCGCCTATATCATCCATCTGTTGCTGAGTAGCAGCCTGATCAGCAAACATTTTTGTAATGCGCTGTTGGGTGGTGAGCACGTTCTTCTTTTGTTCTTTCAGAACGTTGATCTGGGCAGTTACATTCTGCTTTTTTGTCTCACTGGCCGACAGTTGTGCCTCCGTTTGCTGTTTCTTTAGCATCAGTTCTGTCGTATCGATTATTGCAATCGTTTGCCCTAACTCAATTTTATCACCTTGTTTGACCTCCATGGCCAACAACTTCCCGGCAGCTTCTGAGGAAACAATGGTTTCAACTGCCTCAAAATTTCCATAAGCATCCGATGAGGGTCCGCTATTTTTGCAGCCCCCCAGCATCAGGACTGATAATGCAATCAATTGTATTTTTTTCATCATGATAGTATTGTTTGTGATTATATTATTAGTTCCCTTTAATGTTTAACAGTTTCACCAGAGCTTCTTTTAACTGTATCTTGTGTGTTTCCAAGGTTAGTTTAGCAGTCGTTTCAGCATTCAAATCCTGAATATAATCTGCCGTGTTGATGGCTCCGTTTTCAAGTTTGGAGGCTGATGTTTTTGTAATCCGTTCCCGAATCTGTATCAGTTCCTGATCAGTTTTCAGTAGTTCAGTAAGTCGGGCAATTTGTTTGTTCTGCTGATCAGAGGCAAGATCAATATTTTGAACAAAGGTCGACTGTTTGGTCTGTACAATTTCCTGCTGCAGCTGAAGTACCTGTTGCTGTCTCGAAGTATTCTTCCAGTCCAGTACATTCCAGTTGAACCCGAGTCCCACCAGATAGTAAGTGTCAAATTTATTATTGAGCATATTCAATCCCGGTTTGCCGTATCCTGCCTGTCCAAATCCAAATAGTTTCGGATTGCGTTGCTTTTTCAAAATTTCAGAATTGGCATTCAATAGGTCGTTTTGCCGGGCAAAAAGATCCATCTCTGGCCGCATCATTGGTTTATTCAAATCTATGGGGCTGGTGGTCAATACTAAATTCTGTAATTGATCAACCGCTTTCCCGGTCAGAATTGACAATGCTGACACTACCGTTTCCCTGTTGTTTTTCAATTCCAATTTAAGTTGATCAGTCGTTAGTAATTCAGCAAGCAGTTGATCGAGTTCAGATGAAAGCAACATCCCGTTTTTGACTGCCGACTCTGCGATCTTCTTTCGTTCACCCAATGTACCGGTTTTCTGTTCCAGAATTTTGAGGTTCTCCTGAATCAGGAATGAGGTGAAATAAAATTGATTGACTTTTTCTTTCAGCTGATACAATTCAACTTCAACCTGTTGCTGGTTGCCGTCGTTTTCGGATTCGTTGATCAGTTCCCTGGCCCTGCTCAGTCCACCGTCCCATATTGTTTGTCTCAGATCAAGGTAGACTTTATACTGATCTTTGTCAACAGTTGGTATCGTTATGTTTGGAAGTGAAATAGCAACTTTAGTTACATCCGATTGGTAAGTTGCCTGACCATTTAATGTCATCTGAGGGAAATATGCAGTTGCATTGTTTTCGTTTTTCAGCATCAGAATCTTTTGGTACAGGGCTGATTGTTTCAACACCGGGTGATTCTCACGGGCCCAAAGCTGACACTGTTCCAGGGTTACAGGCTCCTGTGCCATTAGAAAACTTATGGGCAACAGCAACCAGCCAATCAAGAGTTTAATTGTTTTCATGAACTATTATTTTTTGATTACAATGGCATTGATTACGAATCGCTTGATAACTTCTGCTCTTTCGCCGTAAAAAGTTTCCAGTGCCTGAGGATTGTCCTTAAAAAGGACAAAGCTGATGATTGGCCTTGCAGCGAAAGGAAATACGCACATCGAAACAATATTGGCAACCAAATGCTGTGGACTCATTTGAATAATTTCACCCCTGTCCATCGACGCCTGAATCTGGTCAAACACGATTTGAGGATTCAATCCAAACTTAAACACCATTTTAAAGAGGCCTGACGGATCGCGATTCAGTTCCTTTATGATGAAAGCTGGAATAAATGGGTGTTTGATCAAAAGTTCTATGTATGCATCAACCACCTGTTCAATTTTAGTGATGATCGTTGCATCTGAAATCAATATCTGGGTTAATTTAGGGAAAACAAATTTGATTATTTCAGAGAAAATGGCTTCAAAGAGTCTCTCTTTACTTCTGAAATAATAGTGAAGCAATGCTTTGTTAATTCCTGCCTCATCGGCTATTTCCTGCATCCGGGCACCTTCCATTCCCTTGGTAACAAAGACGTTCTTTGCTGCCTCCAGTATTTTTTCTTCGGTGGTATCTTTTTTCGTTTCCATTTTAACATCTGGTTTAACTAAGTGGTTAAATCACTTGGGCAAAATTATAACTTCCTTATGACATTACCAAAGATTTAACCAATTTATTTAACCAAATGGTTAAAAGCAATCATCACTTCTGGGTCCAATCCAATATTCAGGAAATCAGATGCAGATGATTCTGACATAGAAGAATGTATCCTAAGGGTTGGATATAAAAACAGACTTCAGGCAATGCTTACCCCAAATTCATATTTTCCTGGTCGAACTGATGAATAAATAGTGGGGTCAGGCGATTTGCAATCGCCTTTTTCAATTTTATCACCATCTGTGATACCGTGTATTTTTTCCTTCCCTTCTCCTAATACAATCGCCTTTTTCAATTTTATCACCATCTGTGATACCGTGTACCTTTTTTTATTTTCATTTACAGAGTGTTACAAAGTTTTTTTTTATTTCCCTTCGCATTAAACTGTGTTCTTTTTATCCCAAGTACTCGTGATCCATGTTCATCCGTTAGGTGAGTTACAATATAAATCTGTAACTTTCGTTACATCAAAAGATTATTCAATCAAATTTTAAGTAAAAAGTTACTTGTAATATTGAAGGTAAAAAGTTGTAAACCAATAAAATGCTAAAGATGATTAATTCCATTCGTAACCATTTTCTAGTAATTATTATTACTGTTGTTCAATTATTAATCTTTGCCCAAAGTAATTTAATAGCTTCCACTTCTGACTCAACAAATATTAAAGGGCAGTTCGAATATTTGTATAAAAAGTCCAACAATTTCCAAACATACAAGGTTATTCCAATTACTAGTTACAACACGCTCAAGCAAAATGCGACAGACAGTATCAGATTGTATAAAAAGGAAGCGATTAATCATTTAAATGAAGCAAAAAGTCTAAATGATAAACTGGAAACCAGCAATGCTGAGATTACACAATTAAAAGAAGAATTGTTGAAAGCTCAGAACATGCAGAATAATATCAGTTTGATTGGAATAGAAGTCAGCAAGAAAACATATAGTCTAATCGTATGGGGAATTATTATTGGTCTGTCATTGATTAGTATAATTATGTTTTTGATGTTTAAACAAGGTCACCAAACTGTAAAAGAAGCCAAAACAAGAGTAAAAGAATTGCAGGAAGATCTTGAAAAACTTAGAAAAAGCGGAATATTACGCGAGCAAACTTTAGGACAAGAACTGACGATCTACAAGTTAAACCACAAATAGAATAGGCCATAAATAAGAGATGATTCAGGCTTACGAAATTGATTCTGCTAATATGTTGATAATTTAAGGTAATTTTCCAGTTGCTTTAAAACCTGCAACCATAAGCGCCATAACAGGTGCAATTGAGTTGATATGGGCAGATAATTATAAAGAACCAATGCAAAGGATAATTATGAGGCCGTATTGTTGGTTTTTAGTTCAATCAATGTAGCTGCGGTAGTGCCCATCTGTTTGATCAGCTCTGAGTCCTCAGGGTCAGTGTTCCTTTTTCTTCTTTCTTTTTATCCCGAGTACCCGGAATCAGTTTTACCTTCATGATTTGTTTTTTTTAATATACCCAACAGTGACAGTTCACTAATCTGCATCAACGCGCCAACTACAATAAGATCTGTATAAGTACTCTATCTGTACAAAAATGTGTATCTTTGTACAGATAGAGATCTTATACAGAACTTATTGTAGCTGGCGCGTTGATGCAGCTTAGTGAGAGGAAAGTTGTTTCCGTCATCCTGTGCGGAGGAGCTGTGATAAGGATCCCATAGAAAAGATAAAAATTTTGAACTAAATGATTATAAACTTAATACCTATTTGTGATGGCTAAAATGAAAAGGAACATTGGTGAATTGGTCTCCGGCAAGATCGGAAACGTGGTATTTTTTGAGTTAAACGGTGAATCGTATGCAAGAGCAGCGCCGGTAAGAAAGAAGAATTCATGGACTGCAGAGCAGCTCCTGCACCGCCAACGGTTTGCCTTGGTGAGCAACTTATGGAAACAGTTTAAAGCTGCAAAATTAACTCCTATATGGACACTGGGAGCAGAAAAGATGAACGGTTACGCTTATTTTATGAAAGCCAATATGCCCGCCTTCGCCATGGATGGAAGTCTGATTGACCCAAATATGCTCCAGCTTTCAACAGGGAAACTTCATCTGCCTTTACATCTCAAAGCTGAACGAACAGCAACGAACTCTATAACAGTAACGGTAAGCTGGCAAAATGACCCCCATTTAAAAGGTGTACGACTGCAGGATGAACTAATGGCAGTCAGCTATGCCAATGGTCAGTATTCTCAGTTAAAAGGCACCGGACTTATAAGAAACGCTCTACACGGCTCTTTCGAATTGCCTGAAACACGCATTCCCGCTACGCATATCTATCTTTTTCTGGCTTCTGCTGATAAGAAAGATTATACTGGCAGTGTTTGCTTTGAGGTATAAGGGGAGAGGGCTTGGGGTCCCGCGATTTGCAATCGCGGCAGAATACAGGGCGATTAACTATGGAAGTGATTTAATGGGAAGGTTTTAGAAAAGCGATTGCAAATCGCTTGACCCAGGGGTCCCGCGATTTGCAATCGCGGCAGTATCCAAGTGTTCCAGATGTGGCAGAGTATTTAAGGAGAAGATTTTAAGAAGCGATTGCAAATCGCTTGCCCCCCGGGTCCCGCGATTTGCAATCGCGGCAGTATCCAAGTGTTCCAGATGTGGCAGAGTATTTAAGGAGAAGATTTTAAGAAGCGATTGCAAATCGCTTGCCCCCCGGGTCCCGCGATTTGCAATCGCGGTAGAATACAGTGCGTTTAACTATGGAAATGATTTAATGGGAAGGTTTTAGAAAAGCGATTGCAAATCGCTTGACCCATTAAGAAGCGATTGCAAATCGCTTGACCCCAATTCGGGAGCTTACTCCACTTACTCCACTTACTCCACTTACTCCGTACGCTATCGTAAAAACGAAATTTGACATTTGAAGGGTTGAAGTTCAAAATGTGCAATTGAAAATTGAGTTTCTCACGCTTTTATGGTGATTTTCAGGCATCAAAAGAAATGAAAAAAAATCTTTGTTTTGTTTATAAAAAAAAACCGATTTGTATGGATCTATGAAAATAATCCTTTATATTGTCAGGGTTCTAACTGATCAAACTTGGTAGAGTTAACAGAATATCAATGAATCAATTAAACAATATAAGACTACAATTATAAACAATTAAAAAGTTAATGGCAGAAAACTAAACAACAATCTAAATTATATTACCATGGAAGCCAGACAACCACATTTTAGTGATCAATTTTGCAGAGACATTGAAAGAGCAGTAATTGCGAGATTTGTGAAATATGATGCATTACTTAAGAGTGATTTTGATCTTTGTGATTTCAATGAAAGTTTGGTTTGTATTGAGTTGCGAAGAATTGAAGCAAAGAGAAATTTAGAAGGAAGTGATTTAAAAACTTTATTTTCTATTAAAGATATTAAAGAGGACATAAAAGGATGCCTTGAAAAGTATTTTGTCTTGCAACCAATGTCTAATGCCACCACAGTGGAATATTCTGATTCGATTGGATCAGGATGTTGTAAATACAATAAATCAACTCAAAGCATTACAGTTCGTCGTGCAGAATTTAACCCACCGAGAGACGAAGAATTTGATTTCTCCCAGTTTACTCAAAATGAAAAAGTGATAGACCATCTAACCTGGGGTTTGGAATTTTCCAGAATAAAGAAATTAGATGCAAAAACGAAAAGTAAAAAAATATTCTTTCAGGATAAGCCAATATCTGAGCTGAATCATTCAGATCAGAAAACAAGCATAGAACTAAAACTTGATAGAAACAGCAATTTTTTCAGGCACAATAAGTTTTCTATGCTTTTTAAAGAAGGAGTACTGGACTTGTTTTATTACCTGAATGCAGAATATATTAAAGACGACAAATCGCCCAAATCTAAATATTCAAGCATCTATCATTTCTTAAAATACCTTCATTTGATAGCAGGAACCCAGTTGGAATATATAGAATTTATAGAAAGTGAACTAGAGGTAAGTATGTCTAAAATATTACCTGAAAATTATAAGTACAACGAAACTATTTTGCCATTGTTAAAACAATTAAAGTCGGATTTTGACAGGGGAAATAGAAATGAATAAAGATTGAACAAAATGAATACTTTTTGAACACATTTTGAACAATTCAATGCCATAAAGTTGAACAATTTGTGAATTTAATTTGAGGACACCAATTCTTAAAGGTTCTCTTATGGAAAAAGGTTCACAATTGTTCAACGGATGGCCTCAGCAACTTACCGGTGCATGCACCGATAAAGCAGGTCATAAAATCAGCCGATTAAAGGTTGAGCTCCAACCAGGAAAGCCAGCTGCGCATGTAAAGCCTTTCAAGGTTGAAAGAAGATTAAAATCCGGTCTTTCAACATTGAAACGTTTACGTAACTGCAATTACGTCGATCTGCATGATTTGGATCAAAGTTTATACTTCAATAAACCGTGGCCATGCAGGAAATAATCAAACTCGTTACAACCATTAGAAACGATATTGCCGATTTACGGTCGTTGATATCGCGGCTGTCTATGACCCATGCACAGCGTCTTAGCGAAGAATGGATGACCTCAGATCAGGTGATGTTTCTTTTGAAAATCAGTAACAGCACCCTGAAGAAATTGAAAGAATCAGGGAAACTGCCTTATTCAAAAATTAAAGGACTTCAGTATTTCCGGACCATTGATATTGAGAATTTATTGAAACGATCAATTATCAATCATTCACCATTAACTAGTCTACCCATTATTAAAATCGACCCAAATGAATAAGAATAACAATAGTTCAGACCTTTGCACTGAGAATTCATCAAGTATTGAAACATTGGTTGCAGATGTGAAATTCAGTTACTTTAGACGTCCGGTTAAAAATACGGTTCCCTGCAAAGAGATGACACTGGAGGAGGCTTACCTGGAAATTAAAAGTGAACGTCATCAGTGGCAAACAAAGGCCCTGAGAGCCATTACAGGAAAAGAACAGGCCCGAATGTTCAAGGCTCAGAACTTCGATTATGTCACCTACTCGGGTACTTTTACGAAGCGCAATGACCAGGGACTTATCCAACATTCAGGATTGTTAACCCTCGACTTTGATCATATTACTGACTTGAGCGAACTTAAAAAGACCTTGCTGGCTGACACCTTGATCCAAAGTAAACTGCTGTTTATTTCTCCTTCAGGCGATGGATTGAAATGGATTGTAATTATTGACCTTGCACACTATACCCACCTGCAATGGTTTAGGGCCATCGCCCATTATCTTCTGGTTACTTACAAACTGGAAGTTGATGCTTCGGGGAAAGATATTTCCCGTGCCTGTTTTCTGCCTTACGATCCAGAAGTTATCTATTTGCCGCAAACAACTGCAGACAAGATCAAAGCAACATTCAATGTTTCCGACTGGCTTCCTGTAATTACGAATAATAAAAGTTTGTTTCCTGAATTTGTAAAGCCTTTGGAAAGAGAGCCATTAAAAATTACTGAAACTGTAGTAATTGATATTGAGATGATCACCTCAAGAATTGAAATGGCGCAAATTGATATCACTTCCAAATACATGGATTGGCTGAATATCGGGTTTGCCCTGGTTGACGAACTGGGTGAGGGTGGACGTACCTATTACCAACGTATCAGCCGTTTTTATCCTGGGTATTCTGTCTCCAGCTGCAACCTTCAATATGACAGTTGTCTGAAATCAAACCGGGGTACCCGAGATAGTCTGAAAACTGGGGCTCGTGGTATAACCATCAAAACCCTCTTTCATCTGGCCAAACTCTCTGGAATCGACCTGTCCCTGTCTGCAGGACCTGATAGCGTCATTAAACCATCCAACCCTTTAACCCCTAACCATCCACTCATCCAACCTATCAACTTAATTTTCAACACCCCACAACTCCCCACTGAAATCTATGCCCGGTTACCAGCATTACTGCGTGAAAGTTGTGCTTTATTTCAGAAAGGCATTGAACAGGATGTATTTCTGATCAGTTCACTGGGGGTATTAAGCGGCTGTTTACCCAATATCGAAGGAATGTACTTTGATTGTAAACATTCAGCCCATCTGTATGCATTTATTACAGCACCGGCAGGCTCAGGGAAAGGCAAAATGATATGGTCCAAATACTTTGGACAGACCATCCACGATCATCTAACTGAGCAAACACGCATAGCAAGGGCTATTTATGAAAAGGAAATGGAGCATTATCTTAATCTGACAAAAGCGCAAAGGCTAAAAACGGACAGACCTGCAGAACCACCCAGTTTAATGTTTTTTATACCGGCCAACAGCAGCTCTGCGGCTTTCACGCAGGCTTTGATGGACAATAATTTCAGGGGTGTAATATTTGAAACTGAAGCCGACACGCTGGCTGATACCTTCAAACAGGATTGGGGTAATTTCAGCGATGTGTTGCGTAAAGCATTTCAGCACGAAAGTTGCAGCATGTTCCGCAGAAAGGACAATAAATTCACCGAGATCAAAGATCCGCATATTGCAATTTGCATTTCCGGAACTCCCAAGCAAGTGCACAATCTGATGCCCGATATTGAAAACGGACTGTTCAGCCGCTTCATGTATTACGCTTTTGAAGATAACTCGGAGTTTAAAAATCCTTTTGTATCACATTACCCTGACAGTTACACCGACTTTTTCACTCACAAGGGAGAGGTTATTTTTGATTTATACCAGCAATTGGAAAGTCTCAGCCACCCGATTACTTTTAAATTGACGGAGCAGCAAGGAGTTCGTTTTACGGCCTTCTTTAAAACCATGCTAATAAAAAACAAATTGCTGTTGGGTAATGACCTTGATGCCAATATCAAACGTCTGGGCATCATCTCTTTCCGCATCGCGATGATCCTAACTGCACTAAGAATGCTGGAACCTCAGCTCAGGAGACACCAGCTCAGGAGTCCGATGATTTGCAGTGATCTTGATTTTGAGACCGCTATCATCATTGCCGGTACCCTGCAGAAACATGCCATTGCCGTATTTCAAAACATGCCCAACAACGAACTCAAAGGAATTAAACTGGCATTCTATGAAAAACTGCCCCAGACTTTCGACCGGAAAGGTTATTTAAAAGTAGCGGAGGAATTGGAAATACCTGGTAGGACAGCAGATAAGTATATCGGCCAGTTTAATCCCAAACTGCTGAATCATGTTTATAACTTATATACGAAAATAGGATAGAGAAGGGAGAAAATGGGAAAATGAGAAGGGGAGAAGGGGAGAAGGGGAGAAGGGGAGAAAATGAGAAAATGAGCAGGTGTAGCAGGTAACTGGGGTCGTGTCAAGGCTACAAATGTCGCACTACCTTGTTGCTACCTCTACTGGTGCTCTGCACCTCGTCTGGCAGAGAATTCCTCGATCTGTACGATGAAATTCTAAATGATGTTACTATTGTGAATAAGGAGGGGGGAGAATAAAAAAAGCATCCGTACGATTCCCGCATATCAAATAAATGAATTGGTAACGACGATCCTTTAGGGGTCCCGAGTCCTCGGGACCCCTAAAGGATGATCAGATCATTGTATTGAAATAGCCACTCGCTCTGTTATTAATTTTTTCGTTTGTTTTGGTAGAGGATGAAACAAAAACCTAAGGAGGAACTCCTTCTATATGGATTAAATTGGATTGAATAATTAATAATATAAAAGGCTGATTGTATTGATAATTATATTTAATTTTAATATGAATTATTCGACTTATGAGATTTATCAAGAGATTAAATCAATCGAGTTGTTTGAAATTAGATGGATAATAAATTAATCTATCAACCCCAAGGGTTAAAAGATTAAGAAATATACACTATATTTGTATGAGATTAAATTACAAACCTAAAAAACTGGGAAAGACCGTTGCAGATTTATCCGCTATTAAAAAGAACTATGGCACAATGGCTAAGGATGTAAATATCAGGATAAATGAACTTAAACATGCCACTACACTTGAAGACATGAGTTTTCTGCCAAAGGCAAATAAGAAAAAAAAAGGTACACAGAGTCACACAGAGGTTACACAGAGTTACACAGAGTTTTAAAATAAGAAAAAAAGGTACATTGAGTATTATTGTTTTTTTTTAAACTCTGTGTAACTCTGTGTATACTCTGTGAAACTCTGTGTAAATAAGGAATAAGGAATAAGGAATAAGGAATAAGGAATAAGGAATAAGGGATAGAGATGCACTGCACAATTGTCGTAGAAGTCCCGAGTACTCGGGATGTAATCCGTTTTAATCCGTGCAATCCTTTTCAAATAAGAAAATTCAAACCAGATGAAATACAAGACACTACAAGATATTAACAACGCGAAAGAAGTGATATCCTGTCCGGGCGATACTTTGTTGGAAACCATTCAGGCAAAAGGTATTTCACAATCAGATTTAGCTTTGCGGATGGGAAGACCGTTGAAAACCATCAACGAAATTATCATGGGAAAGGCATCCATTACTCCCGAAACGGCTATTCAGCTTGAGCGGGTTATTGGTCCTTCTGCCCAATTTTGGCTTAACTACGAACGTCAATACAGGCTCGATTTGGCTGAAATAGCAGAATCGGAACAATTACTTGGTGCCTCGGATTGGGTTGCCCAGTTTCCTTTAAAAGAAATGATGAAATTACAATGGATCAGTTTTGAGAACGATGTAATTTCCAAGAGTGATGCTTTACTTAAATACTTTTCGGTAGCCAATAAAGAATCATTCCAAAAATATTATCATGAAAACCTTTATGCTGCCGCTTTTCGTAAGTCTCCATCCAGCAATCAGAATTCCTTTGCCATTGTCTCATGGTTGCGAAGGGGAGATATTCAGGCAGAGAAGATTCAACTTTCCCCTTTTGATAGTAAAAAGTTTAAAATTGCCCTTGCGTCGATAAAACAAATAATAGCGAATCCTCCTGATGGATATTTTACACAATTACAAACGGTTTGCAATTCTTGCGGTGTAAAACTTGTTTTCACGCCCGGCTTACCCAAAACATCTGTTAGTGGCGCTACCCGCTGGCACAACGACAACCCAATCATTCAACTTACCGACCGGTATAAACGGGACGATCTATTTTGGTTTACTTTTTTTCACGAAGCCGCTCACATTGTGTTACACGGCAAAAAAGATGTCTTTATTGAAGGGATTGAAACTTCTGAGGAAACAAATGCAAAGGAACTTCAAGCCGATGAGTTTGCAGCAAAGTGGGTACTTAACTAAAATTGTGTGACCTGTTTTTTATCCTGAAAAATGCTGAATTAGGACTTTTATGATTAAAGGTTTAAAGGATTGAGCGTCTGGTTTTTAATAATAAAATCCTAAAATCCGTTTAATCCTAATTCAGACAATTGGAATCAGGGAACTCCGCATTGCGGAGACAACGGATGAATTCCTTGATCTGTAAAATGAATTTCTAAATGATCCTGGGATTGTGAATAAGGAGAGGGGAGAATAGAAAACCTCCCGTACTATTCCCGCATGTCAATTGTGATCGATGATGCTGTAGGGGCGGCCCTGTGTGGCCGCCCTTTTTCTGTATGTCTGCATTGATAATATGAAACACATTGATAATATGAAACACATTGATGAAATGAAACACATTAATGAAATGAAACACATTGATGAAATGAAACACATTAATGAAATGAAACACATTAATGGGAAAAGGGCGGCCACACAGGGCCGCCCCTACTGGAATACTTTTAATTGCACCTATTAATTCACAAATATAGTAAATATTTGTGAATTAACTGTAACAAATAGTATCAGTATTTGTGACAAAACTATCTTGTGATGCAAGAGATAACGGCAACCTGCCGGCACTGTTCAAATTTAACCATCCGGGAGCTTTTGCCGTAGTAGTGACTGATGCGGTCTATCATGGCGAAAATCAAAAAAGTGCAATAGAAGGCAAGGAAGAAGATCTGAAAACAAACAGTAGAAAAAAAATTAGTATTCCTAAAGAAACTAGTAGAGAAACTAGTAGAGAAACTACTAGAGAAAAAATACTCCGCTTAATTGAAGCCGATGCACCCATTACTGCTTTAACGATAGCAGAATTGATTGGAATTACAGAAAAAGGAATCAGGTATCATTTAAATAATTCAAAAAAAGAAGGCTTTATCAAACATTCCGGTCCTACCAAAAGCGGTAAATGGGTGCTTTTTAAGAGGAAGAACGATGAGCAACAAACCCAGTGAGTTAAGATTACACCAGCTCAGGGGTCACCTGCTCAATATGCCCACAAACAGATGAATTGGTAACGACGATGCGGTAGGGGCGGCCCTGTGTGGCCGCCCTTTTTACGTGAATCTGCACTGATGATGAATAAATGTCTGAATTAGGATTTCTAGAATGAAAGGATTGAAGGATTGTGCATCCGTTTTTTTAATCATATAATCCGTTTAATCCTAATTTACAATTGATATGATCACCGGGTAAACAAATAAAAGCTATCTTTGAAATCGTTTTTAAACGAAGAAATCAGATTAAGCGGCGGAATGAAGATAATCCATAAAATTGATGAATTTCTGTTTACGATCTTTCCAAAAATGGGGGGGGGTAAAATACAGATAATCAATGAGTTAGAAAACTACTATACTTACGGTCCATTTAAACCTAAAATAACTGTTGATGGTGAATGGGTTACCATCGAAATTGATGCTCCAACAATACTATCTCAGGAAGCTGATTACCGCAAAACGGTGGCACTTTGTGAAAGGGGAAAATACGCCGAAGCACGACAAATACTTACAACCTTAATTGATAAAAACCCTACCAATTCGGAATTCTACCGGATCATGGGTCAAATACGCTCTGACGAGGGTGAACAGGACGAAGCCATTGATTACCTTATTGATGCACTTCGCTGGGATTCCAAAAACGGTTGGGCGCTGATGATGATGGGCAACATTCTTGCCAAATTCAAAAAAGACATTCCAACAGCACTCAAATACTTGGACCAGGCTTTGCAGGCCAATGTCAATGATTACATCAGCCTTACCAATATTGCGTACCTGATGTTTCAGCAAGATAAAACGGAGGAAGCCAAACGATATCTGGAAGCTTCATTAAAGATCAATGCGAAATACCCCAATACCTTTATGATCCTGGGTATGATCGCTGAAAAAGAACAGGATTTGAATGCTGCTTTCAACAGTTCTCTACAAGCCGTTCAGTTGTGTCCTAAAAAAGGTGAACTTTATCAAAATGTGGTAAAACAAACCATCCGATTTGCCAAAGAAATCATCAAGACAGATACAGGTCGAAAGATCGTGGATCAATTCAGGCACAAGCTCGAATATGAATGTGACTCACTCATTGAAATGATTGAAGATGGGAACATCAAGACTGCTGCCAAATTTGAACTGGCCGAAAACTTTAACCGGACCAAACATACGGTTCGTTACAAACCCAACTTCGAGGGTGTCGAACATTTAATCCTTCACGAGCTGAGCCATCTGAAACTGATCATTGAGGCCCGTAATGAAGGGATCAACCAACTGTTTATCTCTACTCAACAACAGAAAAGCGAATTTCTAAGCAATTATGCAGGGAAAACCAAAAGTCTAAAAGAAAAAGGACTTTCTGTAGAGAAGATCAATCATTTTTTGGGGATGCTGCACGAGGGAATCAATCTCCAGGTGTACAACACACCCATCGACCTGTTTATTGAACAGGCCATCTACCACGACTATCCGGAATTCCGTCCCTGGCAGTTTCTATCACTATATACTCTGATCGAACAGGGAATTGTGGCTGTTACCGATCCAAGGATTATTGAGTTAGCTCCAAAAGATATCCTATCGAAAAGTAAGATATATAACCTTGTAAACGCGGTGCAATATCTTGGGTTATACGGGATATACATGATGGACCCCTTTGATGCAACACTGGCTGAAATACAACAGGCACAAGCCTTTTACAACGAATATCTGGAATACCGTGATGATAAAAAGCCGGGTGAAGAATATGAAATGCTCCTGCACTGGGCCGAAGATTTAAAACTGGATAAATATTCCGAACTGGTGGGCGAACTTCAATACCGCAAACGCAGTGACCTTACTGCTTTTTTAACTGACCTTGAAAAAGATCCGTTGGGTCTGGATGAACGCGACCCGGTAAAGGAACGTGAACAGCGTCGTTTTCTAAAGTCGCAGGAGAAGGAAGGTGTTAATATGGCCATAGTAATGCATATCGTTTCTGCCCTACAATACCTAACAAAACTTCCCCTGGAAACTGTAAAGAAGATTGCCTTCGACATTGCCATGCAGGGCACCCAGGGTTTTAGTACCGATCAGAGCGGATACACCGTTCCTTCTATTCCAGACAAAGAATTTACCGGCTACCAGATCCTGGCTTGGTATTATGTGAGTTGGGCCATTTCAGCTCCCCAACAAGTTGCCGAGCTGGGATTGCCTTATGAAAAGGAATATGAACTGGCAAAGAGGATGGGGGAATAAAGAGGGTTGGGAATGAATGGTTGATTTGTAATGGGGTGGAATAGGAGTGAATAATAAATTTGTTTTTTTCCGGAATAGAAGTGTTATTATACAACCCTGACCCAACGGATTAGTATCCATTGGTTCCAATCATGAGGGTTCTACGATCAAGTATGGATTTTTGCTCAGTTACATGTTTCGTAATTTAATCTGCTGTTATGACGTTGGAATCAGGGAAATACGCATTGCAGAGAATACGGATGAATTCCTGGATCTGTACAATGAAATTCGAAATGATCCTACTATTATTAATAAGGAGAGGGAAGAATAAAAAAGGCCCCTGAGCGCACGATTTTGTAGGGGCGGCCCTGTGTGGCCGCCCTTTTTCTGTGTGGCCGCCCTTTTTCTATATGGCCGCCCTGATGATGATAGGTGGAATACATTTGATGGAAAAGGGCGGCCACATCCCGAGGACTCGGGACCCCTACCGGAGCATACCACATTATCTCAATAATAAATAATATCAATATACTGCACAGTATATTGATTATTTATATAAATTCACAACAGATGTTTTGATGGGTTCGAAATCTGACATCTATCTGATTGGTTGGTCTTTGTCGATTATGCAAGTACATCATTTCTATATAATCAAAAACAGATGAAGAAGAAATTATTTAAACTTCAGCAATTGAAGTTGGAATTATATGATTGGGAAGAACAGATGATCAACCGGAGAATTCATTTGGATGATTTGATAGAGTTACAAGACGACAAAATCGAACCACTTTGGACTACATTTATGGTCAAGGAATTAATAAATCATAAAGTTTGTGAAAAGATTGATTCATACGACAGAATTCAATTATTTAGCAGATACGATCAATTAAGTGGGCTACTCGAGGGATTAATGAATCAATCGCTTTGTAAGCTTAGAGATAAGGATAACCTACATGAAACGGGAAAGGTAATGGCTGAGATGTTGATGATCGCAACTCTTCGATGGAAAACAATACCGGTAACACTGGCCCCAATTTCTAAATTCATAGAAACTCATCAGCAAACCGAATTAAGTCTAATGACAGATTATGTAGATATTTTACACTCTTATGAGATTAATCCATTGGATATTTCAAAAGGAGAGGTGAAACTCCAAATTAATTGTATAGAAGGTCAATTGTCAATGAAACAACAATTTGATGATATCATGGCTGAAATGAAATTGTTTTATGATGAAAGAGAACGAATCTATACAATAGCATCTGAAATGATAGATTACTGAACTGATAACGACGATCCTGTAGGGGCGAGCCCTGTGTGGCCGCCCTTTTTCTGTATATCTACTGGGGTTAGAATGGGAGGGAATATTAAATAATATAAAAAGTGAAAAGGATTCAAAATTTTAGATACTTTTAGAACATATTAAAGAAAGTGAAAAGTATTATAAACTTGCTGATATTTTTCGCTACCTACTGACTAAAAAGAAGACAGCACATAATGATAGTGTTACTAACACTTAAAATATTTGACTGAAAATTTGCTTTAAAAAAACCGAAGAATATGTATCTAGAAAAATTTACTTTAAAATATTTCAGAGGTATTGAAAATATTACTTTGAATTTCAACAAAGGACTGAATGTTCTTATTGGTGAAAATAATGCTGGCAAGACAACTATTCTTGATGCACTCCGCCTTTGTTTAAGTTATGGTAATCAAAAAAGGGATATTTATATTTCCAAATCAGATTTTTATATTGATAGTTCTATGTTAAACCATGAGTTAAATGATATTGAATTTCATTTATATTTTCACATTGAGATCGCAGAAGAAGCAGGTTGGTTCAATGACTTATTAAGTACTCAAGAAGATGGAAATCAGAATTTACAATTACATTTTAGATATTATCTTGATGAAAAAGACAGAGTGAAATATAAAGTTTGGGGCGGTACAAACGAAGGACAAGCTATCGCACCAGAAATATTGTTTCTCATTTATCATGTTCACCTGGACGCTTTAAGGGATTCTGAGCAACATTTAAGACCTATTAGAGGAAATAGATTGGGACAACTTTATGCAAATATTCAAATTGACCCAGATTATCAGATAGACCAAGAAAAGAAAAGAGAATTAGCCAAAAAGGTTCGTTCTTCAGTGGACAATGATGAAGAATGGATTGGTCATATTGCAAAAGGCAAAGAAAAAATCAATGATCATTTAAAAGAAACAAGTTTTACAAATAAACAACAGCAAGTTGATATCTCGTTTCTACCATTTGACTTCAATAAATTAGTTGACAATTTAAAAATTCAAATGCCAATTTATTCGGATGACCTACTTGATGGCGACCCAGCAAATCAGAAACATTTTGAACTATATCAAAATGGACTTGGGTACAACAACTTGATATATACAGCAACAGTTTTGGGTGATCTAAAACAAAGAAAGGAATTGCAGAAAGAAACTTACGCTGCATTGCTTATTGAAGAGCCCGAGGCTCATCTTCACCCTCAATTGCAAAATTTATTTTTCAATTACTTAAATAAACTTGACACCGAACTAGGGTTTCAGATTTTCATTACATCTCATTCACCTACTATTACTGCTAAATCTGAATTGAAATCAGTTATCGTTTTGCAAAATCTGTCAAAAAATATACATGCACTTTCACTGACAAATTCAGGACTAACAGAAGACAATCAAAAATATCTTCATAAGTTTTTAGATGTTACTAAGTCTCAAATGTTTTTTTCTAATGGAGTAATATTAGTAGAAGGAATTTCCGAGGCTTTGCTTATGCCTACTTTCAGCAGAATTGTCGGAAACGAATATGACATCGACAAAGCAGGAATAGAATTAGTTAATCTAAATGGTGTTGCTTTCTCTCATTTTGCAAATCTATTTAATAATGATGATGAGACCAAAAATCTAGTGACAAGATGTTCTTTAATTACAGATGACGACACTGCTGAAGAAAATGAAGAAATTACATCAAGAGCAAGAATTGCAAGCGAACTAGCTAATAAAAACTTAAGAGTTTTTTTAGCGGAAAGAACATTTGAATTTGAACTTTTTATTAATGGCAACAAAGATATTTTACTGGAAATATTTACAGAAATGCATCCAATAGCAGCAGGAAGAATTGTTGCTAATTATGATATCAATATTTATGCGGCAAATTTTCTGCAAAAAGTGATTTCTAATAAGGCAAAGTCAGAATTAGCGCATCGGTTAGTAATTAAACTAGCTTCTGATATTAATGCCCGAGATGCATTTATTGTTCCAGAATACATTATAAATGCAATTAAATATGCGGTAAAGGGAGAATAATGTTTAAAACTCTATCAGATAAGCAAAGAGAAATTGTATTTGACAAATCAGGTAAGTTTGTTGTAAGAGCCTGCCCTGGAAGTGGCAAAACATTTTGTGTAAGTGCAAGACTTGCCCGCCTTCTTATAGGCTGGAAACAAGAATATGAAGGGATTGCAGCAGTTTCCTTTACAAATGTTGCTTGGCAAGAAATTGAAAAGAAATATTCAGAAGAATTCCAAGGAGGAAATAAAATTCCCTTTCCTCACTTTCTAGGAACGATTGATAGTTTTATTAATAAATATATTTTTCTTCCTCATGGTCATCTAATTTTGAAATGTAAAGACAGACCAATTTTAGTTGGAGATCCACACGGCATTTGGACTGGAAAGTTTTTTAGTGACAGCCTGTTTGATAATATAAGTTATAAAATTGACGGTAGTTTATATGCAAAAAATGAACGAATTATGCCACCAAATTGGTTGAATAATGCCAGCATTATTCGTTCAAAAAAAAATATTAATAAGGGTGGCTTTGCAACCCAATCTGATGCAAATTATTTTGCAATGAAAATTCTTGAAAAGTTTCCACAAATCGCAAGAGCAGTCGCCTTGAGATTTCCCAACTTGATTGTTGATGAAGCTCAAGACACATCCGAAATTCAAATGCGAATAATTGATTTGCTGATAGCTAATGGTCTTAATGACGTTATGCTTGTAGGCGACCCAGATCAGGCAATTTTTGAATGGAATGATGCAAGACCTGATTTGCTTAATCAGAAATTTAACGATTGGGATAACTCAATTGTACTTAATGAAAGTAGAAGAAGTTCACAACGTATTTGTAATTTCACATTCAATATTTCCTCACTTTCTGATCCATCTTCTGCTGTTAATGAAGATGTCATGAACTTTGAGCATAACCCAAGAGTAATTATTTACAATGAAAATCTTCCACAAATTGTTATTGAATTTATTGAGGAATGTAGTCAAAATGGAATTGCTGTTTCTAAAGAAACAGTTGCCGTAATTTATAGGAGTAAAAATTTGATTAATGAAATAACTGGCATACCAGAAGTTCCATTTGGATCAAATCCGTGGTCAACATTTGACAATTATACAAAGGACTTTGCTAAGGGGAAATTTTTATATGATAATGGAGACTTCAAAGGTGGATTTATGGCAATTGAAAAAGCTATTTTAAAACAAGTTAAAAAGCTATCTTTTTGTTCGGAAGATACAATCGAGAAAATGATAGCTAATATTGGTTATTTGAGTTTTAAATCTCAAGTATTCAATTTTATTAACCTACTTCCAAAAACGGATATCACTCTCGGGAATTGGGTTAGATCAACAAATAAAATTTTTGCTGAAAATAAAATAGACATGCAACTAATCATAACAAACTCAGGCACAAATTACACTTTTCAACAGTTGTTTTTAAATGAAAGTAAAAATGTGTCTGACAGAAATTATCGACTTGGAACTGTGCATAGCGTTAAAGGTGAAACATTTGATGCAACACTTTTAATTTTAAAGACAAAAGGTGTAGGCAAAGCATACAAAACCATACTCAGCAATAATATTTCAATTTCAGACAGCGAAGAATTGAGAATTGCTTACGTAGGTATTACAAGACCAAGAAAGATTTTAGTTCTTGCAGTTCCAAATGAAGACAATAAATCCGTTTGGGAAAATAGTTTGAATATTAACTGATAACAGAAATATGGACAGCAGGCAACAGCAAGCTACCAAGCAAGTCCGGTTATGTTACTTCGTTGATAGGAAATTAGTATTTTGAAAAGCAACATTTCGTAGGAAGTTCGTCGGGTAACTCCCGACCTGCGAGTATTTGCGGAAGGTTACTAGCAAGGTTAATTGGGTCCTTGCAAAATATGAGTGAAACTTGATATGACATTAAAAAGTGAATATTTTAAAAATGGAATGCCCATATTACTAGGTAATACTCGAATAAAAAACATTGTTTGCAACTCTAAAGAGTTGTTTATATATAGAGCCATATGACAACGATTGAAAAAATATTATTTGACTGTGGGCCAATGATGTCGAGTGAACTTGTTAAAAAACTTGAGATCATTGATTCTGTGCCGAATAATACAGCAAGTCAACGTATAGCTAGGAATAAAGAAATTGGTAAAATTAAAGGATTCTTTAAAAGTAATCAGTCACTTTGTTTTTTATCAGTTCATGAGAAAGATGGAGGTCTATTTAGTGTTCTTTTAACTTCACTATTTGAAAATGGCAGAAAATATTGGTACTGTTTGAATGCGATCAGACTACATGGTGGAGTTATTGAAAGAAAATATTTAGAGTGCTTTACAAATTATCCAATACTCCCATTACAAAAACATTTACCATTTGAAAAGGTAATGCAAAAGTTTATAAGTGAGGGAATATTAGCCTATAGTGGGGATTACTATTATTTATCACCGAAGTTTGGACAATTGAGACTGAATTCTCTTGCTAACACAACAATTGACCTAATAAAATCAGACCTATTATCTAACTTCGGATCTTTAACAAAAAACATTGGCTTAATATCTTATAATTCTGGTGAAACGTTTGCGGAATATGGTAAATTTCGATGGGCATTTAAAGGATTATCAACTGTTTCAGGTTTGGTTCATAATGGAAACGTCGGATTCTTATTAGCTGATATTATCATAGGAACATCAATATTTAAAGAAGATGTATTATTTTTTGTTGAGAAAATTAAACACATTCAGAGTTTTAACAATGCAGGGAAACTAATTCCTTTTTTATTAGTTGACGATTTAGATAAAGAAGCACTTCTATATTTGAAGCAACATGGTATTGTCGTTGGATTTATTGGAGAATTATTTGGTCAAAAATATGCTAATGCATTAAAAGAACTTATCACTATTCTTGATAATGCAGGAGCTAGCCTAAAAAAAACGCCAGAAAAATATCTTGACTTAATTAAGGAACTAAATAAATATAATGAAGGATTAGCAAATAATATGAGAGGTACTTTCTTTGAATTTGTTGTTGGACACATTCATTCAATTGAAAGTAATAGTAGTATTGACTTGGGACGAGAAATTTTAGAAAACGGTTCTCGGCATGAAATCGATGTTATTGCAAATTATCCTAATAAGATTGTAATTGCTGAATGCAAAGCAGTTAAATCAAAAATTGATTTAGAGACTGTTGATAAATGGTTAGGAAAAAAAATACCCGCTTTTAAAAATTGGGCAGAAAACCAAGAAACATGGAAACAGAAAACTCTTGAATTTGAATTTTGGTCGACTAGTGGTTTTACAGATGAAGCATTTGCAAAATTGCAATTGGTTTCTTCGAGTTCCCAAAGATATAAAGTGTCTTTTTTTCAATCAAATGATATTCGAGAAAGAGCGAAATCGATGAAAAATAAAAAATTGAAAGAAGCATTGGATGATTTTTTCTTGAAAACAAAAGTGTAATTTGAACAAAGGCCTATTGGTAACAGCAGGCTACCCGGCAAATTGGGATTCGGTGCTTCGTTGAATTAATGTTATTTTAGCAAAACATTGAATACAACGCTATTACTTTATAACCCATTTTAGGACGTCACTTCAAACAATAAACTATGAAACTATTATTGACACAGAAGAACGATATTTTTGACTTCATACTTGAAGAAGGTCTTAGTCCTAAGGACTTTCTATTTACAGAGGAGTTGTTGACTCAAAATGAAATTGTCACATACCTTAGATATAAGAACACGAATTATTATTTCATGTTTCGCAATTTTGGAGTATCTAATTTTGGGACTCAATATTCTCCAGGAGAAAGAAGTTTAGAATTTGAAGAAAATGTTCGAGGAGGCTGGAAACAATTTTCATCAAGAGTAAAAAGATGGATAAGAAATCTGAAACGAGAGACAAATTCATTAGACAAATGGGAAGCTTTTAAAAAAGGTTTGCAGATTCTTCCATTTGCGTTTGATAAAGATAAAATAAATGAGAACTTTTCACCGGAGGAACTCAAACTTATTGATTTCAAAATTCAAACAATAAAGCAGGAAATAAGCAAACTAAAACTGCCTATTGAGACAATAAATCAAATCAGCATAAAACTTGACACATTAAATGATAAAGCAGATAAATTTTCGAAAACTGATTGGAAAGAACTTTTTATTGGAGCTGTTATAGGTGTAATTTTTAATCTTGCAATACCGCAAGACAATGCAAATGCTATTTGGGAAATTATTAGACAAACATTCAAACATTATATTCTGCCATAACAATTATATTATATCGAATACCTTGTTCTTTTGACAGATTAAAAACGGTTTATAACAGCAAAATACCAGTAAGTCGTGTTTCGGTGCTTCGTTGAAAGGAAATTAGTATTTTAAAAAGCAGCTTCGTAGGAAGTTTATCCGGAAATCTGATCCTCCTGAATTATCCCGATATAGTAGTTCAAAGCAGCTGGTGTCGATTAATAAACTACACCACTTAAATGCGGGTCTATGATCCATATATCAGGCTGCACAAAATTATTTTCAACATCGGCTTCAATCTGTATAATTATATTTTTTAACTTGGAAAGTCATTGATCAATTTTCAATAAATCGTATTTACATTTCTGCAATTCCAAATTAAGTTCGACTTTTTTATTGAATTGCTTGCAGGTTTTGATGCCGGATTCGAGTTTCTGAATTTGGTCTGTCAATTGTTTCTTTCGTTGCTCAAAGGCTATCAAAGCAATAATATCCGGTTGTGTGCCAGATTGTTTGCCAACTAATTGGTAGCAAAGATCGGAGAAAACAAAATCCAGGCTTTGTTGCAGATTCAAACGGAACCTGAAATTGTCAGTATCAACCCAATCAGATATGAATGTCCAGTCAACAACGGACTGATCCTCGTTGGTTGGATGTTTGTGCTTCTGGGTTGCAGAGAGCCGGAATTCATTCTCAAAACGGATAAGAAAGACGATGTTGTAAGGAATTACACGGTCTATTAAATTTGTTATCTCAGAAATGGATTCCCTTTGTTTCAGAGATATCTCAAATAGCTGTATTTCCTTGACATCTTTGCCGTCAAGATTGATCGTTTTACTTGATAACTTATTCAACCACCTTATTTTACCAACCACATTGGTTAATATTTTTTTCTGTCGTGGATTTGCGAAACCTTCAAAAGAGTTTTTTGGGATGCTTCTGTTTACAATTGTATTGGCAGGTAATTGAAACATATAGTTTTATTTAATGACCACAAACGATATAAGTTTAAAATCTTCAATCCCTTTGATTTTGCTTTGTAGGGCGGTGGTACCTCCGACTTTAAAAAGTGAGAGAATGTCTTTTTCCTCTTCAGTCTTTAGGATGGATAAAATACTTTTCTGCAACAATCCGGAGTACATATCCATTGCCCGATATTCTCTGGTTTCCTCACTGAAATCCTCGCACAATTCAACTATTGGCTCATTAATTCCTTTGCATACCAATCGAATGCAATCGAGCGTCTTTTTTGCATCAGCATGGTTATATACAATCTCTCCATTTTCTTTGATGAATACCAGATAAAACGGGTGCAAACGATTCAGTTTGTCAATGTTTATTTGGCTGCTTATATTCTTCAGAACGAAAATGACTCCCCGTTCTGCGTTTGGTTTAGCAGAGGTAACAGCATGAAGCCCCTCTGGAATGTTTGATATTTCACCATACGATTTAATGTAATTTGATAGGTCTATGCGGAAATCATTTAACCCCAGGTCGGTGATACTCACACCCTCCCGTAAATCTTCCAGATCAACTATTTCTTCTTTTAGTTTTTTGAGTTGTATCTTCCGGTATTCGAGGTCTTTTTCTTCACTGTTCAGAATGTTATCATCCCCGGTACTTGCCATGTTGCTAATAAGCATGCGGTTTTCAACCCTTTGTTTAAGGTTTATATAGGCATCAAGAGTTACATCAGGCCAGAAGTTGACCAAAGTTATATTGGAATTTATTGAGCCGATACGGTCAATACGACCAAAGCGTTGGATGATTCGAACCGGGTTCCAGTGTATGTCGTAATTGACCAAATAATCGCAATCCTGTAAGTTCTGACCCTCAGAAATACAATCAGTCGCAATTAACACATCAATACTTTCTTTGATATTTGGCATAATTTGACTTTTCCCCTTAGAAAGTGGAGAGAAACAGGTAAGCAATACGTTTAGATCAGTAGAAATATTCTTTGTTGTACATGATCGTTTGCTACCGGTTATCAGAGCTGTATTGATTTGGTAGGTATCTTTTAAATAATCTTTCAGACACTTGTAAAGGTAATTGGCCGTATCAGCAAATGCTGTGAAAATGATTATTTTCCGGTTGTCAGGGTTCAATGGGTTTTCGATCTTTTTTGCTATTTCCTGTTTCAGTCTTACCAGTTTTAAATCATCTTCATCTTTTATTGGTTGAACAGAATCTAAAAGACCTTCCAGAACAACTAAGTCAGCACTTAAATCTTCCAACCATCGGGTTGTGTCCATATCTGAAATACGGATTTTCACCTTTCGCCCAATAACGTTTTCTTCGTCTCCCCAATCGGCATCCCAGTCAACGTCGTTGGTTATATCATTGGCTTGTATCCCTGAATATACATCCTCCTCATTCTTCATTATTGCCTTTACAGCATCATATATCTGACTGATAATATTTTTCAGCGTCAAGCGAAACGAATCAACTGAACTTTCTATTCGCTTCAGCAGATTAATGCGCATGAGCAATTGCAAACTTCTTTCACGATCAACCTGAGTTAAAGTTCCTGAGTTTACCTTCTTGTCATAAAGGTCGGCATAAAATTGAACTTTACCTGATAGAATATAACTCAACGGGGAATAAACTGAAAGGTTCAGTAGTGTAAGGTTCTCAGCAATGGTTTGGTAATTAATGGCACCTGTCGCTGATAGAGGACATTCAATAGAAAGTGGTTTGTTACGTTTAGGAAATTCTCCGATAGCAGAAGTGTCGTAATAGGTAGTAATGTGCTTGCGTGACCGTGCGATAGTTAGACTGTCAAGAATTTCAAAAAAATCGAAATCAAGCATCTCTAATAAGTTGTCAGTGGTTCGCAGTTCTGCATCAAATTTCGACCAACGATTAAATGCCTGTTGAGCCATTCTGAAAACCAAATCAATGCCTTTATCCGTTTTTAACTTTTCGTCAATAATGGGCGCTGCTCCTTCATAAGCAAGTGCAAGTTGATTTCTTAAATCGTTGAACCGATTGTTTACTGGAGTAGCTGAGAGCATCAAAACTTTTGTTTCAATTCCTTCCTGGATGATTTTCCTTAGCAATGCCTGGTAACGGTTTTCGCGGCCAACGGTGGTATTGTTGTTCCTGAAATTGTGCGATTCGTCAATTACCACCAGACCATAATTTCCCCAATTGACACTTTCAAGGTTTCGACCGTTGCTTGTTCCTCTTTCTCTGGATAAATCAGTGTGAAATAAAACATCGTAGCGGAAACGATCTTTTGCAAGAATATTGTTTTTATCATTGTGACGATAAGTGTTCCAGTTGGCTTCCAGTTTCTTAGGACAAAGAACCAGTACGTCTTTATTTCTTTTCTCGTAATATTTGATAACTGCCAATGCAGAAAAGGTTTTACCTAACCCCACGCTGTCAGCAATAATGCAGCCATTGTATTTCTCTAGTTTGTTAATTGCTCCAATGGCGGCATCTTTCTGAAAGTTATAGAGCATCCTCCATATTTCGGTCTGTTTGAACCCTATTTCGTCATTGGGAAGGTTATCCAATGCAATGTCTTTCAGAAAATCATTAAAAATATTGTAGAGGGTAATGAAATATATAAACTCAGGGCTATTCTCTTTGTAAGCGTTTTCAAAGTATTCCACTACTGAATTCGTCACCTCCTTCAGGCTGTCTTTATTAGACCATACCTGATTGAACCAGTTCAGATAGGCCTGACTTTGTGGAAATTCAACTTTGTTGATTAACGTTGGGAAACCACTTTTGTGGGTCAAGCCTAAATCAGAAGTCGTGAAACCTGTTACCTGGGTATAAGCCTTGCTTTTCTCAGGTGAATTTTCAACATGAATAAGGCTATGCAAAGGTTGGTTAGTATGTATGTTTGTTTTAAATGTCACCTTACTTTTCACCCAGTCGCTGCATTCACGGGCGATGGCTCTTTGGTTTAACTCATTCTTAAGGCGTAATTCGAATTCACCACCACACAAATGGTGTTCTTGATAAATGTGTGGAATATAAAACTCACGTGATTCCTTTTGAAGGTTTTCTTCAATGAATGTAGGGGTAGTAAAAATGAAACGAAGTTCATCTATGGATTTCATCTCCTTTTTAAGGGATTCAAAGGCATATATTGAGAATGAAGATGCAGCAATGGATAGTTTGCTCCCTTTCTTTATCTCAGCCTTTAAATCATCACCTAACCGTGTATTAATATTATCAATTAGTTTCATTTTACCTGTATTATTTCTAATAGTTGGGCATAAGTTACTACTCTGTCAAATTTTACTTCACCACCGGTAATTGCTTCAAAGTGCTTCCCTGCGCAATGGATTTTAAGGTGTTCAATGCCTTTAAGTTCCATGTCAGAATCAGAGCCTTTGGTCTCAGCAACAAAATAGATATGGCGTACTTTTTCTTTATCAAACACAATCGCCCAATCTGGGCTGTAATTGGCAACAGGGGTTGTAATGTGGAAACTTTTGGGCAGTTTGGCATAAACCACCACTTCAGTGCTATTCTCCAGTGCCTCAGCAAAGGCGGCCTCTGTTTTAGAATCAGTGGTCAGGTAGTCGTAAATGTGTTTTTTAAGTATTTCCTGTTGGCGCAATGCTTCCTTTTGATTGGTGAATATCGTTTTCGAGTCGTACCTTTCATCAATTTTATGATATACAATGTTGTTGATTATCAGGCTGGCCTTTACCTCGTTGATCAGTTTGCTGCATTTGGCAATAAATTCTTCGGGGTTTCTACGGATCAGATAGAATTGCATCTCTTTCATGCCTTTTAAGATGGCAACTATTGTGCGCCGGGTAAGGTTGGTGTAATTGACCAATTCGCCCACAATATCGTAAACGGTATTGGAGTATATATCCGTATTCAGTTTTTTAGTCGTCTGTTGTGTTACTTTAAATGCCTCTTTTTCATCCAACTGTTGTTTGGTACTTTCCTGCAACTCTCCGCTTTTAACCTCATATACCCGCTGTGAAATATGTAAGTCAGCATTAATCCTCAGAATACTATCATTAATCAGTTTTTCAGAATCAAAGTTGACTTCATAAATGGTTTTCAGGTTGATCTTGTTCCACAATTCCTGAAACTCTTTTTTGTGAAAATTACTGTTTACGCCCAGATTAGGTATGGTGTCACGCTCGTTGCCTACTAATTGAACGGAGCCTGAATAGACTGATCGGAGTAAATTGGTCACTTCTTTTCTAAAGGGTTCCATTTCTTCGGGCAGAGGAACCTTATTGGCATCAATGAGTTTACGGCCTTCCGTGGTTATTTTATCGTCTTCGTCAATTATGTCGTTTTTATATAGGTACTTATTGAGTTTTTTAGCCTTTTCCTTATCAATCCTGAGTTCTACACCAAATTCATCCTTGACTAATTTACCCAAAAAGAAATCGACCTCCGCTTTTTGTGGCCGGTCTTTCAACGTATCAGCAATTTCGGCTTGCAAACCTCTGGCAAAGGCCTCGTAACTTTCTGAGGCAATAACAGTCAGTTTGTTTACCTCATGCACCTGATCGCCAATAGTCTCATAATCCAGACGAACGCCATTGGCGTTAACGCAAAGCCTCATTCCACGGCCTACTTCCTGTCGGCGACGAATGGTTGCATCTGAGTGTTTTAGTGCACAAATCTGGAATACATTGGGGTTATCCCATCCTTCTTTTAGAGCTGAGTGGGAAAAGATAAAACGTACCGGTTCTTCGAAACTAAGCAAACGTTCCTTGTCTTTCATGATTAAATCATAAGCAGATACATCGTCAGAATCTTCCTTCCCCCGTTTCACCTCACTGTCAACAATGCGCTTGTTTTTCTTGTCAATTGAGAAATAGCCGCTGTGAACCCGGCTTGCTTCATCCCGGTTCAGGTAGTCAATATAATTGCTTGGGGCATATCCACGATGTGCCTCCTGTGGTGTGTGTTTATTCAGATAATCATTGTATTCCTGATGAAACAAATCCACAAACTCGTTACGAATGATGTTGTATTCTTCCTCAAAGATTTGAGCATATTCACCTGGTAATTCAATCCCTGTTGCATCATATTTGCGGTATTTTTCTACTGAGTCAATAAAGAACAGCGACAATACTTTCACGCCGGAATCATATAGTTGTTTTTCTTTATTCAGGTGTGATAAAATTGTTTCGCGAATCTGTATCCTTCGAAAGGCTTTTTCATCTACATCACCAATCGCCTCACCGACAAAAATATCTTCACCCTTGATTACAATCTTGTTGAAATAACCGTCAACCTCCTGAATCAGGTAGTTTTTATATTGTGGCATTCCGCCTGAAAGTTCAAACAGGTCAGTTCCTTTCTCCAATCGCTCCCTTACCCGTTTAACCCCTGACCCATTTCGTTTCTCATATTCGATCAAGGCTAACGGGGCTTTTGTGCTGCTTACAATGATTTGTTCGAGGTATAAATAGCCGGTGGTTCCGGTAGAACCTTTCAGGTTGATTCCCTTTACCTGGATTTTTTTCACCAACTTTCTGTTGTAGGCATCCAAAGCATCGAGACGATATACTTTATTGTATTCTACCTTGTGGGTAGCAGAATAACGAAGAGTAAACAGAGGCTTGAACTCCTGCATTTGCTGCAAGGTTTTTTCTCCGTCAACGGATTGTGGTTCGTCGATGATCAGGATAGGATTTGTTTGAGATATGATTTCAATAGGGCGACGGGATGCAAACTGATCGAGTTCCATATAAATACGTCTTGCATCTTTTCCGGTTGCATTAAAAGCCTGAGTGTTAATAATCATCACACTTATCCGACTGTCGGATGCAAAACTTTCGATGTCCTGCGGTCGCGATGAATTGTAAATAAAGGGTTTTATCTTGTGTCCGTATAATTCCTGAAAATGTTCCTGGGTTACTTCGAACGATTTGTAAACCCCTTCACGAATGGCAATGGAGGGTACAACTATAATATATTTGCTCCAGCCATATTGTTTGTGCAATTCATACATGGAACGAATGTAGGTATAGGTTTTCCCGGTACCCGTTTCCATTTCGATGGTTAGGTTGTAACTGGTCTTTTCTCCCTTGGGTCGTTCAATGATCTCGCTTTGAAAAACATCATTGCCTTGCTGAACCTCCTGAATATTCTTTAGTATCTGGGTTTCTGTAATGAAAATCGGTCGGTTACGGTAACCTATGCCCTCCATCACCTCAGCTTCAAAATCAACCTGAACCTGTGTATCGCCTGCTGCTGCTGCTTTTGCTTTGCGGATAATATCTTTACTACGTTCAAGTGTAAACCGGTTAGTCTCTTGAGGCTGGCCTGCAAAACAATCGACAACGGCCTTTACTGCCTGAATCTGGAACTGTTGCTCTTTAAATTGTAACTTCATTCGTATGTTTTATCAAATAACCATCAAACAAAATAGTGACTGATTATCAGTATTTTGAATTTATTTATTTTTGCTTTGTTCTAATACTTGTTAAATAACCATCAGACAAAACTAATTTATCAATAGATCAAAAGTCATCAAATAACCATCAAATAAGTAAGTATAAGATAATAAGCATCTTAAGTGATAGTTTGTGAAAATTAGCCCCAAACAATCAAATAAGATTAAGCCCAAAAGGGAATATACTTGGCGTATTTACGCGACGTACTTTCCGGATTTTCTTCCTTAATTAATTTAGCTTCCAGCGTGTCACGAATTATTCGCGATGCCGTGGCAGAATTACGTTCATCAATCCTAAAACGTTCACGTAACGATTGATTGGTCATCTTTGCATTCGATACATAACACAAGCAAGCGTGCTGGTAAGTTGCTCTGATTTTATCATTTTTATCCATTTCATTCAGATCTTTGAACGAATACATGATGGCTTTGAAGTGTTTTTCTTTTACCTGAAAGTCGGGTGCAGGTAAAAGATATTCTTCAGCATGAAAAATAACTTTGTCGATACCGCTCCCTTTTTCTTCACAAATGCCAATCCGTCGCATAAAAGATGCTAAAACTTCATTTCTCGACTGATATTCATCAATAAATCTGTTTGTGGTGATCAACGGTAATCCCGGATTGGTAAACTCAATTCGATCATTAAATATTTCAATAATCGGGCCAGTGCCGGTTTCTTTGAAATCCTGATGAATTAATGCATTGGCAGTGAGTTCCCTAATTGCAATCTCGGGATACATCCTTTCATCTTTGCGAAAGGCACGTCCGATTTCTTCGTTTGCGGGAAGCAGATTATTTATGAAATTGACCAATCCTTCAAAACCTACTGCATATCCTTTTTTCCCCGTCTGTTCGCGTTCAGTTAATATCCTGTTCTTGCCCTTATAAACAATTACCCTGGAGGCTTTTCGTGATAACTGATCGAACTCGTCCATATCTTTTGCAAAAAGGATTCCTCCTAAATTGGTGATATGATATTTACCTGATACCAACTTGATGAATTTCTCGGCTTCCAGTTTTTCAAGTACAGCATCTCTGTTAGTTGGATAAGGCAATTTTAACAGATCGAAAAAACTTTGAGTGTCCAACAACTTGACCACATCATCGGCTGATACATTTCGTTTTGCAATTTCTGACTCAAAGGTTTTTTGTAATTTTTTGTTCCAGATTTTTGCTTCTTTTTCAGGAAATTCGGTCAGTTTTCGTGAATAACTTCCAACGCGAATGTATCCTATACGGTCGAATCGGACTGGTTGATGTAATGCCGCAGGTATCTCAAAAATAACAATCGGTTTTTTTGTTTCATGGTCTTGATAATCGAACTCATGTATCCTAAAGTCAACGCGAGGATCGAGGAATTGGTGGAGCCAGTTCTCCAATTCCTGACCTTTTGTTTTGTGATTTGTTGGTTTAAAAGTAGTCCCTTCGATGGTTTGATAAATATCTTTCACTCCAAAAACAAGATACCCATTTTCCTGATTGAGTAAACATGCACCATTTGCCAAAGCAGATATGCGTTCGCCAATTTCTTCTGCTGAATGAAAATTAAGTTTAAACTCAACCCATTCTGTTTCTTTGGGAAGAATCACCAATTGTTCAAGTAGTGTTGCTAATTCTTGTGCGTTCATTTTTAATCGTTATCAAATAACCATCAAATAACCTCTGCCTTGCAGCGAAAGGGTTTGGGAGGTTTGTTCTTGTTTGTGCAATTTTCTCATCAAATAAACTTTCTCATTGATTACCATGCAAAAATTATGCAGTTATATTACCCTCATTTCCGTCTCCGGGCTTAACTGTTTCAACAGTTGTCTCACGTTTTCTTTGGCGGTGTCGTTGGCAAAGGAGCGGTCGCGGAAAACAACACGCAATGGGGAATGAGTAGCCAGTTCTTTTGCAAATACTTCATTGATGCCGTTATCGAAACAGGCCAGCAGCGAGTTCTGAGCTACTCGGAATACTTGTTTGCCGTCGATGGGCAATTCCTCTATCCGGTAGGATAAAGGTAAGCCCCAATCAAGCATCACCTGAGCCAACAGGTCGCGTGGAGTACGGTCGGGTTTGATATTGTCGGCAAACATATCCATCATTTCAGGCTTGTAATCCTGCGGACGGTAATATACATCCTGCATGTTACTGGAGTCGAGTTTATAAACGCGGAACCCGAAGTCGAGTTCCGCGTTTATGAATTCGGATTTTGTGTGATCGTCAAACAAGGTTTTTTCAGGTGTTGATTTAGTTTTTTCGGCCAATTCATCCTGTATCTTTTTACCAGCGCGGCAGATGCGTACTTTGCCTATTTCGCATATATTTTTTAAACCATCATTAAAGGCTTCACTGTTTTCATCGGTTTTCTCCGGCAATTGCACCATGATGAACTTTCGGGTGCCTCCGTCCTCCGCATTTAATTGCATTACAGCATGTGCGGTTGTGGCGGATCCAGAAAAAAAATCTAATACAGTAAAATCATTTCCATTGAGCATTTTAAGCATTCGATTAATCATTGCTAATGGTTTTTTTCCATTAGGAAATGAAATATTACCTTCCTTGGATAAATTTTTTGTTTCGCTAGCATAGTCCCAATAAGTTCCTTGGATTTCTTTTTTATTTAGGATACCATCTATTTCTTCTGAGACATCATATAGCCAAGCAAGTAATCTAAAGTTATCCCCCTTATAAAATTGTTCATAAACCTCTCCTTTGTTTCTGCCTGACTTTGGAACATATTCAATTGAATAAAAATCATAATTCAATCTTAATTCCTTTACTTTCTTCATGATTCTAGGCCGAATCGAGCTTTGGGGCATCTGAGTTTGAAAAGCTTTATCGGAATATTTTTTATATGCCTCTTCTTCTGTAATATTTTCTTCCTTCATCAATTGATTGATTGATTTGAAAACTGGATTTTCACGAGAAAATATCTTTATTTCATTACCTTCACCATCAACAGTAGAGCCAACAAAATTTTTCTCGCCTTTATCAAACAATACGCTTGAGTATTTCCAACTCTTATCTTCCTGTCTATAACTTTCGACCAATTCATGAACAGGAATATAATTATACACATTTTCGAAAGAAACTAAATCCGAATAACCCTTAGTGTATAAAAGGATATACTCTATATTTTTTTTTAATCTTCTATCTTCTCCTCCCCCTGATGCCCCTGCAATATTTTTCATATTCACTGAAATGCAATTGACAAAATTTTCTTCTCCGAAAACTTCATCACATACCTTTTTCAAGTTGTGTGCTTCGTTATCATCGATGGAGATAAAAATAACTCCATCATCGGTCAACAGGTTACGGGCAAGTTTCAACCGAGGGTACATCATAGTAAGCCAGTTGGAATGATAGCGGCCACTGGTTTCGGGGTTTGGCACCAGACGGTTACCCTGATCGTCAATTAGACCGCTATCCGCTTTAAACTCGTTAGAATCCTGCATAAAGTTGTCTTTATACACAAAATCGTTGCCGGTGTTGTATGGGGGGTCGATGTAAATCATCTTTATTTTGCCCAGATAACTTTCCTGCAAGAGTTTCAACACTTCGAGGTTGTTGCCTTCAATGTATAGGTTTTCGGTGGTGTCAAAATTCACACTCTCTTCTGGGACAGGGCGCAGGGTATTGGTGGTAGGTAGGTTGGCTGTTACTATGGCCTCGCGTTTGCCCGGCCACTCCAAACGGTAACGCTCTTTGGAGCCTTCCACAATTTCGTGGTTGAGTTCCTGTTTTAAAAGGTCAAAGTCAATGGCTTTTCCTTCGGCAGTTTCTGTAATGCAATTGGGGAAAAGAGCGGCTATTTTCTGTATGTTTTGGTTTACCAGATCAGGTGATTTAAGGTCAAGTTTATCAGACATATCGGTCAGTTTCAATGTTCTAAAGTTTTAATCGTACAGTGTGTTTTGCGAAAGCGTAAATGTAGAAAAATTGATTGTTTATACTCATGATATTGTAAAATAAATAGGTATAGGCGTTTAGACCGCACCTTTCTAACCTTATCTTAAATATTAGTCAATTGATATATAGACACTTGTATTAATAAAATATTTATATTCTTGTTCGACTGTCCAGAAAAATATCATTAATCAACTCATTTTAAATATTTATTTAACTGTTATGCCTTAATAATCAGATATTTAATTCCTGCGGTCTAA
>Ga0209100_1000398_pt1 | contig 39409 bp, 39 predicted proteins | sample lystaG_FD_185480 | JGI IMG/M metagenome (GOLD analysis project Ga0209100, IMG submission 185480) | Glacier valley bacterial and archeal communities from Borup Fiord, Nunavut, Canada, to study Microbial Dark Matter (Phase II) -... | ecosystem: Environmental > Aquatic > Freshwater > Ice > Glacier ... | reverse complement strand
GAAAGCTGCCGCCCTTAAAAATTGTGGGTTACGCGCTCGAGGACTGGACCCCCGAGTATTTTCGCGGACGCATCGAAAGTGGCCTGCTCGAGTTCGAGAAACAGGTAGACTTGCGGGCCTGGGAAACCTTTGCGCGGCGGCTGGAGTACCACAGTGGCGATTTGAGCGTGGAAAAAATTCGCGCGCTCGAGCCGTTTACTCAGGGTGAGGCGTCGTTTTATCTGGCCCTGCCGCCGGGGGTGTTTGCCGCCGCCGCGCAGGGTCTGGGTGAGGCGGGTTACTCGAGCGAGGAAAAGGGGCCGCGCCGCCTGATTATCGAAAAACCGTTTGGGACGGATTTGAAATCGGCGCTCGAGCTGCAAAGTGAGGTGGTCAAGCACTGGAAGGAATCGCAAATTCTGCGAATTGACCACTTTCTGGGCAAGGAAACGGTGCAAAACCTGATGGTGTTCCGTTTTGCCAACACTCCCATCGAGCATTTGTGGAACAACCGGGTCATCGAAGAGGTGCAAATCACCGCCGCCGAAACGCTGGGACTCGAGGGCCGCTACAAATACTACGACCAGGCCGGAGCGCTCAAGGACATGCTGCAAAACCATCTGATGCAGATGTTTACCCTGGTCGCCATGGAGCCGCCGCCCATCTGGGACGCCGACGTGATTCGGACCCACAAGGTCGAGGTGCTCAAGAGCGTGCGGCCCATCACGCCCGAAAATGTGCATGACCACGCCCTACGCGGACAGTACGCGGGCTATCTCGAGGAACCTGGCATTTTGCCCAGCTCGAGAACTGAAACTTACGCCGCCCTCAAGCTATACGTGGATAACTGGCGCTGGAAAGGGGTTCCGTTCTACCTGCGAAGCGGCAAGAAGATGGGCGGCACCTACACCGAAATCGCGCTCAAGTTCCGCGAAGCGCCCACCAGATTGTTCACCAACACCTCCAAAAACCCGCTCGAGGACAACTGGCTGGTGTTTCAGGTCAAACCCGACGAAACCATAGACCTGATTCTGACGGTCAAGAAACCGGGACTGGATTTATCGAGCCGCCATGTAAGCCTGCACAACGAATACGAGGAAGGCCATCAGGGTTTCGATGCCTACGACCAGCTTTTGCTCGACGCGCTCGAGGGAGACCGAACCCACTTTCTGCGGATGGACGAGGTGGAGTGGGCCTGGAAGATTCTGACCCCGGTGCTCGAGAATTGGAGTTCGGGAACTCCGGTGCCGTATGACAGCGGCTCGAGCGGACCCGAGGAACTGGCTCCGAAGGGCGGCTGGAGACCGCTGCGCTTTGTTCAGCCGGATTAGGGTTCAGCCAGATTAGGGTTCAGCCGGACTAAATGAAGAAGCTGTTAAGCTCGAGCGGCAACCTCTGCCGTAGACTCCCATATTAAGAAGGGTGATTCAACTTAAGGGAGGGCATTCTATGCTTAAGCGTATGGGGATGGTTCTAGCGGCAGTGGTGCTGGCTTCGGCCTCGGTGAGTGCCAAAATGAGCGCTCAGGAGCAGAAGTATTTTGACCTGCTCAAGGGAAAAATGCTCAGCAATGTCAGCGGCGTGGACTCGAGCGGGGTGCGGGGAGGCGAGACCAAGGTGGGTGTGGGCGTTTCGGTCACGGTTCCCGGCATGGGTAAGCTGGATATGGACGTGGTTTCCAAAGACACCCTGCACCTGTGCTCAGATGGCTCGTACATTCGCAGCCTGGACGATAACGCGATGGGCATCAAAAGCTCGAGCCGCGAAATTGGTAAGTGGAGCGTATCCGAGGCTGACAGCGCGGGCTTTACCCTGCTGCTCACGGTCAAGGGAAACAAAGTCGCCAAAAAGTGGCCGCTGAGCTTTGACGGCGAGCGCACGGTGGTCAAGGGTGAACGTTGGTATCGGATGAAGAGTTCGGCGTGTAAGTAATGAGTAAAACAGGGTGCTCGAGGGGGTTTGGACTCCCTCGAGCATTTTTATTGGTCAGAGGGCCTCGAGCGTGACCGAAAAGAATTCGCAGTTCACCTTGAAGGATTGACCCTTCTGCACAAAGCGGCTTGTGAAGGTGTGTCCACTGGCGTAATTGCAGCGTTTGATTAGCTCGAGCGCCACGGAGCGCGGCAAAAACGCGCTGCTGAATTCGGCTTTCAGGGTGTTGAGTTGTTTAAAGGCCGCCTCGAGTTCGCTGGGTGAGGCCCCATCGCCGGGGATGGAGGATTGCATGTTCAACATCAGCCGCTTCAGCCTCCCACCCTTGAAAGTGGTCTCGAGCGTCACTTCCGAGAGGTAATCCAGCCGCTCGAGGGCTTTTCCACTCAGCGCAAAAACCGAAGCATCCGGCGTAGTTTTACAGAGGTACTTCTGGCAAAACGCGCTCTGGCGTAGAGTTTGTACATTCAAAGGCAAAGGGAGGGCAACGCCCAAACTCGAAAGTAGGCTTGAGCCGAGTAAAACGCCCACAAGAAGAATTCCAGAACGGTTCAGGTTCATCAGGTGTCCTCAAGGGGGATAAGTTCGACCCGCACGGCGGTCCCGTAAGCCAGAACCTCGGTGATACCGTCGGTAATTTCGTTGGCATCGTAGCGCATGGCAATGATGGCGTTGGCCCCCCGCAGGCGTGCGTGCTCGAGCATCAGTTCAAAAGCTTCCTGGCGGGCTTTCTCGGCCAGCTCGACATATAGCGTGATGTTACCGCCCACCAGCGATTGAAAAGCCGCACCGATGTTGCCCAGCACGCTTCTCGAGCGCACGGTCAGGCCGCGAACCACTTCCAGATGTTCCACGATTTTGTAGCCCTCGAGTGAATTTGCGGTGGTGACCATCATATTTCGCGCCATACATCCTCCATTTTATGAAGTGCAGTATAAGCCACGTTTGATTTGCTCGAGTGATGAAGCTAAGCTGGAGGTATGCGGAACCGGAGTTTCCAACATTCGCCTTTTTTTAGCAAGGGCAGCGCTCGAGGATAGTTTTATCCGCTCGAGCGCTGGCCCCCGTCCGTTGTGGATGGGGGTTTTTGCTTGTCAGCTCAGACATCAGACATCAGAGACAGTGCACTCTCGAGCTAATTCCCGATTCCCGAATCCCGGTTCCCGGTTCCCGAATCCCGATTCCCCAAGGAGCTTTCCATGCAAGAACAGGCATTACACGAAATTCAAAACGCAAGCACGCTCGAGGCGCTGCAAGCAGTCAAGACACATTATCTGGGTAAAAACGGCGCGCTGACCTCGCAGCTCAAGACTCTGGGGCAGTTGCCGCCCGATGAGCGTAAAGCGAAGGGCGCAGAAATCAACGTGCTCAAAACTCAGCTCGAGGAAGCGGTTACAGTGCGGCAAAAGGTGCTCGAGGAGGCTGCGCTCGAGCAGAAATTGCGCTCCGAGGCGCTCGACGTGACCCTGCCGGGGGTGGATTTTCCGGTGGGTGGACCGCACATCATCAGCCGCATTTTGAGCGATATGGAGGATATTTTTGCCCGCATGGGCTACCGCACCGTGCATGGGCAGGAGGTCGAGGAGGACTTTTACAACTTCGACGCGCTCAACATTCCCGGCTGGCATCCGGCCCGCGACATGTGGGACACCTTCTGGCTCACTGATAATAGGTTGCTCCGCACCCACACCAGCCCGATGCAGATTCGTTACATGCTCGAGCACACCCCGCCGTTCAAAATCATCGTTCCGGGCAAGGTGTACCGCTTCGAGGCCACCGACGCCACCCACGAGAGCATGTTTCACCAGGTCGAGGGCCTGGTGGTGGGCGACAACATCAGCATGGCCGACCTGAAGGGCACCATTGCCGAGCTGGCGCGGGGAACCTTCGGCCCTCGAGCGAAAGTTCGCTTTCAACCGAGCTATTACCCCTTTACCGAGCCTGGGGCAGATTTCGCGGTGTGGTGGGAAAACCCGCGTGGCGAAAGCAAGTGGCTCGAGTTGGGAGGCAGCGGCATGGTTCACCCCAACGTGTTCAGGGCGGTGGACGATTTGCGCGAAGCGCGCGGCCTCGAGCGGATTTACGAAGGGAAAACGGGTTTTGCCTTCGGGATGGGGCCGGAGCGAATCGCCATGCTCAAGTACGGCATTCCCGACATCCGCTACTTTTACCAGAACGATTTGAAGGTGCTGGAGCAGTTCAAGGGTGAGCTGGGATAAATATGGATATTCAATTGATAAGAGATTTAGTTGCCAAAATAGAGGCTGGGCTAATCGCACGTTCTGAGGGGGCGAGGGGAGACTACACTGAGTATTTCAATGATAGAAAGAAACTACTAGGAATAAGTGAAATCCAGGAGCATATACCAAGTTTCGTGAAAAATTCTGTTGATATTGAGATGGCGTTCAGCTATATGAGGAGTCATGCAAGTGGTAGTGGGTCCTGGAGCGCAAGAAGAGAGTATGTGTCTCTCCAATTTGCTAAGTTGAGAGAGTATTTAGACGGGCTGCATACAAAAGCCTTCTTGCTCTCCAATGAACAAATAATGGAAATAAGCCAACCATTTATTGTTGCCCAACTCAGCAGAGCTAAAAACTTAATTGGTTCGGACCCCGCTTCGGCAATTACGAAGGCAGAAACCGTTCTCGCCAGTGTGTGCAAATTTATTGCGAACGAGGAAGGCGTGTCTATGGGTAAAAGCGAGAGTTTAACAAATTTAGTTAGCAAAGTGACTCGTGATATTTTAGATTTGGAGTCACAACTAGGTGTAAGGGCATTTTCTGGTTTTTCAAACCAGGCTCAGTTGGTTGCAGAAATTCGCAATCGTTATAGCGATGCCCACCCTGCTCCCGAACCAGATGATGACCTCGCGGAATTTGCCGTAACCACGGCAGGTCAGTTATCAATATTTCTTCTAAAAAGATACGAACGCAGAATGAGTATCAAGACTTAAAAGGCTTTGACTCGTCAAGTATAAAGCGTCCTACTCGAGGAGAAACTAGGACCCCCGAGGAAGGACCGCAACCGCAGACCCATGAGCAGCGCATGAAGGTGGCACTTGAGCAGGACGCTTCTAATCAGGAGGAGAACCGCACCGAATCTCTCGAGATGTATATTGCCATGCTTTATGACGCAGGATTTAGCGATGTGGACTGCCTGTGGCGCGACTTCTGGATGGGTGTGCTAATTGCAAAAAAGGAGCTGCTATGTCGGATTCACACACCCTCGAGCGGGAGTATTTGAACTTTCTCGAGAACATTAAAATATGTGTTTGGAGAGAACGTCACTTTGTCCAACAGTTTGTTGGACATTTGTGCAGCAAGCTGCTGCACTATTTAAACGCTGATTCAACCCTTGAGGTCAACCCATGATAGAAACCCTTAAAAACCTCGAGCAGTGGCTCAAACTCAACTACTGGGTGGCTTTCGACTCTTTACAAAAAGGTCTCACCGACGAAGAGATAGACGCGCTGCTCAAAGACTGGCCTTACAAACTCTCGAGCGATGTCCGCGCCTTGTATCGCTGGCGCAACGGCTTCGAGGACGACCTCATTCAGCTACTCCCCAACCTGAGTTTTTTGCCGCTCGAGACGGCCCTCGAGCTGGCGGGTGGGCTGTGGGAAGCCAGTAGCGAACAGGTCAAAAAGAAAGGGGTGGATTTCTTCCCTCGAGTGCTGCTGCCCATCTTCTCGGACGCTAAAAATGACGGTGTGCTGCTGGTGCAGGGCTTCGAGACCGAAGCACCACACTCGCCCGCACAGGTGGTTTTACTGTTGCAAGGCAAGCGCTTTTACGGTTTCGAGAAGCTCGAGGACCTGCTTAAGGCCGCGCTCGAGCTGTTCAAATTGGGTGCGTATGCGGTGGACCAGGACCACGACACCGTGAGCATGTTAGAGGAGGACAAGGCCAGGGCGGTGTGGCGCAGGTATCCGCTGATTTATCTCGAGAATGCCGAGCTGTCTTCGCTGGTGCTCGAGGCCGATTTAGAAGATGAAGACGACGAGGACGAAGATGACGACGGCGAGAACATGCTGGCCGGATTGATGGAAATGCTGGGCCTCAACCCGGACGCGATGGACCCTGCAACTGCCACGCTCGAGGATTTGACCGAACTGCTCGAGGTGATTCCGCTCGAGGACTGGCCGGAAGAATTGCAGGCGCGTTATCGGGAATTGGGCGGAGTTGTACCTGTGGGAGATAAGGTGCTCGAGGGTGAAGTGGTGGAAAGAGGAGCGCTCGAGGAGGGGAAACAAGGTGAGTGAACTCAAACCACAAACCCCGCAAGGCGGAGAACAGACGGGTTGGGCGACTGAATTCTACGAACAGCAGGACCGACTGGGACAGGTATATTCCGGGCCTGTAGCCGAGTACCATCATCAAAAGGCCGCAGAGGTCACGGCGCGTCTGGGCGGTCCTGGAAAGCGGGTGCTCGAGCTGGGCGCGGGCGGTGGACAAGATGCTTTCGCCCTGGCCCAGGCGGGGCACGATGTGACTGCGCTCGAGCTGGTGCCGAGGGCCGCTGCGTTTGCCCAAACTCTGGCACAGGATTTGACGGCGGGACACCTGACGGTGCTGAGCGCCGATTTTTATACGGTGGCGCTCGAGGGTGAGTTTGATGCGGTGTGCTACTGGGATGGTTTCGGCATCGGTTCAGACGCTGAGCAGCGCCATCTACTGCGCCGGATAGCCGTTTGGTTAGAGTCTGATGGTGTGGCGCTAATGGATGTTTGCACCCCGTGGTACTGGGCGTCGGTGGCCGGAACCGAGCACACCGATGTGGGTTATGCCCGTCGGTACAGCTTCGACGCGGATGGCTGTCGAATGCTGGATACCTGGTGGAACCCTCAGCAGCCTGACGCCCGCGTGACTCAGTTCATACGTTGCTACTCACCTGCTGACCTTCGCTTGTTGCTCGAGGGAACCGGGCTGGCGCTTCGAGAGGTCCGCTCTGGGGGTATGTTCGACCAGGTGGCGCGTGAATACAGGCCCAGTGTGCCGCTCGAGCAGGCCATGTCGTATCTCGCCGTGCTCGAAAAATCCCCAGACTCCCGTTTTTGAAGCTCTATCTGGCAGCACCTACCCCGCAATTCTAATTTTTCACTAAAGGAATCCCGATGCTCTTACCCCTATCCTGGCTTCAAGAACTCATCCCCCAACTCGAGCAAACCCTCCCCCAATCCGAACTCGAGCCAACCTTTGCCCGCATGGGACTGCCGCTCGAGGGCATTTCCGAAATTCCTGGCATTCCACAGGGCGTCTTATTCGGAACGGTTACGTTCTGTACGCCCATCCCAGAAACCCATCTATTCGCGCTCGAGGTGGATTTAGGGTCTGAATCGCGCAGCATCGTTACCGGAGCGCCCAACTCGAGGGCCGGGGTCGGTGTGGCGGTGGTTCCCCCTGGCACGACCCTGAACGGGGTCACGCTGGGGGTACGGCAGATGCAGGGCCTCGAGAGCTGGGGCATGGCCGCCTCACCTGCCGAATTGGGCGTGGGCGAGTACGGCGGTGGCCTGTTGCTGCTGCCGCAGGGGACCGCTGCACCCGGAACTGACCTCTCGACGCTCTGGCCTGCCGATTCGGTGCTCGACATCGAGGTGACGCCCAACCGTGCCGACGTTTTAAGTGCATTGGGCGTGGCTCGAGACCTGGCCGCGTTCCTCAAACTCGAACTCGTGCCCCCGTCACAGGGCGTGCAACCCGAGGGTAAAGGGAATTTCCCGCTCGAGCTGGCGGATGAGGTGCTCGAGAAGAAGGGCTGCACCCACTTCGCCTTTCGCCGCACCACCCTTGCCGAGAACGGCCCCGCGCCGCTCTCGATTCAGCGCCGCCTGTTGCTGTGTGGCTCGAGGCCGCGCAACCTGGCGGTGGACGTGAGCAATTACGTGATGCTCGAGATTGGACAGCCCAACGCGCTCTACGACGGGCGCGAGGTGAAGGGATTCGTGACCACCTATGCTCGAGCGGGTGAGGAAGTGGTGGGGCTGGACGGTAAGACTCACACGCTCGGTATGGACGATTTGGTGATTCGCAATGAAAACGGGGATGTGGTCAGCATCGCGGGCATTCTGGGCGCAGAGTTCGGCAGTATTCAGGACTCGAGCACCGAAATTCTGATTGAAGCGGCGCGCTGGAACCCGGTGAAGCTGCGCCTGACTGCAAGGCGCGCCGGACTCAAGACCGACGCGGTGTACCGCTTCGAGCGCGGGGTGGACCCGCTGTTGCCGCGCTGGGCCTGCAATCGTCTGCTCGAGCTGCTGGGCGGCGACATGGACCCCTTATATAGCGAGGTGGGCGAGGAGTATGCCCTCGAGCCGAAAACCATCGTTCTGGACAACAATTACTGCCGCCGTCTGCTGGGCATGGACGTTTCAGACGCGGAGATGGTGAACATCCTCGAGCGGCTGGGCTGCGAAGTGACCCTCGAGAATGGTCAACTCGAGGTGAAGCCTCCCTCCTGGCGCGTGGATATGAGCATCCCCGAGGACCTCATTGAAGAAATTGGGCGCTTACACGGCTTTGATGAGCTGCCCGAGACCCTGCCGCACTTCCTCGAGCACCCGGACAACATCGGCGCGGACAGCTACACCCGCCACCTGTCACACGTCAAAAACACCCTCTCTGGTCTGGGCTTCTCGGAGGTGGTGAACTACAGCTTCACCTCGCAAGGCGAAGCTGAAAATGCCCGCGCCCCAAAACCCACCCTCGAGCTGAGAAACCCGCTCACCTTTGATCGAACGCACATGCGGACCGCGCTTTACCCCAGTTTGCTCAACTCCGCTCGAGTGAACAGCGCCGAGCCGAGTTTGCTGCTCTTCGAGCTGGGCCGCATCTTCCCCGAAAGTGGCGAACTCGAGCGCCTGGGCGTGCTGATGCGTGGTCCGCTGGCCCCGGTGGGAGCGCAGTATGCACGGCCTCTCGAGGGGGGATTCTTCACCTTCAAAGGTCTGCTCGAGAGTTTCGCGGCCACTCTGGGCGGTGAACTCAAGTTTCAGCAGTTCGCCTCTGGTTCGGCCCCGGCGCACCTGCACCCCGGCATCTCGGGCGTGGTGCTGTGGAACGGTTTTGAAAAAGGCGTGGTGGGCGCGGTTCACCCGGCCATCGCCCAGAAGTGGGGCCTCAAGGGTGAAACCTATGTGCTCGAGCTGAATATGCCGCTATTAGCGCAGGATTGGAGCTTTGCCGACCCCAGCCGCCAGCCCGCCGCGCTGCGCGATTTGGCCATCATCGCGCCGAACTGGCGTAGTTATGGCGACCTCGAGACCCTGCTCAAACTCGAGGGGGGCGATTTGCTCGAGGGTGTGGAGGTGTTCGATGTCTACGCAGGAGACCCGATACCGGCAGGCTCGAGAAGCGTGGCGGTGCGGCTGATTTACCGCTCGAGCGAACGAACTTTAACCGATGAAGAGGTGAGCGCCGAGTTCAACCGTTTGCGAGACCGGGTGCGTGAAAATGGACTGAGCATCCGCGAAGGGTAAACTGGCCTGACGGGAGGTGGGAGTGTGACGACATTGACGAGGTGGATGGCCCAGAGTTTGCTGATGAGCCTGCTGACACTTGGCTCGAGCGCGGCTGTTGCTGCGCCATTTCTGGGCACCGGGGGCACGCGGTCAAAGCTCGAGCAGAAGTTTTTGAGTAGTTCTTTCTGTAAGCAATACGGCTGCGTCAAGGGCGCACAGGTGGGCGACTTTTCGACCTTTCGTCTGAATAATAAGCTCGAGGTGTGGATGGAGCACTGCTGTTTAGCGGTAATCACCCTGCGGGTCAACCTCGTTCCACCGCGCCCCCTCATCGCTGGCGAGGTGGCCACCCTGCGCGACTTGACCACTTTAGCTACCGCCGAACCCCGCGCGGCAAGCTACGATTTTGCCCGTAACTGCTCGAGCGTGGCGACGATTCGGATGGCTAAAAAGCTCGAGACCTCACAAAAGCCGCCTGCCAACTGGACCACCTGGGTGGGCTGTTTTGAGGAGAAGAGCACCCCACCGCGCTACTTTTTTCAGGCCACCCTGCCGGGTTAGGTTTCAGGCCGGGTTAGTTTGAACCGCGCTCGAGTCTGGGATTTCTCGTCATTGCGCTCCACTCTCGAGGCCCCCAACCCGACCAAGGAGCCACGCCTGAACCTCGAGCCTGCGGGCAAAGTGGGCCGCGTCCGGCACTCGAGGCAGGTTTATTCCTAGTGGCTGGGCCAGCGTGTTCTCAAAAACATGCGCCTCAGCCGCTTGCAGACTCCAGGGCTGGTGCCGTATCTCACCCCGAAAAACCCGCCCGGATTTTGAAGCGTCTTGAGCAGAACGGCACCTACCGGGCCTGCTCGCGCTATACAGGCAATAACGCTCGGTGAGCCAGTGCTCGAGCGTGCCGGGAGTGCTAGTAAACGCCTCACCCACCGGGCCGTACTCGCCCCGAAAACGGGCCGGAGCTTGCCCCAGATGGGTGCGTTCACTGCGGTACTCGAGCAGGTCGCCGCGCTGCCGGGACCCCATCCGGGCATCAAAATACGGCAGGTGAAAGGCGGTCCTTGCCCCCCGCACTGCCAGCGGGTTTTCGCAGTCCAGGCTGAAGAACCACACTCCGGGACGCACGCCGTCGGTGACGTAGGTTCTGAGGTTCAGCTCGAGAAAGCGGTGGATGCCGGGAACGCGGGGAAGCCCTCTGGCCCGCACATCGGCCATCTCGAAGGGAACCACGCCCAGCCACGCGCTGCCGTCAAAGGTCTCGAGGGTGAGTCCGGCGGGAAGGTGGTGCTCGAGCGCCTCTGCGGGTACACGCCAGTGCAGGAAGGCCAGATTGAGCCAGGTCATGGACATCACCCACGGACGCGGGTTGACGAGTGGAGCGAAATGAGATGAACTCGAGGCGGACACGACCTCGAGTATAGCCCCGTCCTTTTTCCAGCGGGTCCCTGTAAACTGCAAGCGTGCCCTTTGACCCCGCCGCGTTGCTACGCGCTCTGCTCCCGCGCCGTTGTCCAGCGTGTCGCCAATCGCTGGGCCAGGACGCGGGCGTGTGCTCGAGCTGCCTGAACAAGTGGAGCGCGCAAATTACCGACGCCTCGACCCTGCGCGAAACCCGCATTCCACACTTGATTTACCTGGGCGAGTATTTCGGACCGCTGCGCCGCACGGTCTCGGCGCTCAAATATGCCGGTAGCCGTGACATCGCCCCTCGAGTGGCTCCACTGCTGGCAAAGCGGATTCCGGCGTGGTGGCAGCTCGAGGGGGTTTGCGCCGTGCCGCTGCACCGAAAAAGGCAGCGTCAGCGCGGCTTCAACCAGTCTGAACTCATCGCGCTCGAGGTGGCCAAAATACGCGGTTTACCGTATCTGAACGCCCTCGAGCGGGTGAGGTCCACCCGGCAACAGGCTAAACTGCACGGCCTCGAGCGTCAAAAAAACGTGCAAAATGCTTTCAAGGTGACCTCGAGCGTGGGGGGAAACGTGCTGCTCGTAGACGACGTGTTCACCACCGGGGCCACCCTGCGAGACTGTGAACGCGCGTTGCTCGAGGCTGGGGCTAAGCAGGTCTATTTTATGGTGCTGGCGCGCTGATTTAGGGTTTTGGATGCTCGAGCAGCTTTTCTCCGGCCTGAATCTTGGCGCTCAACCAGTTTGCTCGAGGGGGCAGTGGACAGGTCCAGCCGTCGCTGTAAGCGCAATACGGGTTATACGCCAGATTGAAGTCGAGCGTGAGCACCCCGTTCTCGAGCGGTGCATCGAGGTAGCGCCCGCTGCCGTAGGTTTCAGAGCCGTTGGTGGCGTCCTTGAAGGGAATGAACACGCTCGAGGGGTGTTCATCGGGTTCTTTAACATACAGCTCGAGCGACCAGGGACCCGCTTCAAAAGTGATCGTGACGTGGCCCCACAGCAAATACCACGCCACCACCCCGCTCGAGGTGAGGATTTCCAGCGGCTCGAGGGTGTCCCGGCGGGTCGGCTCGAGGGTGAATTTGTAGGCCGGGTCGAAGGGATAGTAACTCAACCCCTGAAATGCAGCGCGGGCTTCGCTCGAGAGCGGGCCTTGCAGGGAGGCGAAAAAGGCATCCTTGCGCTGGCGAAAATCTAGTACCGAATCAAGGTCACTCACCGAAATGCACCACCCCTTGCCGCCCTTCAAATACCACCACATCGCCCTCGCGCAGTTTCTTGCGCCTGCGGGTCTCGAGTTCGCCGTTGAGCGTCACCTGACCGCCCTGCACCACGAATTTGGCCTCGCCCCCGGTTTGCACCCAACCCTCGAGCTTGAGCCAGTCCTGTAAATCTATGGTGTCCTCATCGTGCCAATCCTGCTCTGCCGTGTTCATAGGATTATTGTGCCACGAGATTCCGTCGGTACAGTCGAGGCTCGAGGTAGAACGCTTGCATCACCGGGTCACTTCGGCTGGTCACTTTGGCTCGAGCGTGGGTTTTTACCGCTCTCAGAACGGCTTTTTAAAGCCATTACCCTTGAAACCCTCGAGCGCGCTGCTACGCTCGAAGTAAATCTTTTTGTCCCGGCGCACGGTGCGGGTCTCGAGCACCGCCTGAAGGTAAGCGTAGGAGCAGCAATCTGTGCGGGTGACGTAAGCGAAGTCGCGGTACTCGAGCGGCGAAGTGTCGTGGTAGAGCAGCTTGCAGAAGTGGCCTGCCTGGGGACTATTCACCCCGGCGGCGTGGTTAATCTTGACTTGTGAGAGCTTCTCGAGCGAATCGAAGGCCCAGGCGAAGTTCAGCTCGGGGGCGTTGTACACCGGGTAGGTGGCAAACGCGTTCCACAGCCAGCAGTACACCTCGGCCACCCACAGTTCGATGGCGGCCCCGCGCGCTTTCTCGGCCTTAAAACGGGCGTGAACCACGCTTGAATCGAGGGCCACCTTGAAGCAGAACTCGGCACTGACCCCCTCGAGGTAGTAGGGCACTTCCCCGAAGATGTGGTTGTTGCGCGCCAGCGCCTCGCGGCTCACCCCTACCGCGTCCAGACAAGCGTCTAGGTCGTGAAGCTGGGTCTGCACGAAGCTCAGGTTGAGCGGGGGGCTGCTGGTCGAGCCGTGCAGTCCGGGCTTTCCGCGCAGCCGCGTCAAGTCCAGCGGCGCGGTGAGCAGCATGTCGCTGTCGAGCAGCAAAAATCCCTGCGCGCTGTACTCGGGTCGGTGCTCGAGCAGCCGACCCACCCCGTAGGGCTTGTTGGACAGCACAAAATGACCCTCCTCCTGGTCATTGCGGAACATATAGGTTCTGCACAAACCCGAAACCTCCTGGGCCTAGCTCGAGGGTTGGTCGCTCCGGTGAAGCAAAACCACGGTGAGCTGCTCGAGCAGGCCCAGCTTGCGGAAGTTGTGAATCTGCACCTCGGTCTGCCACAGCATGTACAGGTTGTCCTCAATGATGGACACGTAGTTCACGGGGTCCAGGTTCACGGGGTCCAAGTTCATGAAGTCCAAGTTCATGAAGTCCAGCATAAGGGAAATCGGTCTGGGATGCCTTTGGCTCTGCGGTCTCTGCCGTCGGCTGAACCTGTACGGTGGCGATAAAACCCCTTTCGAGAGTTGAAAGAAGCGAAGGTGGTTCCCACCCCCTCGAGCGCATCACTCAACCGCGCTCGAGCGGGTCAGAGGGTCGGACTCAGCTACCGTGGCGCTGACCCCGAAAGTAGGCCACCGTCTGCCGAAGTCCCTCCTCGAGCGGCACCCCCGGCACCCAGCCGAGCAGCGCTGTGGCTTGGTCAATCACCGGCCTGCGCTGGCGCGGGTCATCCTCGGCGGCGGCGGCGAAGTGGATGGGCAAGCTGGGGTCAATCGCCTCGCGGACGAGTTCGGCAAAGCGCAAAATGGTGTACTCCTCCGGGTTGCCCAGGTTGAGCGGCAGGGGATGCTGGACCCCCATCAGGCGGACAATGCCCTCAACGAGGTCGCTGACAAACTGGAAACTGCGGGTCTGCTGCCCGTCCCCATAAAGGGTGAGTGGTTCTCCGGCCAGAGCCTGCCCGATGAATTGGGTGACAACTCGACCATCGTCGGCGCGCATGTACGGCCCGTAAGTATTAAAGATGCGAACGATGCGGGTGTCAATACCGTGGGTGCGGTGGTAGGCCATGGTCAGGGCCTCGGCGTAGCGCTTGGCCTCGTCGTAGCAACTTCGCACGCCGTGCGGGTTTACGTTGCCCCAGTAGCTTTCTGGCTGGGGATGCACCAGTGGGTCGCCGTAGACTTCCGAGGTGGAAGCGAGCATAAACTCAGCGCCGTGCAGGGTAGCGAGGTCCAGGGCGTGCCCGGTGCCCTGCGCCCCCACTCTCAGCGTCTCGAGGGGAAAGCGTTGGTAGTGCGGCGGACTGGCGGGGCTGGCGAAGTGCAGCACCCAATCCAGGCGCTGCACCGCTTTGGGCAGCACCCCGGTGAGCGGTGCTCTGCTCACATCGGCCTCTACAAAGTGGAAGTTCGGGTGCGCCTGAAACCGCTCGGTGTTGCTGGGCTGGCCGCTCAGATAGTTGTCCACCCCGACCACGACGTGTCCCTCGTTCAGAAAGCGCTCGGTGAGGTGCGAACCGATGAATCCGGCGCTTCCGGTGAGCAGGATGTTCACGAGCGGCTCTCCAAGAACTCTGACTCGAGCACACCCTCGAGCACACCTTTGAGCACAGCAGCGCGGCCTATCTGCTCGAGGGTGGCGGGAGTCTCGAGCGGGATGGGAACGATATTGCGGGCATCTATCAGCACGCGGGTACGCATCCGCCGCAGCGCACTGTTCCAATCCAGGGCGCGAAACTCGTCCCACTCGGTAGCGATGATGGCGGCGTCGGCCCCCTCGAGCGCGGCCAAGGCGGAAGGGGCCTCGAGGTAGTGCAGGTGGCTCCACTCCACCCGCGCACGCCGCAGGGCCACCGGGTCGTAAGCCACCACGGTTGCGCCGTGCTGCTCGAGCCACACCATGAAATCGTGGGCCGGTGCGTCCCGCAAGTCGTCGGTGTTGGGCTTGAAGGCCAGACCCAGCACCGCCACCCGCTTGCCCTCGAGCTGGGGCAGGTGTTTGAGCAGCTTTTCAAAGACTACCTGACGTTGACGCCGATTGATTTGGAGGGCCGCCCGCACAATCGGCATCTCATAGCCGCAATCCAGGCCGGTGTGCAGCAGGGCCTGGGTGTCCTTGCCCAGGCAACTGCCCCCCCAGCCAGCCCCAGCCGACAGGAACGGTGTGCCGATGCGCCTATCCAGACCCACCCCGCGCGTCACCTCCTCGATGTCCGCGCCGACCCGTTCGCTGAGTCCGGCAAGCTCGTTGGCAAAGCTGATTTTAAGGGCCAGGAACGCATTGGCGGCGTACTTTATCATCTCGGCGCTGGCGTGGGTGGCTCTGACCACCGTCGGCGGTAGGAAGTGTTTTGGACGGGGCAGGTGCGGGGGCGGCACGAAGCTCTGGGAAATGAGGGGCTGGTACAAAGCCTGCACCCCTCGAGCGCCTCATTGTTAGGCGTCGGCGCGCGACTCGACTTAGCGCCAGGTACGGTGTGACCGCCGAGCACGATGCGGTCCGGGTACAAGCTATCCCCCAGTGCACTGCCTTCCCTTAAAAACTCCGGGTTGGAGACCACTGGGCACGCTCGAGTGCGTGTCCGCGCCGCGTGGTTTTCAAAAAGCTGGCACAGCCGCGCGCCCGTACCGATGGGCACGGTGCTCTTGAGAACTAGGGTGGGCGGCTGCATCTCGAGAGACTGGTCCTCGAGATGGGCCAGGACGCTGTGAATGGCCCCCTCGAGCGGGGCGAGGTCCGGCTGACCACCCGGCAGGGAAGGCGTCCCCACGCAGACGAAGATAAAGTCCACTGGTGCGGTGGCCTCAGCGTAGGAAGTGGTCCAGCGCAGTCGGCGGCTCACCTGCGCCAGCAGCTCTCCCAGACCCGGCTCGTAAAGGGGGAGGTTTCCCGCCTCGAGCTGCGTGATTTTATGAGCGTCCACATCGAGAACTCGCACCGAGTGACCCAAATAGGCCAGCAGGGCGGCGGTGCCCAGCCCCACGTATCCAGCCCCCACGACGGTGATGTTTGACATGGCAGGTTGCCTCTTAGGCGTCGAGATGTTGCGCTGACTTCGCCCTCACGGTACACCATCCAAAGGGTCTGGGTAAAAGGCGCTCGAGAGTAAGAACAGCTCTAGTGCCAAAAATAAAGCGCAACCCGTTGGGGTTGCGCCTGAAAAAAGAAGAAAGAATCTGAAGTGGTCCTCAAATAAAGGTGAAGCAATCAAACGTTTATGAATCAGAGTTTAAAGAGGGTCGCTGAATACAAAGGGTGCTCGAGCTGAGGGTTAGCTGAAGGAAATCTTCATTTAGCGCCTGCTGGAGTTTTGGGCGGAGTGCGCCTATTCGTAATCCAGTTTTCGTAAAACACCACCGCCGGAGCCACGATGTAGATGCTCGAGTAGGTTCCAATCACGATGCCGATAATCAGAATCAGTGAGAAGTCGCGCAGCACCGGGCCACCGAAGAAGAACAACGTGACCAGGGGCAGCAGCGTGGCCAGCGAGGTCATCAGGGTCCTCGAGAGCGTCTGGTTGATGCTGGCGTTGACGATATTTTTAAAGGTATCGCCCTTCATCAGCTTGAGGTTTTCGCGCATCCGGTCAGACACGATGATGGAGTCGTTGAGCGAGTAACCAATCAGGGTGAGCACCGCCGCCACGGTGGCGATGGTGAACTCGTGGCCTAAAAGTGCGTACAGACCCAGCACGATGGCCACGTCGTGAATGACCGCCAGAATGGACCCCACCCCGAAGATGATGTCGAAGCGGAAGGCCACGTATACCAGAATGAGCAGCAGGCCCAGCCCCATCGCGTAAAGGGTCTGGGTGCGAAGTTCGTCGCCCACCGCCGGCCCCACGGTCTCGGTTTGCTGCACACTGGTGCCGGGTAACTTGTCAAAGGCTTTTTTGAGCGTGTCGGTGCGGCTCTGGTCGAGTTCCTGAACCTTGATAATGAAGGTCGCTCCGCCCACGCTGGGCGGGTTGGGGCTGCGCTGAATCACCGCGCCTGCGGGTTCCGCGCCCTTGATTTTGGCGGTCTCGAGCACCCCACGCACCCCTTCCACGCTCACCGTGTCACTGGCCTTGAGCGTAAAGGCCGTTCCCGAGGTGAAGTCCACCCCGTACTGAAGCCCCTTGGTGCCCACCAAAACCGCGCCGATGATGGCCAGCGCGACAGAGGCGGTGGTGATGATGGGAGCCGCCTTGATGAAATCGATTTTTGGAGTAGAAAACCACTGCGGGGCGCTGAAATCGCGGACCTTGGCCATCTGCTCGAGCAGCCACTTGGAGAACACCAGGTTCGAGAACACTGAGGCCACCACGCCCACCATCAGGGTCACGGCGAAGCCCTTGACCGGGCCGCTCGAGTAGTTGTAGAGCGCAAAAGCGCTGAGCAGGTGCGACAGGTTCACGTCCACAATGGTGGCCAGCGAATGCCCGAACCCGGCCCCGATGCTGCCCTTGATGCCCTTACCGCGCCGCAACTCCTCCTTGATGCGCTCAAAGGAAATCACGTTGCCGTCCACCGCCGCGCCGATGGTGAGCACCAGTCCGGCGATACCGGGCAGGGTGAGCACGCTGCCTAAGCCGCCCAGAATGCCCACGATGGCCAGACCTGAGAACAGGAGGCCGAGGGCGATGACCAGACCGAACCAGAAGCCGTAGTACACGAAGCCCAGCACGAACACCAGACCCACGCCCGCGAGCGCGGCAATCGCGCCGCTGCGAATGGCGTCCGCACCGAGCGTGGGGCCGATGGCCCGAATCTCGGCGGGTTTGATGTCGAAGGGAAGAGAGCCGGATTTGAGGACCAGTGCGAGGTTGGTGGCTTCCTTCACGTCGAAGCTTCCGGTGATTTGTACGTCGCCATAGAGTGCACCATTAATGGTGGCAACACTACGAATTTTTCCGTCCAGCACAATTGCCATGAGGCGTCTAATATTCTTGCCCGTAAAGTCGCCGAAAGCTGCCGCGTTTTGGGGCTTCACTTTGAAGTTGACCACCCAACGTCCGCTCTGGTCTGTGGCGGGTTGAGCACTTGCAATAATGGTTCCATCTGCCCAGCTTGGCTCGAGGTCGGCAAGAGTGGCTTCCGCTTCTTGAGGCGTTTTGGCCGCATCCCTTCGCTGCTCTCCCGCCTTTGAAACCAACGCAAACTCGAGCTTGGCTGTCGTCCCTACCAGCTTGATGGCGTTGTCTTGGTCGTCCTGAGTGAGTCCGGGCAACTCGACCAGAACCCGGCGGCTTCCCTGAGTTTGCACCAGCGGCTCGGCCACCCCCAGGCTGTTGACCCGGTTCTCGACAATCGTCTTGAGCGTCTCGAGCTGGTCTTTAGTGGGCGAAAAATTGGGGTCTTTCGGCTCGAGCGCGATTCTGAGGCCACCTTGAAGGTCGAGGCCCAGCTTGATGAACTTGTAGCCGTCGGCGCTGTAAAGCGAGGTGGGGTTTCCCTTGTGGGCCGGGTCCCAGGGACGCCACACCGCCAGGATGGAGCCGAGCAGCGCGGCCAGCAGAATCAGGCCGGTCCAGAGGTTGTTTTTGCGCGGTCCGACTGGGCCACGCCCCCCGTTGGGGCGTCGCTTGCGGGCATTGGGGTTGGAGATGGTCATGAATTTTAGTCCTCGAGAGTGGGGTTTAAGGGTCTGGCAAAGGGTTTATTCCCTTTGGTGCGAACTCGGGAAACCTAACCACCCTCGAGCTTTCTCTTCCCGTACAGCACATCGGGTTGAACCGCTCCCGCCGACTTAAAGACCCGAGCCTCGAGCGTGCGGCCCTCGAGTGCCTGCACTTGAGCAGCTTTTGGCGGTACATCGAGCGCGGTGCTGGGAGCCTGAACAGCGGCGACAGGCGCGGCGCGCAGTTCGGGCAGTGGACTCGAGCGCAGACTATTTTCGAGGTGGGGGTTCTGATTCGCTCGAGGAAGGGTGGCCGGAAGCAGCCAGGGAAGCACGCTGAAGAAAAACGGCAGGACCGCACCCAGCCAGCGCCACACGTTTTCTCGAGTGTGCGGTGCTCGAGTGTGCGGGCTGAGTTTTTCTTGGGGGTCCAGGTTATCCATGAGCGTCGGCAGAATAGTTTAACAGATGCGCGGCGGGTAACAGGTGACAGGGAACAGATTGAAAAAAGTGTGCTCGAGCCGTCTTAACCCAAATAAAAAGAAAGGGGGCAAGTCCACCCCGCCGCCCTCCCTTCCCTGTAACCTGTCCCCCGTAACCTGTAACCTATCCTTTAGGGTTGACCCGCTCGAGCACTCGAGCGAACGCGTCCACCGCCCTATCAATCTGTTCATAGGAAATCACGATGGGAGGCAGGAAGCGCACCACCAACGGCGTGGCTTGCAGGGTGAGAACCTGCTCGTCGTGCTCGAGGGCGTGAATGTAAGGCGCACTCTTTTCCTTGAGTTCCACCCCAATCATCAGCCCCATGCCGCGCACCTCGCGGATTTTGCTCGAGCCAATTTCGCGCAGGCGTTTCATGAAGTACTCGCCCTTTTCTCGAGCCTGCTCGGCCAACTTTTCGCGCTTCATGAAGCGGATGGCCGCCAGACCCGCCGCCATCGCCAGCGGATTGCCCCCAAAGGTGGTGCCGTGTCCGCCCTTGGGCATCTTGTCGGCAACTTCAGCGGTCATGGCAAAAGCGCCAATCGGCACGCCGCCTGCCATCGCTTTAGCCAGGGTAATCCCGTCTGGTACCACCAGACACTCGTTGGCTACCACACAGCCACACCGCACACCGTCGGCATCCTGGCAAGAGGTGTAGCAGAAGTGCTCGAGCGCGAACATCTTACCGGTGCGGCAAAACCCGGTCTGAATCTCGTCCATGATGAGCAGCGCGCCTTTCTCGCGGGTGATGCGCCTTGCAGCGCGGATGAACTCGAGGTCGGCGGGCCGCACCCCACCCTCGCCCTGCACCGGCTCGAGGATGACGGCGGCGGTCTCAAAAGTCACAGCGGCCTCGAGTTCGGTGATGTTGCCGTAGCCCACGAAGGAAACGTGCTCGTTGTCCACCGCGATGCCAAACGGCTCGCGGTATTTGGGTTCGTGGGTCAGGGCCAGCGCGCCCAGGGTGCGGCCCGAGAAGCCGCGCTTCATGCTCACGAACCTAAAACGCCCGGTGGCGGTGATGGCAAACTTCTTGGCCGCTTCGACGGCCTCGGTGCCAGAGTTGCACAGGAATACCCGGTCCAGACCTTGGGGGAGCACGCTCACCAGTTCCTCGAGAAACTGCGCCCGCACGTCGTTGGGCAGGGTCTGGGGCAGCACGATGAGCTTCTCGGCTTGCTCCTGAATGGCGCGGACTACATCGGGGTTGCCGTGCCCGACGTTGGCCACGCCGTAGCCACCCACGCAGTCCACGTATTCCGTGCCTTCGGAGTCCCACACCGACGCGCCCAGGCCCCTGGTGATGACCACATCGTGCTTGGTATAAACGCCACTGTCGTATTGGCGCTCGAGTGAAAGTAAATGTTGGGTTTTGGATTCGGTAGCGGTCATGACATCCTCCTGGATGGTAGTGAGTTTAGCGGCAGGGTGGACTGCGTAAAAGAGCCAGTAGGGGGGCGCTTGAGGGGACCAGTACGCTCGAGCAGCTCAGTCCGGGGCTTCGACTTTGGGGGCGATGTCCTCGCCCAGACGCAGAAAGTGTTTGGCGTTGAGCGTGACCAGCGAATCGGCGTTTGCTTTGAGAAAGGCTTGAGCGTGCAGCACGTCGTAAATAGCTCCTCCGGTAAGGCCGAGTTGTCGCGCTCGAGCGATAGCGGCGCGGTAGTCGGGAGCATCGAGTGTAATGATGGTAAATTTCTCGAGTAGGCGTTCAATAATCTTTTCTGCAAAGCTCGGCTTGTAGCGCGTCTGCGGATGGCTGGTCAAACCGGAATATAATTCGGCAAACCCGTGTGTACAGACCAAGCCTGCCGTTTCACCTGCATTAACCTGTCTAAGTTGCTCCATAGACCAAACGTAGGAGGGATGTACGGTGAGAACACCTGCAAAGAGGCTCGAAGTGTCGAAAAGCTTGCTCACCATAGGTCTCTGGCACGTTGTTCGTAAATTTCCCGAATAGGGTCGCCTTCAATGGGTGTATCGGAATCAATGACTAAAAAACCGTTTTGCTCGATGAGCACAGGTTCTCGAGCGGCGGCTTGCAAGGTAGCGGTGTTGCCCTCGAGATGCAAACGGACCTTCTCGCCTGCCTTCAAGTGCATTCGCTCCCGCATTTTCTTGGGAATCAGGATGCGACCAAATTTGTCCAGTTCCACCGTCAGGTCCAGAGGTGTGTTCATACTGCCAATACTCTAGCATATTTGGCAAAATTTGTAGGGTGCTCGAGCACCTGCTTTAGGCTAAAACGGATGGATTCAAACCGGGTCGCCCTCGAGCGCCCCGTCCCCCTTCTCGAGCTGCTTCTCCACGCTATTTCCCGGGTGGTCCTGCCCTATCTTGTTGGGCAGCAGCGCGGTCAGAATCACCACCGCGATGGGCAGCAAACTAATCAGGCCGATGGTGTTCAGAATGCCCGCGTGGTCGGCGTAGGCACCCAGCGCCGCCACGCCCAACCCGGTTGCAGCGTAGACCGTGCCTAATGATAGTCCCGAGGCCAGCCCGGTCATTCCGGGCATGGCGTCCTGAATCAGAATCACGATGGTGGGCCACGCCGCGCTCGAGCACAGCCCCACCACGCCGAGTAGCAGCGCCCTAGCGTAAAAAGCGTCCACATGTGGAAAGGTCAGCATCGCACACAGCGAAATAACGGCGGTAATCAACATCATCGGTTTCTTGCCGATGTGGTCCGCCACCACGCCTCCGGCCAGGGTGCCCACGATGCCTGAGAGCGAAATGATGGTCACGAGCGTGGCGGCAGCGTCCTTGGTCAGCTCGAGCGCGTCGTGTCCCAGCGGCAGGTAAGCGGTCAGGCCGCCCGTGACCGTGCTCCGCATGGTGATGAGCAGCATCAGGTACGCCACTAGGCCCCACATCACTTTGCCCGAACCTGCCGCGCTCGAGCGCTTGACCGGGGCGCTTTGCCGAATGCTGGCCCATTGCCAGCGCATCAGAACCAGTCCAAGCAGGGTGGGGATGACCAGCAGCAACAGCCAGGGTTTGCCCAGGCGCTCGAGCAAAAGTGCGGTAAAAATCGGGGCGAGGCCGAAGCCGATGTTGCCGCCCGAAAAGAAAATGGAGGTGCCACTGGCGGTTTTAACCCCGCTGTTGGCCCGCACTCGGCTCAGCGCCTCGGGGTGAAACATGGCCGACCCCAGGCCGCTGAGCAGCACTGCCACAATGACCAGCGGATAACTCGGCATCCACAGCACCGCCGCCATGCCCAGTGCGGTGAGGCTCGCGCCCACCGGAACCATCCATTTGAAGCTCTTTTTGTCGCCCAGAATGCCGAATAGGGGTTGCGCGATAGCAATCATAATTTGATTGGCCGCAATAATACCCCCGGCCAGCAAGAAATTGAGGTGCAGCGCGACAAGCAGCGTGGGCAACATCAGCGGCAGGGAGCCAGTTTGCAAATCCACGCTGATGTGGCTCAGTGTGACCGCCCCCACCGCCGGGAAATTGAGGGCTTTTCGGGGAACTGCCGTGTCTAATAAAGGTTCAGTTTGGCTCGAGCGGACCGTCATTTTTTCAGGTTACTCCTCGAGTTTGCCGCTGAACATGTTCAGAGTCTCCAAATTTATCTCGTCTCGTGTGATGTCCATGTACACCTGGTCGAAGCGCTCACCGCCCAGCACTACCGCGCCACGCCTGCGTCCGATTTCTTTGAAACCCGCCTTCTGATAAGCCCGAATCGCTCGAGCGTTGAAGGAAAAAACCGTGAGCAGCACGTTGTACAAATTGAGGTGATACATTCCATAGCGCAGCATCAGGTTCACCGCTTCACTGCCATAACCCTGATTCCAGTCGCTCGAGTCGTAGACGGCGATGCCCAGTTCGGCGGTTCCAGTGCGGTGAACACTTTCGCGCAGGTCCACGCCGCCGACTAAACGGTGCTCGAGCGTGAGGATGGCAAATATCACCTGCTTGGCTTTGTTCTTGCTGACGCTCTCGAACCAGTCTTGCTCGTCCTCGAGCGAGAAGGTGAGACCGTGACCCCGCAAGAGTGTGGTCAGCTCGAGGTTGCACATGTGGGGCGCAATCACTTCGATATCTTCGCGCCGGAAGCGGGCCAGATACACTTTGTCACCGCTGAGGATGGGTGGACGTTGCATGGGTTTAGTCTAACGGAGCGCTCGAGCCGGAAAAATCGGTGAAATGGCTTAGTGTGGGCTTGGTTGGCTTCGCCATCGCGCAAACGTCAAACGTCGAACGCCAAGTCCTTCTCAGACGTTCGACGTTCGGCGTTTGCCTAAACCGATTAAGCCAGCACTGGCTCGAGCACCCTCTCCAGCGCGGGTTCAACCCGATTCTCGATCACGTTCTCAATCACGGTCCCGTAACCCTCGAGCGCCCTACTCACCGAATACTCCCCTCGAGCGTCGCCAAAAATGACCCGGCCCACGCCGCCCTGCACCGCCTCGGCAGCGCCTAACACCTTCTTCTTCATGCGGTCCTTGGCAAACTCGAGGGTGGACTCGATCGCCTCGCGCTGGGCCGGAATGTGCCGAATCAGACTGCTCTCGTCGGGAAAATTCCGCATCAGGCCCGGAATGTTGCTCAGCATCATCAGGGTGTCGGCCTGAAAAGCCACTGCAAGCTGCGCGGCGGCGCGGTCCCCGTCCACGTTGATGGCGGTTCCTTCATAGCTCACAGCCGGTGGGGTCAGCACCGGAAGGTAGCCCGCGTCGAGGAGCAGCTCGAGCAGGGCGGTGTTGACCTTTTCCACGGTTCCGGTGTGATCGCCGTGCAGCAGCTTGGTTTTACCGTTCTCCACGCTCTTGACGCTGCTCTTGTGGCGGCCTTCAAAGATGCGCCCGTCCAGACCGCTCAGGCCCACCGCGTTCACGCCCAGCTTTTGCAGGCGCTCGACCAGGCCCTTGTTGACCTTGCCGCAGTACACCATTTCAAAGATCTCGAGGGTTTCCCGGTCAGTGTATCTCGAGCTATAGCCACTCGGACTCGTCACGAATTTGGCCGGATGCCCTAGCTGTTCAGCGATTTTATTGGTTTCGCTCGAGCCGCCGTGAACCAAAATCAACTTCTGACCTGCTTTCCACAGCCGCGCGATGTCCTGACACAACAGGTCGTAGTCAATTCCGTCCGAGCCGCCTACTTTGACAATAATCATCTTGAGGTGCAGTGTATCATACGTTCGCTAGGTTTTACAAGACTTGACCTTCCAATTGAAAAGTAAATTTTCGAGTGATGGATGCTTTTGCAGGAGTCTGGCTCAGCGTGTTTCCCAAACTCGAGCCACAGAGTTTGCCTTCAAGCGAGGTGTGTACGATTGTTTTTCTCGAGCCGTCCTCCATGCTGCATTCATTTGCGTGTGATACGAATGTTCGAGAAGAGAGAGTCCGTCGGGTCAGTGTTTGTTGGGTTGAGGGGTGAAGTTGGGGGGGAGTTCATCCATGACAGCGGTTGCAACGCGCACGTTTAGTAAACACGCACATCTAAACAATTCAAGACCCGCTTGCTTGACAGCGTTTGCATAACTCTTTAGAATATCTTTAGGCAAAAAATTTAGCAGTCAAGCCCGTACAGGGTTTGGCTCTCAGGCTTCTGAACTTGGAGGTTCACATGAAGAAAAGTTTGCTTGTATCCGCACTCACGCTGAGCATGTTTGTAGGTGCTCACGCGATGGCCAAAGACGTGGTAGTTGGTGTGTCCTGGTCTAACTTCCAGGAAGAGCGCTGGAAGACCGACGAGGCCGCCATCAAGGCCGAACTGGCCAAGACCGGAGCCAAGTACATCAGCGCCGACGCGCAGTCCTCGCCCGAGAAGCAGATTTCGGACATCGACGGCCTAATCACCAAAGGTGCAACCGTGCTCATCGTGCTGGCCCAGGATAGCGAAGCGATTCTGCCCGCCATCACCAACGCCAAGAACCAGGGCATTCCGGTTATCTCCTATGACCGCCTCATCGAAGACCCCTGGTCTTTTTACATCAGCTTCGACAACCGCGAAGTGGGCCGCCTTCAGGCCAAAATGGTTTACAACGTCAAGAAGAGCGGTAACTTTGCCTTTATCAAGGGCAACGGAGCCGACCCGAACGCCGATTTGCTGTTCGCCGGACAGATGGATGTGCTGGGCGCGGCCATCAAGTCGGGCAGAATCAAGAACGTGGGTGAGCAGTACACCGACGGCTGGAAGCCCGAAGTAGCCCAGCGAAACATGGAGCAGATTCTGACTGCTCAGAGCGATAAAGTGGACGCCGTTGTGGCTTCCAACGACGGCACGGCAGGTGGCGCGGTGGCGGCTCTGGCCAGCGTGGGCCTGGCGGGTAAAATTCCTGTTTCCGGTCAGGACGCCGACAAAGCGGCGCTCAACCGCATCGCACGCGGTCAGCAAACTGGCACGGTGTGGAAGGACTCGAGGACTCTTGGCACTCAAGCCGCCAAGATTGCGGTGCAGCTCGCGGGCGGCACTAAAGTCAACGCCATTGCAGGCGCGGCTCCCTTCAGCGGTGGCCCCAAGAAAGTTGCGGTCAGTGGCATTTTGCTCAAGCCGGTGGTCATCACCAAGACGAACCTGAAGGTGCTGATTGACGCCAAGTGGGCCACCAAGGCCGAGATTTGCCAGGGCGTCACTGTGATGATGCCCAGCGCTTGTAGATAAACTTTTGTCTCGAGAATGAAAAGGGCGCACCGCCGTGCGCCCTTTTTGCGTTCCCTCGAGTTTGCACGTCCTCGAGCTGGCGTAAACGAGAAAGAACTCAACTCGAGCCGCCGGATCAAAATTCCACACTAGACGACACATCCCCTTTTACGCTCGAGCTACACTGAAAAAAACAACATGGAAAGCCAGTGCTGGTCGTCGTCACACGCTTTAACGTTCCACTTCACTCGAGGTCCACGATGCAAACTCTGGAAAAAGCCCCCGCCGCATCCAAAAGCTCGAAGAACATCCTCTCGAGCCTGCAACTCGATGCGCGGCTCCTATTCATGCTCATCGCCATCGCTCTGGTCTGGCTGGCCTTCAACGTCTTTACCGAGGGCACTTTTCTCAGCATTCGCAACCTATGGAACCTCTCGGTGCAAACCGCTTCGGTGGGCGTCATGGTTTCGGGCATGGTGCTGGTGCTGGTGATGCGTCAGGTGGATTTGTCGGTGGGCAGCATCCTGGGCTTCACTGGAATGCTGATGGCGGTGCTCTCGACCCGCGCCTTTCCGATGGGGGAGGGCTGGAACGGCTGGATTACCCTACTTATCGGGCTACTGGTCGGGGCAGTAATTGGGGCCTTTCAGGGCTGGTGGGTCGCGTTCCTCAACGTTCCGGCCTTTATCGTCACGCTGGGCGGCTTGCTGATTTACCGGGGCGGCGCGTGGCTGCTGACCGAGGGCCAGACCATCGGTCCGCTGGCCGACTCGTTCCAGTTTTTCGGCGGCGGTCTCAACGGCACGCTCGGCGCGACCTGGACCTGGATTGTGGGCGGCGTGGGCATGGCGCTGGTGGCTTTTTTGGACTTCCGCAACTTCGCTCAGCGCCAGTCTCGAGGGCTACCTAACCGCCCCTTGCTCATTCAACTGCTCGTTACCGGCCTGAGTTTGCTGCTGATTCTGGGCTTTATCGTGGTCATGAACGGCTACCCTGACCCGCTCACCAAACAGCCCAGGGGGATGCCGGTTCCGGTGTTAATCATGCTGGGCGTGATTCTGACCATGATGTGGGTGGTTCGCTCCACCAAGTTTGGGCGCTACGTGTTCGCTTACGGCGGCAACCCCGAAGCGGCGCGTTTAGCGGGTATCAACACCAAGCGCCTGATGGTTTCGGTGTTTGCCCTGCTCGGCATGTTAGCGGCCTTAGCGGGCGCGATTCAAACCGCTCGCCTCAACTCGGGGGCTAACTCGACGGGAACCCAGGCCGAACTCAGCGTAATTGCTGCCGCTGTCATCGGCGGGACTTCGCTCTCGGGCGGCGTCGGCTCGATTCCAGGAGCGTTTCTGGGCGCACTGCTGATGTCGAGCATTCTGAGCGGCATGGGTCTGATTAACCTGACCAGTGCGTGGCAGAACGTGGTGCAGGGCATCGTACTGATGCTGGCGGTGCTGCTGGACGTGTTTTACAATCGCAACCGTTCTAAATAGCTAAAGCGCTCGAGCAGTATAAGCCTCTTTTCTTTTGCTCGAGACTGATTTTTAAGGAGAACAATCCATGCAACCCCTGGTTCAAATGAACAACATCTCAAAGCACTTCGGTGGGGTGCGTTCGCTCGAGGACGTCAGCATCGACCTCTACCCCGGCGAGGTGGTCGGGCTGCTCGGTCACAACGGTGCGGGCAAATCCACCCTGATTAAGGTGCTTTCTGGGGCCTACAGCGCTGACGCTGGGCAGGTGCTCATCGAGGGCAAAGAGGTCAAAATCCCCACGCCCCGTGCAGCCCAGGACCTCGGCATCGAAACCATCTACCAGACCCTGGCTCTGGCCGACAACCTCGACGTTCCGGCCAATATATTCTTGGGGCGCGAACTTTTGAGAGGCGGTCAGCTCGACGAGGACGGCATGGAACTCGAGGCCCGTAAAGTGCTCGAGCGCCTGAAGGTCAAAATTCCCAATCTGAAGATGCCGGTGTTCAACTTTTCGGGTGGGCAGCGCCAGTGTATCGCCATCAGTCGGGCCATCTTTTTCAAGGCCAAGGTTTTGATTATGGACGAGCCGACGGCGGCGCTGGGGATGCAGGAAACCGCGCAGGTCAACGAACTCATCATGACCCTCAAGCAAGAAGGCGTGGGCATCTTCCTGATTTCGCACGACATGCACGACATTTTCGACCTCTGTGACCGCCTGACCGTGATGAAGGGCGGGCGCGTGGTGGGTTCGGTGCGGACGAGTGACGTGACCCAGGACGAGGTGCTCGAGATGATTATTGCGGGTAAGTTGCCCCGCGTGCTGCGCGAAGTCGCCTGAATTTGAATTCGCTCGAATGTACTTGTGTTGCGCCTCGGGCGGGTCACTGGTTCTTGGTTCTTGGTTCTTGGTTGGTTTGCTCCCTGCGCCTAAAATCAAACCAACCAAATATCAATGGCTAAGAACCCGCCGGAGGCGCAATTCCTTCGGGCTGCTCTGCAACCTACCTCAAGCCTGCTCGAGCACGGTCAACATCTGACGAATGGCCGACAGGTGGTAGGCGGCGTGGGCCACCATCGCCACTGCGCTCGAGACGAACATTGGGTTGGACAAATCTGGCTGCGGGGGTAGGTGCGTCACCACCGTCTGATACTCGGCCTTCAAACGGGTTCTCAAATCTTCCCAGGCCCTCGAGTCCACCGTCTTCACGGTCCAGCTCTCGGCCCAGTCAATCCGGGCGGGGGCTTGCCCTCGAGCAAAGGCGTTGGTCAGGGCCAGCGACCAGCGCAGGTGCTCGGCGTGTGCGGCAATGGTGGAACCGCCCTCGAGCAGGGGTTTTGAAGCTGTCTCGGGAGACAGGCGCTCGAGCGTTCTGAATAGCCCCGAGTGTTCGCCCGCGTCGCTAAACCATACGGGTTTTCCAGGGTTCACACCCTCGTAAGCCTCGCTCAGCAAACCCTTGACGCTGTTTACAAACGCTTCACTTGGATGGTTTTCCATTTCTTTTCCTCAATACAACGCTCAAGACCAGGCTCATTGCTCATCACTCATTGCTCACTGCTCATTACTCACCGCTGATAAAACGAAGGCGGCTCAATCCCCAGCAGTCGCAAATACACGAACCCCTGCGCCCGGTGGTGAATTTCGTTGTCAATCAGGTACAGCAAAGCGTGAAACAGCGGCTGAACCGGAAAGCCGTATACCGATTCGCGCTCGAGCATCCTCTCTGCGCTGATGGTCGGCAAAGTCTGGTTCAGGTAAGCGTCGGTTTCATCGAATGCCTCGAGCAGCGCGGCTTTGGTTTCCAGCTCTCCAAAGTGCCTCATGTTGGTGGACCACTCGCCCGTTTTAAAACCCTCGAGCGTGGGGTAGACCATGCCCACAATCTCGAGCAGCATGGCCCCGAAGCTTCGCATGGGGGGTGCGGGTTGAAAGGTGAACAGCTTATCCTCGGGGAAGGCTTCGAGGGTTTTGCGGGTCAGGCGGCGGTGACTTTGCCAGTGCTCGAGCAATTCTTGCGGCGTAACGAGGGCTGGGGCGTTTTGGGTGGTCATCGGATGCCTCCTGGGTTGGGGCGATTGAGCGAAGGTTGCTTTCGGGGTGCTGAGCGGGGCCTGTGATTGGCAAACGTCGAACGCGAGCAGGCCCGATAGGCGGACAGGCCCGATAGGCGAGCAGGCCCCACGGGGTGCCGTTCTGCTCAAGACGCGGAACGCCAGAGACGGTCTTGGCGTTTGACGTTAGGCGTTTGCTTTTATTTGCCAAAAGCACGACTGAAACGTTGGGAGTCTCCTCTCCTGGGTGAACCGGAATGTGCTCACCTCGAGAAGAGTTTAACCCCCATTCCCGTCAAGAGCTGTCGTCAATTCGTGCCATACTTTGGGCATGTACGACCCCTCCATGCGGGTGCTCACCGTGCTCGAGCTGCTTCAGGTTCACGAGCGCCTGACCGGACCCGAGCTGGCCCGCAGGCTCGAGGTGAGTAGCCGCACTGTTCAGCGCTATGTGGCCCGCCTCCAGGATTTGGGCATTCCGGTAGAATCCAGCCGGGGAGTGGGCGGTGCGTACCGCCTCAGTCCGGGGTTTCGGCTGCCGCCGCTGATGTTCAACAACGACGAAGCCTTTGCACTCTCGCTGGGCTTGCGGGCGCTGGGACACCTGGGCCTGGACGCACTCGTTTCGGGCGCTCTGAGCGCGGGACTCAAGCTCGAGCGGGTGTTGCCCAAGGACGTAGCCGAGCGGGTGCGCGATGTAGAGGATGCCGTCACCCTGGACCCCACGCCGTGGGTTATTCCCACCGACCCAGACATCTTGCAGGGCGCAGCGATGGCCATTCGCTCGAGCCGCCGGGTGGCCTTTTCCTACCAGAACCACGCAGGCGAAACTTCCCGGCGCGAGGTCTCGCCTTATGGCGTGCTGCACCACGACGGGCGCTGGTATGTGGTGGGCCATTGCCATACGCGCAATTCGGTGAGAATCTTTCGGCTGGACCGAATCAGCGCGCCGTCGGTGCTCGAGCAGAGTTTCGTGCGTCCCGAGGGTTTCGACGCCAAAGCACATCTTTACGCCCACATGCCGTTTATTCACGAGGCCCACCAAATCGAGGTCTGGCTGGACTGTCCGCTCGAGGGGGCGCGCAAAAAGCTGCCGCACTCGAGGGTTCAGCTCGAGGCATTCAAGGGTGGCACTCGAGTGAGCTGTACCCGCGACCATCTCGAGCCGTTTGCGGCCATGCTGTTGGGTTTGGGAATCCGGCTCGAGGTGGTGGGTCCGCCTGCGCTCAAAGACGTATTTAAAACCCTGGCTCAGCGGGCCAGCGCCGCCGCTCACTCGCCCTGAGCCATCCACGCCTCGAGTTCCCGTAAAAACCTATCGTGCTCGAGGGCGTCGTACAAAATGGTGGAAAACCCCAGTGCTCGAGCGGCCACCAGGTTCTCCTCCACATCGTCCACGAAGATGCTTTTTTCAGGCGGCACGCCCACGGCTTCGCTGAGCTTGTGAAAGGAAACCGGGTCCGGCTTTTTGACCCCAATCAGGTTGGAAAACACCATCGCGTCAAAGCGGCTCCAGCGCGGGTCGGCCTGCAAAACCTCATGTAGAACGGGATAATTGTTGCTCAGCAGTCCCACCCGAAATTCTCGAGGGATGGTGGGGAAAAAATCGTACATGGCGGTGTTTTCGCGGATGCTTCCAAGGTAGAGCGTCTCGAACTCGAGGTAATCGGCTTTCATTCCAGTTTCTTCCTGCATCACGTCCCAGAAGTGCTCGAGGGTCCATTCACCCACCTCGAGATGCTTCACAAACTTAAAGTAACTGGCTCTAACCTGCTCGAGCGGAACTCCATACGCTGCACTCATGCGGCTCGTCGCGTTTCCGTCGAAGGTTCCTACCGTAAAAACTCCGCCCCAATCGAAGGTGATGGCTCTCATGGGTTTAGTTTAGGGAAGTTTTTAGGTTTGAGTTTGTATTGGGCTAGGGGAGGCGTTTGGTGCTCGAGCGGAAATGGACCGAATCCCCCTTTTCTTTTTATCGCTACGCATCAAAAAGAGTTTCCGTCCCTGCGGGAAGCTGCGCGAACCTGCGCGAACCTTGTTAAAGGGGACCTAAAAGACTCGGCGCTTGAGTGTCAAGCTGTTAGGTCCCCCTTAACAAGGGGGAAAGTCAGGAAAGCGTAGCGCTCCTGAGTAGGGGGATTGAGCACTCCACCTACTCGAGCGCTCCTACCTCACAACCCGCTATTATGCTCTCTACATATGCGCCTCCTCCACACCGCAGATTTTCACGCGGGAAAAACCTTGCGCGGCTTTGACCGCACCCCCGAAATCCGCAGTGCCCTGCTCGAGATGGTTGACCTCTGTCTCAGTGAGAAGGTGGACGCGGTGCTCATTGCCGGAGACCTGTTTGACAACGCCAATCCCACCGCAGACGCTGAAAACGCGCTGTTCGAGTTTTTTTTGACCCTCAAGGAAAAGGGAATTCCCAGCGTGAGCATCGCTGGAAACCACGATTCGGCGCGGCGGCTCACCAGCGTGTCTGGCTTGCTGGGCTGGGTGGGCGCTCAACTGGTGAGCGAACTCAACCCTAAAAATCTGCTCGAGGCCGTTAAAAACGTGGTCACTCGAGATGGAACTTCCCTGAAAGTGGCGGCCCTGCCCTTCCTCAGCGAACGCCGCCTGATTAAAACCGCGCAGTTAGCCGAGGGAGACCTGGGAGACTGGCGGCTCGAGTACCAGTTCAAGTTGCAGGCGTTTATCAATCGTCTGGCCACCGGCTTTGACCCGTTGGGCGTGAACGTGCTGATGATGCACACCACGCTCGAGGGGGCGGTCAACAGCGGCTCGGAGAGCCATTTCAAGTTCGATATAGACAATTCGTACACCGTCTCGAGCGCGATGTTGCCCACCACCGCGCAATATGTAGCGCTGGGTCACATCCACAAGTCTCAGCAGGTGGCAGAGTACCCTCCGGCGGTGTATGCGGGCAGTCCGCTGCAACTGGATTTCGGTGAGGCTGGAGACCGCAAAAGTGTGCGCCTGATTGACCTCGAGCCGGGAAGACCGGCCCAGATTCACACCCTGCCGCTCTCGAGTGGCAAGATGCTGCGGAGCGCTCGAGTCCTTCTAGACGATTTGGACCCTCAGCTCGAGGCGCTAAGGGACTTTTCGGGTTTGCTCAAGGTGGTGGTCAAAGTTCCCCCTGGCGCGGTGGTGGCGGGTCTCAAGGACCGGGTGATGTCCATCTTGCCTAACGCCCTGAGTGTCGAACTCGAGCGCTTAGACGGCGCTTTGCTGCTGGAAGCCGCCTCGAGACAGAATTTAACCCCGCTCGAGCTGTTTTCGCGCTATTACACCGAGCGGCGCGGCGAGCTGCCGGATAACGTGCGGGACGCTTTTAGTGAAGCTCTGCTCGCGGTTGAAGAAGGGGAATTGGTATGAGTGGGGTTTCTTACGAAACGGCAAACGTCAAACGCCGAACGTCTTGCGAGTCCCTGGCGTTCAACATCTGCGGTTTGCTTTTGAGGGCAAACCGGGAATATTTAGTGTTCAAGGCAGACCTGGCGTTTGGCGTTCGACGTTTGCCACGAGCGCAAACGAGCATCTCTGTTAAAGCGGGCGGTGCATCATGCGCCCACTAAAACTAAAACTCCAGAACTTCACCGCCTTCCGCGCGCCTGCCGAACTCGACTTTACCCCGCTCGAGCTGTACGCCATCGAAGGACCCACCGGCAGCGGCAAGAGCAGTTTGCTCGACGCCATCACCTTTGCGCTGTACGGCGAGGTGCCGCGTCTGGGCGGCAAGGGCCTGGACGCGCTCATTTCCACTGGAGAAAGTCGCCTGACCGTGGAACTCGAGTTCGAGGTGGGCGACTCTCGTTACCGGGTGGTGCGAACCAAAGGGCGCAAGCAGGCCCAGAGTGAGGTGCGCTTCGTGCGGCTGCTCGAGGGCGGCGCTGAGCAGACCGTGGCCCAGGAAACCAAGAAGAAGGATTTGCAGGCGGCCATCACCAAAGTGTTGGGGCTTTCGCTCGAGTCGTTCAAGCGCTCGATTTTGTTGCCGCAGGGTGAGTTTGACCGTTTTCTCAAGGGGTCGGGCCGCGAGCGTCAGGAGCTGCTGGGTAGCCTGATTGGCCTCGAGCGTTTTCAGGAGATGGGCCGCTGGGCCGGGGACAAAGCCCGCACCCTGGACACTCAGCGTAAAAGTCTGGTCTCCAGGCTCGAGGGCGAATACGCCAGCGTCACCCGTGAAGCCAGGGAGCAGCTCGAGGAGGTCATAACCCACACTCGAGCGCAGCGTCAGGCTTGTGAGGTGCAGTCCACCGCTTTACAAACTCAGCTCGAGGAGTTGAGTACGCTCGAGAATTTACACGCACGGCAGGTCAAGCTCGAGGCGCAGCGGATGGCGCTCGAGGCCCGCAGGTCGCATCAGGAAGCGCTCGAGGAGCGGGTGCGGGAAGCGAGGCGGGTGTCCGGGGCGCTGCCGTTGCTGGACACTCTCGAGTTGGCCGAGAAGCGGGTGGTTGATGATGAGGGGGCGCTCGAGTTGGCTGAGGCGGCTTTGCGGGATGCAGAGGGCAGAGGGCAGAGGGCAGAGGGCGTTTTGGCCCAGGCTATGGCTCGAGTAGGGGAGATTCCGGCGCTCGAGGCGCGGTTGACGCGTTTGCAGGTGGCCCAGTCGCTCGAGGCGCGGCTGGGTGGGTTGGGTGGTCATGTGCGGCTCCGTCACGCTCATCCGCTCGAGTTCAGTGAACAGGCGCTGGAACGGGCACGGGCGCTCGAGGTGCGCTTCAAGGCGCTTGAGGCCGATGAGAAGCGTTATAAGGCTCAGCAAGTGGAACTGGCAGAATTAGAAGCTCGAGTGACCGGGGCACAGGATAAAATGGGGCAGCTCGTGACCCGCAAAACCGAGGTCATCGCCCAGGGTAAGCTGGCTCGAGAGGAGTACAACGCGCTCGAGGCCCGTATGGAGCAGCTCTCGAGTGGGCAGGCGCTGGCCTCGCGGATGACCGCGCTCAAACTGGATGGGAGCCTGACTCACCCGGACCCTCTCGAGTGGAACGAAGACGATTTTGAGGCGGCTCGAGCTGCCCAGCGTCGCGGACAGGAAGCGCATCAAGAGTGGGACGCGCTCGAGGAGCTGCGCCGAATCTTGAAGGACCGCGAGGAGCGGGGCACTGGTCTCAAAGCCGACCTCGAGCGGGTGCGGGCGCGTGAAACCGAGATTTTAAGCGGCTGGCAAGCGGTTCTTTCCGAGAAGTCCGAATTCGATTCCCGGCTCGAGCGGGCGCGGCTCGAGGACCGAGCGGCAGGTCTGCGCCCAGGTTTACGTCTGGGTGTGGCTTGCCCGGTGTGTGAGCAGAGTGTGGCGGTGTTGCCGCCCTTGCGGGCCAGCGAGGTGTCTGCGCTCGAGAGCCACACCCAGGAACTCGAGCGCAACCGCCTGAGGTACGAGGGCGAACAAAAGCAGCTCGAGGCCGAATACCGCCTGCTCGAGAGCCATTTGCACGCTGAAGAACGCGCTCTGCTCGAGGAGCGCAACAAACTTGAGACCCGTGAACAGGCGCTCGAGAAACTTCGGCTCGAGTTGGGCGAATTAGACCCGAATGAAACCCTGAGTCGGCTTTCTGCGGGTCTGGCAGGGCAAGTTCGGGTGCTGACTGAGGGCGAGGATTTCGCCAAACTCTTTGCTCGAGTCAAGCGCGAACGCGGCGCGGCTAAGGAGAATCTCGAGAATTTACGGGCCGAGATTCAGGCGCTCGAGGGTGAATACTCCAGGTTGACTGGAAGTCTCGAGCGTGACGAATCGAGTCTGGTGGGTGGCCGTGAAAACGCGGTTCAGGCGCGCGCGCTGCTCGAGGGGGAACGCCGTGTTCTGGGCCAGGTTCAGCCGTCCGAGGAAGTGGCGCGCCTGCTGGCGGGCTTGGCGGGGCAGGTGCGTGAAATCACCGCTGGGGAGCGGGTAGACGCTCTGCGCGTGGAGGTACAGGCTCAAATTGTGGGCCTGCGAGACGCGCTCGAGGCGGCGCGTCAGGCGCTGAGCGAGGCGCAGCAGGTTCGCTCGAGCGCTCAAAGTCGGCTCGAGAACGCCCAAATGCGTCTGAGTGAGGCTCGAGAGGCTGTAACCCGTCTGGAAGTGGACTTTGCTCGGGTTCTGGCAGGGCTGGATTTAAAGCGTGAAGATTTGCGGGGTCGCTCTCTAGCTGAAGCCGAGATTTTGGCGCTCGAGGCCGAATTTTTAGGCTGGCGCGAGGGCTTGGGTGTTTCAGAACGCACGCTTGAGGCTTTAGTGCTCGAGTGGAACGGGCGTACTTACGACCCGGTTTTGCACCTCAAAGTGCGCCAGGAAGCCGTTTTGGTGGCGCAAACCCTGGCCCAGTTGGCTGGGTCTCTGGGAGCGCTCGAGCAGCAAGACCGGGCGCTCGAGGCCGCGCTACTCCGAAAACGTGAACTCGAGAAGGAATGTGCGGGCCTGGGCCAAAAGTACGACACCTACGCCACGCTGTCCCAGTCGCTGCGCTCGGACGCCTTCCCCGCTTACCTGCTCGAGGAAATCGAGGCCGAACTGCTGGCCCGCGCCGGAGAACTGCTGTTTGAAATCAGCGACGGGCGCTACCGTCTGGCGCTCGAGGACGGGGATTACGCTGTCACCGACGATTGGAACAGCGGCGAGACGCGGGGCGTTCGCACGCTTTCGGGCGGCGAGACCTTCCTGGCCAGTCTGGCTCTAGCCATCTCGCTCTCGGACTATCTGGCCGGAAACCGCAGACTGGGCGCACTCTTTCTCGACGAAGGCTTTGGAACCCTGGACCCCGAGGCGCTCGAGGCGGTGGCTGGAGCGCTCGAGCGCCTTCAGGTCACGGGCCGCATGGTGGGCGTGATTACCCACGTTCCCAGCCTGGCCGAGCGTTTACCTGCCAGGGTCAAGGTGCTCAAAGGTCAATCGGGCAGTCGGCTCGAGACGGAGGCTTGACGCTCGAGGGTATTTTTGAGGTACAGAACAAAATTCCCTCGAAACTGTGCCAAAGAAATACAAAATGTAGGGACGAGTGGCGTCTTCTTGGTCAAAACAACGCTGATAACGACGCTTGACCGCTTGGACAAAGCAGCACGTCTTGGATAGAACGGCACCTACCGGGCGTCTTGGTCTGAACGGCACCTTCCGGGCCAGACCGCCTGTCCGCAGCTCGCCCTTTCCCGCTCGAGCGCTTATAAAAGAGGTCTACTGTAGGGGCGAGTGGTGTCTTGGGCAGAACGGCACCTAGAAAGGGCCTGCCCGCCAGCTCGCCCTTTCCTGCTCGAGCGCCCCACTCGAGGTTTTCCCCGTAACCTGTAACCTGTAACCTGTTCCCCGAATCACTGTAATCTTTCTCGAGCTTCCCCCACTTCATCCAGCACCAGGGGTCGAATTTCCCCAATCAGATACAAACTGCCTGCCACCACGCACAGCGCAGCGTCGGGCAAGCGCTCGAGGGCCTCAGCCGGACTCGAGGTGAGGGTGATGGGCACACCGGGAAAGTATTTGGCCAACTCGGTGGGTGGGGCCGCTCGAGGGCTGTGTACTGCGCGGGTCAAAATGACCTCCGAGGCCAGCGGAGACAGCGCCCTTGCGATGCCTTCCACCTGCTTGTCCGAGGCCACGCCAAAAATCAGTGGGACCTTGCCCACGCCCAAATCTCGCAAGGCTGTGACCAATGCCCTAGCGCCGTCGGGGTTGTGAGCGCCGTCGAGTAGCAAAAACTTTCCTCTCCACTCGAGACGTTCCATGCGCCCCGGCCACACCGTCGCTGCCACGCCTGCCTCGATAGCGTCCCCATCTATCTCGAGAGCCAGCGCTGCCGCAATCGCTAAAGCCACGTTGCGGGCCTGATGTTCACCCAGCAGTGGGGTCACGGCCTCGAGTTCACCGGCTCGAGTCTTGACCTGCACGCTCGAGCCGTTCCAGCCCTCCGAGGTGGTCTCGAGTTCGATTTCCTCGAACAGCCGCCACAGCTCAGCACCTTTGCTATCGGCCTCGCGCTCGAGCACACGCAGCGCTTCGCCTGCCGCGCCCGTCAGGGTGAGCCGTTTACGCCGCATGATTCCGGCTTTCTCGAAAGCGATTTGCGCCTCAGTATCGCCCAGCAGGTTCATGTGGTCCAGCCCAATGCTGGTGATGATGCTCAGTTCCGGCTCGAGCGCGTTGGTGGCGTCGAAGCGCCCGCCTAGGCCCACCTCCATCACCGCCCACTCGACCCCAGCCTCGGCGAAGAGCAGGCAGCCCAGTGCGGTGGTGATTTCAAAAAAGCTCGCGCCCACGTTCTCGGCCAGCGGCCCGATGTGCTCGAGTCGCTCAAGCAGGTGCTGCTCGGGGAAACGCTCTCCAGACACTAAAAAGCGCTCGGCAAAGTAGGTCAGGTGGGGGCTGGTGAACAGTCCGGTTTTCAAGCCACTTTCCCGCAAAATCCGCTCGAGGGTGGCGCTGGTGCTGCCCTTGCCGTTGGTACCACCGACTAAGATGCTCCTGAATTCGCGCTCGGGATGATGTAGTCGCTCGAGCAACGCGTGAATGCGCTCGAGGCCCACTTTGATGCTCTGACGGTTAAACAGCCACTCGAGGTCGTAGGGCATAAGAGTTACACGAGTGGGTCGGTCTCGCTTTCCACCTCTCCTATGATTTTCAAACCCAAAATGTGTGCTATTAAAATGGGTCTCATATAAAACGCTCGAGTTTTAGGAGCATTTCCACCTGCACCTTTAGTACGAGGCTGGACATACTTCCCTAGTTTGCCACTTAGTGCCTGCCCGTCGAGCAAATTTTGTCGGATTTCGTCGTAGTCTGCTTTGACGGTTCTATAAATATCCTGGTCTCCCAAATCGAAAGGCTCGACGCCAAAAAATAGAGAGCGACTCTCCAATGTATCTTCCCAGACTCGAGCACCTACCACCAACTTGCGGAGCTTGGTATAGAGGTGGCTGGTCTCGAATTCTTGAAGTATGACTTCTTTAGGGTCAAGCATGGTAATAGCCATTGTTTCTTTGACGGCCACAAGTTCACCACGCTGTTTGAGCGAGACAAGCTTGAGTTCCCAAGAGCCGAAGTTAGGCGCACGGGATGAGTTCCGTGGTAAGCCTAAATATGCCTCTAGCACATGCCCAGCCCAACCTTTATTTTTTTTGCCGCTTGGTCCAAATACTTCAATTTCGAGTTCTCGAGCCAGTTCCCGCAAATCTACACCTCTAAGTAGATTAATCTTTTCAAGCGCGACTTCCCTATCCATTCAAAGAACCTCGAAGGTTTTAATATTTCGGAAAGCCAACACCTCGAGCGCCGGAGTGCGGTCTCCCGAAGAAGAGATACGGCGTGGTGCTGGAATCTCGAGCAAGTTATAACCGTTGTCCTGGTAAAGCTCTTTGATGCGGCTCGAGGATTGGTTGGAAATCAGGGTTGGGACGTCGTATTGAGCTAACCAGTTAATCAAACCTTCTTGGTCGTCCCAAGAAAAACCACCAGCGAAATAGGTAGTGAACTGAACGTCATGGGGTGGATCGGCATAGATTAGGTCTCCATCAAGCACTTCTACGGTTTCAAAATCACCCAGCGTAAAGGTCCAGCGCTTAAAAATCGGAGCGTAATTCGTAAAATCCCGAATATAATTGACTGTTTTATAACGTCCGATAGGAACGTTAAACCCACCCTTTGAGTTAAAACGGCAAAGTCCATTAAAACAGGTTCGATTAAGATAATAGAAAAGCCCTGCCATTTCTGCTGTGTGAACGTCGCCTGACAAGATATTCTGATTGAAACGCTTACGATTTCGATAATAACAATCTTCGCTGTTTTCCATCTCGAGGTCTAAAACTAAACCTCGAGACAGCCACTGATACAAGTTAATTAAATGGGGGTTGATGTCGTTCAGCAGGGCGTATTGAGGATTCAACCCTAAACTCACTCCCAGACCACCCACAAAAGGTTCAACCAAACGCTTATACCTTATGCCCTCGAGTCCACGCTGGAGTAAGGGAACCTGCCAACGTTTACCCCCCGCCCATTTGAGCGGAGGGGTGAGGGTTTTCTCGAATTCGGCGATGAGCATGATGGACCAGTATAGCTAAAACTCGAGCGCTTTAATTGCCCTAATCGTCGGTAAAGTACTCAAAGATAAAGTCGCCGATTCGCACGTTATCGCCCGGTTGAGCGCCCGCTCGAGCCAGCCCCGAGTACAGACCTTCGCGCTTGAACACCGTTTGCAGGTAGTCCACCGCGTCGTTGAGGTGGCGCTTGAAGCGGGCCAGACGGGCCTCGAACGGCCCGCCGCGCACCACCCAGGTGCGCTCCTCGCCCTCGACCACCAACTCGATGGTCATGC
>Ga0209100_1000396_pt1 | contig 39501 bp, 39 predicted proteins | sample lystaG_FD_185480 | JGI IMG/M metagenome (GOLD analysis project Ga0209100, IMG submission 185480) | Glacier valley bacterial and archeal communities from Borup Fiord, Nunavut, Canada, to study Microbial Dark Matter (Phase II) -... | ecosystem: Environmental > Aquatic > Freshwater > Ice > Glacier ... | reverse complement strand
AGCACATCCAGGGCCTCCTCGACGGAAGCATCCCGGAGTCTCCGATTATGAATCTCATGAATATGAGGCCGGTGGCGATAGAGGTCGGCAGGGTCACCTTCACCTGCGATCCCAACGAATCGCACTACAACCCCATCGGCACCGTGCACGGCGGACTGGTCTGCACCCTGCTCGACTCGGTGCTCGGCTGTGCAGTGCAGACGACTCGGCCGCACGGGCAGGGATACACCTCGCTCGAGATCAAGATCAGCTACCTCCGACCGGTGATGGCAGATACCGGTCAGCTCACCGCGGTCGGGATCGCCACGAAGCCGGGAAGCAGGGCAGCCTTCGCCGATGGCACGGTGCATGATTCGAACGGGAAGCTGATTGCAACCGCGAGCAGCACCCTCCTGGTTTTCCCGGTCTGAGGCTGCACGGGCGACCCGCGCTTCCAGTATTTGTTTCTACACTGGTGGCGTGGGCGACTCGCACGGGCATAGCCACTCGCACGGCCTGGGTCCCCAGACCGGCCGAGAGAACCGCGCGCGCCTGCTGATCACCATCGGAATCGTCGCTGTCGTACTCGTGGTGGAGGTCATCGGCGGAATCCTCTCGGGATCGCTCGCGCTGTTCGCCGACGCCGGTCACATGCTCTCCGACCTCACGGGACTCCTTGTCGCTCTGGTCGCGCTCACCATGGCAGCGCGGCCAGCGACGGATGCCCGAACTTTCGGCCATCGTCGCGCCGAGGTCTTTGGAGCTCTCGCCAACGGGCTCATCCTGCTCGTGGTGGTGGGTTTCGTGGTCGTGGAGGCCGTCACCCGGCTCGTGGAGCCGACGGTTACAGCGGTTGAGGCACCCCTGATGCTGCTCGTGGCCGTTCTCGGGGCGATTGCGAACACCGCCGGGCTGCTCGTTCTGCGTGGCGGTGCGAAGGACTCGATCAATATGCGCGGTGCATATCTCGAGGTCCTCGGCGATCTTGTGGGCTCCGTGGCCGTGATCGTGGCGGCGATCGTCATCCTGTTCACCGGGTTCGAGCGAGCCGATGCGATCGCCTCCCTCGCCATCGCAGGGCTCATTGTGCCGCGGGCCCTCGGCCTGCTGCGAGATGTGGTGCGGGTCCTCAGCCAGGGCACGCCGCGTGGCACGGATGTTGCGCTGATCCGCGAACACGTGCTGTCGAAGCCTGGGGTTGTGTCGGTGCATGACGTGCATGTCTGGTCGATCACACCCGGTTCGAACGTGTTTTCGGCTCACGTCGTGGTGGATCGGGCCGTCTTCAGAGAGAACCTCACGGACGAGCTGCTCGATGCGCTGACCGTGTGTCTCGCCGAGCATTTCGATGTGGCGCACTCCACTTTCCAGCTCGAGCCGGAAGAGCACGCATCCCACGAGGTGGACCAGCACCGCTAGCGACGCGCCGGGCAGCTCGCGCAGCGTGGCACCCCTGATCCGTGTGTCAACCGCGGCAAATGCAGGAACGGTCGTGGCGGAGGTTACGGGTAAGCCGCATCCGCCACTCCTGTTACGGAGAGTCCTGCATTTGCTACTCGCAATGAAGCCGCACGGAGGATTAATCAAAGAAGGGTCCCCGCGACGCGGGAACCCTTCAGGCGAGACAGCGAGTGGGGGCTAGGCGGCCTGGAGCGTGAACTGCAGCTCGAATCCGATGGTGACGTCGTCGCCAAGGGTGAATCCGCCGGCCTCGAGGGCGGCGTTCCAGCTCACCCCGTAGTCATGACGGTTGATTTTGGTGGAGGCGGTGAAGCCCGCCTTGGTCTGGCCGTAGCCGTCGATGACGATGCCACCGAACTCGCCGGAGAGGGTGACGGACCTGGTCACGCCACGGAGACTGAGGTCACCGAGGACGGTGATGTCGTCGCCATCAAGAACCACGCTGGTGGACACGAAGGTGATATTCGGGAACTCGTCGGGCTTGAAGAAGTCGTTGGTGCGGAGGTGGTTGTCGCGTTCCTTCTGGTTCGTGTTGACCGAGGCGACTTCGATGTTCGCCTCGACGGTCGACTTCGTCGGATCTTCGGCGGTCACGATGGTCGCGGTGAAGCGCTCGAAGGTGCCGCGGACCTTGCTGATGGCGAGGTGCTTCACCGAGAAGGTCACCTCGGAATGAGTGGGGTCGAGCGCCCAGGTACCGGCAACGTAGGTGGGATGGGTGTCAGTAATAGTCGTCATAAGTCTATGAAAGTGCATAGACCTGCGTGTTATTCCCGATTGTGGAGAAGGTCAGAGTAGTTTTTCTCGCTCTTTCCCTCCCCGCCGACCTCGCTAGCCTCGTACCATGCCCCGATATGTCGCTCTTCTCCGCGGAATCAACGTTGGTCGGGCGAAGGCGATCCCCATGGCGCAACTCGCGTCGGTCTTCAGTGCCTTCGGCTTCACGGATGTCGCCACGGTGCTGCGTAGCGGAAACGTGGTCTTCGGGTCGGATGCGGCGCTACCGCACGACACTCCCCGCCGTATCGAAGCCGCCGTTCTTGCGGCGACAGGAGTGCAATCGAGCGTTCTCCTGCTTGATTCTGCGGCGTTTTCCGCCATTCTCGACGCGAGTCCGCTTGTTGGCATAGCCACCGACGCGTCGAAGAGCTTCGTGACCTTCGTGACCTCGATGCCGACACCGATCGAGCTGCCGGATGCCGCGTGCCTCGCTCCCGAAATACTGGCGGTTGGCTCCGCCGCGGTCTACCAGTGGATGCCCGACGGCAGCCTCCAGACGCGCGTGCCGCGGTCGTTCTGGAGGCAGTTCGACGCGCCTGTGACCGCCCGCAACTGGAACACGGTACGAAAGCTGCGCGTCCTCCTCGGCGACTGATTCCGCCGCGCGCGGCTGCGCCAACGACCACTCCTTCACAGGAAACGCGGAGCTTGGTGCCGAACAGTTAAAGCCGGTATCGACGCACAGAACGTTCCGACGGTGAGACTATTCCGCCTGTCAAGGAAATCAGTCGACAGCCCGTTTCCCACCCGTTCCGGGAAGCATCCACCGCCGCGCGACGCCTCCCGTGTCGCCGGCCGCTCCGGCGCTTTCACCCTAGCGATTGCGCTGCTGCGGATAACCGGAGATCCTCATTTGCTAAAAAAATCCCCTGTCAGTTCTGCGCACGCCCGCATCCGTTTGCTCCCGGCCGTTCCCGCCGAACACAGTCCCGGACTCCCTGCCCTCAACGGGCGATCCGTACGCAACCTGCGTCACGTGCGCGCAGTAAAGGCCGTGCGCGGAGGCGTGGCTGCGGCTGCAGCATCCTTCGCGGTGGTCATCGCCCTGGGCTTCGGCCTACCGGCCTACGCGGCGGCGAACGCAGCCCCGTCGGTGCGAACACCCGCGTTGCAGAGCCTCACCGTGAGCGGGTTCTCTCCTGCTGCAGCCGTAATGCGCGATACCTACGGGGTCACCCTTCCACCGCCGGTGCAGTGGCCCGTGGATCCGTGGAGCCCGATCGTCGACGGCTTCGGCCCGCGGGTGTCGCCGTGCTCCGCTTGTTCGTCCAATCACGAAGGAGTGGACTACGACGCCGGTAACGGCGCACCGGTGCACGCGATCGCGGCCGGGGTCGTCGTGGAGACCAACAATCCCGGCTGGTCGGCTCTCGGCATCCATGTGGCTATCCAGCATGTGATCGAGGGCCAGACCATCACCAGCGCCTACGGGCACATGCAGGTGGGATCGATGCCGCTGCGCGTGGGCGACACCGTCTTTGCGGGCGAGCTCATCGGTCGCGTCGGGAGCACGGGTGCGAGCACCGGCGCGCATCTCCATTTCGAGATCCGGGCCGGCGGCACCAGACCGGTCGACCCCGTGGCCTGGATGCGCGCCCGGCTGGGCTAGCTGGATGTCACTCCCAGACTCGTTGGATAGCGTGCAGCCGTGACCAATCTCGCCGCTCCGTTCCGGTCCCGACTGCTTTCGGCATTCACCGGCAACTCAAGCGGGCGACCGGACTGGGTCAGCCAGATCGAAGAGGGTGACGACGCAGGATTCTTCGGTGTCGGGTCGGCCGCCTGGGCTGTTCACGGTGGCATGCCGACGCTGGTCGCCGGCATCCGCGCCCTGCTCATGCAGACCCTCCACCCCGGGGCGATGGCGGGAGTGCACGACTGGTCGAGGTACAAGGAAGATCCGCTCGGTCGGCTGTCCGGCACCATCCAGTGGCTCATCGGCGTCACCTTCTCCGACACCACCATGGCCGTGCGCGAATCGAATCGGGTGGGGCGCTTCCACGACCGGGTGGTCGGCAGCTATCTCGATGCCCAGGGCGTAGAGCGGCACTACGCTGCGGGCGATCCCGAGCTGCTGTCCTGGGTTCACGTGGTGTTCACCGACGCGTTCCTCGGAAGTCACCTTGTCTGGGGTTCGCCGATTCCGGGGGGTCCGGACCAGTACGTGCGCGAATGGACCAAGGCGGGCGAACTCGTCGGCGTCGTGGACCCGCCGACCTCGCAGGCGGAGCTCCGTTCGCAGCTCGAAGCCTTTCGCACTGGTGGCATTCTCAAGAGCGACGAACGGGTGGCCGAGGCCGTGCGGTTCATCCGCAAGCCGGGCCTGCCCAAGGGCATGCTTCCGGCCTATAAAATTCTCTTCGCCGGAGCCGTCGCATCCATCCCGACCGAATATCGGCGAATGCTCGGCCTGCGCCGCGCGTGGTGGCCAGCGATCACGGCCACGCGCCTGATCCTGGCGCTTGTCGGGTCATTGCTCGGCCGCAGTTCCACCAGTGAGGACGCCGCCCGCAAGCGACTCGCGCGCCTCGGGCTGCTCTAGCTCCCCGCTGTCGGGTGGTTGTGTCAGCACTGCGTGGTGGGAGAGCGTACTGCGGCGCCCGCCGCACCCGGGGAGACGATTCTCAACCCCCGCCCCCGCCCGCTTCCCGTGCGCGCCCGCTTCCTGCTCGCTCGTCCTGTCCCCGCAACAGACGCCGAGTTGCCATTTTCCGTTGAAACCGCGCTCGGGAATAACAAAAGGCATGTCGCGGTGGCTCGCCCCGAACCCGCTCAGCCACAGGGTGTATCTGCGGTGTGGCCCTCTAGGCAATTATTATCAGCTTCACAGTGCTTCGGCTCAGAGTGCTCACGGAGACTGGCATTGTTTCCGGCTGTCGCCGGCTGGGGGTAGATTCGCTCCTGTGGAGAGGCAGGCCTCAGGAGGCAGAACCGCATGAGCAAGCAGGATGGCCGCGACCGTCAGGTGAGCGCGAGTTCTGTCGATAGCAGCACCGCAACCATCCTCCACGTCGATCTCGATGCCTTTTTCGCCTCCGTAGAACTGCTCGACCGACCGGAGCTCGCGCACCTGCCCGTGATCGTTGCCGGCAAATCGATGCGCTCGGTCGTGACGGCGGCTAACTACCCGGCCCGCAAGTACGGTGTGCGTTCGGCCTTACCCCTGTCGCAGGCGCTGCGGCTCTGCCCGAAGGCGATCGTGCTCGAGCCACATTTCGACAGGTACCGCCACTATTCGACGCTCGTGATGGAGATCTTCGACGGCGTGACCCCGCTGGTCGAGCGGCTCGGCATCGATGAGGCATTCCTCGACGTCTCCGGCGCCGGACTCATCGGCAACCCGGCGCAGGTCGCCGCCGTGATTCGCCGTCGCGTTCAGCAGGAGACCCGGCTCACCTGCTCGGTGGGAGCGGCATCCACCAAATTCGTGGCGAAGCTCGCTTCCGGGCGCGCGAAGCCCGACGGGGTGCTCGTCGTGCCCGCCGACCAGACGCTCGCGTTTCTGCATCCGCTGCCCGTCGGGGCGCTGTGGGGCGTGGGCGCGGTCACCGAGGAGGCCCTCACGCGGCGCGGACTTCGCACGATCGGCGACATCGCACGATCCCCGATCGCGGCCCTTCAACGGGCGGTGGGGGATGCTTCGGGGCTCAAGCTGCACGACCTCGCTAACGGTCGCGATCCCCGATCGGTCACCACGGCCTCCGTGGAGAAGAGCGTGGGGCACGAGGTGACCTTCGAGGTCGACACCGTGAATGCGGACGACCTCCGCCGGGAGCTGCTCCGCCAGGCCAACGCCGTCGCGGTGCGGATGCGCACGGCCGGCTGGGTGGGGCGCACCGTCGTGCTCAAGCTGCGCTACGACGACTTCACCACGATCACCCGGTCGCGCACTCTCGCCGAGTCGACGGATGTCGGGCGCCGCATCTACGAGGAGGTGCGGTCCATCTACGACGCCCTTGGCCGGCACAATCCGGTGCGACTCATCGGCGTCCGCATGGAGCAGCTCAGCGAGGGCGACGATCAGCAACTCGGCCTCTGGGACGAAGACGAAGACTGGCGAGAGGCCGAGGACACGATCGACGCCGTCACCGCGCGCTTCGGTCGCGGGATGCTGCGGCCGGCGTCACTTCTCAAGGCCGAAGCCCCGCGGGGTGACGCGCAGAACGCGCACCGCATCGACTACGAGCCTCCGCGCTGAGCAGTCGGGGCGAACAGGCCACAGCACAGTTCTGAGGATGGATGGAGGGACCTGGATGGGCACCTGTCCTTCAACGCAGGCATCGGGACAGCGGCCGGGGATCGCTTCGACCAGCCGAGCCGCCCGGCGTGGTTTCGACGATCGCTCGACCGTGTGCCGGACTGTCCGATGTCAGTTCATCGAACGCGGAATGGCAAACCCTCGCGATCCCGTCTTCTTGTCGCGCCGAGGAATCACGGGAAAAGGTGCGTCGCACGCAGGTGGAACCGACAACTCAATTAGTCCGAGGCGCCGGCGAATGGCGAGTGTGAACAGCTGACCACCACACCGTCTGCAACATCCAGGACGACCACCCGATGGTCCTCGTTTCCGGAGTTTGCCCCCGTCGCGACATCATCGAAGCCCGTCAGCGGCCGGTCTACCGGTTCACCCTTCAGACAGTGATGTGGAGCTGACGCCGGATGTCAGTGTCGTTTCCAACGTCCGGTCGCTTCTCGACAGATGTCTTCGCACAGTTGCCCGTAGTCGATGCCTTCGGCTGCGGCTGACTGGGGCAAGAGGCTCGTGGCAGTCATGCCGGGCAGACTGTTTGCTTCGATAATCCAGATCGCGCCGCTGTCATCGAGCCGGAAGTCGGATCGGCTGTAACCCTCAAGGCGAAGTAGACGATGAGCTTCTAGCGCAGCGTTCTTTGCGGCCAACTCGACAGCCGCCGGTAAGTTCGCGGGAAAGCTCTCTTCGATGGCGCCGACCTGGTATTTGTGCGCGTAGGTGAACGCCTCGTCAACAGGGACGAAGATCTCCCCGACCGCGAGTGCCCTGGCACCCAAGACTCCGACGGTGAGTTCGCGTCCGCGTATGAATCTTTCGATCATGACCGTGCCGTACTGGCTGGCTCGGGCTATCGCGGCGTCCAGCTGGTCCGGAGAGCGGACGACCGACAGGCCCACGGTGGATCCCTGCGCGGTCGGTTTCACGACGACAGGGAAGCCGAGCGCGTCGTGCACCTGATCTGTCGATGAGGGAGCGATCAACCAGTCAGGAGTGCGGATCCCACCGGCGCGAAGCAGCGTTTTGCTGACGTCCTTATCCATGGCAAGCGCACTGCCGAGTGGCCCGGAGCCGGTGTAGGGGATTCCTGCGAGGTCGAGCAGTGCCTGTAGCCGCCCGTCTTCCCCGGATCCGCCGTGGAGTGCGATGAAGACGACGTCGCTGTCTCCCACCGTGGCGGGCAATTGGAGCGGGCCGGCCTGGATCCGGGCGCGATCGATCTCAGTCGCTGACGGTGGCGCCTGGCCGACAGCACCCGTGAGGACTCGGTGCTCGTCTGTGACTTCGATGGCGCCGTAGGCGGTATCGACAGCGGCGACCTGGTGGCCGCGAGCCCGCAGCGCCGGAATGATCTGGGCTGCGCTGGCAATCGAGACGTCACGTTCTTCACTTTGGCCACCGAAGAGAACTGAAATGCGCACAACGTGACATTACCGGTGAAGCAAACGAACCCGCCTCAAGCGCAGGCCTCCGCGCGGCTTATTCGACCGCTCGGGAGGGAGTTCCGCGCGCAGACCGGGGTCGACGAACACCAGCGATTCGCCCAGCTCCAAGCGGTCGTTGGCGCAGGGTACAGACCCATTGGGTACGAGGCTTTCCCCCATCTCCTCCGCATAGAGTCGGCTCATGATCATCTCCCTGGACGGCGTCTCTCCGGAAGCCGTGGTCGAACGACACCTGTCGCACCTCGTGGATGACCGGATCCGGGCGAGTCCCGACATCCGTGGTGGCCAAACGGCGGCGAATGCTGCACTCAACGCTTTCGACGTGGCGGGGTACGCTGCGACGCGTAACCGGGTACTCCCAGTAGCGGCTCGCGGAGCCTCCCGGTTGTCGCCCTACATCCGCCACGGGTTGCTTTCGCTGAGGGAGGTCTGGAACGCCGCCGCCGGTCCAGCGGCGGATGTCTCGAAATTTCGCGACGAACTGCTCTGGCAGGAGTACGGACGGCACTTGTATGCTCGGGTGGGCATGCAACTGCATCGCAACTTGCGGTTCGACGTGGCATGGGCGGGGGATTTCACACCAGAGGCTTGGCCGCGCGAAATGGCCTGTGTGAACTGGGCACTGTCGTCTCTGGAAACGGAGGGCTGGCTTGTCAATCAGACTCGCATGTGGCTCGCCTCGCAATACACTGTGCGGTCCGGAGCAGGGTGGATGGCTGGGCAGGAGTATTTCCATCGCCACCTGCTGGACGGCTCGCGCGCTGCAAACCTGCTCGGGTGGCAATGGACAGTTGGTGCAGGCACCGGCAAACCCTACGGATTTGCACGGTGGCAGGTGGAGAAACGAGCGCCTCAACTGTGCTCGGCTTGCCCGCTCAATCGCAATTGCCCGATAGAGAAATTTCCTTCGGATACGGTTCCGCGGCCGGTCGCCGTACCGGATCCACGGCTTGTCCAGGACGATGACCTGGCAGCCACCCGGGGTCCGACCGCGGTCGTCGAACGCTCTACACCACACTCTGTTTTGCTCACAGTCGAATCGCTTGGCGATGAGGATCCGGCGCTTCTCGCCCATCCGCAGCTCCCGGTCATCTTCATCTTCGACGAACCGGCCCTGGAAAAACTGCGCCTGTCGAGCAAAAGGCTCGTGTTTTTCGTAGAAACACTCCAAGACCTGGCTGAGCGGCGTGAAGTGATCGTGCATCTTGGAGACCCCAAACAGATCACTCCGGACCTTGATGCTGCGATCACCTGGGCCCCGGTGCCGAGCTTTGAAAAGTACGACCGGACCGCCGTTGAAATTCATCCGTGGCCGTGGCTTGCCGAACCGCATGCCGGTTCGCTCAAAAGCTTTTCGGCGTGGCGCCAGAAACTTACCCAGCCGAAATAAAACCCGGTCCCTGCTCCTCCGGTGACAGATCTCCAACCCGCTGAATCGGGCGCGTGTGCTGCCACGGGCCCAGCAAGACCGAAGGATCTGTTAGCTAACCCGATCTCGACAAGTCCATCGCGGGTAATGCGTCCCATTCTCTCGGACCTCATGCACGCGAGATGGAGCACCTCACATTTCAGTTTCGGGAGGGTAGGCCCAGCAGCCCTCCCGATGCCGCGCCCCCAGGATGATGTCCGGAACGCGCAGCGGATCGATGACGAGTCTCTGCACTGGGACCTCGGTCGGCTGGAAACCGAGCGTTGGTAGCGGAGCGTCATCCGTTGGCCGATCGGTTCGACGCCCTGGCCGTGCTGAACGCTCGCGGCGGGGGATCTGCCGGCTCGCGGAGGGTAAATCGCGCCGGGGATGGAGTTGTGCCTCCCGCCGCGAGGGTTTATCCCCGCCGCCACGTGCGGGGCGCGGCAGGAGGGGGCCACGGCAGGCGCGGCCGGTGTGGCAGGCTCCGCCGGCAGGCGATCAGCGGGCGATAATCGCCGCGGACCGGCCACCGAGCAGTGTTTCGGAGGATGACGCCGCCACCGAACGCGTGGTGGCGAGCAGCAGCGTGCCGCCATAGGGCAGCACGACCGGGAAGTCGGCAAAGTTGACGACGACGGATGTGCCGCCAGCGGACCCGGCGCGATGCAGGGCGAACCATTTCGCATCGTCGTCGAATTCGGTCGAAAGCCGGGACATCTGCGGGTCGGTGAGGTCGGGGCGATCGCGGCGCAGATCCGCGAGGGAGCGGTAGAGCTGCAGCAGGCGGGCATGGTCGCCGTCGGCAGGCTCGTCCCAATCGAGCTTGGAGCGCTGGAATGTTTCGGCGTCCTGCGGGTCGGGCACGATGGCCGGGTCCCATCCCATCTTCGCGAACTCCGCGATGCGGCCCTCGGCCGTCGCCGTGCCGAGTTCGGGCTCCGGATGCGCGGTGAAGAACTGCCATGGCGTAGACGCTCCCCACTCCTCGCCCATGAACAGCATCGGAGTGAACGGGCCGGCGAGCGTGAGCACCGCCGCGATCGCCAGCTGGTCAGCGTCGAGTTGGGCCGAGAGCCGGTCGCCCACGGCGCGGTTGCCGATCTGGTCGTGATTCTGGTTGGCGACGACGAGCCGCCAGGACGGCATGTGCTCGGTATCGATCGGATGCCCGTGGTCACGTTCCCGGAACGATGAGTAAGTGCCGTCGTGGAAGAAGCCGCGGGTCATGACCTTGGCGAGGGACTCCAGCCCGGCGAAATCGGCGTAGTACCCGGTCGTCTCGCCGGTGAGCGCGACGTGCACGGCATGGTGGAAATCGTCGCTCCACTGGGCCTGCAGGCCGTAGCCGCCGCTACCGCCCTCGCGGGGAGTGATCAGTTTCGGGTCGTTGAGGTCGGATTCGGCGATGAGGCTGAGTGGTCGGCCGAGAAAGGCCGAGAGGGCATCCGTTCGTTCGGAGAGCTCCTGCAGAAGGTGCTTCGAGGAGTTGTCGACGAGGGCGTGAACCGCATCGAGGCGAAGCCCGTCGACGTGGAAATCACGAAACCAGCCCAGTGCATTGTCGACGATGTACGACCGAACCGCCGACTCATCGAGGTTGATCGAATCACCCCAGGTGTTCGACGAACCGGAGCGAAGATAGGGGCCGAACCGCGGTAGGTAGTTGCCGCTCGGGCCGAGGTGGTTGTAGACGACGTCCTGGATCACGCCGAGACCGCGCGAATGCGCGGCATCCACGAACCGTTCATAGGCCGCCGGTCCTCCGTAGGTCTCATCGACGGTGTACCAGAGCACTCCGTCGTAGCCCCAGTTGTGGTCGCCGTTGAACCCGTTGACCGGTAACAGCTCCACGAAGTGCACCCCGATGGAGACGAGATGGTCGAGCCTGGCGATGGCTGAGTCGAGGGTGCCCTCGGGGGTGAAGGTACCGAGGTGCAGCTCGTAGATCATGCCGCCGGCCAGTTGGCGGCCGGTCCAGCCGCCATCGGTCCACTCGAATTCGCTGGTGAATGTTCGGGAGAGTCCATGAACGGACTCGGGTTGGCGCCGGCTGCGCGGATCGGGCAGTGGCACCTCATCGTCGTCGATGAGGTAGCCGTAGTTGGTGCCCGAGAGCCCCTCGGGTGCCGTCCACCAGCCCCCCGTGGTCGCTGTCATCTCGTGGCGCTCGCCGTCGAGCAGCAGCGCGAGGGTGGAGGCCGCAGGGGCCCAGATATCGAAGGTCATCACTTCAGTGGTCATCATCGTCTGCCTACTCGCTCGGGACCAACAGTGCTACAGGGTACCGCTCGAGCACCTCGGAAAGCCGCAAGGTGCCGCCATCGAAATGCCGGCCGGTAAAGACATCGGTCACCGGTCGTCCGGCGACGATCACGGAGGTGTCGCCCCATCCGCCGTGGCGGACCAGCCCGATCGGGAGTCGGGTTGCCACGGTCAGCGCCTCACCGCGGTCAAAGGCGACGACATGCTTGGCCGCAGATCCGTAGGCCTCGATCGCGGCATAACGGGTGAAGAACTCTGGCCGGTCACGACGCAGGCGCAGGGCCCGAGAGGTCACGAGTAACTTTGCGGCGCCCGATTCGTCGATCGGCGGGTGAGCTCCGGCGTCTATGGCGGCAAGGTAGAGCTGCCGTTCGTCGAAGTCGACCGGGCGACGGTTGTCGGGGTCGACGAGGGAGGTCTCCCACAGTTCGCTGCCCTGGTAGACATCCGGGACACCGGGGGCCGTGAGCTGGATCACCTTGGCCGACAGTGAATTCGACCAGCCCGGCTGCCGCACGGTGTCGAGCACGTCTTCGAGGATGCCGACAACGTGCTCGTCGTCGAAGGCGGAGTCGATGAGTGCGTGCATCCGCGCTTCGAATTCTTCGCGGGGAGCGGTCCATCGGGTGGAGTTGCCGGCCTCGCGGGCCGCCTTCTCGGCATACGCGTGCAATCGTTCCCTGCTGGCCGGCCAGGCTCCGACGATCGCCTCCCAGAGCAGGGATTCGAGAGGCCCGTCGCCGAGAGGTGCCGCCGCGCGCAGCCGGCCGAGAATAGCGGCCCACTCTGTGGGGATCTCGGCGAGCACGCTGATGCGCGCCCGCACGTCTTCGCCACGCTTGGTGTCGTGGGTGGAGAGCGTGGTGAGAGAGAAAGGAAAACTCGCCTGCCTCAGCTGGTGCCGATGGTGGAATTCCTCGATGCCGATGGAGAACTCGGACGGGTCCGCACCGACCTCGGTGAGCGATCCCAGTCTGGTGTAGCGATAGAACGCGGTGTCCTCCACACCTTTCGCCATCACCATTCCCGAGGTCTGCTGGAAGCGGATGGCGGCCGGATGATCCGGATCACTGAGCGTCGGAAGCAGGTCGTCGATGCGCAGGGAGAGCTCCGGGCGATACTCCTTGGCCAGTCTCACGGCCTCGTGCAGGTGCTCGATACCGAGCGGGAGGTAGGAGCGGTAGACCGGGAAACAGGCCAGCAACTCGGCGAGGGCATCCGCCGTTCCCTCGCTGGGCTGTGGTGCCGCGGTCCCCAAGTCGCGCTCGAGCCTCAGCACCTCCGAGCGCAGGATGCCGTCGGCGATGGATCGCTTGGTGCTGTGGATGAGGCGGCTCCAGGAGACCGGCTCGATCGAGTCGCGCAGGGTGGAGTCGAGGGCGTCGAGCGCCGTGCGACCGGCCGGATCTACCAGCACCCGGTCGACGTCCGCGAGGGCGTCGTAGCCGGTGGTTCCCGACGTGGCCCATGATGTGGGCAGTTGTTCGTCCCCCTCGAGGATTTTCTCCACGAGCACGTAGGCGCCGTCGGTGGCCGCCGCGAGCGAATCTAGGTACCCGGCCGGGTCGGCGAGGCCGTCGGGATGGTCCACCCGCAGTCCGTCCGCCAGGCCCTCGGTGATCCAGCGGATGATCTCCGCGTGCGACTCATCGAACACCCACGGTGTTTCCACGCGAATGCCCGCGAGGGTGTTCACGGCGAAGAATCGGCGGTAGTTGAGCTCGGAATCCGCTCGACGCCAGTTCATCAGCTCGTAATTCTGGCGGGAATGGACCTGCGACGGTGAGGCCCCGTCGTCTGCCGTCCCGGGAGCGAGAGGGAAGCGGTTCTCGTAATAGGCCAATTCGCCGTCGATAATCTCAAATGCCGGGTTCGGCTCGTCGCCGAGCACCGGGATGCGCACCTTACCGCCGCCGAAGTCCCAGTCCACGTCGAAGGCCTCCGCGTATCGTGACTGGCACCCATGGGTCAACAGATCCCACCACCAGAGGCTCTGCTTCGGGGTCGCGACGCCGACGTGATTCGGAACGATGTCGACGAGCACGCCGAGACCGAGCGCGCGGGCGGCCGCAGACGCGGCATCCAGCCCCGCCCGGCCGCCGCGAGCCGGATCGATTAGTGAATGGTCGACGACGTCGTAACCGTGGTCGGAGCCCTCTTCCGCCTTGAGGAGCGGAGAGAGGTAGAGCCAGTCCGCGCCCAGGTCGTGCACATAGCCGGCGATGGTCGCCGCGGCATTCAGATCGAAGGACTCACGGATCTGCAGCCGATAGGTGGACGCCGGTGTTCGCATCAGCGCGCTTCCGGGATGCGTGGAGCCGCGGCTTGGGTGCCCGCCTGCGCGCTCAGCGAGGCCGCGACCGAATGGTCGATCTCGACCTCGGGTGCGACCCAGGCGCGCAGCACGACGAGGGATTTCGCCACGACCGGCAGCACGTCCTTCGCCTTGCGCGGCTCCGTGTCGGCCAGTTCGCCGGAGGTATCGATCACGATCTCCCACGATCCGGAGAACTCTTCGGAGGGCAGCGTGAAGTCAACGGATTCGTCACCCGCGTTGAAGAAGATGGCGAAGTTGAGGTCGGTGATGCGCTGACCGCGCAGGTCGCGCCCCTGGATGCCATTGCCGTTGAGGAACACCCCGATGGCACGCCCGAAGCCGGAGTCCCAGTTCTCGGGTTCCATCTCCTCGCCACCGGGGGCGAGCCAGACGATGTCGGCAAGCGGTTCGCCCGCTCCTCGCTTGACCGGCCGGCCGTCGAAGAAGCTTTTGCGGCGGAAAGTGGGGTGGTCCTTGCGAAGCCGCGTCACTGCCGCTAAGAACTCGGTGAGCGGAGCATCCGCCGTATCCCAGTGCACCCAGGAGATCTCGGAGTCCTGGGCGTAGCTGTTGTTGTTGCCCTGTTGCGTTCGACCGAGCTCGTCGCCGTGCAGGATCATCGGCACGCCCTGCGAGAACAACAGCGTCGCCAGGAAGTTGCGCTGCTGCCTGGCGCGCAGGCCAAGCACCGCCGGGTCATCCGTCGGGCCCTCGGCACCGGAGTTCCAGGAGCGGTTCTCCGACTCCCCGTCTTTGTTGCCCTCGCCGTTCGCGGCATTGTGCTTCTCGTTGTAGGACACGAGGTCCGCCAGGGTGAAGCCGTCGTGCGCGGTGACGAAGTTGATGGATGCCACGGGGCGACGTCCATCACCCTCGTAGAGGTCTGCCGAGCCGGTGAGGCGCGACGCGAACTCGCCGAGCGTGGAGGGCTCCCCGCGCCAGAAGTCGCGAACGGTGTCGCGGTACTTGCCGTTCCACTCCGTCCACTGCGGGGGGAAGTTGCCCACCTGGTATCCGCCGGGGCCCACATCCCAGGGCTCGGCGATGAGCTTCACCTGCGACACGATCGGGTCCTGCTGCACGAGCTCGAAGAAGGTGGAGAGTTTGTCGACGTCGTAGAATTCGCGGGCGAGAGTGGAGGCGAGGTCGAAGCGGAATCCGTCCACGTGCATCTCGGTCACCCAGTACCGCAGGCTGTCCATGATGAGCTGCAGGGAGTGCGGATGGCGCACATTGAACGAATTGCCGGTACCGGTGTAGTCCATGTAAAACTGCTCGTCATTGTCGACCAGGCGGTAGTAGGCCTGGTTGTCGATGCCCTTGAAGGAGATGGTCGGGCCGAGGTGGTTGCCCTCCGCCGTGTGGTTGTAGACAACGTCGAGTACGACCTCGATGCCGGCGTCGTGCATCGAGCGCACCATGCCCTTGAACTCCTGCACCTGCTGGCCGCGATCCCCCGTTGAGGAATAGCTGTTCTGCGGCGCGAAGAAGCCGATGGTGTTGTAGCCCCAGTAGTTGCGTAGACCCTTGTCGAGCAGCGTCGAATCCTGCACGAACTGGTGCACGGGCATGAGCTCGAGGGTCGTGATACCGAGCTTCTGCAGGTGTTCGATCACCGCCGGATGCGCGAGCCCGGAGTAGGTGCCGCGCTGCTCCACGGGGACGTCGGGGTGCAGCTCGGTGAGTCCCTTCACGTGTGCCTCGTAGATCACGGTGTCGTTGTAGGGGACTCGCGGATGACGGTCGCCGGCCCAGTCGAAGAAGGGGTTGATGACGATGCCCATCATCGTGTGGCTCGCCGAGTCATCGTCGTTGCGAGAGAGGGGGTCACCGAAGTTGTAGGCGAAGAGTGACGGATCCCAGTCGAAGTCGCCGCAGGTGGCCTTGGCATAGGGATCGAGCAGCAGCTTATTCGGGTTGCAGCGTGTGCCCGATTTCGGGTCGTAGTCGCCGTACACGCGGTAGCCGTAGCGCTGTCCCGGCTGCACCTGGGGGAGGTAGGCGTGCCAGACGTAGGCATCTATCTCGAAAAATTCCACACGGGTCTCGACGCCGTCGTCATCGAAGAGGCAAAGCTCGATCCTCGAGGCGACCTCGCTGAAGAGTGCGAAGTTGGTGCCGCTGCCGTCGAAGGTGGCGCCGAGGGGATAGGCGGATCCGGGCCAGGTTTCCATGGGGTTCTCTCAATTCGATCAGGCTCGTTCATCGGGAGCTTTTACCGTATCCTGCGGGTGGGGTGGAGGTGGAACCGGGGGGGAGCCTTGACAAGTCGGTCGCACGGCGGACCCCGATCCGGGATGTCGCAATCCGGCTCCGTATCTGCGCGGTGGTCCCTCCTCTATCTTCACCTCCCCGTCCCCTCAGTCCCCACCTCCCACCTCCTGCCCTGCCTCCCACCCGGTCGACTTGGTAGACGCTGGGGGTATCGCCGCGGCAAAGTCACAACGTCTACCAAGTCGATTGCGGATTCGGCCGTGTGACTTGACACCCAGACCCGCCGCACGCGGGCCCTCGCCGCCGTCCCCGCGGTCGCCGCGCGCAGGCTCGGTCATTGCCCTTCCGCACAACTCCTGCAATTTTTTGACGGCCGGAGTGAAATCCCCGGAAGTCCGGGTCTCACCCTCAGCTGCCGACAGATTCTGCAGGAGTTACGCAAGGGAGGGTGCGAACAGCGTGGTGCCAGTGGGCACCGGTGTGAGAGCTGACGTGAGTTGACCGCTGGGATCTCACGGGGCGCGCCCCGGATCGGCCCCACACGCGGCGCTATGCTGGTGCCGAACACGGGAGTCCGGTGATGCCGGGCTGAAAGGGAGCTTCTCCAAGCTTCGACCGTCGAACCTGATCTGGATCATGCCAGCGCAGGGAGGCAGATTTACTCTCCGGGTTGTCGCATCCGCGAACAGCCCACACCCGTGCCCTCACTATCGATAGGGCACGACAATGCACGCAACCACCACATCCCTCCGACAGACCACTCGGCGTATCGATCCACGCTGGCGTGTGGTCGACGTCGTCGTCTCGAGCGTGCTCGGCGTCGCCAGCGCGCTCGTTTTCTTCGCCTGGAACCAGGTCTATGCACCGGTGACCGCACCCTTCGAATCTCCACAGACCGGATCGCAGGCGCTGCTCTACGGCATCTGGCTCTTTGCCGGAGTGCTCGGAGGCCTCGTCATTCGCAAACCCGGGGCTGCACTCTTCACCGAGCTCGTTGCTGCCATCGTCTCCGCTCTTCTCCGCGCACAGTGGGGTGGTTTCGCGACTATCGAGGCCGGGCTCGTTCAGGGGGTCGGGGCGGAACTGATCTTTCTGGTCTTCCCATATCACCGCTGGAACGTGATGGTCGCGATGCTCGCCGGCGCCGCAGCCGGCCTCGCCATGGCCGTCAATGACATCGTCGGCTACTATCTCGCGTCCGGGCCCGCCTTCCAGGCGGTCTACACCGTCTCGGGCATCATCTCGGGTGCGGTGGTCGCGGGGCTCGGATCCTGGTTCATCGTTCGAGGCCTCCGCCCGCACCGGCGCCCTCAGTCGCTTCGCGTCCGGCCGACTCTCGGCTCGCTGAGCAGCTTCGTGACGTCGGATCTGTCCCGTGCGGCGCCGCTCTCCGTCGATGCTCCGGCATGGGGATGGCGTCACGCCGGTCGGTCCGACTGGGCGGTGCGCGAGCTCGACCTGCGCACCGAGCCGGGCGAACGGGTGTTGCTGCTCGGGTCATCCGGTGCCGGTAAGCCCACGCTCGTTCACGCGCTCAACCAGGAGTTGCGGTCGCCCTCCCGCTTCGTGCTCGGTGCGCTTGGCGGGCTTCGGCTCGTCGGCCTCTTTGCCGAGGACGGGAAGTCCCTCGAACTCGCCCGGCGCGCCCGGGGGATCGCCGACAGCGGTCGGCTGCGCCGTTTTGCCGGCCAGACCTTCGCTCTGCTGGTGCTGTCGATCCGCCGGGGGAGCAAGCTCGCCACCGCGATGGAGGCCCGTGGCTTTGGCTCATCGATCCCGCGAAGCTGGGCGCGCGAATCCCGGTTCGGCGGGCGGGAGTGGATGCTCGTGGCGATATCGTTCGCGATCGCGCTCGCCGCGGTCGGTACCTCGGTGCTCACCGGGCACTGGAATTTTCTTGCCGGGGCCTAACGGAATGGGGCCTGACGGAATGGCGCCTGACGGAATGGGCCCCGACGCCCCGGCGCCTGACGCCCCGGCACCTGACGCACGGACCCTGCTCGCGCGCATCCGCCTCGTGCCCCGGCCGGTCGTGCTCATCGACGGCGGATCCGGTTCGGGCAAGACCACCCTCGCCGCAGCCCTCGCCCCGGCCCTGGCCGCCCAGCTCGTGCGGCTTGACGACTTCTACCCGGGCTGGGATGGGCTTGAATCCGCCAGCGCGGCCGTGCGGGACGACGTGCTCGCGCCGGTGAGTCCGCGCTGGCAGCGCTGGGACTGGACGATCGGCGCCCTCGCTGAATGGCACGCGCTCGATGCGACGCTTCCACTCGTGATCGAGGGCTCCGGATGTCTCAGCCGCGCCAATCGCGGGCGTGCAACTTTCGCCCTCTGGGTCGAGCTCGACGCTCCGACACGCAAAGAGCGCGCGCTGGCGCGGGACGGCGACGCCTACGAGCCGCACTGGGACCGCTGGGCCGCGCAGGAGCGCAGCTTCGGGCTGCGCGAGCATCCGTGGCGATTGGCCGATATCGTTCTCGGCGACGATGACGTGACACGATTGGTCGACGGGCTAGCGTTGATGAAATGACTTCGCCATTCGTAACTGTTCCCGAGCTCGCCGTCCTACTGGATTCCCCCGCGGCTCCCGTCGTTCTCGATTCCAGCTGTGTGCTTCACCCCGCGAAGTTCGATGGCGACTACCGCCGCGACTCGGGCCGTCCGCGCTGGCTCGAGGCACACATATCGGGATCGCAGCATGTTGATGTACCGAGTCAGTTCTCTGACGAGGCTGCGACCCTGCACTACAGCCACCCCACTCCCCAGGCGATCGCAGACGAACTCGCGCGCATCGGTATCGGCGAGACGGATGCCGTGGTGGTCTACGACACGACCGGCGGGCTGTTCGCGGCCAGGCTCTGGTATCTCCTGCGGTGGATCGGTGTCGACGTTCGAGTGCTCGACGGGGGACTCGCGGCCTGGAGCGCGGCCGGACAGCCGACGCTGATCGGCGAGGAGCCCGCGCCGGCCCCTACCGCGCCCTGGACTCCGGCGACGACCCTCGATGCCTGGATCACGAAGGACGAGCTGGTCGACCGCTCCGAATCGGATGCCCGCCCGCTGGTCTGCGGACTCCCCGCGGGCAGCTTTGCCGGGTCCGACCCCACCCGTTACGCCCGCCGCGGCCGCATACCCGGCAGCGTCAACGTCTCGTCGCGCGATCTGTTCGCCGCCGACGGCACGGTGAAGGATGACCCGGCGCTGCGCGCGGCCTACGCAGCGGAAGGCGTCACCGGTGCCGAGGAAGTGCTGCTCTATTGCGGCGGAGGCATCTCGGCATCCGCCAATGCACTCACGCTCGTCGAACTCGATATCACCGCCGTGCGCATCTACGACGGCTCGCTCGAGGAGTGGTCGGCCGACGACTCACTGCCGCTCGCGCTCGGCTGATTCGTCGCACCGGGGGAGTCGAACGGTCAGACTCCGGACAGTCTCACCGAGGACTTGTTCACCGACGGCTTGTTCACCGACGACTGTTTCCCTGCGGACTGTTTCAATGCCGACTCGAGCAGTTCCAGGTCGATCTTGGCGTGTTCGCGACCGATGGCGGTCGCCCCATCGACATTTCCGGCGGAGATCGCCTCCACAAGATTGATGTGGTCCACCAGCGCGCGGGCCTCCATCGTTCGCATTCCCTCCGGTGAGCCCCAGAGGTGCGCCGGAGCGGCGATGCTGATGCGCGACTCGAGTTCGATGACCACATCACGCAGTGTCACGTTGCCGGCGGCATCGATGATGGCGAGGTGCAGGAGCTCATCGGCCCTCTGCGACGGAAGGCCGGAATCCGCGTGCCGGAACGCGTCCAGCCGGTCATGCAGCAGCGCGACATCCTGCTCGCTGCGGTTTTCTGCCGCGGCACCGGAGATGACCCCGTAGAGCCGACTGAGCGCCTCGCTCGTATCGCGAAGGGACTCCCAGCGTGCCGACAGGGTGCGATGCACCGAAGCGCTCGAGGACGTTGGCCACTGCTCGCGTACGAACGATCCGCCGTCACGTCCGCGCTGCGTCTCGAGCAGTCCGCGCTCGACGAGGCGGGCGAGCGCGGCCCTCACGGTCATCCGCCCCACTCGCAGGGATTCGGCGAGCGCACGCTCCGATGGCAGTCGTGACCCGGGGAGGTATTCACCGATGGCGATCGCGGTGATCAACCGGTCGGTGGTTTCGTCGATGCGGGACTGCGCCGCGATCGGTCGTCTGAGTGCACCCACTCTGTCGTCTCTCACGGTCTCACCGTATCGCCGATCGGGGCGACTGTCTCTGTGTCCCGACCAGCGGCAAGTGTTACGGCCGTGTTAATTCCCGTTGAATGGTCTTTTCACGAGACCATTGGGCGTGCACAATGAGCAACAATGTTTTCATAGTTAGCGATTTCAAGGAGTTTTCTGGATGTCGACAGTGTCCCCGATGCTCGTTCCGTTCCGTGAGTGGCAGACCTGGGTTCGGGTGACGACTCCGGACGAACCGCGCGCGGGGGCGATTCCGCTCGTCGTCCTGCACGGGGGGCCCGGGATGGCGCATGACTACGTGCGTAACCTCGAATCTCTTGCCGACGAGACCGGTCGCACGGTCATCCACTACGACCAACTGGGCTGCGGTCGCAGCGCGCACCTGCCCGATGCGCCTCGGGACTTCTGGACCCCACAGCTCTTCGTCGACGAATTCGAGAACCTTGTGCGCCACCTCGGCCTCGAAAAAGTGCATGTCCTCGGGCAGTCCTGGGGCGGCATGCTCGGGGCAGAGATCGCGGTGCGGCAGGTTCCCCAGGTGCAGAGCCTCGCGATCTGTAATTCACCCGCGTCGATGCAGCTCTGGGTCGAGGGCGCCGCCGAGCTGCGGGCACTGCTTCCGCCGGAGGTGCGGGATGCTCTCGACCGTCATGAGGCGGATGACTCGGTGACCGACCCCGAGTACCTGCGGGCCACAGCTGTCTTCTACTCGCGGCATGTCTGCCGGATCGTTCTGACACCCCAGGATCTGCTGGACAGCGAAGCGCAGATGGAGGCGGAACCCACGGTCTATCACACGATGAACGGGCCGAACGAGTTCCACGTGATCGGCACCCTGCGTGACTGGAGCGTGATCGACCGCCTGCCACGCGTGACGGTACCCACCCTCGTGGTGGCTGGCGAATTCGACGAGGCGACACCCGCCACCTGGCAACCGTTCCTCGACCTGATCCCCGGCTCCGTCGGCCATGTCTTCGCGGGGGCGAGTCACTGCACCCATATCGAACAACCGGAGGAGTTCCGGGCGGTCATCGCCCGCTTCCTCGAAACGCACGACCCACAGCAGCACGACCAGTAAGAGCACCTCAGGGTTACTGCCCTGCCACACCCGTCACACAGAAAGAGAGCCATCAATGTCGATCCGCAGTGATTCCCCGAGCGCTCAAGAGCTCAGTTCGCAAGAGCAGCTCGAGTCCTATGGCTACAAGCAGGAGTTGAAGCGATCCGTCTCCACGCTGGACCTGCTGATCTACGGCCTGATCTTCATGGTGCCGATCGCGCCCTGGGCCATCTTCGGCACGGTCTACAACGCCTCCTCCGGTATGGTTCCGCTCGTCTACCTCATCGGTCTCGTGGCCATGATCTTCACCGCACTCGCTTATGCCCAGATGGCCAAGTCCATCCCCTTGGCCGGATCGGTGTTCTCCTACGTCGGGCGGGGCATCAACCCGACCTTCGGCTTCTTCGCGGGTTGGGCTATCCTGCTCGACTACCTGCTGGTCCCGACCCTGCTCTACGTTTTCGCAGCGGAGTCGATGATCGGCATCTTCCCCGGTTCGGCGCGCTGGATCTGGGCGCTCATCTTCGTGGCAATCAACACTGTCGTGAACCTTCTCGGCATCACATCACTCAAGCTGCTCAACCGCATCTTCCTGGCCATCGAGGTCGTATTCGTGGTGATCTTCGTGATCATCGCGGTCATCGCCCTCAATAACGGAACCATCCCCGGCGCCGAATTCACCACCGCGTCAGTCTGGGACTCGAGCAAGGTCACCGGCCCTCTGATCGCCTCCGCGCTGTCGATCGCCGTGCTGAGCTTCCTGGGATTCGACGGCATCTCCACCCTCGCCGAGGAATCCACCGGGGGCCGCAACTCTGCGGGTAAGGCCATGATCATCGCTCTATTCATCGTCGCGTTCTTCTTCGTGCTCCAGACCTGGTTGGCTGGTGCACTCGCGGGCGGTCGCGCCTCCTTCTCCGACAGCGAGGCTGGCAACGCCTTCTTTACCCTCGTGCAAGCCGCCTCCAACAGCGGTTGGGCCACGGCCTTCTTCGTAGTGAATGTGCTCGCCATCGGCATTGCGAACGCAATGGCCGCGCAGGCCGCGACCTCCCGCCTGCTGTACTCGATGAGCCGCGATCGCCAGCTGCCGAAGTTTCTGAGCACAATCAACAGCCGCCAGGTTCCGCAGGCGGCGATCCTCACCGTGTCGGTACTCTCCGCCATTCTCGTGCTGTTCTTTGTCGGGCAGATCAATCTCATCGCATCGCTCGTCAATTTTGGGGCGTTGTTCGGATTCATGCTCCTGCACGTATCCGTGATCGTGCACTACCTCGGTCGGAAGAAATCCAAGAACTACCTACTGCACCTCGTCGTGCCGGTCGTGGGCTTTCTCATCATCGGCTACGTGCTCTTGAACGCGGATGCCGCGGCCAAGATCGGCGGCATCGTCTGGCTCGTCATCGGCCTCGGTGTGTACCTCTACTTCCGCTGGTCGGGACGCAAGACTCCCACCCTCGGTGAGGCGACCGCGGATGTCGTGCCGGCCACCGCAGAGCGCGGTGGGCTGTAGGCCATGGAACACTTCCTCGACAAGAGCCACGGCCAGCCCGGCTTCTCGGCATCCGCTCCACCCGCACTACGCATTGCGCCGGGCACCGGCGAGCGGATCGGGTTCGAGACGAGTGACGCGGTCTACGCCCAGCTGCACGAGCATCACGACATGTCACAGCTCACAGCACAGATCAACCCCGTGACGGGGCCGGTCTGGGTCGAGGGATCGATGCCCGGCGACGCGCTCAAGGTCACCATCCACGAGATCCGGCTCAAGGACTATGGCTGGTCGGTGAGCATCCCGGGATCTGGTGCCCTGCAGCATGTCATGGGGGCGGAGATGTTTACCCGCCAGATACCGATCGATGCCGACGGCGTGCACGTGACCGACCGGCACATATTCGCTCCACTTCCCATGATCGGGTGCATCGGTACAGCGCCGGCACACGGTTCGAATTCGACTCTCATGCCCTCCTACCCCCAGGGCGGCAATATGGATGTCACGGAGGTGCGCCCGGGTTCGATTGTCTATCTTCCGGTGATGACCGAAGGCGCTCTGCTGTCGATCGGCGACATCCACGCCATCATGGCGGAGGGCGAGTCGTCGTTCGTCGCGATCGAGGCCGAGGGTATCGCCGTGGTGAGTATCGAACTCGTGCCGGGGATGGCCCTCCGCGCTCCCCGCATCGAAACCGCCGACGAGTGGATCTTCGTCGGCCTCGGGGAGCCGGTGCAGGAAAGCATCCGCCGTGGCTATGAAGACCTCTTCGGCTTCCTGGTCGACGATCTGCTCTGGGACCGGGGCGACGCCTATGCCGTACTGAGCGCAGTGGGTCACTCGCGGCTCGGTGGCCCAACCGGTGCCGTGGCGCCGGACCCCCTTCATCCCTTCAACGCTGTCGGGGCGGTGACGCTGCACCGACTTCCGAAGAGTGTGTTGTGAGAGTCAGCCCCACCCGAGGTCATGCAGCTCGTCATCTTCGATCCCGAAGTAGTGCGCGATCTCGTGCACGAGAGTCACGTGGATCTGGTCCTTCAGATCCTCGAGATCTTCTGCGACAGCGAGTAGCGGCTCGCGGTAGAGAATGATGCGGTCGGGAAGCTCTCCGAACCCGTAGTTGCCGCGGCGGGTGAGGTCGACGCCGTCGTAGAGACCGAGGAGGTCGAGCGAGCCGTCCTCTGGGCGATCCTCGGTCACGAACACCACGTTCTCGAGACCGTCGACCATCTCATCAGGCAGCAGGTCGAGCTCGCCGACCACCAGCTTCTCGAACTCCTCGGAATCGAGCGCGTGCATCAGCGATCCAGGCAGTCGACGAGCGAACCCTGCACGAAGCCGAGCCAGTCGTAGAGATCGCGCAACACCGCATCCCCTGATTCCACATCGTCGTCCGTCTCGATGCCGAGTCGGGCGGCAATCGTCAAGCGGATGTCCGTGAGCGACCGCACCCAGGCCTGGGCTGCTTGCGCATCCACCTTCACCACCGTGGCCGATGTCGCTCCAGCCGCCGCTGCCAGGTCGGCGATGATCCGGCGGGCGTTGGCGGCCTTGCGGGTTGCGAGATCGTCCGCGGTGAACCGGCGGAATTCTGCGGATGCTTCGGCATCATCCGGATAGGCGTCGGGAAGCAATCGCAGTAGCGCGGGATCGCTGTCATGCGGGGACCGATTCTCGATCAGTTCGGAGACCTGGGTGGCGAGCAACGATAGGGTGCTGGCCTCGTCCGGAGTGAAGACAGCGACGAACTGGTGGCGGGAGCGGCGGAAAGCCTTCACTTGTCGGCCTTCACTCGTCTGCCTTGCCGAGGGTGGCCCACAGCCCGAAGTCGTGCATCGCCTCGACGTGCCGTTCCATCTCCTCGCGGCCGCCGATCGCGACCACCGCGCGTCCGTCGTGATGAACCTGCAGCATCCGCACATCGGCCTCGGCCCGTGAGAACCCGAAGTAGCTGCGGAACACCCACGATACGTAGTTCATCAGGTTGACCGGATCGTTCCACACGATGGTGACCCACGGCGAATCGAGTGCGGTCGACTCGACCAACTCGGTCTGCTCGAGAACATCGCTCATAGGTCAACCCTCACACATGCAGAATGGCCCCGCGTAAACGCGAGGCCATTCTGTGCTGCACACTCTGCAGTTCCCTGGGTGACCGACGGGGCTCGAACCCGCGACATCCGGCTCCACAAGCCAGCGCTCTACCAACTGAGCTACGACCACCATGCGTGCCGTCCACGATTCTTCGCGACCGACACAACTCCGCAAGCCTATTACAACCGCCGAAGTTTTGTCGCCGTGGCTCCCGGCTCCTTCGAGCCCGGGTGCCTGCTTTGCCGGGCAGACAGCCGGTTTCAGCTACGAAGTTACCCCTCGGGCCCCGCAGTTCGACTCCGGGCGCGGCTCTAGGAAAGGTGCGGCAGGAACTTCTCGACGACGGATGCGGAGATCGCCTGCACGTCGTCGGTAGTCGGACCCGGGTCGGACACAAACACGGCCTTGCGGTAGTAATCGAGTTCGCGGATCGACTCGAGGATGTCGGCCAGTGCCCGGTGCCCGCCATTCTTGGCCGGCGCGTTGAAGTAGACGCGCGGGAACCAGCGTCGCGAGAGCTCCTTGATCGACGAGACATCCACATTGCGATAGTGCAGGTGATTGTCGACACGCGGCATGTACTTGGCCAGGAAGGTGCGGTCGGTGCCGATGGTGTTACCGGCGAGTGGGGCGTGCTGTCCCGCGGGAATGAACTTGAGGATGTACTCGATCACCGCGAACTCGGCATCCGCCAGGCTTACGCCGTCTGGAATCGCGTCGATCAGGCCCGATTTGGTATGCATCTCGCGCACGAATTCGCCCATGTTGTCCCACGCAGCCCGGTCCGGCTTGATCACGATGTCGAAGCCGGGGTCGATGAGGTTGAGGTCGAAGTCGGTGATGACCACGGCGACCTCGACAAGCTCGTCGATGCTGACATCGAGACCCGTCATTTCGCAGTCGATCCAGACGAGGCGGTCGGTGTTTGCTGGCATTCGTGAATTCTATCGTCGGGCACCGATGCCGGCGGCTCGAGCGCCTGGCCGGCACCGGCGGCTGGGGACGATCAGGCTGATTCGCCCACGCCGATGGACTCAGCCTCGGCGAGGAGCGACTCTGGCCCGTTGTTCACGCGCCCAAGGAAGCGCACTCCCGAGACCACAAGGATGGCGGCGATGAGCACGGATCCTCCGGCGACGTAGTACGGCACGGACGGGGTGAACCAGATCGCGAGCTGTGCGGCGAGTGGGGGAGCGGCCGCGCCCCCGAGAAACCGCACGCCGGAGTAGGCGGACGATGCTACCGAGCGCGGCAGCTCGGTCGCCTCCATCACCGATTCTGTAAGCACGGTGTTGAGGATGCCGAGCAGTAGGCCGCCCACGATGACGCAGACGATGAGACCGATTCGGCTGCCTGCGAAGATGCCCGCGGCCACGAGGTCGAGGGTGAGTAGTGGGAGCACAATCGTGAGTGCCGTGGTGCGCTTGAACCTGGCGGTGAGAAGCGGGGCGATCCACACGGAGGCAATCGCGACACCGAGTCCCCAGCCGAAGAAGATGAGGCCGAGCTGGATGGCGGCGTTCTCCTTCGGCAGGTCGAGCGCGAAGGGTGTCCAGGCCAGAAGCGTGAAGAACCCGATGTTGTAAAACAGCGCCGCCGCAGCGAGTATCGCGAGGGCCGGGTTGAGGAGGGCCCGGAACGGAGCTGAGAACTTGGTCGCCACCCGCGCAGATTTCTCCTCGGTGCCGAGTAGCACCATGATCGCGACGAAGGCCATCGCCATGAGAGCCGCGGTGCCGAAGAACGGTCCACGCCAGCTCACGCTGCCGAGAAGCCCACCGAGCAGAGGGCCGATGGCGATGCCGAGCCCGAGGGCGGCTTCATACAGGATGATCGCCGACGAGGTGCCGCCGCTCGCGGCGCCGACGATGGTCGCGAGTGCCGTCGAGATGAACAGTGCATTGCCGAGGCCCCAGCCCGCTCGGAATCCGATGACCGCTTCGACGCTGCCGCTCAGTGCCGCGAGAAGTGCGAACACGACGATGAAGGCCAGGCCGATCATCAGCGTCTTCTTGGCGCCGATACGGCTCGAAATCCAACTGGTGAAGAACATCATCACGCCGGTGATCAGCAGGTAGCTGGTGAAGAGCAGTTCGGTCTGGCCCGCGGTTGCCGAGAGCTCGTGAGCAATCGCGGGAAGAATCGGGTCGACGAGGCCGATGCCCATGAAGGCGACGACACAGGCGAGCGCAACAGCCCAGACCTCTTTCGGCTGGTTCAGGATGCTCGCCCCAGCTGACTTTGCGTGGGACATCTCAGGCCACCTTCCGTGCGGTGTTGGTTCGTGTTTCGAGAATGGCGACGGCGGACTCGAGGATGTCGACCTCGTCGGGGGAGAGATCCGCGAACATCGGCTGGAGCGCCTCGCCCAGTTCGAAACGCCAGGCGTCGAGCGCTCTCGTGCCCTTATCGGTGATCGCGATCAGCCAGGCACGGGAGTCCGCGACATCTGCAATCCGGTAGATCAGTTCGCTTTCCGCCAGATTCTGGATGAGTTTCGTCATGGTTGGTTGCGTGACGCGGCTGGCCTTTGCAAGGTCTCCGATGCGATGCGAGCCGTCGGCAGCGAGGATCGAGAGAGTGCGCCAGACGGCGGCGGGTGTCGTGCTCCCGGTCGCCTGGGCGGCGACGCGGGTAAGGCGGTTGGCTTCGACGATCAGCCTCTCGACGAGGGGGCGTTGTGTTTCAGGCATTCCCCAAGTATATAGCCAAACTATATAGCTGTTCTATGTATTGCAGCACTGCCCCGGGCGGAAGTTCGCGCAACCCATCGGAGCAACGCCGCGACACGCTGCATCCGTAAGCAGGATGTCCGCTCTCGACCGTAGGGGGCGCATATTTTCGAATCTGCGAACCTGACTGATGACTCGGGCAAACGTAGTCTGGAGGCTGTGATCCTCGCCCTCGCCGCCCTGCTTCTGCTCAATGCTGCCTTCACCGTGGTCGTGTGGCCCACTTTTTACCGTCGGGTCGCCAGCGATGCCCGGGCACGTGACGCCGCGGGCAAAGCCACCCGGTTTCTGACTGTCCATCGGGTGATCGTGGGAATCGCGTATCTGATCGCCGCGGCATCCGCGGTAGCCGCGATTGTCTCGTTCTTCTGAGGTTGCCACCCGGCCGTGGTAAAAATGAAGCATGACTGACGCACAACCGACCCTTGCCCACGGCGACGAGTACCTCGTCATTTACCAGGGCGGTCCCAATGACGGGCAGATCGATACCCGGATTTCCACTGACGGCGGTTTTGACACCGAGATCACGGTGCTCACCGCGGTCGGTGGCAAAGAGACGCTTACCGATTACAACCTGGTCGACTTCACGGAGGTGGGCGGCAAATACCACGTGAACTACGCCTTTGACCGCAAGGACAGCGAGCCCTTCGACGACCCGGAAGACCGCGGAGACCGCCAGTAACGCGGTTCTTCTTTACCGCTCCGTGCAAGTTCTTTTCTTTTCCTCGGCGTTCTGCGACCCGTGTATCCAGACGCGCGCGATTCTCGACCAGGCGTCGAAGCTCTTACCTGCGCTGAAGATCGCGGAGCTGGATGTCGCGGCGCACGCCGAAGAGGCGGAGCGGGCCGGCATCCGCTCGACTCCCACCGTGATCGTGCTCGATGCTGAGGGCACGGAGGTGTTCCGGGCCGAGGGTGCCCCGAGTCTTGAGCAGGTGCTGGTCGCTTTGGCTAAAACGGTCTAGGTGCCGGTCCGGTCCGGCGCGGCAATGGCCCCGCGGAACACCCCTATCACTTCGGAAAGAAAGTGGGTCACCACTGCGTGATCCGACTCGCTGAGCTGTGCGGTGAGCTGTGCCACCCCCGAGAACAGCGGTGCGAGAGTCTCGAATGCTGCCTGGACAGATGCCGGTGTTGGCACGACGACGACCTTCCGACGGTCGTGGGCATGTGGTTCGCGATGAACGTGGCCGACCGCGGTGAGCCGGTCGACCATGACGGTGGCTGCGGCGGTGGAAATTCCGAGGTGACGGGCCAGGTCGGTCGGGGTGAGCGGTCCGTTCGTCATGAGGTGTTCCATCGCCGACAGGTCGGTGTCGTTGACAGACAGCGAGTGCCCGACATGCTTTTGGAACTGAGTCGACAGTGAGGCGACCTCGCGAAGCTGGGCGGCGATGGTGTCGGAACCGATGCTGCCCGGGGCCTCGCTGTAACCGGCGACTGCGTCGGAGCCGATGCCGCCGGGGGCGCCCGGAGTCACCCGCCCAGTCGACTTGCGCGATTCATTCATAACAGACATGCTAAACGAAGTGGTAGCTAAAGAAACTAGTTACCAAACAATTTGGAGGAATTGTGACGGCGATCTGGCGTTTCATCAGCGGACGACGGACGGCATGGATCGTACTCGTCGGTACCATCGTGGCGGTCGGATTGCTCTTCTCACTCCTGCCGAAGAACACGGGTGACGTTTTTCCGAGCACAGGACTCCCCGCGAACAGCCAGGCCGCCCAGGTGGATGCAGCGCTCGCGAAGTTCCCCTCTGCCGAGCAAACGGCGGCGATCCTTGTCTGGAGCCGCGGCGATTCCCCGCTCACCACTGCCGACCGCACCGCCATCACCGAGCGGACCACGGCTCTCGGCGAGTTGTCGACCGCGCCCCGCGCGACCGCTCCGCAGTTCAGCACAGATGGTACCGCCGCCATTTCGGTCGTGCCCCTCAACTCACAGGCGGTGGAGAAGGATGTTGCCGGCACCGCCAAGTCGCTGCGCACTGCCGCGGCGACGAACCTGCCAACGGGACTCGACAGCTTCCTCACCGGCGGGGTCGGATTCCAGGCCGACATCACCAACGCGTTCGCCGGCGCCGATTTCAAACTTCTCCTCGTGACTGTGCTCGTGGTTGCCGTGCTGCTTATCGTCACCTACCGCAGCCCCGTGCTCTGGATCGTGCCGCTCACAGTCGTGGGCGCCGCAGACGGTCTCGCCGGCGCCGTGGTCTCGGCCCTCGCCAAGCCCTTCGGTATCGCGCTGGATGCCTCGGTCAGCGGCATCCTCTCGGTGCTGGTCTTCGGTGCCGGCACGAACTATGCACTGCTGCTCGTCGCGCGCTATCGCGAGGAACTGCTGAAGATCGAGGACCGCTCGGTCGCGATGCTCACCGCGGTGAAGAGCGCGGGACCGGCGATCGCCGCGAGCGGCGGCACCGTCGCACTCAGCCTCATCACCCTGCTCTTCGCGGAACTGGCGGGCAACCGCGCCCTCGGCTTCGCCTGCGCCATCGGCGTGGTCGTGGCCATAATCTTCGCCCTCATCGTGCTGCCCGCGGCGCTCGTGGTGTGCGGCCGGGGACTCTTCTGGCCCTTCGTGCCGCGCGTGCGCGATAAATCCGCCGTGGTGAAGGAGGGCTTCTGGACCCGACTCGGACGCGGAGTCTCGCGCCGTCCCGTGCTCATCACCGTGATCTCCGTTGCTGTCATCGGTGTGTTGAGCCTCGGGCTGTCCGGCTTCTCCGTCGGACTCTCGCAGACCGAGCAACTTCTCGGCAACCCGGAGTCGGTAGTCGCCCAGAAGATTGTCGACAAGTCGTTCTCGGCCGGGCTCACCAGCCAGACGATCGTGCTCGCACCGAAGGATGCCGCGGCGGATGCGAAGACGATCGCCGAGAACACCCGGGGTGTCGACTCGGTCGCCCCGGGGGAGAGCGCCAACGGGCGTACCCAGCTCACCGTCTCGCTCACGAGCGCTCCCGGCAGCGACGCGGCCTTCGCGACGATCACCCGGCTGCGCTCAGCGTTCGCCGACGAATCCGGAGCGGTGGGTAAGACCATCGTCGGGGGACGGGATGCCACGGCACTCGACAACCGCACCACTTCGCAGCGCGACCAGGACCTGATCATCCCGATCATCCTCGCGATCGTCTTCGTGATCCTGGCCATCCTGCTTCGCTCGCTCATCGCGCCCGTGCTGCTGATCGCGAGCGTGCTGGCCACCTTCTTCGCGAGCCTCGGCGCGGCCAACTGGATCTTTGCCCACCTGCTCGGCTTCCCCGCCTTCAACACCAATGTGATCCTGTTCGCGTTCCTGTTCCTGGTGGCTTTGGGTGTTGACTACAACATCTTCCTCACCACTCGAGCGCGCGAGGAACGCGAGTTGCACGGCACCTCGGAGGGAATGATCCGCGCACTGGCGTCGACGGGTGCGGTGATCACCAGTGCCGGCATCCTGCTCGCGGCGGTGTTCGCTGTGCTCGGGGTGCTGCCGGTGGTCGCCCTCACTCAGATCGGCGTGATCGTCTGCATCGGAGTGCTCTTCGACACCCTGGTGGTCCGCACCGTGCTGGTGCCCGCAGTGGTGTTTATCACGAAGGACTTCTTCTGGTGGCCCTCGCATCGCCGCGCTCACAAGCACACGGCGCCGCAGGATCCCGGTGCCTCGCCGGAGACAGCTGTCACGGTCGGGCGACGCTGACCGGGTCCTTTCGCGACACTGTGCGGAAAATGATCTCGATGGCGATACAGCCGACCGCGGCGAATCCGAATACGACCGCCAACAGCCGGCCGCTGGGGAGCGTGAAGTCGAGAAACGTGCGCGCCACTGGCACAAGGAAGCACGCAGCCTGCACGGTCACCATGGTGACGAGCATCAGATAGCGTCGGCCCGTCAAGGGTCGAGCCGAGACCGCAAGCACCCAGAATCCCACTATGGAGAGTGAGATTGCCGCCGCTGTCGACATCTCGCTGTTCGAGTACCGTCCAGAAAGCCTGGCGAATGCGAGCACGCCGATGATCACCGTCGCCGTGACGGTGCCGGCGGGGATCGAGAACGTCAACGATCGCCGCAAAAAGCCCGGCCTGTACCGCCGCTTCTGCACAGCGAGCGCGAGAAACAATGCCGGAATTCCAATCGTGAGGCCGTCTGTCGGTGCGAACTGGCGCGGCAGAAAGGGGAATCTCCACAGCAACGCACCCACGGCAACCGACAGCAGAATCGCATAGACGGTTTTGGTGAGGAACAGTTTCGACACCCGTTCGATGTTCACGATCACACGGCGACCCTCTGCGACCACGTTCGGGAGGCGGGCGAACTGCCCATCGAGCAGGACCATCCGAGCCACAGCCTTCGTCGCTGCGGCCCCCGATCCCATGGCGATTCCGATGTCGGCGGCCTTGAGGGCGAGTGCGTCGTTCACGCCGTCGCCTGTCATGGCGACCACATGCCCACGCTGCTGGAGCGCTTGAACCATCTGCCGCTTCTGGGCGGGCGTCACCCGGCCGAACACGGAATGCGTTTCGAGGATCCCGCCCATCTCGCCGAGGTCGTCGGGCAGATCGCGAGCGTCGTAACCGGTGCCCTCGAACTGCATGCCCACCTGCCGGGCGATGGTGGCGACGGTCTGGGGATTGTCTCCGGAGATCACTCTCAGTGCAACGCCCTGCTCGCGAAAGTAGGCGATCGTCTCCGCCGCGTCCGGCCGGATTTTCTCGGCGAAGGTGACGAGAACCACCGGATGCAAGGCTTCGGGCAACCGGTGGTCGGAGACATCGGCGCCCGTGAGTCGTTCGTCACTGTGGGCGAGGACCAGCGTGCGTAGTCCGAGCCCGACGAGGCGGCGGAGCTCCTTCTCCAGGACGGGATTCGGGTCGGCGGCGCCCGGAAAGACCATTTCTGGCGCTCCCAGCACCCAGGTGCCCTGCGAGGTGCCGTGCAAAATGCCCAGCGCACTCCATTTGCGGTCTGACGAGAAGGCAGCGAAGCGGCTCGGCCGCAGGTCGCCGCAGGAGAACGCATCCCGCAGGCAGCGGGCTGTTGCGTTTGCATCGTCGTCGGCGCCGAAGCAGCCCAACACCCCTTTCCAGTTGGAAGAGTCGGCATCCGTCACGCTGTGGACCCCGTCGAACGCAATGGCGCCGTCCGTGAGCGTGCCCGTCTTGTCAAAGCAGATCGTGTCGACCCTGGCGAGGACCTCTATGGCCGCGATCTCCTGCACGAGCACCTCTGATCGGGCCAGCTTCGCGGCAGCCAGGGCGAACGAGATACTGATCATGAGGATCAGGCCCTGGGGAATCACACTCGAGGCACTTGCCACTGTGCCGATAAGCGCCTCTCGCCAACGCCCGGACCCGATCGCAGCATCCCATCCGCCCGCGGCGTGCATTTGAGCAGTGAAGACGAGGAGGATCAGGGGAGCCAGCCCCCAACTCACCCAGAGCACGACGCGATTGGCAGCATTGCGGAGCTCGGAATTGACCAGGGAGAAGCGCTTGGCCTCCGCGGTCAGTCGGTTCGAATACGAATCGGCGCCGACCCGCACCACCCGGGCAGTGCCATGACCGGCGGCGACGGCAGATCCGGAGAGCACCGTGTCATCCGCGGCCTTTGCCACCGGATCGGTCTCACCGGTCAGGAGCGACTCGTCGATTTCGAGCTCGACCTCGCTCACAATCATCGCGTCGGCGGGCACCTGGTCACCCACGCGGAGCACAAGCAGATCGTCGAGCACCACCGCGTCGGTGGGGATCTCGCTGATCTCACCCCCCCGCAGGACTCGTGTCGGGGTTGCGCTCAGAAGGGCGAGAGAGTCGAGAAGGCGTTTGGCACGGAACTCCTGGAACACCCCGATCAGCACGTTTGCCAGTGCGGTTATTCCGAACAGCCCGTCTTGCCAATCGCCGAAGAACAGGAGCACGACCGTGCCAGCGCCGACGACCGCATTGAACAGGGTGAACAGGTTGGCGCGAAGAATGTGCCAGAAGCTCCGACTCGATCCGCTGGGCAGCGCGTTGATCACGCCGGCGCGCACTCGAGCCTCGACTTCGCCGCGATCCAACCCGCGGACAGCGAGCTGTGCGACGTCCACAGGAGCGAGTGCAGGCTGGCGGGGAGCGGTCACAGGTTCCGCGCCCGAGTGTGGCTGCGGTGAGGGCTCGATCGCCTCAATCTAGCCGATATCGCGCAAGGCGATGGCGTGGGGTTCGGCCTTTTCCCTAGCGGTTTTCTCCCGACAGGCGCAGACTCGTCGATAGGAGGACTGCAGCGCTGCGGACACTGCCTCAGACCCGTCGGGCAAGGGTCAGGCGAGAACTGGTTCGCGGTGCTGCAGCAATGGGTGGTCGCCGCGGCCGCGTAGTAATCTGGGGACTGTCCTCCCCCCGTAGCTCAGCGGAAGAGCGTGTGGTTTCTACCCACTTGGCCGGGGGTTCGAATCCCTCCGGGGGGACTGTCCGCCCGTGGTCCCGCCACCGTGCGAGATACGCCATCATCCGATGGGGTCCTCATCGCAGCGGTCGCCGTGTATTCCGAGAGTCGGGGCAGCAGAATCGTCTCCAATTCTCCGCTGGATCGCGCACACCTTTGCCCGGCGCTGATTGCGAGGCTCGCTGCGAGGTGTCAGGGATCGCGGCCGATTCGGCTCAGCCGCGCCCCTCATCGTGCTGGTGTTCGTCGTGCCCGTTCTCGTCGTGCCCGTTCTCGTCGTGATCGTGGTGACGGTGGTCGTGATTCTCGTCGTGGCTGTGGTGCTCGCTGGTTCCCGCGTCCTCCGACGAAGTCTCGTGATCGTCATCCGGCTCGGAGGGCTCCGGTGCGGCATGCTCGGGCTCAGTCTTCTCCGAATCGATGATTTCCTGCGGCGGGTTGCCACCGAAGATGGATGCCTCCGACACGTCGTGCGAGGAGGTGTCGGCCGGCTCGACCAGGGGATGTGGCTCGTCGCCGGCGGGCAGGCTGGCCTCTGGCGAACTGAAAGTCGGCTCGACGGGCGCGGCGGCGAAGCTGGCTGCAGTAATTCCTGCCACAAGTCCAGCACTGGCGGCGGTTGTGGACTCCACGAGAGGCGCCTGGATCGGAGCGGGCGCAAGGGGGCGGGTTAACGGGGTGGTCGTGACCGTGTTGATCGGTCCGGTCTCGGTCACCTGCTGGGCGGCCCACTTCTGCTGCTGGTGCACCAGCTCCTGCTCGCTGGCAGAGGAGTTGTACGCCCAGGAGTCGAGGTCGTTCTTGAAGAGCTTTTTGGCGCGGCTCGGGCGCCCCTGCCACTCGATCAGGCGGTCACGGAAAACGAGAAGGGACTGCTCTGCCTGGAAGCTGAAGGAGATGGCGTTGCGCTTCATGCCGGCGATCTCATGACTCGACCAGTCGGCCGCGAGCGCGGTTCCCGCGATGGGAAGCAAGCGCAGACGGATCTCCGCGTCGCCGATCAGGTGGTCGATGTGCTGCTGTTCAGGCGCTGGCAGCGTGTTCCAGACGGCGGCTTTGCGGGCGGCGCTGATGAGCGCAGTGACGGCGGATGCCCGCACCTCCCGTTCGCTCAGTTCGATCACCTTGCGGGCAGAAGCGCGCCCGATTGCCGCCGCAACGATGCCCGCGACGACGATCGCGACAAACGGGATGACCGCCGTCGAGACGATGCGCCAGCCGCTGTCGGAATTGAGCCAGTCGAGAAAGTCGGTCCACCATTGCATGAGTCGAACTTTAACCCGGCCACAGGCGACATTCAGCAATCAGCTGTGGCGAGTCTCCAACTGGCACCGGGTCGGCCTGGCGTGCGGTGCACCGGCAGCAGGCCAGCAGTTCAGAAGCCGAAACAGTCCACCGCATCATCCATGCTCCAGAATTCGCCCATCTCGACGAAGCGACGCTGGCGGACGATGAAACGCTTGGCGCGGAAACGGAGTCCGGCTCGCACGCCGAACCGCTCGACATAGCCGAGCACCTCTCCGGACGGTCGCGTCACCCGCCACAACTCGTCATGCAGTGGCACGAGGTGGAGTCCCGGGCGAGTGAGGGCCGCGGTGCGGGTGAAATCGGTGCGGGTGCAATCGGTGCGGGTGAAATCGGTGCGGGTGAAATCGGTGCTGGTGAAATCGAGAGTGGTCATGCGTGATCCTTGAGTCAGCCGGCCCGGTTGTCGATATACGTTGTGTCTACGTAAAGCGACGCTAGATCGATCCACCGACATTCGCGGTATTACCGGTCGCTCGTGCCGTGCACCGCGAACGGCTCGATCGCGGCGATCTCCCCGTCGGTGAGCGGGGCACTCTCGAGTGCCGCGATGTTGTTCTCCAACTGGGAGACGCTCGACGCCCCGATGAGTGCGGTAGTGACCTGCGGATGACGCAGTACCCAGGTCAGCGCGAGCTGCGCGAGACTCTGACCGCGGCCCTTCGCGATCTCGTTGAGGGCGTTGGCACGTTCGAGGTAGACCTCGCTGATGTTCTCCGAGTCGATCCAGCGGCCCTCGGCCGCGCGGGAATCCGCAGGAATCCCTGTGAGGTATCGGTCGGTGAGCATGCCCTGGGCGAGCGGCGAGAAGACGATGCTGCCCATGCCCAATTCATCCAGGACCGGAAGAAGGCCCTCGGTCTCGATGTGACGATCGAACATGTTGAAGCGCGGCTGGTGGATGAGCAGGGGGATCTTGTGCTCGGCGAGGGCGCGGTGGGCAGCGACAGTTTGCTCGGTGTTGTAGTTCGAGATGCCGGCGTAGAGCGCCCGACCCGAGGTGACGGCGGTCGCAAGTGCGCCCATCGTCTCCTCTATGGGTGTCTCCGGGTCGGGGCGGTGGGAGTAGAAGATGTCGACGTAGTCGAGCCCCATCCGACCGAGACTCGCATCGAGCGAGGAGAGCATGTACTTGCGCGACCCCCATTCGCCGTACGGGCCCTCCCACATGTCGTAGCCGGCCTTGGTGGAGATGATGAGCTCGTCGCGGTGCGGACGGAAGTCATCGGCGAAGATGCGGCCGAAGTTGGTCTCGGCGCTTCCCGCTGGCGGACCGTAGTTGTTTGCGAGGTCGAAGTGGGTGCAACCGAGGTCGAAGGCGCGACGTAGGATGGCGCGCTGCGTATCGATCGGGCGATCGAATCCGAAATTGTTCCACAGCCCGAGGGAGACGGCCGGAAGCTTCAGGCCACTGCGGCCGACGCGATGGTAATCGAGGGACTGGTAGCGGTCAGCGTTCGCGACATAGGACATCGGCCAAGCCTAAAGGCGGCTGTGAGCGAGGAATGGCCACGACTGCGATCGTGTTGGGCTGTGAGACAGCCTCCCTGTCCCCTCCCACAAGCGGAAAGTAGACTCTTCACATGCAAACATTCGTTCTCGCCGGTGGCTGTTTCTGGTGCCTCGACGCGGTGTACCGCACCCTGCGTGGTGTGAGTGATGTCGTCTCCGGCTACACCGGCGGAGTCACCAAGAACCCCGACTACGACGCCGTCTGCACCGGGATGACCGGCCACGCCGAGGCCGTCGCGGTCACCTTCGACCCCGAGATCATCCCCGCCGATGTGATCCTCGACGCCTTCTTCTCCCTGCACGACCCGCGTCAGCTCAACCGGCAGGGCAACGATGTCGGCTCTCAGTACCGCTCCGCGATGTTCTATGCGGATGACGCGCAGAAGGCGCAGTTCGACACCGCTCGCGACCGCGCATCCGAATACTGGGACGGTGGGCTCGTCACCGAGATCTCGCCTCTCGGCATCTGGTACGAGGCCGAACGTTATCACCAGGATTTCTTCGCCAAGAATCCGAGCCAGGGCTACTGCATGGCGGTCGCGCTGCCCAAGGTGAACAAGATCCGCAAGTCCTTCGCGGAGTACGTGCTTGCATCCTGAGCCTCAGCCGTGATCGCCGCTAGCCCAGAATGCCGCGGAGGGCCTCGAGTTGCTCGATGCGCTCCGTGCGTGAAGGCGCAAGCGGCTTCACGGAGATCGTGGTGACCCCGGAGGCGAGGAGTGCGTCTACGCGGGCGCGCACCTCACGCTCGGTGCCGATGAGCGCCGTGCCGTGCACGAGCTCATCCGGCAGGGCCGAGGCGGCCTCGTCTTTACGGCCGGTGAGATAGAGCTCCTGCACGAGCGCCGCCTCCTCGACGAAGCCGTAGCCGACGGCGAGATCGTTGTAGAAGTTCGCTCCGCGGGCGCCCATACCGCCGACGTAAAGGGCCACATTCTGCCGGTATGCCTCGATGGCCCGGTCCGGGCGATCCCCAAGGTAGAACGGCACCTGCGCGATGACATCGAGCGGCCCGAGGTCGGGGAAGCGCCGAGTCCTGCCTTCGGCGAGGGATGCGCCCCAGGCGGCATCCGCCTTCTCCGGCAGGTAGAAGAGCGGGAGCCAGCCGTTCGCGATCTCGGCGGCCTGCGCCACGGCTTTCGGGGTGAGCGCGGCGATCGAAATCGGAATCGTCCCGCGCACCGGCTGGTTGATGATCTTCAGGGGCTTGCCGAGGCCGCGTCCCTGGTCGGCGGGCAGCGGGATCGTGTAATGCGTTCCGTGGAAGTCCAGACGTTCGCGTCGCCAGATTGCGCGACAGATCTCCACGTTCTCCCTGATGCGACCGAGCGGTGCGGTGAACGGCACACCGTGAAATCCTTCGATCACCTGCGCTCCGGATGACCCGATCCCGAGTTCGAAGCGGCCGCGTGAGACGGAATCGAGCCCTGCCGCTGTCATCGCGAGCAGCGCCGGCGTGCGCGAGAAGATCGGGAGGATTCCGGAGGCGAGGGTCATGGTCGTCGTGATGGCGGCGAGGTATCCGAGTTGGCTCACCGCGTCGAAGGAATAGGCCTCCGCGACCGAGACGAGGTTGACGCCGACCCGCTCGAATCCAGTGATCTCTGCGGCGTTGGTGGTGAAGTCGTCGGCATAGTCGAAGACGACTCCGAGTCGAGTGGAGGGCATCGTGAGTCTCCCGGAGTTCTTGAATTTGATAGCGACGAGTCGTGACGATCAGAGCGCTCTGACTTAGGCTATTGCTGCCGGCATGGTTCGGCAGATGTGAACAAAAGGAGCTCAATGATGAGCAACACAATGCAGTCAACGTCTGGTTCCCATGTCCTGACGGGCAACCGCTGGGTGGCGATGGGCCCGGCCGGTGCGGTGGGATCCGTGCACAGCGTCGAGGGCGGATTCACCTTCAAACTGATGACCGACAACGGCTACCGGGGCATCTATCCCACGTTGGATGTCGCCAAGAGTGCGCTCTATGCGAGCCTGCTCCCCGGCTCTGAGTGGCCGGATTTTCGCGAGCATTGACTCTACGACTTTTCGAGGCTCCGCTCTTGGCGTGTCGCGCCCGGGTCGCCTACAGTCGATTATCGAACAAAGTTTCGAAAGTCGGAGGTGGGAAAGATGACGCTCGTGGGCGCGACCGTAACGGTGTGGACCGGTGCCGAAGGCATCCCAGAGCAATTCGTGTGGGCGGGTAGCCGTTTTCGCGTGACCGATACTCCGACGCCCCTCGGCGTCGACTATGCGGCAATCACCCATCCGGGTGCGATGCCGCTCGGCTGGCGTTTCCAGGGCACGTCCGACAGCGGTGACACCCGCATGTTCGATGTGCTCTACGACGCGGCCCGGGGCGAGTGGCAACTCCTCCACACCTACCTCTGAGCGCCTGTTTTCCCCGCCGGGTACGGTTTCGGCCATTCGGCGATCGGCCACGGTTCACACTTGCCGCATGACCGACACCATCACACTCACCGGCTTTGTGGCCACTGTCCCGAATCACCTCGTCACCGGCGAGGGACTTCCCATCACCAGCTTTCGGCTGGCATCCACG
>Ga0209100_1000395_pt1 | contig 39643 bp, 42 predicted proteins | sample lystaG_FD_185480 | JGI IMG/M metagenome (GOLD analysis project Ga0209100, IMG submission 185480) | Glacier valley bacterial and archeal communities from Borup Fiord, Nunavut, Canada, to study Microbial Dark Matter (Phase II) -... | ecosystem: Environmental > Aquatic > Freshwater > Ice > Glacier ... | reverse complement strand
AGACAGGCACGGCTGACATTGTCCCCGTCGGGCGTTGGGCCCTAGCAAACCCGGACTTCATTGAACGCCTACGCCACAACGAGCCACTCAACGATGCGGACCCAAGCACTTTTTACGGTGGGGGCGCAGCCGGCTACACCGACTACCCCACGCTGACCAGCCCCGCGCAGAAATAACGAAAAAGCCATAACAGCTCAAACACCACACCTCACACCGAATACTGAAGCGCCCCAGGTTTCTTGCCGCTCCTATGCGGGTTGCGACTCTCGGTTGAGGGTGGCGTAGTGGGCTTGTTCGAACTCCACTGGTGGAACGTTACCGCGGGAGCTGTGAAGGCGTCGGTTATTGCACCAGTCGACTCAGCCAGCGGTCGCGAATTCGACGTCGATGATGGTGCGGTAGGGGCCCTCGTGGAAGACGGTGGTGCGGATGCCCTCGGCCTTGTAGAGGCCGTTGATGCTCTCCATGAGGGCGTTATCGTAGGCGTCACCGATAGATCCGATCGAGGGCAGGATCTCCTCGAGAGCGAGATGATCGGTCAGCCGAATCGACGTGTATTGCGACCCGGCATCGCTGTGATGGAACAGCTCGCCGGCGACTGCGGGATGCCCCTCTCGACCTCGTTCCCACAACGCCATCCGCAACGGGATCATGACCAGGTCCGTTTCCTTGGTTGTCGAGGCGTGCCAAGCGACGATCCGTTGGGCGAATACGCCGACGATGAACGCGACGCAAACCCACCCGGCCCAGGCTCGTACATAGGTGAAATCGGTGACCCAAACCCGGTTCGGGGCCGGCGCGATGAAGTCACGGTCGAGCAGATCGCCAGCGCGTTTGCCATCCTTCGCCGGGATTGTGGTCCGGATGCTCTTATCGTGGCGGACACCCGACAGCCCGAGGGCCCGCATGGCGCGGTCGACCGACCCGGCGCTCACATCAGGATCCAAAGTCCGGTGCAGCAAAGCGGTCATTTTCCGCCGACCATAAAGTCCTTCGGGAGTCATCTTCCGCCGACCGTGGGCATCAGTCGTCCACACGGCGGATCGGACCGTATCTATGACGTGAGCGTCGGTGATCGTCCTAGCTGCCGGACCTTGCCGTCGCCAGGCTCGGTAGGTTCGTGCGGCGACCTGGCAGCCTTGCTCACGCAGAACCCGACAGATCGACTCGAGACGCGTAACCCTCAGCCCTCATCGTCTCGATGAATCCAGCCATCAACGGTTGCGGGGGTCGAGTTCCCCCACGAAGAAAGTCGTCGCCGCGCGCAGAATATCGACGTCCTCACGGAGCCGCCGGTTCTCGGCCTTGAGTTTCCTGATCTCAGCCAGCTCCTCGGTCGTGGCACCACCACGCAGGCCACCATCGACCTGGGATTGCAACACCCACCGGCGGACGGTTTCATGGCCGACACCGACTTGCTTGGCGACCGCAGCTGACGCCGCGGTCAACGACGGGTACTCGCCGAGGTGATCAGCCACCAAACGCACCGCGCGGGCCCGAACCTCGGGATCAATCTTCTTAGGCATGTGCTCATCCTTGCAACTCAAAAGGATGCGGCATCAAACCTGGGGCGCTTCACTTCGCGCCCTCTCAACCCCGCCATTTAGCGGTCAACAAATTCCCGTAAGACCCGCCCGACAAATAGCCCGATCAACGCCCCCTAAACGGTGAAGTCGGCGCCATGTTGGTCGGCTATGCACGGAAGCAGTCGGGTGTCGGGCGACTCGCATCGGTGGATCGATCAACTCGGCAACTCTGCTGGTGCCCCGAAGACTTTGACTCCTGGTCGCCCGCGCTCGAATTTGCCGCCCGGTTCAAGACTCCGCTGAGGGGATCCTGCCGACCGTCGTTATAGGGCCCGAAGGAGACCCGTACACGTGGACGGAGGTCGTTCTAGCGGCCGCATCTGTGATGACGCTTCTCGTCGCGGTGATCGCTGCGCTGTATGCGCGGAGCGCGGTTCGGGAAGCAAAGGAAACCCGTGAAGGGCAATCACGCCCTTACGTGGTCGCCTACCTGGTGGCGGATGGGTTCCTCATCGACTTGGTGGTTAAGAACTTTGGGATGACGCCGGCGAGGAACGTTCGCGTGATTCCGACCAGGAGATGCATCGAAGCATCCAGCAACGCCGTTGACATTATCGATCTCTTTGACTCGATGCCTGTCCTCGTGCCCGGCCAGGAATGGCGAACCTTCTTTGACTCGGGTCATGAACTCTCACAAGCGCAGGTTGCCGTGGCATTGGTCGAGCATGCAGGCGACGTCGGCGCCTGCCCCGTAGCCGCCGCCTCGGACCAATTCATAGAGGATGCGGAACAGCTGGAACGGGTCTGCCGTGGTCCTCATGGAGCCGCCGCAATCGGGAGCTCAGGAGCGTGCCGACACTCCCAAAGGCAAGCGTTCCCGACCGTGCCAGCAGTACGGTGTCCGCCCCGTGAACCTTCCTCGAAAGGGGCGCAAGAAGCGCGCCTACTTGAGCTCCAGCCAGGTAGAGCTACTGGCGCGGCAATGCGGAGAATTTGGCACGTTGGTTCACACGCTCGCTTACACGGGACTGAGGTGGGGGGAGGCGATCGGGCTGAGGGTGTCATCGCTCGACATGCTGCGTCGCCGAATGCTCGTGGAAGAAAACGCTGTCCATGTTGGGCACACGGTGATCGTGGGCACTCCGAAATCCCATGAAAACCGTAGTGTCCCCTTTCCTCGGTTCTTGTCCGACCCCCTAGCACAAGCCTGCAACGGTAAGGCTCGTGATCAGCTCGTATTTGGGGCGGGTAGCTTCCACCTCAGGAAGACCTCCAGCGACACGGGGTGGTTCGTGCGGGCAGTCAGGCGGTGCCAGGAAATTGACGGCACCTTTCCATTCATTACGCCGCACGACCTGCGACATACGGCGGCAAGTCTCGCAATAGGTGCTGAAAAAGTTGTGGGGTTTTGGGGGGCAAAACCTCGCCCATCCTCAGTCGGCCCCTTAATTGCTGGCAACTCAGGGCTTTTCCCTGGTAGCTGAGGCGGGATTCGACTCCCCTACTGAGCCGCCGTCACATCGCTGTGCGATGCGACGGTCTGCACAGCGGGGGCCCACGAGCGGCTTTTCAATCCACCGCATCGACCAAGCAAAAAACGCCCCGCTCATGCGGGGCGCTTTTTCGTGGTAGCTGAGGCGGGATTCGAACCCGCGACCTCACGATTATGAGTCGTGCGCTCTCACCAACTGAGCTACTCAGCCACACAGCATCCCGCCAACCTGGATGCTCGAGCCCCCTGTGGGAATCGGACCCACTACCTCTTCCTTACCAAGGAAGTGCTCTACCAATGAGCTAAGGGGGCGCGCCAACGATCGAGCCCGTCCGGCACCGTACGAGACTAGCATCCGGTGCCGACCGGCCGGGATGGGTGCGCGAGCTACCCCGGGGGCGCTCGCAGGCCGCGATGTGAAGGCCGAGTCGTCGCTTTCCGCAAGCGCTTGCAGCCATCATCCGTTGCCGTATTCTGGCGATCATGACTCTCGAAGGCGACACGTCCTCGGCTGTATCAGCCGGCCCCTCCCCCGATGCCGTCGTCGTCGCAACTAGCGGCACGGAGTGGTGGCGGAGCGCCGTCATCTACCAGATCTATCCCCGGTCGTTCGCCGACTCCGACGGTGACGGCATCGGCGATCTCGCCGGAATCACGAGCCGGCTCCCCGCGTTGGCAGAACTCGGGGTGGACGCGATCTGGGTTTCCCCCTTCTTCCGGTCGCCGCAGAAGGATGCCGGCTACGACGTATCGGACTACATCGACGTCGACCCCCTGTTCGGCACCCTCGCCGATTTCGACATCCTGCTGGAGACCGCGCACGACCTCGGCCTCAAGTTCATCGCCGATATCGTGCCCAACCACACCTCGGATCAGCACGAGTGGTTCATCGCCGCTGTCGCGGCCCCGGAGGGCTCGCCCGAGCGCGACCGCTACATGTTCCGGGATGGGACGGGACCGAATGGTGACCTGCCTCCGAACAATTGGCAGTCCGTTTTCGGCGGTCCGATGTGGGCTCGGGTGACTCGCCCCGACGGTACCCCCGGCCAGTGGTACCTGCACATCTTCGACGAATCGCAGCCCGACCTCAACTGGGAGAATCCGTGGGTAGTCGCGAAGTTCCACGACATCCTGCGGTTCTGGCTCGACCGCGGTGTCGACGGGTTCCGGGTGGATGTCGCGCATGGCTTGGCCAAAGCGGCGGGCCTGCCCGACTACACCGCCCCCGAGTCGAGCGGCATGATGGGCGAGGCATCCGACCTGGCCCCGGGGATGATGGATGACGCCCCCGAAACCGAGGCGCCCTATTGGGGCCAGCCCGCCGTGCACGAGATCTGGCGCGGCTGGCACTCCGTGCTCGCCGAGTACGAGGGCGACCGGGTGCTCTGCGCCGAAGCCTGGGTCGATCCATTACCAAAGGTCGCCCTCTGGGTACGGCCGGATGAGATGAGCCAGGCCTTCAATTTCGCCTACCTCGGCGCCGCTTGGCATGCGCCCGCTCTTAAGAAGGTGATCCAGGCATCTCTCGACGCATTCGCCGGTGTCGGGGCGCCGAGCACCTGGGTGCTCTCCAACCACGATGTCGTGCGACACGCCAGCCGACTCGCGCTCTCTCATCCGAACGCGGAGGGTGCCGGAGTCGGGCCGAAGTCGATAGGCCAGCCTGACCGCCCACTCGGGCTGCGCCGGGCGCGCGCCGCGACATCCATCATGCTCGCCCTGCCGGGGAGCGGCTACATCTACCAGGGCGAAGAACTCGGGCTGCCCGAGGTTGTGGACCTGCCGGACGAGGACAGGCAAGACCCTACGTTCTTCCGCACGCACGGTGAACGCTACGGGCGCGACGGCTGTCGCGTACCCATTCCATGGCAATCGGATGAGCCCGCCTTCGGATTCAACACGACCGGCGCGAGTTGGCTGCCGCAGCCTTCGGATTGGGCCGACTACGCGCGGGATGCTCAGACTGGCGTGCCCGGCAGCACTCTCGACCTGTACACGACGTCATTGGCCTTGCGGCGCTTTCACGGTCTCGGCACCGGTGAGCTCACCTGGCTCGAGGGCTACGGCGTGAACGTGATTGCCCTGCAGGTCCGAGACGTTCAGGTGCTGGCCAACCTCGGGCCGGTGCCGGTCGAGTTGCCGGTGGGCGAGATCATCCTCTCCAGCGAGCGGATCAGCGGTGGCGTGCTGCCGACGGATACGACGGTGTGGATGCTGGTCTGAAGAGCGGCGGGGCCGGCCGTCAGTTGGCGTTGGCCTGCATCCACGCGAACGGATCGGTGAGCGACTTGTTGACGTGGATCTCGAAATGCAGGTGATTCGCGGTCGCATAGCCCGTGTCGCCGACGAGCCCGATGGCCTGACCGACCTGCACGGTGTCGCCGACGGAGACGAGGTTGGAGCCCTCGATCATATGGGCGTAGAGACTCTCGACGTCCGTCCCGTTGATGTTGTGCTGGATGACGACGTGCTGCCCATAACCGCCGTCGAATGTGGAGGTGGTGACCACACCGTCGGCGATGGCGTAGATGGTGGAACCTCGCCCCGCCATCATGTCGATCCCCTTGTGGAACCCACCCTCGCGGGGACCGAACCCATCGTTGATCGGCACGAAGTACGGGAAGGGCCACCGCACGGACCCAGTGCTGGGAAGGTAGGAAAAGTCCACGGAGGCGGAGCGCACGATCGCGGGCGGGGCTGGCTTCTCGGTTACGCTGAACCCGTCTCGCGTGGCGGTACCGAGCGCGGCCGATGCGGAACCGTAAACCGCCTGAGGTTCACCCGCTACCTGCCCGGGAGTGCCGGGCGCGATCGAAACCTGCACGCCGGTCATGAACGCGTTCGCGGGCACCGACGTACCGACCATCAGGGCGGCGGCACCGAGGAGAGCGCCGATCGACAGTGCTTTCGATGCTGCGCCCCGGGGTCGCCCAGCCCTGTTTTTCGGGGCGGCGGCGGGCGCAGTCGCGAGGGGGACCACGACTGCGGGCGTCATCGCGCCAGAGCCGAATCGCTTCTCGAGCCCCCGCGCTTCGCGACGGGTACGCGGCCCGACGGACGTTTCGACCGCCACTAGCGCGCTACTTTTCGATAGGGAACTGGCCGGAAGCGGGCGTGGAAAAAAGGTCTCATATCGGGGTGCTCCTTCCGAGCGTAACCCGGAGGCTGATGTTGCGCCAGTCGAGGGGCCGCCGTCAACCCGGTTGCCGGGCTGGCCTGAGATGACATATCGCTAGGATCGGCCGCTCTACCATCGGCCGTTGGACACCGACCGATTAGGCACCGGCCTGTTGTTATCGCCCGATTGTGTCGAGTGCCGCCTCGAGCCGAACGATGACATCCGGATGCCCCGCCAAAACGAGATCCCGGCCCGCGCGTTCGCCACCCCAGCCCTTCACGACGGCCCCGGCTTCGCGCGCGATGAGTGCGCCGGCAGCGTGATCCCACGGGCTCAGGGTGCGCTCGAAATAGGCGTTGCACCGACCCGCTGCAACGAAACAGAGATCGAGCGAGGCAGTGCCGAGGCGCCGCACATCCCGCACCAGCGGAAGCAGACCGGCCACGATCCGCCCCTGCTGAGCCCGCACATCGGAGTCGTAGGCGAAGCCCGTCGCGATGAGAGCCTGCGACAGGTCGACCGACGCGGCGACCCCGATGGACTCCCCATCGCAGAACGCACCCCCACCAACGACTCCCGTGAAGGTCTCGCCCGTGGAGGGGTTGTACACGCACCCGGCGAGCGCGCTCCACGTGGACGGGTCTGGTGCACCCTCGACCACCGCGACACTCACCGCGTAATGCGGGATGCCGTACAGGTAATTCACGGTGCCGTCGATGGGATCGACTACCCACGTGAGGCCGGTCGAGCTATCGCCCGCACCGCTCTCCTCACCGAGGAAACCGTCACCGGGGCGAGCATCGGCCAGCACTGACCGGATGAAGGCTTCGACCTCGCGATCGGCGGCGGTAACGACATCCACCGGCGACGACTTCGTAGCGGCCACCTCGATCCCCTCGGTTCGGCGCAGGGACGCGAGCCGTCCCGCGTCGATGGCGACGGTGCGGGCGAGGTCGAGGAGCTGTTCGTGGGCCACGTGCCCAGCCTAGGCACAGCCCGCAGGCGTCGCCGTGCTCGCCGTGCATCGGCGAGCAGCGCGAGCGGCGGGAGCGCCACGGGCCGGCGGCACAAGCGAACGGCCCCGCCGAAGCGGGGCCGTTCTGACGTGGCAAGTAGAGGATTCGAACCTCTGAAGTCTGAGACGTCTGATTTACAGTCAGATCCCTTTGGCCGCTTGGGTAACTTGCCCCGGTCCGCGCGAGCGGCCAGCCAGCCATCCGCACGCTCCACCAGAGTACAAGCTCCGGGCCGGTAATATCGCCCTGCAGAGGAGGTACGAGCATGCCGAGCATCAATGAGGTCGCGGAACTGGCGGGCGTGTCTACCGCGACGGTCTCCCGAGCCCTCAGCGGCAATGGGCACGTGTCCTCGGCCACCCGCGAGCGAGTCAACGCCGCCGCCCTCGAGCTCGAATACGTCGTCTCCTCCAATGCGTCGAGCCTGGCGACTGGGCGCACGAAGAACGTCGGCATCGTCATCCCGTTCCTCAACCGCTGGTACTACGGCGCCGTGCTCGAGGGTGCTGAAGACGCGCTTCTCAGTCACGGGTACGACCTCACCCTCTACAACCTCGGCGGCGGAACCGAGGCGCGGCGCAGCGTGTTCGAACATTTTCTTCTCCGCAAACGAGTGGATGCCGTGATCGCCATCTGTCTGGAACTCACCGCGGGCGAGGTGAGCCGCCTGATCGACCTCCAGAAACCGATCGTGGGGGTTGGCGGACCGCTGCCGGGGGTGCGCACCCTGAGCCTGGACGACATCGCCGTGGCTCGGCGCGCCACGGAACACCTCATCGCTCTCGGACACCGATCGATCGCGCACATCGGTGGCAACAGCGAGTCGGAGATGGACTTCCACGTTCCGACCAAGCGCCGGGTCGGCTATGAGGCGGTCCTGCGGGACGAGGGGATCGAGGTGGACTCCGCCCTGTTCCAAGCAGCTGATTTCACGATCCAGGGTGGGTACGCTGCCGCCCGCCATCTGCTCAGTGACCCGGGCCGCCGGCCGACGGCTGTTTTCGCGGCATCCGACGAGATGGCGATCGGGGCGATCCTCGCCGCGCGCGACCTCGGATTGTCCGTTCCCCACGACGTGTCGGTGGTGGGGGTGGATGACCACGAACTCGCGGACTTCTTCGGCCTTTCGACGATCGCTCAATTTCCGACGTTGCAGGGGGGAGCGGCGGTGGAAATCCTCATGGACCAGCTGCACCCCGGTCACCACGAGGCGGCGCCGAGCAATACCCCGCTGCACTTCGAGCTCGTCGTGCGGTCGAGCACAGCGCCGGTCTCATAGGTTCGAAGCTGCCTGAGTAGCATTACCCCATGGCAGACGCATCCTTCGACATCGTGAGCAAGGTCGACCGCATGGAGGCCGATAACGCGGTGAACCAGGCTCAGAAGGAACTAGCGCAGCGCTACGACTTCAAGGGGGTCGGCGCTTCGGCCGAGTGGAGCGGGGACGACCTGCTGCTGAAGGCGAACGCCGAAGAACGGGTGAAAGCGGTGCTCGAGGTCGTCGAGCAGAAGTTCATCAAACGGGGGATATCGCTTCGCAGCCTGAGTGCCGGCGAGCCGTACTCGAGCGGCAAGGAATACCGCATTCAGGTCACTATGAAGAACGGGATCTCATCCGAAGACGCCAAGAAGGTCTCGAAGATCATCCGGGAGGAGGGTCCGAAGAGCGTCAAGAGTCAGATTCAGGGCGACGAGGTGCGGGTTCAGTCGAAGAGCCGTGATGACCTCCAAGAGACGATGGCCCTGCTGAAAGGCAAAGATCTGGATGTCGCGCTGCAATTCGTCAACTACCGGTAGTGCTCCTGCGGTACTTCAGCGTTGTGTTGCGCCCGTTCCGGGATGCCCGATTGTTCGATCTGCCACTGGGCGGCTACCCGACTGATGGCAACGCGTCGCTAGACTTCCCCGGTGCAGGCGACCACGGATGAAGGCTGGTTCAGCGTCGCGCTAGCGGCGGCGGTCTTTGCTCTCGACTTCGTCATCCGGGTGCTCGCCATCATCTACGTTCCGCGCAACCGGCGACCGCAGACCGCGATGGCTTGGTTGCTCGCCATCTTCTTCCTCCCCTACCTCGGCGTCATTCTCTTCCTCCTCCTCGGGAGTCGTCGCCTGCCCCGTAGCAGACGGCGGCGACAGGCCGAAGTCAATCGGTACATTCTCGAGACCACCGAGGGCATCGATCGGGTGAGCGAGGATGCGACGCGGCCGCCCTGGCTGCAATCGATCGTCGAGCTGAACCGCAAGCTCGGTGCCATGCCGATGGTCGGCGGCAACAGCGCCGAGCTGCACGCCGACTACGCATCATCCATCCTCGCGATGACGGATGCGGTGGGGTCGGCGATCACCTACGTTCACGTCGAGTTCTACATCCTCGCGTACGACAAGACCACCGCGCCCTTCTTCGCCGCGCTGGCCGCCGCCAAGCTGCGCGGGGTGACTGTGCGGGTTCTGCTGGATCACATCGCATCCCTCCGCTCCCCCGGCTACCGGCGCACGCTGCGTCAGCTGCGTCGAATCGGAGTCGAGTGGCACCTGATGCTGCCGGTGCAGCCGTGGAGGGGTAAGTGGCAACGACCGGACCTGCGCAACCACCGCAAGATCCTGGTCATCGACGGCGTCACGGCCTTCACCGGATCGCAGAACATGGTCGACTCGAGCTACAACAAGCGCGGCAATCGCCGACGCGGGCTGCACTGGAAAGACCTGATGGTGCGCTTCGAGGGCCCGATCGTGGCTGGCGTGAACGCTCTGTTCGTCACGGACTGGTTCAGTGAAACCGGCGAATTGCTCGTGCGGGAGACGCAGGCCGCCGGCGGGCACTTCAACAGGCAGGCGCTGGATGCCCAGGTGGTGCCGAGCGGTCCCGGCTTCGAGGGGGAGAACAACCTGCGTCTCTTCAACTCCCTCGTATACGCCGCGCAGCAGCAGGTCATCATCACGAGCCCCTACTTCGTGCCGGACGACTCCATGCTCTACGCCATCACAACGGCAGCGCAGAGTGGCATCGACGTGCAACTGTTCGTCTCGGCCGTCGGCGATCAGTTCGTCGTCTACCACGCCCAGCGCAGCTACTACGAGACCCTGCTTCGGGCGGGCGTGCGGATCTGGCTCTACCCCGCTCCGACAGTGCTCCATGCCAAGCACTTCACCGTCGATGACGACGTGGCGGTCATCGGATCCAGCAACATGGATATGCGCTCGTTCAGCTTGAACCTCGAGATCTCGGTGATGGTGCGAAGTGCCGACTTCGTCACCGAGCTGCGACTGCTCGAGGAGTCGTACCGCAGCCTCAGCACGGAACTGATACTGGAGGAGTGGTTGCGTCGACCCTCCGCCTCTCAGGTGCTCGACAACGTCGCGAGGCTCACGTCAGCGGTGCAGTGACCACGGGGCCGCCTGAGATCTCCACCATTTCGTCACGCGGCACGACCTTGATGCGGGTACGACCGGCCGACGCCCCCAGGGCCAACTCGTGCGCGTCGAGAGCGTGCCAGCCGTCGAGGGTGGTGAATTGGATGCGCCGGGCATTCATCAGCTCCACGACGGCCGTCTCTTCGGGATGCGGCGGGCTCCACCAATTCGCTTGATCGTTGATCAGACTGCGAATGGTCTCCATTGCGTCGCTCTTGGTGTGACCGATGAGGCCGACCGGCCCCCGCTTGATCCAACCGGTGGCGTAGATTCCGGGAACCGGACGGTCGGTGTGGTCGAGCACCTGCCCCTCCCGGTTCGGGATGACCCCGCGGCGCTCGTCGAACGGGATGCCGTCCAGAGGCGAGCCGAAGTATCCAACCGCCCGGTATACCGCCTGTACGGCGACTTCGCGCACCTCACCGGTCGACACGACACCCCCGATGCCGTCGGGCCGGGTGCGCTCATACCGGAACACACTCACGGTGCCCGAGGCATCCGCCACCACCTCGAGAGGGTTGGCGAAGAAGTGCAGGTGCAGTCGACGTGATGCCGTGCCGGTCGGTCGGGCACGCCACTGGGTGAACACCCGGTCGATGACCATCACCTGTTTGTTGGTTTTGATCGCGAGCCGCGACGCCTCGTCGTAGTCGAAATCCTCCGCGTGCACGATGATGTCCACGTCGTGCAATTCGCCGAGTTCCCGCAATTCCAGGGGCGTGAACTTGACTTGCATGGGGCCGCGGCGGCCGAACACGTGCACATCGGTGACGGGGGATGCCTTCAACCCGTCGTACACGTTGGCCGGGATATCGGTGGGTAGCAGGTCGTCCGCGTGCTTGGTCAGGATGCGCGCGACGTCAAGTGCCACATTGCCGTTGCCGATCACGGCCACCTCGCGGGCGTTCAACGGCCACTCACGCGGGAAATCGGGGTGCCCGTCGTACCAGCTGACGAATTCGGCGGCACCGAAATTCCCCACGGCAGTCACGCCGGGCAGCGTCGATGGGGCATCGCGGACGGCTCCGGTCGAGAAGATCACCGCGTTGTAGTGCGACTGGAGGTCAGCCAGGGTGATGTCGCGGCCGTAGAACACGTTGCCGAACAGGCGGATCCGACCCGAGTCGAGCACCTCTTTCAGCGCGGTGATGATGCCTTTTATTCGCGGATGATCCGGTGCCACTCCGTAGCGCACCAGACCGTACGGCGCCGGGAGCTGTTCGAACAGGTCGATCGAGACGTCGAAATCACGCGGTGTTTTGAGCAGGATGTCGGCGGCATAGATACCGGCGGGACCGGCACCGACGATCGCCACGCGGAGAGTACTGGTCACTAGCTACTGCGCTCCACGATCGTCTGGGCGAACTGCGTGAGGGCCTTCTTGACCGGCCCGGCGGGCAACGGCACGAGCGCCTCGACGGCTTCTCGAGACCAACGGTGCGCCTCGGCGAGGGTCTGCGCGGTGACCGGATGCTCCCGCAACTCGGCAATCGAGGCCGAGATGTCGCTTTCCGTGCCCTCGGCGTAGAAGGAGACACTCACATCCCGCTCGATCCGGCGCAGCAGATCCTCGGCATCCTGGTCGGTCAGAGCGAGACGGCGCAGGTAGAGCAACGGCAGGGTGGCGACTCCGCTCCTGAGGTCGGTGCCCGGGGTTTTGCCGGTCTCGTCAACGCCCGACGAGAGGTCGATGACGTCGTCGATGAGCTGGAAAGCCACGCCGATCTTCTCCCCGAACACCTTGACGGGCTCGCGGTAGCTCTGAGGGGCATTCGAGAAGATGACCCCCACTTGCGCAGCCGCCGAGATCAACGACCCCGTTTTATCGATCAGAACCTGGATGTAGTGCTCGATCGCATCCTCATCATCGCGGGGTCCGATCGTCTCGTGGAGTTGTCCGAGGCAGAGGCGCTCGAAGGTCGCGGCCTGCAGCGCGAGGATGCGTTCGCCGAGCCCGGCACCGATGCGACTCGCCCGGGCGAACAGCAGATCACCGGTGAGGATGGCGACCGAGTTGCCCCACACGCTCTGGGCGCTCGGCACGCCGCGGCGCATCTGCGCCTCATCCATCACGTCATCGTGGTAGAGGGATGCGAGGTGGGTGATCTCGATCGCTTGGGCTGCGGAGATCACCTCGTCGTTGTTGCCGTCGCCGAGCTGTGCGGTGATGAGGGTGAGCACGGGGCGCACCCTCTTGCCGCCCGCATCGAGCAGGTACCTCGTCGTCACATCCGCTATCTCGTCGGCGAAGGACACCTCGGCCAGCAGGCCCGTCTCCACGGCCTCGAGTCCGGCCTCGATGGCATCGGCGAAGCTGCGTTCATCGCTGGAGGCGAACAGTTTCTCGCCCAACCCCAGCGAGGAACTCAGCGTGTTGCTGCGTCGCACGAGCGGCACACTCGGGTTCATGCGCCTGGCTCTGCGGTGCGGATCGATTGAACCACCGGAATCGGGGCCGTGGCATTGCTCTTGCGCTTGGCGACCGATGCAAGCACCTCGACATCAACCGGTTTCTGCCCCCGATGCAGTGCCACTACGCCCCCGGTCAGGTTGCGATACGCCACCCGCACGAAACCCGCGCCGCGGATCCACTGGCTCAACTGACCCTGGTCGGGCCATTCCCGGATCGAATCCGCAAGGTAGGTGTACGCGGCAGGGTTCGAACTCGTGCGGCCGGCGACGAGCGGCATGATGTAGCGGAGGTAGGTCCAGTACCCCGCCCGCAATATCGCTACCGGCGGCTTGGAGAACTCGCAGACCACGACCCGCCCGCCGGGCTTGAGCACCCGATACATCTCGCTCAGGGCGGCCTTCGGATGGGCCACGTTACGGAGCCCGAAGCTGATGGCAGCGGCGTCGAACTCATTGTCACCGAAGGGCAGCCGTTCCGCGTCGGCCTCGATGAACTCGATCTTCTTGTGACGCTTCCGCCCCTCCGCCACCATGCCGGCGGAGAAATCGACTGCCACCACGCGTGCGCCGCTGCGCGCCAGGGCGGCCGAACTCGTGCCGGTTCCGGCCGCGACATCCAGAACCCGCTCGCCGGCGAGAGGTGCCACGGCCCGCACCATCGCCGCACGCCACAGCACAGCGTTGCCACCGGACAGCACGGTGTTGGTGCGATCGTAATGCTTGGCGACATCGTCGAACATGGCGGCGACCTCTTCGGGTCGCTTGCTCATGTCAGCCGTGCTCACCGGTCAAGTCTACGGTCGCAGCCCATGATCCTGATTCGGAGCCGACGCTAGGCTGGCATGGTGCATCATGCGGTCACTGCGCCCGCGATGCACGTGACTACGACCGTGGTCGGCCCCGAGTTGGATGACTCGGCGGGGTCGTCGCTGATCGAGTGGACACGGCAACAGCATCCTCTGGCTTTCGTGCGCGGCGGTGACGGCATCGTCGGGATCGGCGAGCGACTGCGACTCGACTTCTTTGGAGTCGACCGATTCCACGACGCCGCGGCGGCGTGGAATCGGGTTGCGGCATCGGCGAGCATCCGCGACGACGTGGGAATGCCCGGGACCGGCCTCGTAGCGTTCGGCAGCTTCGCATTCGCCGACGACTCCGGGTGGCGCAGTTCCCTGGTCGTGCCCGAAACGATCGTGGGTCGACGCGGTAACACGATGTGGATCACCAGGATCGGGGTGCACCCGAACGACGTCTCGGTCACCGCGATCGTGAGCCCACCGGCGCGACAGTCGATCGGGCCGGTCGTAGCCGTGCGATTCGAGGCCAACGAGCATGACGCCGAGCAATACGAGAACTCCGTGCGCGAAGTTCTGGCGGCCCTCGATCGTGGCGAGATACGCAAAGTGGTTCTCGCTCGGCAACTACTCGGGGCGATCGACGTTGCCGCGGACCTGCGCGCGCCGCTCGCAGCTCTGGAGGCCGCGTATCCCGATACGTTCGTGTTCGCGATCGACGGGATGATGGGCGCGAGCCCGGAGACGATGGTACGAGTCATCGATGGGCGGGTGAGTGCTCGGGTGCTAGCCGGCAGCGCCGCCCGGGGCTCGGACGCGATCAGCGACACCTCCGCCGCCGCCACCCTCGCGGCATCCCGCAAGGATGTCGCCGAGCACGAGTTCGCGGTGCGGAGCGTGCTGGGTTCCCTGCGGCCGTTCACATCCGTTCTGGATGTGAGCCCGCACCCGTTCGCACTCAAGCTGCCGAACCTGTGGCACCTAGCCAGTGACGTTTCCGGCATGCTCATCGGCGCGGCGGGATCGCTCGAATTGCTTGCGGCGTTGCACCCCACCGCTGCAGTCGGCGGCGAGCCCACGGACGCCGCGTTGGCCCTCATCGCGCGGTGGGAGCCCTTCGATCGCGGTCGCTACGCCGGACCGATGGGGTGGGTGGATGCCTCGGGCAACGGTGAATGGGCTGTCGCGCTTCGATGCGCTCAGGTCGAGGGCGCGACGGTGCGCGCTTTCGCGGGGGCGGGAATCGTGGAGGGCTCGACGCCGGAACGGGAGCTGGCCGAGACCGAGCTGAAATTCCGCCCGATCCGCGCCGCTTTCGGCGGCTAGCCACCGCTCGGTACGTCGCGGCCCGGCCGACTGTTCATCATGCCGGCCGCTCGGTTCAGGTGGCCGCGAGCCGCTCTTGCTCGGCCGCCACGTCGTAGTCGACCGTCGGCCAGTGCGGGTTCAGAGCCGACATCGCCGTGAGGAGCAGATGCTGCACGGCCCACCGGGCGTACCACTTGTGATCGGCGGGTACGACGAACCACGGGGCATCCGATGTGGATGTCCGCGCGAGCGCGATTTGGTAGGCCTCCTGATAGGCGTCCCATTTCTGCCGCTCAGTGGTGTCACCCGGGTTGAACTTCCAATTCTTCTCCGGTCGCGCCAGGCGTTCGGTGAGTCGGGCCTTCTGAGCGGCACTGCTGACGTGCAACAAGACCTTGACGATCGTGGTTCCGGTTAACACTAAATCTTTCTCGAAATCGGAGATGATGCCGTAGCGCGCTTCGATCACCTCGGGTGTCGAGAGCCCGCGCACCCGGTGGATGAGCACATCCTCGTAATGCGAGCGATCGAAAACGCCGAGGATGCCCGGGCCAGGCAGATGAGCGCGGATGCGCCAGAGGAAGTCGTGCTCTCTCTCCTCAACCGACGGCGCCTTGAAGGAGTGCAACGCCACGCCCTGAGGATCGGTTCCGCCGATGACGTGACGGATGATGCCGCCCTTACCCGACGTATCCATGCCCTGCAGCACGAGGAGCACGCGGCGAGTGCCGCCGAACTTGCTCTCGGCGTAGAGGCGTTCCTGCAGGTCGCCGAGCCGTGCGCCGTTGTCGGTCAGCGCCAGGACGGCATCTCTCTTGCCACCGACGAAACCGGGCGTGGATGCCGGGTCGATTTTCGCGAGGTCGAAGTCGGGCTGCACGCGTTCGAGTTGATTCATGGCGCCACGATACCGCCGGGTCATCGCAATTCACTGCCCTCAACGCTCGAGTACGACTTCGACGATGGTTGGCCCGACCGCCGCCGTAAGAGACTGGTCGAGTGCGCCCTGGGTGTCAGCCCGCAGGTACGCCCACCCGTAGGCGAGCGCTAGCTGTTCGATCGGCGCGTTCTGCGGGGTGAGCAGCACGCGATCGAAGCCCGTGCCTGCGGAGCGAGCGACCTCCAGCCCGTCGAAGATGGTGCCCCCACCGTCATTGCCCACGATGAGTTGAATTCGTGGACGTACCTCTCCGGGAGCCAAGAGCAGCGCACCCGCGTCATGCAGGAACGCGAGGTCGCCCAGCAGCACCCGAGTTGTGCCGCTCGCACCGGGCTTACCGTCCGCACCCGACGCCTGGGAGGCGAGGGCGATGCCGAGGCCCGTGGCGATGGTGCCGTCGATCCCGGCCAGACCGCGGTTCGCATGCACGCGGATGCGCTTGCCGGGCGCCGTCGAATCGACTTCCCTGATCAAACGGGATGCCGCCAGCACCAGTCGATCGTGCGGCCAGGTCGCGCGCCACACCGATTCCGCAAGGATCCGGCGGTCGATGGGCGCACGCACCGCCGCGAGAGCCTGCCGTGCTCGTGCGGCGGGCGTCGGGGCGGCCGTTGTCGTCGCATCGTCATCGAGATGCGCCTCGGACTGCTCCAGGACGGCACGCGAGGCGCTTACCCAACCCCCCACCCAGGCTCGCATCAGGGCTTTGTCGAGCGGGATGGTCTTCTCGACCACGACGTGATCGACGAAGACCTCGACTCGCCGGCCAGGACTGTAATCCTCCGGCGAATCGCCCCGAACCACGATCGTGTGCACGTCGGGGCGCTGGATGATCGCCGGCACTTCTCGGCTCAGGGTCGGGTGTCCGAACACGATCACCCGACGCACCCGGCCCCCGAACTGCGGGTCGCCGAGAAGCGGACGGTAGGCGACGACGAGGTTGGGGCCGAAATGAGCGCCGCTCGCCACCTCGGCCACGAGGGGGGCCCCCAAATCGCGAGCGACCTGCTCGGCGCTGGCCCCCGCACCCGTGCCGGCGATGACGATCGTACCGGGCTCGATAGCTAGTCGAGTGGCGGTGTCTGTGGCGGTGTCTCTGGCGATGCCGGTGGCGATGCCTGTGGCGGTGGATGAGACGGCCGCGACGGCTGGCGGGGAGGCATGTGCGCTGGCCGTCACAGATGCTGCAGACAGGCGGGTGGGCGCCGACAACGGTTCGTCGAATGCGAGGTTGAGGTGCACCGGGCCCGGAGCCTCGGATGCGATGACGAAGGCGTCTCGCGCGAGTTGCGCCGCGGCGTCCTCTTCCCCCGGTGCGCCCGATGGTGCTGGTACATCCCATTCCCGCCGCACGGCCGGTCCGAATATGCCCGGCTGTTGCGTCGTCTGATTGGCGCCGATACCGCGCAGGCGGTCCGGTCGGTCGGCGCTGATGACGATGATCGGCACGCCGGAGTGGTGTGCTTCGAGCACCGCCGGATGGAGGTTGGCCACCGCCGTTCCGGAAGTGGTGATGATGACCACCGGGAGGCGCGTTTCGACCGCGAGGCCGAGCGCCAAGAACCCGGCCACCCGCTCGTCGATCCGAACCCGCAGCCTCACGAGCCCCAGCCGTTCGAGCTCCGCTACGGTCAGTGCGAGCGCCTGTGATCGCGACCCGGGACTGAGAACCACATCGCGAACGCCGGCACTGATCAACTCTTCGAGCAGCGCGACCGCGAAGTCAGTCGCCGGAGAATCAGTCCTTGGGCGGGTCATCGTCCAGTTCGGCGAGTTCCTGCTCCAGCCGCCGGATCCGCTCGTCCTGCGCCTCGTCTCGCCGCAGGTTGCGGAGGAAGGCCGGGTCGTCGTCGGGCGCGATCAGGCGCCGATCATCTGCCCGGCCACCGCGTTCCTTGCCGACCGCGAACCAGAGAATCGCTCCGATGAGCGGAATGAGCACGATCATCATGATCCAGATGGCTTTGGGAACTGCGCGAACCCGCGCTCGGTCGGTCAGAACCACGTCGACGATGGCGAAGATGTCGATCGCCAAGACCGCAAAGGGCAGGATGATCAACAGGCGGGCCATTTTGCCATTGTAAGCTCGTACGCTTCACCCGGCCTGCGTGCATCCTGCGTGCGTAGGCTGGGCGGGTGAGTGCGTGGATCAGCTACAGCCTGGCGCGAGTCGGCGTGTTCGCCGTGGTGTTCGCGGGGCTGGTTTTCTCCGGCGTGACGGTGTGGGTTGCGGCGCTTTTGGCGGCCCTCATCGGATTGTGCGTCGGGTACATTTTCTTCCGCGGACTACGGGACCGGGTCGCCACCGATATCGCCACAAGACGATCGAGTGTTCGCAAAGACCTGGACGCGGACGCCGAAGACATCGGGCGCTAGAGCCAGCCTTGCCACCCGTGCGTCAGAACGCGATGGCCACGCCGAGCCCGACGCCGTAGACCAGCGCTGTCAACGCCGTGAGCCGCAGGGCGAGAATCAACTCCGGGGCGGTCTTGGCCGTGAGCGTGATCAGAGCGGCGGGAACCGCGGCGAGCAACGCGAAGAACACGAGGTAGGCGTTCGAATAGAAGAGCACGAAGAAGCCGAGGATGCCGAACGGCACCAGCATGAGGACTGCGTAGAGCACTCGGGCCGGACGATCCCCCATCACAACGGCGAGCGTGCGCTTCGAAGCCCGCTGATCCTGCGCAATGTCTCGGATGTTGTTCACCATGAGAGCCGCGCACGCGAGCAGCCCGATGGCGACCCCGCCGAGCCAACTTTCGACATTCACCGTCGAGGCGAGCACGTAGGTTGTGCCGACCGTCGCGACCAAACCGAAGAATACGAAGACGAACACTTCGCCGAAGCCGTAGTAGCCGTACGGCCTTCTGCCGCCGGTGTAGAAGTAGGCGGCGACGATCGCGGCCGCTCCGACCGCCAGGAGCCACCATTCCTGGGTGCGCACCACGATGATGAGCCCGGCGATCGCGGCTACTCCGAAGAAGACGAGCGCCACGATGAACACGGTGCGCGGTCGAGCTGCGCCCGACGCGGTCAGGCGCCGAGGCCCGACGCGATACCGGTCCGTGCCCCGGATGCCGTCGGAATAGTCATTGGCGAAATTGACCCCGACCTGCAACGCGACCGCGACGACGAGACACAGTGCGGCGCGCAGCCAGTGCCACCCGGGGCCATCGGCCTCGTGCGGCAGGAGGTATGCCGCCGCGGTGCCGAGCGCTACCGGTGCTATTGCGAGCGGAAGGGTCTGCACGCGGGCCCCGGCGATCCAATCCCGGGCGGTGGCCCTCCTGACGGCGGCGACGCCGGGCGGCTTGCCACCGGGGCGACCGCTCTTGCCGGTGCTGCCGGTCTTGACACTCTGAGCGCCCCTGGCCGTCGTTGCCTTCCCCGTCGTTGCCTTCCCCGCCGATGCATTCCCCGCCGGGGCCGGGGCCGGTGCCGGCACACGGTCGGGAGTCATGCGCTGCTGCCGGGGGTTCGCCACCAGTGGAGTCTAGAGGCGGGTCGCGGATAACGCGGGCTGACGGCGGCTCAGCGAGCGGCAAGGGCTGCGATCGCGACTCGGTCCGGCTTGCCCGAACCGAGCATCGGCAGGGTGTCCAGAAGCAGTATTCGGGCTGGCGCCGCCGCCGCACCCAGGCGCAGTGAGACCGCCGTCCGTACCCGTTCGAGGACCGCATCCGTTGTCGTCACGACGATCGCAACCTCGCCCCAGGACACGTCGGGGACCGCGACGACAACGGCATCCGACAGCCCTGCCAGCTCGCGCACGGTTCGCTCCACGGCGGCGATCGACACCTTGACCCCACCCGACACGATGATGTCGTCCAGGCGACCGAGCACCGTGAGGGCGCCGTCGATGATTTCCCCGGCATCGTCGGTTCGATACCAACGCCGGCCGTTGCTCTCCCGGAAGGCGAATGCCGTGCGCCGGTCATCGTCCAGGTAACCCTCCGCCAGGCTCGACCCGGCCAGCTCGACCCGTCCATCCAGCACCCGCACTACGGTGTCGCCGATCGGCATACCGTCCCACACGCAGCCTCCCGACGTCTCGGTGGCCCCGTACGTGCGGGTCACTGCGACACCCAGCGCGCTGGCGCTCTCGAGAAGATCCTGCGGAGCGACCTGGCCTCCCAGCAGGATGCGGTCGAATGCGCGCGCCGCCTCGGTCGCCTCATCCGAAGCCAGAATTCGCGCCAACTGCGCGGGTACCAGGGAGGTGAATCGGTGCGCGCCATCCATTCGGTGGACGGCCTCGACGAAACGCGTGCTGGTGAAGCTTCCCGGTTCGATGGTCACCGGGATGGTTCCGGATGCGATCGAGCGCACGAGCACGTTGAGGCCGCCGACGTACTGAGCCGGGAGGGCGAGCAGCCACTGACCGGATACCCCGAGAGCCACGTCGGATGCGGCGGCGTTGGTCAGGAGCGCGTCGGCGCTGAGCATCACGCGCTTGGGTCGCCCGGTCGACCCGCTCGTCTCGAGGATCACGGCGACTTTTTGGCTGACTGCTGCGGGCAGCCTCGCGGGTACCGTGACGGCCGGGAGGAGGGCGGGACCGTCGTGCGACAGTGCCGACGCCAGTGCCGCGATGAGGGATCCCGTGTCGCCGGGATCGACGATCTCGATCAAACGGCTCATGCTGTCGAGCCCGTCATGCGGTCGGACGCCTCACGTCGCTGCCTCAGTACTGCCAAGGGAACGGTGCCCAGTCGGGCTCACGTTTTTCGAGGAAGGCATCCCGCCCCTCGACCGCTTCGTCGGTGCCGTACGCGAGCCGGGTCGCCTCACCGGCGAACACCTGTTGGCCCACCATTCCGTCATCCACCGCATTGAAGGCGAACTTGAGCATTCGAATCGCCGTCGGGGACTTGCCGAGAATCTCGGTCGCCCATTCGTACGCCACCTCTTCGAGCCGGTCGTGCGGTACCGCGGCATTGATGGCCCCCGCCTCCAGTGCGCGGGCCGCACCGTATTCGCGGGCGAGGAAGAACACTTCGCGCGCGAACTTCTGGCCGACCTGACGGGCGAAGTATGCGCTGCCGTACCCACCGTCGAATGAGCCGACATCGGCATCCGTCTGTTTGAAGCGTCCGTGTTCGATGGATGCGATGGACAGGTCGCACACGACATGCAGAGAATGCCCGCCGCCTGCCGCCCAGCCGGGGATGACGGCGATGACGACTTTGGGCATGAAACGGATGAGGCGTTGCACCTCCAGGATGTGGAGACGGCCGAGATGCGGGTCGGGTGGGAATGCTGCACCCGATGCGCCCTCCACACCTCCTGGCTCGGCCTCGGTATCCGGCTCGTACCGGTAGCCGTCGCGACCGCGGATCCGTTGGTCTCCACCCGAGCAGAACGCCCAGCCGCCGTCTTTTGTGCTCGGACCGTTCCCGGTCAGCAGGACCACACCGACACGGGGGTTGCGCCGGGCGTCATCCAACGCGGAGTAGAGTTCGTCGACGGTCTTGGGGCGGAAAGCGTTCCGCACCTCGGGCCGGTCGAACGCGATCCGCGCAACCCGGCCGGTGTTGTCGAGGTGATAGGTGATGTCGGTCAGCTGCTCGAAGCCCGCAACAGCTTTCCATCGGGTCTCGTCGAAAAGTTCCGACACGAAGCCTTCCCCGCGTGCGACCATGCCCCCAGCCTAATAACGGCTGCTCGTCCGCGCGTCTGAGTGGTTCATCCCACCCGGATCGCGGACACTGCCCGCAGCAGGGCGAGAAGCACGATCGGGTTGGCGAGCACGCCGATGATCACCGCCCAGGTTCCGAAGCGCCGGCCCAGGTCGGCGAAGACCGCGAAAAGGCCGAGCACCACCGCGATCACTGAGAACCCGACACCGGCATAAGCCAGGCCGGTCGCGAGAGTCCACGAACCGTTGGATGCGACCCCGACGCCGATACCGCAGGCTAGGGCGGCCCCGACGGCGATGGCAAACGCCGCGACCCCCAGCCACCCTCCCCGTGTGCGGCGACTCGTCGAGTCGGACCGAACGGGCTCGGCTCCCTCATCCACCCAAGGCGACTGGTCACTGTCGGTGTTCTCGCCCGGGACGTCGGGGGCGGCGGCACGTTGGCGCGGGTCAATCGGCACCGAACCGACGGGCCGCTCGTCGATGAAGTAGGGAACCACCTTGATGGCGGGCCGGTCCAACTCAGCGGAGTCCGGGCGGGGGGGTTCGACGGACGCCACGCCCTCACCCTAACCGAGGGGTCCCGGAGCGTGACGCGAGCATCCGAGCACCGGTTTGGCACACTGGGCAGATGCTCGCACCCCTCGATGACCTCGTCCAATCCACCCGCGTCGTCGAACTGCCGCTGGTAACGCCGTTCCGGGGGCTGGTCAATCGCGAGGCGCTGTTGTGCGAGGGGCCGAACGGCTGGAGCGAGTTCTCGCCGTTCATCGAATACGACGACGCGGAGGCATCCCTGTGGCTTGCCGCGATGCTCGACTTCGGATGGGGTCCCGAGGTGCAACTGCAGCGCACGGTCGTTCGAGTCAACGCGACCATTCCAGCGGTGGATGCGGCCGATGTCGCAGCAGTGCTCGAACGCTTCCCGGGGTGTCGAACCGTCAAGGTCAAGGTAGCCGAGCGGGGTCAGCGATTGACGGATGATGTAGCCCGAGTGCGCGAGGTGCGCCGCCTTCTCGGCGCCACCGGGCGCATCCGCATCGACGCGAACGGCAGCTGGAACGTGGATGAGGCGGAGCACGCCGTGCATCTGCTGGCCGAGTTCGATTTGGAGTACGTCGAACAACCGTGTTCGAGCGTCGAGGAGCTCGGTCAGCTTCGCGCTCGGGTCAAGTACATGGGTATCCCGGTCGCCGCGGACGAGAGCGTGCGTAAGGCCAGCGATCCGCTGGCGGTAGTGCGAGCCGGCGCTGCGGATCTGCTCGTGTTCAAAGCTCCGCCGCTCGGTGGGGTGACCGCCGCCCTTGCACTAGCCCGCGATGCCGCCCTGCCAGTGATCGTCTCCAGCGCCCTGGACACCTCGGTCGGAATCTCGATGGGGCTGCACCTGGCTGGCGGGCTCGCGGAACTCGACTACGACTGCGGCCTCGGCACAGCCGCACTACTCGGTGCCGACGTCACCGCGACACCGCTCGTGCCCGTCGACGGCGTGCTCGAGGTGCGGCGGGTCGCCGTCGATACGACCCTCGTGGACCGATGGGCGGCCAGCCCGGAGCGCACCCGCTGGTGGATTCAGCGCCTCGAGCGTTGCTACCGCATCCGGGAAGCGGTCGAAGCCGCCTAGACCCGTCGGCCGAACGGCTATAGGCCTGAGTAGGCGTGCAGCCCCTTGAAGAACAGGTTGACGATCGTGAAGTTGAATACAACGGCGCTGAAGCCGATAATCGCCAGCCACGCCGATCGTGACCCGCGCCATCCTCTCGTCGCACGGGCGTGGATGTATCCGGCGAAGATGGTCCAGATGATGAAGGTCCATACCTCCTTCGTGTCCCATCCCCAGTAGCGCCCCCATGCGCGCTCGGCCCATACCGCACCGGCGATGAGAGTGAAGCTCCAGAAGACGAACCCGACCACGATCACGCGATACGCGAGATTCTCGAGCACTTCTGCCGCTGGCAACGTGTCGAGAAAGCGCAGCCGCGACACGCCCCCCGCAACTCGGCGCGCCTGCAGCAGTTGAACCACCGAGAGCGCAGCACCGATGGCGAAGAATCCGGTGCCGAGACTCGCGACGAAGACGTGGATGACGAGCCAGCCCGACTGCAGTGCCGGGGGAAGGGGCACGACATCGACATAGAAGTTGGTCGTGCCGATTCCGAGTGCGAGAAGGGCGAACCCGAGCACGAAGGCTCCCAGGAATCGCAGGTCGTTCCAGAGTTGCACCAACAGGAAAACGCCGACCACGATCGCGGTCGCGGTCAGGGAGAACTCGAACATGTTCGCCCACGGAACGCGGCCAGCCGCGAGACCGCGGAACAGTGCGGCCCCGAGGTGGATCACCCATCCGATCATGGTGAGGGCCATGGCGGCGCGCAAATACCTCGGTGCCGGGGGTTGTGCGGTGGATGCTGCGGCATCCGCACTGTCGAGAACCAGCGTGTCGCCCGCGCCATCGCTGACGACACCAGCGCGCGCGCCAACCGGCTGCAGCGCCGCTACCGGAGCAGCGACCGAAGCGGATCGACGCGAGAGGTCGAGAGTGAACATGATGAAGGCGAGCGTGTAGATCGCCATCGCCGAATACACCGCGATGACCGAGTAGGAAACCAGCGTCTCATTCACGATCACAGCTTAAGCCCGAGTCGCTGGGAGTGGCGGTCGGCGATGTCGAGCACCGCGGCATCCAAACCAGGGTCGTCGCCGCGGGCCAGCCCCGCGTATTCGATGTCGAGAGCGCCGCCTGATGCCGATACCCGCACCCAGACGCGGCGCCGCGGTACGAAGAGGCTCGTGATGAGACCCGACAGGGCGAGGATCGCGAAGAGCAGCACCCACCCCTGGGCGGGGTCGCTGTGCACTTGCAGCGACACGAACCGCGGAATCGATGCCAGCTCCACGCTGCCGAGCCCGTCGGGCAGATCGATTTTCTGCCCCGGCGTCAACTTGATCGTCGGGGTCGCCGCCTTCCGTCCGGCGATCTGGGTGAGGTTGTCGGTATTGAGGGCGTAGGCGTTGGTTCCCACCCCGTTGTCAAGCCCGAGGTCTCCGGAGTACACCTCGAGGGTCAGCGTGGGGTTGATGAGGTCCGGGTAGTTGGATGCCAGCGCGCCCGAGGTCAACGTGACAGCGCTCGGATAGAGAAAACCGCGCATCGCGATCTGCTTGTCGAGCCCGTCCGGTACTTTCACCACCCCGAGACTGGTGAGGTTCGCATCCTGCGGGAGGAAGGCGGTCGGCTGCGAGAAGACGGCGTGGCCGGTCGCATCCCGCACCGTGAGCACCGGCGCGTAGCCATTGCCGAGGAGGTAGACCTCGGCCCCGCCCAGGCTCAACGGGGAGTTCACCTTGATGACGGCCGGAACGGGCACCGCATCCCGCTCCGTGGTCGTCACCTTCAACGTGTAGTCGATGGCCTGCCCCAGGGCCCGCCGATTCGCTTCCTCGTAGGTGGGAGCGAAGGAATCCACCGCGATGCTGAACGGGCTCAGGAACGAATCGCTGAAGAACCGGCCCGGGTTGAACGAGTCGTAACTGGCGAGAGAATTGCTGAACGCGAACCCCTCGACAACTACCCGCTGCCCCGTGTAGCCCAGCCCACCGCCGACTCCGACCGTGATGAGCACCCCGATGAGGGCCACATGGAAGACGAGATTGCCCGTCTCCCGCAGGTAGCCGCGCTCTGCGGAAACTGAGTCGGGTGCGCCGTCGGCGCCCGGGTAGAGCGCGGTGCGGTAGCCGCGCGATTTGAGTACGGCGCGCGCCGCAGTGACGGCCGCCGTGGCATCCCCATCCACCCGGCGCGTCATGAACCCGGGGAGTCGGTCGAGCCTGGCCGGCGTCTTCGGGGGTCGGGCTCTCAGAGCATCCAAGTGAAAACGCGTGCGTGGGATGACGCAGCCGATGAGCGAGACGAACAGCAGCAGGTAGATGGCCGAGAACCACACCGATGAGTACGTTGTGAAGACCTGGAAGAAGTCGAGCACCGGCGCGATCGTGGGGTTCGCGGCCCGATACTGGATGACTCCGTTCGGGTCGGAACTCACCTGCGGAACCAGCGAGCCCGGCACGGCAGCCAGCGCGAGCAGCAGGAGCAACAGCAGCGCGGTGCGCATACTCGTGAGCTGACGCCAGAAATATCGGAGATAACCGAGCGGGCCGAGCGGCGGCTGCACGATCCCGACCACGGGTGCCGGGGAGTCGATGTGGTCAGATGGCCGTGTTGAATCCACCGATCACCGACCCGAAGCTGGAGATGAACGCTCGCCATAGTCCCGTGACCATGAGCAGGCCGATCGCGATCAGAAATGCTCCCCCGATGATATTGATCGCTCGGATGTGACGCTTCATGAACGCCACAGACCCGGTGACCCAGCCCAACCCGAGAGCGACGAGCAGGAATGGCACCCCCAGCCCGATGCAGTAAGCAAGCGCGAGCACCGCTCCGCGCAGGGGATTGCTGCCGTCGAGCGCGATCGCGTAGACCGCGGTGAGGGTGGGCCCGATGCACGGCGCCCAACCGAGACCGAACACGATACCGAGGAGCGGCGCACCGGCCAGCCCCGTCGCCACGCCCCAGCTCGGGCGGATCGTGCGTTGCAGCACGATGACCCGCCCGATGAAGACCAATCCCATGAGAATCACGATTACGCCGGCTAGGCGCAGAATGAGGTCGAGCCACGGTCGCAACAGCAACCCGGCCGTGCCGAACACCACGCCCAGGGTGACGAAGACGACGCTGAACCCGAGGATGAACAGTGAGACACCCAGGAGCAGCCTGCGTCGCCCGGTGTTCTCTTCGTCACTGGTGAAACCCCCGACGTAGGCCAAGTAACCGGGCACGAGCGGCAGAACGCACGGCGACGCGAATGAGACCAGACCGGCGAGCACCGCCACCAGCATCGCGAGCCCGAGGTTGCCGCCGAGCACCAGCTCGCCGATGGGGCTGGACATGCCGATCGTTGTCGGCACTACGGTGCCTCGGCGACGACGCGGTCGATCATCCCGGTCAGGATGCTCTGCTCCAGCAGTCGGCCGCTGATGCGCGCCGCGACCCGACCCTGGCGGTCGATGACGATCGTGGTGGGAACGGCGTTGGGGGCGACCGAGCCCGCGAAGGCGAGCTGCACCGAGGCATCCGTGTCAATCACCGAGGGATAGAGAATGCCGAACTTCTTCGCGAAGGTGCTAGCTGTGGCCGATGTGTCGAGGATGTTGACACCGACGAAGGGGACCTTCGGATTCTTGGCGCTCACGGCCGCCAGGTCTGGCGCCTCGCTCCGACAGGGTGGACAGCCCGCGTACCAGAAGTTCACAACGTAGACGCTGCTTCGGTAGTCGGCGCTGCCGAGTGTCGCGCCGGTTTCCGTCGTACCGGAGAACACCACCGGCGCATCCCGCTCGCCGATCGGTATCTCCGTGTAGGCGCCATCGCCGGAGATGTACCCGGAGCCGGATCCGCTCGCGTATTGGCCGGCCAGCGCCTCGTTAGTGCACCCGGTCAGCAGCACCGCCAGGCACAGCCCCATCGCCACGATGGCGCCGGGTCTCATACCGCACCCGTGTCGACTGCCTCGGCGAGCAATCTACCCGCGGGCTCCTGGTAGTCGGTCTCAACGAAACGATCGCCATCCCGCGTAAGAGTCGTGATACTGGAGAGCGAGCACCGACGCTGCCGTGGGTCGTGCATCAAGCGCATGTCCTTGACCGCGCGCGCGACCACCACGATGGGCATCTGGTGGCTGACGATCACGACCTCACCGCCGTCGGCGGCATCCCAGGCCTCGGTGATCGCCGCGAGCATGCGAGCCGCTACCTCTCGATAGGGCTCTCCCCAACTCGGGCGTAACGGGTTGACGAGCTTGGGCCAGGCCCGGGGATCCGCGAGCGCCGCGGGGAAAGCGAAGGTGCGGCCCTCGAACCAGTTCGTCGGCTCGATGACGCGCTCGTCGGTGCGGATATCGAGCCCGAAGTCGACCGACCACGGCAGGGCCGACTCCTGCGTCCGCTGCAGCGGGCTCGCATAGAGGGCGACGACCGGATGCCCGGCAAGACTGTCGGCGGCGGCCTGGGCCATCCGCTCCCCGAGGCCACTCAACCGGAACCCGGGAATGCGCCCGTAGAGGATGCCGTCGGGGTTGTGCACCTCACCGTGGCGCACGAGTCTGATGAGGTCCGCGGGCACGGTCTAATTCTATCCGCGAGCCCCTTCGGCACCTGAGTGAGGGCCGACCGCCCCCGGTACACTCGGTTCCACTGTGAGCACTCGCATCCTTATCAAGAATCTCGCCGCCGCCGAAGATGGAGACGTGAGTGTTTCCGGCTGGGTCGACACGGTGCGCGACCAGAAGAAAGTGCAGTTCGTTGTGCTGCGAGACGAGTCGGGGGCCGTGCAACTGGTCAATCCCCGTGCCGTGGATGCCGACGGCGCCACCGTCGCCGACGAGCTCAGCGACACGATCTCGAGCCTGTCGCAGGGCACCTTCCTCACGGCCTCCGGCGAACTCAAACATGACGAGCGCGTCAAGCTGGGGGGCGTCGAGATCCGACTGGCTCGGTTGAAAATCGCGACCGTAGCCAACCCCGAGACGCCCATTGCCGACGACTCCGGCGCGGACAAGCGGATGGACTGGCGGTTCCTCGACCTGCGCCAACCGAAGAACAACCTCGTCTTCCGCATTCAGACCACCCTGGAGCACGCGTGGCGCACCTACTGGGTCGAGCACGACTTCATCGAGTTGCACACGCCCAAGCTCATGGCCAGCGCGAGCGAATCCAAGGCCGAACTCTTCGAGGTGGGCTATTTCGACACGAAGGCCTACCTAGCCCAGAGCCCTCAGTTCTTCAAGCAAATGGCCCAGCCCGCTGGCTTCGGCAAGATCTTCGAGATCGGGCCGGCCTTTCGCGCCGATCCGTCGTTCACCTCGCGGCACGCCACCGAGTTCACGAGCGTGGACAGCGAGATCAGCTGGATCGACAGTCATGAAGATGTGATGAGTCTGCACGAGGATCTCCTGGTGGCTGGGTTTGCGGCGGTCCGCGCCAAGCACGGTGACGAGATCCGATCCCTCTTCGGGCTCGAGGTGGCCGTTCCCGTCAAACCGTTCCCACGCATCTCACTGGCCGACGCCAAGCGCATTGTCGCCGAGCGCGGGTACGAGGTTCCGCGTCGGGACGACGATATGGACCCCGAGGGTGAACGTCAGATTTCGGCCTTCGTCGCCGAGGAGTTCGGCCACGAATTCGTCTTCCTCACCGACTACGCCTCGAGCATCCGGCCGTTCTATCACATGAGGCATGAGGATGATGCAGCCCTAACGAACAGCTACGACCTCATCTTCAACGGGGTCGAGATCGCTACCGGGGCTCAGCGGGAGCACCGTCTCGACCGGCTCGAGGCACAGGCGATCGACAAGGGGCTCGACCCCCGTGAGCTGGATTTCTACCTCGATTTCTTCCGCTACGGAGTTCCCCCCCACGGTGGATTCGGGATGGGTCTGAGCCGAGTTCTCATGCTCATGCTGCACCTGACGAACATCCGAGAGAGCACCTACCTGTTCCGCGGCCCCACCCGATTGCTACCCTAGGACGTCGCCCTAGCCCCTGGCATGTTCTTCGGGCAGGATATGCGCATGCCAAAGAAAATCGGTTCGGCGCTGAAGCAACTCGTCAAGGCCCTGGAAAAGCATGCCGACGCGGTGACCGGCAGTTCGGTCTCATCGAAGAAGGCGCAACGGGCCGGCGCACGAGTGGCCGCGGCAGCCACCGCGTATGCGGAAGCGGTGCACGCTAAGACGGGCCTCGGCAACCCCTTCGACGACATGATTCAACCCGGGCTCGAACACTCGACCATTGTGTCCCTCAGCGCGGAACGGGACTTGCTCGCCAAGGGCCGTACCGAGCCCGTGGCCCCAGTGCATCGGGCTTCCTGAGCGCCTTCCCACCTGCTTGGCCGTCTCAGCTCCGCTTCGCCGTCTCAGCGCCGCTCAGCCGCTCGCGGCGCGGAGGGCCATCAGCAGTCGATCCGGCTCGACCCGCCAGACCGTGTGCACCCGACCATCGATGAGCAGCACCGGTATCTCGTCCCAATAGCGGTCGTAGAGCGCCGCGTCATCCAGGATCGATTTCTCCTCGAAATCGACAGGTGCCTCCGCCCCCACTTGCGCCAGCACTGAATCCACCACAGCACGGGCCGCGTCGCAGAGGTGACACTCGGGCTTGGTGATGAGGGTGAGTCGCACGGGGGACACGAGCCTAGAATAAGCCCGATGTCCGACGCTGCGATCACGGAGAAAACCGGGCCAGTGCTCGCCTTCTTCGATGTAGACAACACCCTGATGCGGGGTGCGAGTGTCTATTACGTCGCCCGGGAGGCTTTTCGCCGCGGACTGATCTCGTGGAGGGACATCGCCCTGTTCGCCTGGCACCAGTTTCGGTTCCTGGCCGTGGGCGAGAACCGTCGCCACCTGTCCACCGCCAAGGAACGGGCGCTTGGCTTGGCGAGCGGTCACACCGAGTCCTCCCTGGTCGCCTTGGCCGAGGACATCTACGATCGGTTGCTCGCACCGAAACTGTGGCCGGAAACGCTGCGGCTCACCCGTTCTCACCTCGAACTGGGCCATGAGGTCTGGCTGATCACGGCAACTCCGCAGCTCGTCGCCCAGGTGATCGCCGACCGACTGGGCCTGACCGGCGCGATCGGAACCCGGGTACAGGTTCTCGACGGTGTCTTCACCGGAAACCTGGACGGCCACGTCATCCACGGCGACGAGAAAGCTGCGGCCGCACGCCAATTCGCGCGAGAACGTCACGCGGGGCTGGCTGAATGCTGGGCCTATTCGGATTCCAGCAACGACATCCCGCTACTGTCCCTGGTCGGTCACCGGGTGGTGATCAACCCCGACGCCAAACTTCTCGCTCATGCGCAAAGGGCGGGATGGAACGTGCTGCGACTCAAGAAATCGAGCATTCGAGATGCCCGCCGACAGGCGAGCAAAAACGGGGCGACGTCGAACGATCCGGCGGCACGCGGCTCCTAGACTTCCCGCGGCTCGTCGGGGAGGTACGCGTTTCGACCCGGGGCGTAACGACCGGCCGCGCTACTTCTTGTTGCGGCGCTGGTGACGGGTCTTGCGTAGCAGTTTGCGATGCTTCTTCTTGGCCATGCGCTTGCGACGCTTCTTGATCACTGAACCCATGAATACCTCACTCGAAACCAACCGAACCGACCCGGTCCGATACGGAACCGTGCGAAAACGTACTCGGTAAGGCTAGCCGACATCCGCGACGGGCGTTTCGATCGCTGCAGCTACCGCCGACTCCGGGATGCGAAAGGAGCGTCCGAACCGCACGGCCGGCAAGTCTCCCGAGTGCACGAGTCGATACACGGTCATGTTCGAGACCCGCATCATCTCGGCCACTTCGGCCACGGTGAGAAAGCGCACATCGGACAGGTCGTGGGCCATTGCCATCGACTCCCTGCCTCGTCTGCCTCCCGCCCTGATACGAGAGTGCTAATCGGCAACTGTAGGGGGTGATGTGAACTCGTGTCCACCCCTGGCGCCCGCTACTCGTGCCGCAAGCGACCGCGACGCAGGGGGCCGGGCAGGCGACGGGAGACCTGGTCGGATGCTTCGCCCAGTGCTGTTCGGGCACCGTGGGATCCCTCCGCCAACCGACGTCCGAAGGTCTGGCCGACGTGTGCGCCCGACCACGCTCCAAACACCGTCGGGCCAGCCGGTCCGAGTGCCGATCCGGTGCCAGCGTTGAAGGTGCCGTGTGCCTCCCCGTGAGCGTACCCATCAGGCCCAGCGCTGCTGTCGAAGTCTGCGCTGCTGTCGAAATCAGCGCTCAGGAACGGGATGAGCCAGTCCTCGAGCGCCTCGAGCGGACCGGAATCCAACCGGTAGAACCGGTACTGCCCCTCTTCGCGCACCGACACGACACCGTGCTCGCGCAGCACCTTCAAATGCTTGGAGACCGTCGGCTGGCTCACGCCCATCCGCTCCACCAGGTCGCCGACGCTGATCTCACCGCTGTCGGAGTCTGCGGAAAGGTAGCGCTCGAGCAGCACCTGCATCAGGTCACGCCGGGTCGGGTCTACGACAACGTCGAAAATATCGGCCATGGCTCAGGGTAGCGGCCCTCTCGGCCCACCAGAGCGGTGCGACTCTTCCCAGAAGAGCTTCACGGCCGCTCTACTCAGCCGCCGACCGCCATCTCCCGAGCCCTGGCAACGGCCGCAGCTGTCGCGCGATCGAATATGCCCCCGAGATCGGCTGCCTGAAGCTGTTCGACGGCCCGCTGAGTGGTGCCGTTGGGGCTCGTGACCTGCGCGCGCAGCTCGGCGGGAGGACGGCCCGACTGCACGAGCAACTCCATCGATCCCGCGAATGTGCCGACGACCATGGCCCGGGACTGCTCCGCGGTGAACCCCAGACGAGCCGCCGTTTCAGATAGTTGTTCGATAAAATAGAAGACATAGGCAGGCCCCGAGCCGGAGATGGTGCTCAGCGCATCGATCTGGCTCTCGTTCACCTCGACCACGTCACCGACCGTTCCGAAGAGCGCGGCGCCGAGCGCACGGTGTTCCGCAGTAGCCCGTGGTCCGGCCGCAAGTCCCGTCACCGCCCGGCCGACCATCGCCGGGGTGTTGGGCATGGCCCGCAGAACAGCGTTCGGCACGATGGCCTCCATCGCCGAGGTGGGGATACCCGCAGCCAGACTGATCACGAGGGCCGAGGCATCCAAGGCCGGGGCAAGCTGCGCGAGGGTGTCGCCGATCATGGCTGGCTTCACCCCGAGCAGCACGATCGACGCGCCTCGTACCGCATTGCGGTTCGCCGCCGGGTCGGATTCGAGGGCAGTGGAGGTCACTCCCCTCCGACGGAGGGGAGCCGCCTTGCCCTCGGTGCGGTTCGTCACCCGGATGCCCCCACTCACCTGCACGGTAGGAGCCAGCAGCCCATTCAGAATCGCGCCGCCCATCGCGCCGGCGCCGATGATGGCGATGGGCCCGACGATCGAGACAGGCTCGGTGCCGATGCTCGACGGGGCTTCGCTAGTCGGTCGCTCGGAGTTCACGGACGCCAGCCTAGAACCAACTCCGCCGCCCGGACCATGGCCGCCCGATTATGCCAGCCCTAGGATGGCAAAGTGAGCACAGCGGGCAGCAATCGGGCGATCATCGCGGCACTGCTCGCAAACCTCGGTATCGCGATCACCAAGTTCATCGCTTTCATCTTCTCCGGGTCCAGTTCGATGTTGGCCGAGAGCGTGCACTCACTGGCAGACACCGGTAACCAGGGATTGTTGCTGCTCGGAGGGCGTAAGGCTCGTCGCGGGGCGGATGCGGAGCATCCATTCGGTTATGGACGTGAGCGGTACGTCTACGCCTTCGTCGTGTCGATCGTGTTGTTCTCGGTCGGGGGCCTCTTCTCCGTCTACGAGGGCATCGACAAGCTGCGCAACCCGCACGAACTCGAGGTCCCGTGGCTGCCGATCCTGGTGCTGTCGATCGCGATCGTCCTCGAGTCGTTCTCGCTGCGGACCGCCGTCCGGGAGTCGGACCACGTGCGCGGCACGCAGGGGTGGGTCTCGTTCATCCGCCACGCCAAGGCACCCGAGCTGCCGGTCGTGCTGCTCGAGGATTTCGCTGCCCTCGTCGGCCTTGCGTTCGCGATGCTCGGAGTGGGGCTCACCATCATCACCGGGGTCCCGGCGTGGGACGCGATCGGCACCCTCGCGATCGGTGCGCTCCTCATCACCGTGGCGATCGTCCTCGGGATACAGACCAAGAGCCTGCTCGTGGGTGAAGGGGCAGGGCCGAAGGATGTCGCGCTCATCCGGGCGGTGCTGACGGCTCACCCCAACGTCACAACGCTCATCCACATGAAGAGCCTCTACCTGGGGCCGGATGAATTGCTCGTGGCGGCCAAGGTCGCCTTCGCGGGGAATCAGAAATTCGAGGATGTTGCGGCACACCTGCACGAGTTGGAGGCGGCTGTGCGAGCTGCCGTACCGGTAGCCCGGGTCATCTATCTCGAGCCCGATGTGTTCGCAGAGCCGGGCGGCGGCACTCGCGAACGCGTGACGGCCCATCCGTCAACAGACACCATCGTGATCAAAGGCGTCGAATAGTCTGACCCGAGAAGCAGGGGCAGCACCGAGTCGGGCGCGCTAACGCCGATGGTGGAAAAATGCGGTGAGCACCTCACCGCACTCGGCCTCCAGGACACCCCCGATCACCTCGACCCGGTGCGGCAGCCGACGATCGCGCAGCACGTCGTGCACGCTTCCGACGGCGCCAGCTTTCTCGTCCCACGCGCCGAACACCACCCGCGGAATGCGGGCCTGAAGAATCGCGCCGGCACACATGGTGCAGGGTTCCAGCGTTACGACCAGGGTGGTGTTTTCCAGGTGCCATGAGCCCAATGACCGCGCGGCCGCGCGGATCGCGACGATCTCGGCGTGGGCCGTCGGGTCGCCGGTGAGCTCGCGCTCGTTGCGTCCGCCCGCGATGAGCTCGCCAGCAGCGTCGAAGACCAGAGCGGCGACCGGAACGTCACCGGTGGATGCTGCCATTCGGGCTTCGGCCAGGGCAGCCAGCATCCACTCGTCGGCCGTGCCTCGTGAAAGGGCGCTCACAGTAGATTGAGCCTATGCGAGTGCATGTTGCCGACCATCCGCTGATCACCCACAAGCTCACGGTGCTTCGAGACCGCACCACGCCTTCCCCCACCTTCCGTGCCTTGACGGAGGAACTGATGACCCTGCTCGCCTACGAGGCGACGCGTTCGGTGAGAACCGAGGTCGTGGAGATCGAGACACCGGTCGCGCGCACCAGGGGCCTCGCGATCAGTTCGCCGCGCCCGCTCGTGGTGCCGATCCTGCGGGCCGGGCTCGGCATGCTCGAGGGCATGGTGAAGCTCGTGCCGACCGCCGAGGTCGGTTTTCTCGGAATGGTGCGCAACGAGAAGACACTCACTCCGGATATCTACGCCGAGCGCCTACCCGACGACCTGTCCAATCGCCAATGCTTCGTGCTGGACCCGATGCTCGCGACCGGCGGGTCATTGATCGCCGCGATCGACTACCTGTTCGCGAGGGGCGCGGTGGATGTCACGGCGGTCTGCCTGATCGGATCCCCGGAGGGCGTCGCCGCCGTCGAACGGGCTACCGCCGGGCGGGAGGTCACTGTCGTGCTCGGTGCCCTCGACGAGCGACTCAACGAGATCGGGTACATCGTGCCAGGCCTCGGGGATGCCGGGGACCGCCTGTACGGCACCCTCTGAGCAGGCGCCGACCGGTCTGGCCCAGCGCGAGCTTGCAATTCTTCGTTTGGTGCTCGATCATTGGCCCATGGCTGCTGGCACTCTCCCATCGACCCCCCTCGGGATGAGTCGTGTCGGCGATGCGAGCATGCGTTGTCGAATGTGTGCCTAACCGGCCCACTCGCCCACGCTGAATGACGGTACTGCACCCGTTGGCAGTTCACGAAGCCCGCCCCCATGTCGGTTGGCTTCGAATTCGTTTCACCCGTTTCATCCAGAAGGATCACACCCTCATCATCAGAGGCCCTTCACCGCTCAAGAGGATCCACCCCATGTCTCTCGCCTCCACGCTCATCGACGACCATCCCGCGCTCAACGCGGGGCCCAGCACGCCACGGCCCGACCGGCGCCTTCCGGTGATCCCCGCCCTCCCGGCGAAGCATCTGCGCGCCGTTCCCGACGGTATCGAGGCGCGTGGATTCGCTCTGTACGTCGGGGTGGATGAGTCGAAGGCTGCTTTGGCAGGAACGAGTCTGACCGAGGTGGTCGAGCAACTCCGCGCGCTCGTCGACAAGCTCATTCCGGGGTCCGAGACCCACGCAGCCGTAGCTCTTGCATCGATCGGCACCGGCGGACACGATGTGGATGTCGTGCGCCTCGCCCTTCAGGATCCCGGGGCGCTCGCGAACAGACGCCGCAGCGCCGAGTCCCAGGACCGGGCGAGCACCGGCGTCACGATCGACATCTCCCGCAAGCGAGTTCTCCTCGACAACGAGAATGCGTCCCTGACGTTCAAGGAGTTCGAGTTACTGCAGTACCTCGTGCTGCGCGAGGGACGCACGGTAGAACGGGCCGAATTGATCGCGTCCCTGTGGTCGGCCGGAGACGACGAGGTTCCGAACGAGCGAACCATCGACGTGCACGTACGGCGCCTGCGGTCGAAACTCGGCGGCTACGAGCAGATCGTACGCACGGTTCGGGGCGCGGGATACCGCTTCGACCGGCACGCCGACGTCGCGATCCATCAGGCATCGACGCCGTCACCGGACCTGTTCTGATGCGGGCGACGACTGCCCTGTAACCCCAGCACCGGCGTCGCACCTGGAGGTGCGCCCGAGCACGCGTGACGGCGCCTCGAGCGCGACATTCGAGGTCAGTGCAACAGCGAGCACCCGTTCTCCCCGCATGACAGTGGCGGGACGGCGCTTGGCTGGCTCCGACCCACGCGGCGACCCGAAAATATCATTCGAAAAATAACGGAATGATAACTAGACAGCGTTACCTTTCCGTTATACATTCAGAGCGCGGAAGTTGTTTGCTGTGGCAGCTGAAGCGGAATGTGATTGCAGGACACTCTTGGTGCAAGGGAGAGGGTCGGCTCCAAGCCTCTGGAGCCGACCCTCGAACCTGCTTAAGGGCCAGCTGTCGGGCGGTGCCCCCTAGTGCGGCGGGTATCCCCACGCTGAATAGAGTGGGGTCGTGGGTGCGAGCATTGTGTGGCTGCGGGATGACCTCCGGCTAAGCGACAATCCGGCGCTGACGGCGGCCGCGGAGCGCGGCGAGCCGATCGTTCTGCTGTTCGTGTTGGATGACGGGAGCCACGGCATCCGGGCCCATGGCGGTGGGAGCCGCTGGTGGCTGCACCACAGCCTCGACTCCCTCGCGGATGCTGCGGCGAGCGCGGGTGGCGCGTTGACACTTCGCAGCGGCGATGTCGAGACGGTGCTGCCACAGATCATCGCCGAGGTGGGTGCCGGTGCCGTCTTCTGGAACAGGCGATACGGCGGTGGGGGACGCGAAATCGATACTCGGCTCAAACAAGCCGTGAAGGATGGCGGCCTCGATGTGCGGAGCTTTCAGGCAAACCTCCTGTTCGAGCCGTGGACGCTGAAGACGGGCAGCGGCGAGCCGTACCGCGTCTTCACTCCGTTCTGGCGGGCCGCGCGGGAGGTCGCGGTGCGCGACCCGTTGCCCACGCCCACGGGGTTGACGTGGGCTGCCGCTCGTTCGGAACGACTCGCGGGGTGGGAGCTGCTGCCGACGAAGCCGGACTGGGCCGAAGGGCTTCACGAGATGTGGCATCCCGGCGAGCAGGGAGCGCATGATCGGCTGGAGCACTTCGTCGAGCACGGGCTCGAGCAATACCACCGGCGGGATGAACCGGCGGTGGAGGCGACGAGTCGGCTCAGCCCGCACCTGCGCTTCGGGGAGATCAGCCCATTCCAGGTGTGGCATCGTCTGCACGGGCAGATGTCTGCGAATGCTCACAAGAACGCGGAGAAGTACCTCAGCGAACTGGTGTGGCGGGAATTCAATCACAGCATCCTGTTCGCTCATCCCGACCTCGCCGATCACAACTACCGGCCGACGTTCGACGCCTTTCCGTGGGCGTGGTCGGAGGTCGACGAGTCGAACGCCGACGCCGACGATGTGCTGCCGAAGATCGAGGCCTGGAAGGCCGGGCGTACCGGCATCCCGCTCGTTGATGCCGGGATGCGCGAGCTGTGGCACACCGGCTACATGCACAACCGCGTGCGCATGGTGACAGCCAGTTTTCTGATCAAGAACCTGCTCGTGGACTGGCGCATCGGTGAGCAGTGGTTCTGGGATTGCCTAGTCGATGCGGATGAGGCGAACAATCCGGGCAACTGGCAGTGGACCGCGGGGACAGGGGCGGATGCCGCGCCCTACTTCCGCGTGTTCAACCCCGTTCTGCAGGCCGCCAAGTTCGACCCCGACGGCACTTACGTGCGGCGCTGGGTGCCGGAACTCGGCACGCCCGAGTACCCCGAACCGATCGTGGACCTCGGCCAGACGCGACGGGAAGCGCTCGCCGCATTCGAGCAGGTCAAAGCGAGAAGTCAGGCCGCCCGCCCATTGTCCTGACGGCGCGCGCGGCCAGCTGCGCGCCGTTTCGCACGGCGGATGACACGTCGTGGTACCGCAGCCAGTCGTCGAGAAACCCCGCGGTGAAGGCATCGCCCGCCCCGGTCGGATCGATCGTCGTCACGGGGGTCGCTGGGTGCACGGTGACGTCGCCGCCGTGGATCGCCACCACCCCGTCGGCGCCCAGGGTCAGAATGACCGTCGCGAACATCTCGCCGAGCCGAGCCGCGATTAGTCGGGGCTCCACGAGCCCGGTCAGAACTGTGCCCTCATCACGGCTCGGAAACAGAAGGTCGGCGCCCTCGAGCGCGTCGAGGAATCTGCTCGGTCCGTAGTCGTGGATGAAACCCGCCGAACCGGGATCGATGGACACCGTGACCCCTGCCTGACGCGCCCGATCGATCAGCGAGCGCACGCCGTCGACGCCGGCACTGTTCCGGAGCACGTGCCCGGTGAGGTGCAGCAGGGTCGCACTGGCGAGCATCCGCTCGGTCACCGCCGCCGGATCGAGGACCGCGTTGGCCCCGCGCTCGGTGAGCATGGTGCGCCGCTCCCCCTGGGCGATCACGACGATGGTGCCGGTGGGCAACTCGGCGTGAGCGCTCAGGTGGGGTGTCGCGCTAGCGGCGCGCAGCAATAATCCGTGACGTTCGACATCCGCCGTGCCGACGCATCCCACGAAATCCACCTCGCGTGCCAGCGAGCCGAGCCACGATGCCGTGTTCGCCGCCGACCCGCCAGGCAACAGGCGAATGGATGACACGGTGTCGGTGTCGTCCCGAATCTCACCGTGCGGCACGACGACCACGTCGTCGATGACATCGCCGAACACGATGATGCGCTCACGCACGCCGGGACTCGGACCACGCGACGGCGATGTCAGCCGCAACCCGCACGTTGTTGCGAGCGAGATCCAGGTTGACTTCGAGGCTGCGCCCGCCGGATGCCTCCACGATGAATGCCAGAAGAAACGGCGTCACCGCCTTGCCCCGCACACCAGCCACCTGCGCCGCCGAGAACGCTTCGGCGAGCACGCGATCATGCTCGGCCGGGTCCCATTGCGCATCGAATGGAATCGGATTCGCAACGACGATGCCCTGCCGATGCCCGAACTCGTCCCGCGCGCTCATGATGGCCGCGACCTCCGCGGCCGAGTCGACCGACCAGTCCAGCGAGAACGCCGATTCACGCAGCCAGAAGCTCGGAAAGACCGTCGTACCGTACCCGATCACCGGCACGCTCAGGGTCTCGAGCCGCTCGAGCGTTGCCGCGATGTCGAGCACCGATTTGACCCCGGCCGACACGACCGTGATGGGGGTGACGCCGAGAGTCGATAGGTCCGCCGACTCGTCGAAGGTGTCGGATGCGCCGCGGTGAACGCCACCGAGCCCTCCGGTTGCGAAGACCCGAACTCCGGCGAGGTCGGCGAGGTGCGCCGTCGCCGCCACCGTCGTCGCCCCGCTGCCGCCGCGTGCCGCGAGGACGGGAAGATCCCGCACGCTCGCCTTGACGAGCGGTTCGTCCGCGATTCGGCGGATGCCGTCGGCATCCAGTCCCACCCGCGCCACCCCGTCGAGAACGGCGACCGTGGCGGGAGTCACTCCAGCATCCCGCAGGATGCCCTCGAACTCGATGGCCGCATCGTGGTTGCGGGGCCGCGGGAGCCCGTGAGAGATGATGGTCGATTCGAGGGCGACGACCGGGCGACCCGAGGCGAGCGCAGCGCTCACCTCGTCGGAGAGGTGGAGAAGGACAGACATTCCCCCCAACCTAGACGGTGCGGACCCGACGCCGCATCCACGCCCCCGCATGCCTCGGGCGTGTACTAGGCACC